>Ga0194117_10005663_pt1 | contig 11274 bp, 10 predicted proteins | sample TA2MahsurfametaG_FD_160579 | JGI IMG/M metagenome (GOLD analysis project Ga0194117, IMG submission 160579) | Freshwater microbial communities from Lake Tanganyika, Tanzania - TA2015009 Mahale N1 surface | ecosystem: Environmental > Aquatic > Freshwater > Lake | place: Tanzania: Lake Tanganyika...
AAATAATACAATAAAAACCTCTGTTTATATTGTGTGTGTTTATAAGATATATTGGATTTGTACTACAGTTCTAATCTTTATAATCAATCTCGATTTTCGAATCATGTATACCAATTGGGCTGAATACATCAACGACTTCAAAAGTCTAACCTTTAATGACCGAAAACTACCCACCCATCACCGCCTTGCCCTCACCGAATAATAAACTGATAACTATTTTGACGAGTGCACTCTCGACCAGATGTAAAGTATTTTCACCATCCATGATGAATATACTATCAATTTCATACTTTCGCAGCTACTTCCGCCCTACCTCAACTCACGCAAAATTATACAAGAGGCCTATATAGTGTCACGCGTTGATTAGAAAAACAATTAAGAGTCTTTGATGTACATCTATGACTGCCGCCTTTTTAAAAGTAATCTCTACGCTAAAGAATAAAATGACTTTGTTTCTTCCTTTATGTTAGTTTATAAGGAAAATGTTGATATCAAGACACCTGTTTATTAAATCGTGCATCCCAATAATTTGATCCCTTGTAAATGGCTGCTGAAAGTAAAGGAAAGTTCTTTACTCAGAGTTTACTCTTATCTACGGTAGACCATGCATAAGGTTGTACAGAAAAATGATAAAATTCTACTGCCTTAGGGTCAATACTTTTATTATATGCAAGAATGGCTGAAATGCCATTGCAGCTATAATATCGATACCACTGTCAGTTACTTCTTTAAAGGGATATTGGCACTACTCTAAAATCAGCTGTTGATCCACTATACGAGTACGTTGAGTAATGCGCAAATTTATGAAAGAATGTACAAAAAACCGATAAAAACCATCGAGAAGCCTAAAAATGTCGAGCAATTTACTCTCACTGAAGGTTTACTTGAGACTGAAACCAAATGGCAGACTTTAAAGATAATTGCGTTTCATTTGAAATATCGGATAGAGTAGAGATAAGACAAGTATGAATGTTTTTTGATTAAGGAATAATAAGAGCGAAATGACTAGTATAAACTATCAGAGGAAGACTAGCTCATCATTGCAGCTTTTGCTTCGATACGGTCACCTTAACAGCAGTATTAACCTGCCTACTATTGATTTATATTATTAGATACTAGTTTTTTTCCATTCTCTTATATTCTCTATGAGGTTGGACAATTATTTGTAAGCTCTTTATTGTTAAAATCCGTAGCAAACAATTAAAATATTATATGCTCACCCAAATAGTAAGAAAATTTGCAACCACCCAAACAACTTATGGTGGCTTGAAAGATAGCGATCGTATCTTCACCAATCTTTACAAAGATTCTGATCCCTATATACAAGGATCACTTCGCAGAGTAAATTCAATACCATGCAGGGAGATTGGTATCGTACCAAAGAAATACTCGCTAATGGACCAGAATGGATCATCAACGAAATCAAACTTTCAGGGCTCAGAGGGAGGGGAGGAGCAGGTTTTCCATCTGGGCTCAAGTATTCATTCATGCCCAAAGTCACAACAAAGGAACGACCCAGCTATTTAGTAGTAAATGCAGATGAATCTGAACCAGGTACTTGTAAAGATAGATAAATAAAGAGAGGTGACCCTCATAAGTTAGTAGAGGGAGCATTGATTGTAGGATTTTCGATGAGGGCAAAGGCTGCCTATATTTATATACGAGGAGAGTTTTGGCATTAGTACAACTGTCTCCAGAGGGCAGTAGACTAAGTACTTTTACTATTATCAAGGCTTATGCTAAAGGATTTATTGGCAAAAATGCATGTGGATCGGGCTATGATTTTGATATTTATCTACATAATGGAGCAGGTGCCTACATCTGTGGAGAAGAAACGGGTCTTATTGAATCTCTTGAAGGAAAGACTGGAAAACCAAGATTAAAACCACCTTTTCCTGCAAATTCTGGAGTTTTTAACTGCCCGACCACAGTTACCAATGTAGAAACAGTTGCAGTATGTCCAACCATAATGCGGATAGGTTCTAGCTGGTTTGCCTCTTTTGGAAGGCCTAACAATAGAGGAACTAAACTTTTCTGTATTTCAGGACATGTGAACAATCCATGTACAGTAGAATAATAAATGTCTATTCCACTGCGCTAACTGATTGACAGACACTGTGGAGGTGTAATTGGAGGATGGGACAATTTAAAAGCAATTATTCCAGGAGGATCATCAGTGAGGCTTCTTCCCAAAAAGTTATGTTAGGATGTATTGATGGATTTTGATGCTTTGCGTGATTTGGGAACTGCAGGTGTGATTGTGATGAATCAACAAACAGATGTCATCAAATCTATATTAAGATTGAGTAAATTCTATGCACATTAAAGTTGTGGACAATATACACCCTGCCGTGAAGGAACTACCTGGCTATCTGATATCTTGATACGGATGAAAGAAGGCGATGCTGACTACGCGGAAATAGATACATTATGGTAGCTTACAAAACAAATCGAGGGCCATACAATTTATGCTTTGGGTGATGCTGCGGCCTGGCCTGTGCAAGGGTTGATCAGACACTACCGAAGCGAGATTGAGGACCGAATGGATGCATACCATGCTCAACATCCAAAGTTCAGGAAATCATGAAAATCTCACATTGCACTGGTGCACGACAAATGATGAATGTACAACAGACTATTTATAATTTTAAATGATTAAGAATCCGACTGCAAAATACTGGAAATAGACACATCATTCTGGTAAAAATTCATGTAAAAATTCAATTGAAGATCTCAATGATTCAGCAATGAGTGACCACTCTAGTCTTAGTACAGGTTACAATCGATTCAAGTTCCAGCCTAGAGATAAATAGCAAAATAAGAGATAAAACATTTTTCAATATACCTCACGAAACAAAGAAAAACCTATGGATATCAGTGCACATTCGAAGAAGAGTGAGGCTATAGGATCGAGAAAAAGTTTGGATTTGGTTATTCCACAACGTGATAGTCTTGTTCGATTGGACTCTTACAGAGAAGATAACACAACTCAGAGAATGAAGAGCAAGCCTGTTAGAGATTTAGCTAAAGAACTAAAATTTCTGACGACTTCTTTAAAAAGAACTATCTAATACTTTGCCAAGCAATTAAAAGAGTTGAAGATTGAATGGGATTCCTCCATAAAACAACTTCTTAAATATCAAATTTCGTTTGAAAACACAGCTATCGTCTAACTTAGACAATCTTTGTAGCAGAAATAGAAGGAAATCGAAAAGTTCAAGTAAGATTTTGAAAACATTGACAAGAAGATCATTTATAAGGAATCAGCTTTTAACATGAGACATGCACAGTCTCATACTGAAGGAGCATCTCTTCCAAATTTGGCCATTTCTAAGATCGAGGTAGCTATATCAAACGAGGCTGAGGAAAACCTATCACGAAATAATACCCTAAACTCTCTTCTCGGATAAAAACAGAGCAATCCAGCATAAGTTGCTTTAGGATACTATCGGGATAATCAAGAGTTGATAGTGATTAAACAAGCTGTGAGGCGTATGCGTGAGGTATTGGATACAAGCGGGTGATTTTGATATGATAGAGTATTTGAGAATAATTAACTATCGAATATAAGGACAGTATCATACGATGCTACCTCCTTTTAGCAATTTGGTAAGCGAGGTAACTTGTAAAACAGCGACAGCGATGATGAGAATCACCTATCCGATCTGATATCCCATATATAGTTTCGTATTTGAAAGGATTTTGTTTGATACTTGTTCTTTCATTATGAAATTTCGTTGGGAAATGGTCAATAAAGCCTATTTTAGACTATTTTTACCCTCAGCTAGTTACCAATTCTATCTACTTTTTGCTGGGCTGTGTCAATGTGCTACTTAGTAGCCACGCTATCACTCACTTGCAGAGGAGATGAGTTAAGCATCGATACTAATTTGCTGACTTTGCCAGCTGCTAAAAATCTGACTGTATAAGATGACCCTTTTTTGGCTGAAAAGGTGAGGCCTGTAGTCATATAAAATTCCCTGTCAAGCAACACTCTTTGATTGTCTTAATAGATTATGACTCGGATTTCTTCTCCTTCTCTGTACTCTGCAGAGACGTAGACATTTTACTGTTTCCAGTAGACATGCATTTCGAATTTGATTTAATGGTCTACTTGTGGTTTGAGAATGAAATCATCGAATCTCCCACAAACAAAGGTATAGGAGCGGATGTTGGTATACGTCATATTGTTTTCGTTTCGGAGTTGCTGTTCACGTCTTTGTACGATTTCTGCCTGAGCTTGATAAGTAAAAGAGTACACCTTGGCTAATCTTGTGAGAGTGCTAGTATGAGTAGAGTTAATACAAAGATGATTTTCATATCTGTGTTATTATTACAAACTATTTCCACAAAAATAACACGCAACTATAAAATCAACATTTTTGACAAGCCTTGCCATCAAGTAAAACAAATATGTTTTGTTGAATGAAATAAATGTAGTGAAGATGTGGATGTTGTGATGATATTGTGTGTTGTTCTTGAATTTAAAAATAAATTTGAATAATATCGATGAATGCACAGAAAGTGGTATAGATGGCCATAGATAGATTATTTTCAACACGAGCAAACAAGAATTGGGTAATCCAGGTTCCAACCTTAAAAAGTTTGTCAAAAAGTATAAAGAGTCCTACAAAGTAAAAAGTGAAACATTTAGATCGGACTCAATAAAGATGTCATTGACTTTGATAAAATTAAAAAAGCTAATCTCTTCATAGTCGCAGCTCCCAAAGATCAGTTTACTCCTACCTAAATCGAAGACCTTAAAAAACTTGTAGAGAATGGAGGCAATCTACTCATTTTTTCACATGAGGGTGGAGAAAGGAAGTACTCTGATTTTGAGATAGAAATAATACAAACATAAGCGAAGCTACAAAGAAGTTTGGTATCACAATTAACTCTGACTGTGTAATTCGTACTTCGTTTTACAAATATTTCCACCCAAAATAAGCCTATATTCACAACGGTATACTCAACGAGGAAGTGACTAGGATCATAAATGGCTATTCTAAGTAACCAAAAGGTAGACATAACAATGCGTTTATGATGGGAGGCAGGTAAGAAGATTAAGAGGAATATCAAAAGTAATCAAAAAGAACAGGAGTTGATTTCGTCTATGTCAATGGAGCTTCCCTCACTATAGCAAATCCTGCTAATGCTATCCTTACTTCTGGACCTTTGACATATCCCTGTAATAGGCCTATTTGTGCTGTTTATCAACATCAAAAAAGTGGAGGAAAATTAATAGTATGCGGTAGTGTGATGATGTTTACTGACTAGTACTTCGAACAAGAAGAAAACAGTAAGCTAATGGACTTCTTCCTTAAGTTCTTTTTTAGTCAAGAAGTTGATTTCTAATTTCCAAAAGATGACAACTAAAACAATCAATATGTTTATGTTCCTGATATTGCTGAAATTGCAGATAATCTCAAGAGCTGTTTCCATGTATTTGATGCTTTATTAAGGAAGGTGATGAAATACCGAAAGATTTTAATACTATGTTTGAAACAGAACTGTTTAGGTATGATTTTGACCTTGTTCCTGAAGTATCTTCCTTGTTTAAGAAAATGGAAGTAAAGCATGAGCCTCTTACCTTGATTGTTCCACAATTTTAGACACCTCTTCTTGGTAATACAAAATGTAGTTAGGTCTTGCTCCTGGAGTTTTCCCACCTGTACTCAAATAACTGCCCAATCCTCCTCTTGAACTCTTTGATTTAGATGACGAATTCTCTCAAGAGAAGGTTCGCTTGGCGCAATTGACAAACAAATGCTAGGATGCTGACTTATAATATTTCATTCGAGAGGCGGGTGACATTTTAGGTGTGTCATAGAAGGTAAAGAATAGATCTGACCCTAAATCTATTCTGCGATATATCTTATAACAAATAGTAAGATTGTTTGGATATAGATCAATTTCAAGAAAAACAACATGGCATGAAAATGATGAGTTATAAACTGATTTATAGCATATTTTGTTATTGACTTTTTTTATTATACTTATTATACACAATATCCTTTTAGTTTTGTTTAACATGTTACTAACTAGATAAAGTTGAAATCACTTCATTTTGTATCTCTTGTAGAGTGTTAATGTAGATGGGTATTTTATGATTTGAAGTGATTGAGTATATTGTCCATCTGATAAATGCAGTATAATAGCGCTTTGTTATAATTGATATACAATGCAGGAGGAAGCAGACCCGAATCTCTTCATTCGCAACATTTTGAGTCATTTCGAACAGGATGAAGTCGAAACCACGCGACACATTCTCCAACAGATAGAATCACATCAATAGGACTCTCTCAACTTGCTAAGAACACTCAATCTGCTGCTCAACAGTAAAGCTATGCCATCCCGTCAGCGCAGAGATGTGGCAGCCATCGCTCGATTGGTGGCAGACTCAAACATTCTTACTACTCTATAAGGCCATATTCGGGAGTAGGCTAAACTTTAGAGTATTTGCAGAGTTGATGGGTATTACCTATAAACTATCAAGTTGATTGGTAGTATCTGCTGGTAAAATCCTCACTTTATTGACAACATTCTGACCTCTTCTCCCAAAGTAATCGACCTGTTGTTCGATTTGTTGAAGGATTAACAAACTGTGCCTGTTAACGATCAGGCACTTATAAATATCATAAACTTCATGCATAGTATAAGTTTGAAGTAAGGACCCATCAGAGACTAGAAACTCTCAGAGGTATTTACTACATTCATCAAAAATATTTTCACCAAGGATAAATTTTTTGAATGTCTGTAGTGTAAAAAATTGAGTTCAATTTTTAGTACCATCCAAAAATTTCATTCTAATGTCAAGAACATCGACAAATACACTTATAACGCTCTGATACAGTCGATTATGAAGGTAAATGAAGTATACAAACAAATTTGTAGTTAATTTTAGAACAGCTAGAAGACCAGCACTGCGGTAATTGAAATAAGAAAAGCGATAAAAATAAATGATAGGAAGTTGGTAGCCTTGTTGAAGTTGGAGTAGAAATCAAGAGCCAATCTTTTTGAACATTTCGATCCATTCAGATTTGTTATTTACCTAGAGATAATAATGAAGATAGCAATAAACAGGAGATACGTTCTTGTGGAAACTGCGTATGAAAATAAGATACTTATCCAATCCATTGCTTAGGTAATCAGAGCTATCCGTTAATGGAAGGAACACCTTGATTTGAACCATCCCGAAGTCGTTGAGGTAGTTCGGGAGGAGAAATAGAAAGTAGAAGTATCTCCATCTCCAGATCTGTAATCAGATATGGTGGACTAGTCCAAACAAAATAACAAAGAGGGCAGTCTCCACTAAATTACAAACTAAAGGTTTTCAACACGTACCAAAGACGAGATAGCCAAATTTTAGAGCATCACTGCCGTTATCACAACTTTTACTTAAAAACCTAACAAAATGATTATTGGAGCTATCAACTCCATCATCGAAGCCAACAACTAACTTTAGCAAAGATAACAATCTCAGTAATAGGATCCAGTAAATGATGCAGGGAACTATCAAATTTTTCGAATACAGCAAGAAGGATCTAGACTTGACAGAGTGTTAAGTTTGTTTATGAAGCTAATGGATGATAGATAACTCATGAAAAAAGACTACTACAAAGCAATTGTGAGCAAACTCTATGAGATCTTCCCTATCTTTACGAAGAAAGGTCACTCTACTCAAATCAAGACAATAAGGGATTCACTTCCTGATATGAATTGGTATACAACTTAGTCGGATTTGAGTTGTAATCGTTTTCTTTACAAGAAAATAGATGAAGACCATTTCAAATCCCAATTGCATCTCAAAATTACTGCAAATCCTAACTCTTATCTTCTGATAAGTGATACCATCCTTAAGTTTTGTCTTTATCTCACTGACTACAAAGAATTTTTGTAAAATTGCACTACCGAATTTTTACACAAAATTCTGCTTTTCTATAGGAACAATTACTTTGCTTAGATCAAAAAGAAAGACAAACTTTCACTTGAAGATATAGAACAGCTGAAAAGCGTTGTCAGAACTGTATCTTAGATGTTCCCCTACAGTATCAGGAATTGTAGGGATGAAATTTCGAGATTGAAACTTTACTACTATTGCATACTAGTTACGAAAAATAATTATGAAATCAATTTATTTGAATTCTTGGCTGAAGTTCTGCAGATGTTAGATAAGTATAATCCGAGCTCTACTGAAGATATCCAAGATAGTATATAAAATAGGTAAGAAGTCAGCAAGACCGTCCTTTATAAACTCATCATTCACAGGTTAAAGCTCTTGTTTTCCATGATTACAAACTACTTTGAAGATCTCAGAAAAATGTCAAGTCCTCGCAGAATTCATACTCCCCTAGGACATGAGTAAATTGAAAGGGATTTGATGTTCACTGGAAATATCGCTTATGTGGGATGTATGTAATAATTTTTGAAGCTATTGATACTTTAAAAAGGAAATCTCAGGTAGAATTCTTTGAAAGAGTAGATTGTAGGCTTAATTCTGATGAAGTTGTATGATTTTAGAAATTTTGATGTTTATGAATAAGACCCTGAGATCTAAAGTCGGGAGAAGTAGTATAGATACGATCAGGTGAGAAAATACAATAGCTTTATTGAAGAAAAATGCCAAAGTCTATTCGACTGGGTTGTCACAAATACAGGTTTTATCATTTATAAGTTGCCCATGCTAGTCAAAAAACTTTTGCATTTCCAAAAAGAATAGTATATTTTCTAATCCCTTAAAAAATCAGATAATCAAGTACAAATCTAGTATGCTACTCAATGTTTTCAGAAAGTTTCACAGATGATTAGTTAATCGCACTTCCTGATTGAAGGTAGCTATCTAGATCTTGGCATCAAAATCAACAAAAAGAAAAGATTGTCTTAGATGCCTGAATAATTTGACTTAAGAAACTAAGTGATAAAACTAGCGAATGCTTGCATCATAATTGGTGAATTTATGTGTGAGCACAATGCTTCAGGATTGGCGCAGAAAAGTATCAACACAGTCCCCTAAAATTATATCACGTCTTTGATCAGTTTTTCTAGGTTGTACATGTCCAAATTCGCAGCTTAGTAACATTTTCCTGACGAGGCCAACTACCTAATCAAAGCTACTTTGTGGCTAATTTAAAATTATTTGGCATATAAGAGTGTTTTGGTTGATGAAAAATAAAAAAGGAAAAAAAAGAAGCGCCAATAATCTAAAAAACTAAGAAAAAATACACTACCAAAAAAAAAAGAAAATATTAAGAAATCAAAAGCAAACAAAAAAAATAAAAATTTTGCTAAAGAAAATAAGTCGATAGATAGGAACTAATCCAACAATTCGGAGTCAAATATTTTAAAGAACTTATTTGAAAATGATAAATGTAAACAACGAAAAAGTAATAAAAACAGAAAGCTAAAAGAAAAATAATCCAATAAGAGTAAAAAAAACCAAAAACTTTCAACAAAGAAAAACTTGCCAAAGCAAGAGAACGGATAAGCTTAAAAGTCTAAGAGAAGGAAAAACAAAAAGGAGACTTCAAATTTCCAGAAAAAAGTTTAAGACTACATCAAAACTATCCTGATCCTTTCTCATAAAGGTGAGAAGCCTTTTATGAAAAATCTAACACTTCAATACATCATAAAAATAATCAGCTCAAACGTCAAAAAAAATGTATTGAGCAGACCTCCTTTCAAATACTTTTAGTTGAAAATGAGTGACTTCATTTCAGAATTATTGAAGGTTGTGTTAGCTGAGAAAACAATCGTAGGATATCAACTTTTGTTAGCCAGAATAGGTCTCAAATTGATTAATGAAGAACATATGAGAGTAGATTTTTAAACTGGAATCAAGCGTTTTTTCTTTGATCACTCAACATAGAAAATCGGCTATATTTAATTTATGACCTTCCTCTAAGCTAACTTCCAAAGAGCTCCTAATCTCTCGCATATTCTATAAATTGTTTATAAATAGCCAGGTGTTGAAGCTGAGAAGGCTCTACCATTTACTTACGAAAATACAAAGGGTATATAACAGACAGGAAAAAGTAAGCTTTGCACAGTCAGAATAAAGTAGAATGTGTAGCTGAGTATGATAACAGTAAGCAACAAAAATTAAAGGAAAGCTAGTAATGCAAAGGAGTAGTAAAAAAAGGATAAGACAATAAAACTATCAGATTATGTACCAGATGGATAAATTTATCTCTATATTTATGAGATAATTAACTACGCGATCTAAATTATGATCTTAGAAATTGATAAAAGTATGGAACATCTCAAAAACATTGATGACAGAAGAATATAGTAAACTCAAATTAGCCAAACTATTCCAGCTTTCAATGCTAAGATAATTGTCAATACTCTTCAGTTCATGATCAGATAATCGCCCACTCTAGCTCCCTGGATTGCCAAGTTTAAATGTAAAAAAATCATACAAAACAGTCTAAAGAATGAAAAGATAGTGAATAAGTAACAGCTGACTAAATACATTTTCTCTCTTTTGAACAAATACGATGAACAGGCTTAGACTATCACAGAAATCGGTTTTCTGCAAGTTCTCATCAGATTGTTCTCACCGTTTTTACTGAACTCAGTTTCAGGTATCATTTTATAGTTGTGTTTCGATAGCACACCATTGGTAATTAATCCCAAAAACAACAATTAAGGTTAGTAGCAGAAACAAAAATATATTTCTTTCGGATCTGTAGTAAGGCAAAAGGTAGTGTCTGAGCTAGATTCAATTCTTTTTGGAGGTAATCCCTTAGAACATATTTTCAGGAAGGCAGCTGCTCTAAATTCTCTCTCAGTGTTGATAAATATCAAGGAAATGGCAAGACTATTGATTGAGTGTAACTTCATCAGCAAGATCTACAATGAATATTTCAAGATAGTAAAGTAATATGCCAACAACTCTAACAATAAATAAACTTTTTTGATGCCTGGAATTTATGTTCATAAAATTTACACACCTTTCTTTTTGCAGATTTTGTCTGTTTTACAAGAGCTCAATATTGCCTTCCACCATAACAAAAAATTAATCAAAACCCAACAAAAAACTATGTTAGATTCACTTATTCTCAATGAATAGAGTATCAACTCTCAACTCGTTCCGATAGATGTTTTTAAAAAGACAAAGTTTAGGACCTAATGGCCTATCGGCAAATAGCCACAAAAAAAAGAAATCCGAAATGAATAAAGATTTTTCCCCGATTAATCAGATTCAGATAGTTTTTATAGAGAAAATGGTGAACATGATTCATACACAGAATAATCCTCAGAGTCTGAAGAATC
>Ga0194117_10005664_pt1 | contig 11273 bp, 2 predicted proteins | sample TA2MahsurfametaG_FD_160579 | JGI IMG/M metagenome (GOLD analysis project Ga0194117, IMG submission 160579) | Freshwater microbial communities from Lake Tanganyika, Tanzania - TA2015009 Mahale N1 surface | ecosystem: Environmental > Aquatic > Freshwater > Lake | place: Tanzania: Lake Tanganyika...
TTTTTGAAGGTATTAAAGCAAATTAATCTTCCATCTTACAGAATGCACAAATATTTGAATGAAGAACGTGAATATCTTCAAAAGCGAAACAATTGGAATAGAATTTTAGGAAAGTAAAAGTTTAGAGATACTTTAATATAGTTTAACAAAATCAAAGAAAAAGTTAACCCTGAAGTAACTTTAAGACTATTTAGAAACTTTAAGAATATCTAGAACATAAAGACATCGAAAACAAGTGGAAAAAAATTGAAGAAAGAGAAGAAAGACTTTATCACTGCTATCCTCTAACAGAAAATACCAGTAGTTGTTAACGTTCCAATCATAGTCTACCCTCAAGCCGCAAAACAAAACCAAAACATAGATTTGAGACTCGTTTAAAACTGAAAGCTCTAAAAAACCTAAGTATTTTGTTGTAGAGCTGAGTAAAGGGAATTATTGACTTTGTTTTTGATAAATTTACTATTATAAATTCAAATATAAGCATAGCGAATGTATTAATCATGCTTCAATTCGAAGATAGCTAAATAAAAGTCACCTCCGCTCCACCTAGACTAAAATCATATCAAATCCATATCAAATCTAAACGATGCAGTGATTTATTAGGCTCTAGGGGAGTAAGATTACTTGACTTGTCTTTCCTTACTCAATCAGTTAGAACATACTATTAAAGTACATTTTTATCCACTCAGAATAATAACTATGGGACCTATACTTCAAGCAAAAAGCATTATTACTATCATCTCTATATCTGCTACTATAATATTGCTTTGGTTCATCAACATAGAAATGACAATTCGGCTGCCAAAAATAATTTAGAAAAGGCGATCAATAGTTACTAGAAAATGCAAGGGTTTATAACCTAGAGAGAAGAAAATCTTATTTTTATGGGAGAGATCGCAAAGACGCAACTTCAGTACTGTGGTCTCCTTTCACATTGCGATATGTTTTGATCTTTTTATCTAGGCATTAGCAAGCAGTTGTTTTGGCTTAGAAAAGTTTAGACAAAATAATCTAAGCTTCACGCATTTTACAAGCAGTTTGCTACGAACAAATGATATTAAATTCTCAAAGAGACACAACCTGCAGCTCTCGCGAAAGAGGAAATCGTGTCTAAATGGTCAACTTTAAAAAGACTGTTATAGATTAGGCGGAAATTATGCTTTTAGAATTAACTCATATGTCTCCTGCTCACAAAATTGTTACAGATGATAAGACTTACTTTGAAAAAATCATGTATATTCTTTCATAAAGTAGAAGTAAAATCTCAGCCTGGAAATAAAACTAAGCTAATAATTAAAATGCAATAAGGAAAGAGCTTAAAGTTCCTTCATAGAAAAGTTCAAGAAATCTTTTAGGTCTGCAGAAACAAGTAATCCCAAAATAGTTCTAAATTGGTAGTTTGATGTCTTTAACTTTTAAACAAATTTGCTATAAACCTCATGCGGATCCATTAAGGCTGTTATCTGCTCATTACTTGAGATAACTTGCCTTTCATAGCGCTGTGGCCTACTTTACTGTTGCCACATAAAGTCGTTTTAGCCAGTCAGACTTAAATGAGTTGAGAGGAAACATGAAAATTGATTAAAAATACAAGAAACTGAATCATGATGAAAGACTTTTGAAGTGCAAAGTACATTTATTTTGAGTTAGATTTTACATCTAAAAGGTTTAGAAATAGCTGGCAAATTACTACCTTCGGGCAATGCTCTATTCGGACATTTAGCACAAAGTTTTTGTAGAAACTATAAGTTCGTCATGGACTAAATTGTAATTCTTTACTTATAAAGCATGAAGTATCATAAATGAATTCAACTCACGCCATTTAAAAAGAAAAAGAAAATGCTAATAAAAATTAAACAAGTCTAACCAGCGAATATGGTTTTAAAGTTGCTCCGAAAGATACAAAGAAAAGAGAGAAAAGCAAGAATGAGAAGAGTAGGCCTAAGTTAAATAAGCCTAGAGATTCCCGAAGGTCGAACTCAACTACAAATAATAGATCCAGTTCACACTCAAAAAAGATTAAGCAATGATTATATTTATGTTTTTCCAAGTAAATTTATTTATTGATCAAAAATATGCTCCAGGTATATTTTATTGTTGTTTTGAAATTCTTAGTTTTTTTGTGCGAGTTTGTGTTAAATTTCTATCGTTTCTTAGAAAATTATTATCATTTTCTTCTTGAATTTCTTCGACTTAGATATCTCTAGCTGAAGTTTTAGCAACACTCTTTGAATGACTTTGTGGTAAATTTGGAACATTTAGTAAGTTTTAGTTGTTTAAAAGGTTTTGTTTAGCTTAGAAAATCATTTCTTCTAACTTTTTATTACTTCTGGTGTTCTTCAGAGGTGGTAGTTCCCTTTTCGCTTTGCTAATAGCACAGTTTCCTAGATCTATACTTTTCCTTTATTATTTCTTTCTATTATTTTCATTCTAAATTTCAAAAACATTCAGGTATGTATGTTTGGTCTCAACTTGCTATTCTATCATTTGAACTTAAACTTCAGGTATTGATTCCACAGTGGGTAGAAGATGCGAAATTTAGGCTGGAGTAGTAGGTTCGTTAATTTTACCATTGATTTCCGCTTGGATTTGATTTTATGATGAAGTGGAACTTCCCATTCGAATAAATAGAATCGAAAAAATAATACAAATGAAGATAAAGTCAATACTATAAATATATTTACGATATTATGAAAAGCTTCGATAGTTTTTGAAGATAGAATTCATTAGATTTTGATATTGAGTTTGAAAAAGTTGAATTTATAACTAAATATATTATGAGGAAATAAAAGCAAGGAGCAGCAAAAATATGCTATTGTGAAGAGTATAGACTAGATTAGAAGTAACTAAAATCAATGATTATTGAAAAACTCAAACGTACAAACTAATGTGAGAACTGGAGCAACCAAAAATTACTTAAAGTTTATTTTGAAGTTGTAGAGGAGAAAAATAAATACATCTAAGCTATAGACTTAACACTCAGGAATTTTATCAAACAAGAGCCAACCATACATTACACTCCAAATGACACAACCACAGTCATGATTGACAACTTAATTAATAAAATTAAAAAGTAAAGAGAAGTGCATCAACATGTACTTAAGTAGGAAATAATGATTCTTCACAAGCACATTGTCAGATAGCAAAATTTAGTTGAATAGATCTAATATTTGAAATAACTTCTGAAGGAATAACAAAGAGAAGTGTAAAGCTGGAAAGCTGAAGCAATTTAGTACGAACAATAATCTTTAAACTTCAAAAAAAAATATTAGTACTCCCATTATGAAAATTAACAAATGCGGTTAATTCTTTAGGAGAAAAACGATAAGATTTATAAATGTTAGAGAAAGCTTTAATCTTTGTAAAATGATAACTCTGTCTTATCACGAAAGATTTTATAAAAGACTTCAGAAATGACGCGTTTGAAATAAGAAATACAGAGTTAGATAAACCTTGCAAAATACGAGGCACAGATAGCAGCTCAGAAATAAATATAGACACTTAAAAATGAGATAATCAAGTGTAAAAATCAATCCAAATAATAAGAATAATACTATGTTTAAAAACAATAAACTTCAAGGAACACCAACAAACAAGTTTAAAACTTTATGATTCAGCGTTCAATGAGCACAGATAAAACTCAATCGAAAATACAGAATTTAGACAGCACTTTGTCTCTAAATAGATCATTGTCTATAAAAAAGTAATCTCCTGGAAACATATGGATAGAAAACAATAACTCTTTATAAATATCTAAGTAATAAATATTTAATAACTTATTCGTTGGAGACGTATTGTATGGCCAAAACGAAATGAGGAGTTACTTAGTTTAACTGCTACAAAAATGTCAAAAAAATGTTATTGTGAGAACCAAGCTTTTATATCGTTTAGATTACCTTAACAATGTCAACATTCATCGCTATATTGATGGACGTCACAATATTGTGTTTCTTTTTAAAACTGATAACTAACAGTTAATAGCTGCTTATTCAAGAGGTGCTTTTAGAGCCAAAGCCATTTCCAATCATCTCGGACTTCTGATTTCGCTCAATAATAAAATATAGTTCAAAAATACCAAGAGGGCCATAGTGTATGATTAGAGTTAGATTATCTTCGGTAATTTTGACCTAAGATATAAGACAGGAGATAACAAAATCTCTTCCAATTTCGGAATGAATGGCACTTTTTACGAAACTAAAGGTCATTCAGTAAGTGTACTTTTCGGATAGGGTAAAAGTAGGGAAATAAAAATAAGATATATGTAAGTATTTTAGGCTATCTTCGAATCTTGATAATCTAAATTTTATAAATAATAAGTAAAAATCATTTTTTCTATTTTTACTCGCTGTAAACTAATAATTTCTTAGTTGCTAACTTATAAGCCTTCAAAAAGACTTAATATCTTCCACTAAGAAAATCTTCCATCTAAGCATACAGGCTTAACATTTTTTAATTTATTCCATAGAGTGCTCCTGCAATCTGGCCTGCGATTGAACCCACCGTATCACAATCTCCTCCCATATCTGCATTTTTAATTACAACTTAAGCAAAAGAATCAGAAAACATAACAGTATGAAGTGCCATTGCTAGAGCATCCATGCAATATGAGCCTATATAGCCTGGCATATCATCTAGACGAGAAGGTGCATAACTGAAATCCTATTCTCTCCAGTTCCAGTTTCTATCTGCCAGAGATTTGTTGAATTTAGAGAAGCCTGGGTTATTTTGTTGTGATTTTTGAAATAACTAATGTGATTATTTTTTACCTTTGGCTAAGAAAACCACGCTTTAACAATCAGACTAAAAATTATCACATATTTTCAAGATTAACTATTTGCCATTCTCTTCTGGGTTTCGATTAATGAGCTAAATGATAATTTTTCCCATTAGGTGTGAGCATTCTTGAGACTAAATTCCATTATGAGTTGTCTGACTTTGCAAACCAGAAAATACAACTCCTTTTTAAGGTTGATCACTAAATGCAACAGGAATGGGAGCTAATCTCATTAAGCTACCATTTCCATTATTAAATCTGTTTCCAGGTGTAGTATAGTTTTATTGTTTTTATTTGAATTAAGACATAGAGAGTGAAATATTTCCTCCCAAACCGATAGAATAGTCTCTCCCTCCATTATTGAGTCCATTTTCAAGCCAAAGAGTGAACAGATATCGAATATATTTAGGATTAAAATGGTAATCTGTCAGTAATATACTATCAGCCATACACAATCCCATGGAGGCATCGTCTGTCCATATAGCAACTTTCCCTGAACGGGGACTGATTTTTTTAGTCATAACAGCTGCATGGATATCTTTAAATCCAGTTTTAATGAGACCTAATCCTTCTTTATTAAATTTTTGAAACTATGTACATGCACCCAAAGCATCTCCAATCGCCATTCCCAGTATAGCTCCAATACTTCTGGACTCAGTTATGCTCAAATTGAGCTTTTAAACGTCATAATTATGGTCAGATTTCATTGATTAAAAAATAGGTCCATATTTTTCCCTGTCTTAATCTTCAGCCGGAATAACGCTATGTAAGTTTAATAGAGCCTACTCTTTAGTGAGTGCCTTTAAATTCTAAAAATAGAATTTCATGTTGCACATAAGCATGTTCAGATACTGATCATTGGCTTTGAAAAAATCTCGTTTTATCTGCATAGCAGCATTAGCCTGTTAGATTTCACTTTCAAGCTACTTCTAATCGATTTTAGACATGTATTTTTGCATACCGCACATTCCCATTTCTTAATTATTGTTAGAAATCATATCTATGTATAAGAACAAGTAATAATAAATTTGAAAATAGTTTAGTCGAAGTAAAGAAAAATATCAATCTTTTTATTTGAGTAAACCATCCCAACTCATAATTGCCTCGAAGGCTTACACAAATCTGTTACTTTTTTAGAGTAAATTATGGCCATCATAGGGATGTTTCAGATTAGGTCCTACTTGATTTACTTATTTAATTAAGGAGATTTAGCCTTAAGGATCGATTGTCCACTTAAAATACAAAAAATCTTTCAAAAATTGAGCGAATCCTTAAAGAATTTTTCCAATTGATTAGCTGACATGTTCTAAATTTCTAAGATAGGTTATGCATAAAAGAGACAAAGTATAAGATCCAATTCCTCCTTCATAAGTCTTATTCAAATCTAATTGTCTGAGCCTTATTTTGAGTAAGATGATCATTTTTTAAAGTATTGGGTAAATTTTAAGCCAAGTTTTCAATGATTCTGTTGATTGAAGTCCACAATGGGGAAGTTCAGGTGTATTAGCATAAGGTTGAATGGTCAAATCTACAATTACTTTTGATTTCTCAGGATATATCTTTTTACCATTCAATTTTATCTTTAGTTTCTAATCATAGGGAACTTAAAAATAGCAACTAGCGTCAGCTTACTACATAATCATAAATTTACAAATGTTAGAAGAGGTACTTTAGCTCGATCTAAAAGTCTAAATCCAGTTATCCATTTATAAGATTTGAAAACTTCTACCAAGTACTGCATAGAAAGTATAATTTGATTTCTATAGGTGATATTTTCTATCTAAAAATAGTTAAGAATGGAGGAATCTACTGATATATCGAGATCACTGTCGGGTAAAGAAAGCTGTGAAGCAAAGCTACCATATGGCTTGCAACCAAATCCAAGCTTTTCTAAAATGTAAGTTAATCTATTTAAAATTATTTTTCTATACTTGGCTCTTGAGTCTTATTTTATTTTGTTGTAGAGCATTTAAAGCTCACGATCTGCAGTTTACTTTTTTATTTCACCTAAAGGCTTTTTGATAGTTATCTAATTTTTCTAGTTTTACTTTTTTCTTTAATTAATTTATATAGATTGTAACTATTTGACTTAAGTAATTTAAATAGGATCTTGCATATATGAAGTTGATGTGAATTATTTTTCTGATAAATTAATTATTCGTTTTTAGATATCTTTTTCTACTTAACCACAAAATTTCTTAATCTACTTTATTTCTTAAACTCTCAAAACAAAATTTTACTATGTCTTTAACCCATTTTTTTCATGTTATTGACTCATAATGATTTTTTATTTGAGAATTTTAGCTGCATTTTAGTTGGACTTTCCTTTCTTCTTCTTTATTTTTACTTTCTTTTCTTTGCTAACTTTATTAGTAGCTGAAAGTTTAGATTAAATTTAAAGTATTATCTACAATCTATACATATTGTAAATACTAAAGGATTCGCTCAATTTAGTATATGTTAGAGTATTAAAAAGATCTTTGCCTTAGGCCTTTCCCCAATTATCTAAGAAGTCTTTTTTTTAACCTTAGATATACACTATTGGTAAAAACTATCTTGAAACACCTACGGAATACATATATCCTGTTGCTATTTCTTGGGGAGTCTTTTTAAAAGCTTCATTCAAAAGTTCTTGTTTTTCTTATTTTTATAATTCCTTCCATAAATTTTTATACTCTCTTTCTTGATTTTTTTAGAATTGGCATTGATTTTAAATGTTTACAAGACCCAACTTATACAAAAGTGATATCTGTCTCATAATAAGAGTGCCCACCCAAACACCAAGTTATTTTGATTAATTTTATATTTCTGTTTCAAACAAGGCTTTACCTGTTTTCAATTCTTCAGGTGTAAATTATCCCATTATCTAAACGATCCCTTACTTTAATTGGTCTAAAAGACTGAAAAATTCTTAAGAATCTTTCAATAGATTTTCTGCTAGAGTAATGGCTTAATAAAGCTGACCTTTAGTTACTAAAAGAACTGAATCAAAAAGTTTCTAGATAAAGCAAGCAATACTTGTTAAAGAGCACGACAATTACGAAAGCTTCTTTCATTTTAAATATGGTAATGTTCCTATTCTAAATAAAATCGATATTTTTTAGGTTCTGGAGATTGAAGCCATTCTTTGTATATTCGACCAAGCAAACAAGCAAATTCGGGAGAATGAAATGTAGATACCTGCTGCCTCTCTAAAGGAGATAGCGTCTTCAACCTATAATAATGATAAATCTTACCATGTCCATAATTTTTTCCTTTCGTCAGCTAAAGACGCGATTCTTGGTTTAGTGATTCCATATAACTCCTCTTCAAAACGAAGTAATGCCTAGGGAGGATATGAGTTAATCCTATGTTTCACAACTTCGATGGGTGTAAAGAGGTTATGCATAGTAATATTATATTTTAAATACGGAACTCAAAAAGTTTAATGAATACATATATATGTTTAAATTAACCTACAAACTATACATAAGCTAATTTAAAAGATCATTCACTCTTACAAGAGACTTAATACCTCATTCAAAAAATTGCCATGACTTGATGCCTTTGAAAATGCTCTTTTCATCAAATTCACATACAAGATAGATTTGCTAATAGCTCGATGTGTGTTGAATGATATAGTTTGTCCTGGGGTCTTTTATCTTTCATACTCCAATACTAAACCTGATTTAGAAATTTCAATATTTTAAAATCGACTTTAGACTTCATCCATGTATTCACTCTCTCTACGAATCTATAGAACTGAAAGTTATGGTTTTTTGAGAGAAAATCCAAGTTAAAATATAAAATCTTTCAGATTAACAACCCAAACTATATTTGTGCCCACTTTACATGATTACGTTTATAAATAATTGGCAAAGCATACGAGCTAAGGATTCTTTTTGTTTATTTGCACAAACAACATTCCTTTGCTCTCTTTGATGGCTATTATAGTTGAAAATTAAGTGAAAGATTGGGATTAAAGTACAATTTCCTCTTAAGCTGTATTCTAAATAGTAAACATATGAAATCTAAGCATTCCTTGAGAAACTGCATCCTGTTTTATTATAGCTATTTGGTTTCGTTCATTCATTTTTGTAATTTTACCTCTACTGGTACCCAGCTATTTGATTTTGATTGTCCATTTGTTATCTATTTTTTGGAAAAGCTTTAAAGTCTATTTTCTTGCCTCTGAGCTTTATTAAATTACATAACAGTTAAGATCAAACAGAAATGTTTAGATTTTCATAGCAGAATAATACTACTTTTATTTGATGGGATTTGGAGGCATCAAATAATGAGAGGTTTTTTAAAATTGATGAATCACTTCAATTTATGGAAGTTTTTTAGTATTTTGTAAATTTATCTCAACTAAAGTTCGTGGTTAAGGAATTAGTAAAATGAGATTGTCGTTTGACAAAACTGCAACTTTGCGCGGCCGATGAGAGAGAGTCATTTCATGAATTATTTTTTTATTTGTCAGAGAATAACAAAGTAAGTAGTTATCATCAGTTATCGCTACTATCCTATTCTGGAATAAAGGAAGTAAAAAGAGTATTTTACAGGTTCTAGGTTTGATAAGTTTGATTGGAAAACTTTGGATTATATGAAACATGATAACAATAACAATTATACAAAGCATACTCAATTATTGTAAAATTCACTCTTTAAAAATAAATTCTTAAAGTCTCAACTATTTTACAGCTTATATTATTTTACTGAGATGAAGCATTCTAGGTTAGGAAAAAACAGAAAACAAACTGATCCTTCAATAGCTGATAAAAATTGGCACATCAAAAAAATAAGAGTTGAACAAAAATAAAAAATAGAGCTTGATCAAACGAAATACTTAAGCAGCGAAATCGAAGGTTCATCGAAATCAAAACAAATTAGAAACTATTCATCCTAAGCCAGATATAAAACCCCAATTTCTAATAATTTTCAAAGAAGAAGTGTTTCTTGTAAAAGAAAGATTAGCTAATCTGTTATCTTAAATCGCAAAATGAACTCTAATAGTCTTAGTATTTCATTGAAAAGACTATCAAATTCTTCATAAAAAAGTTAATCAACAAATAAAAACCATAGTCCATGGGGAGGCCCTCCCATCGCAAAAGCATGCATGAAGCAAACTACTTAACAAATGTTTTAAAGCTAAAAAAAATCGCTACTCTATTTGAATAATCTAAAGCAGGAAATCTAAAACAAATAACTCATTTTACCCTCAATGATTAAATACAAATACAAAAAAATAGCACACTAAGATAAAAAGATCAAGATGAAGCCTCGAACCCTACAAGATTACGCAGAATTTATAAGAGCAGATTGTAATTACAGCGTAGGTTTTGATTTTAGTTATCTTCGTAGTCTAGAGAAAAATTAAGTTTAAAATGTTGTGGATATGAATTATTCCAAAGTAGTTTAAAGTATCATGCTTTGTGTACTTGATGTAAGTTTATGATTATCAAGGTTTTGAGAGGAGAAAAAAAAACAGATGAGAAAGGGAGCTAAAAATTACTTACTTAATATACTCTATTTTATTTCGGGCTATTTGAAAAAATACTTACATAGTTTGTTATTTACAACTATTATTTCAAGTTGATTCAGTTGAAAATAGTCAACTATTTCGTTTCAACACGATTGTATTTTGTTATTCTGTATGAAACAGCAAAATTCGAGCCTTAAGTATTAAAAAAACACAAAAATAAATTCTAATCAATCCTAAATCTTATCATTACAGTCAAGAAATTGCTATTCAGTGATAAGAAGTAAGTTAATGACCAAAATCCAGTCGTTTAAACTTTCAAAATACTCAAAAATATCTCTGTCATTGAAAAAAGAATCAATGAGATTGGTGTGCTTATGCAGGAGTTGATTTAGGTGACAACACTTCAACCAAGAATAGCAACTATCAGAAAAGAGCTTCAGATTTTTCAAAAACTCTAAATTTTAGGAGGATTAGAGATGTAATTTTTAGCACAGATCGAGTGTATGATTGGATGGAGTTTTTATCAAATACCACCTCTCCCCTATTTGCCTTAAAAACAAGAATAAAAGCCCTATACTTTAGTGGTATCACTTACAGACACATTAGTGTACTTTGATAAATAAAAATAACTTATAGTGTTTCGACCTTACACTGAATTATTTTTGGAAAAAGTATCGTCAATGTTCGAACTTGTTGTTTGGGCTGACGATAAGAAATCATTTTCAGATCCCATCGTCGATTCGATTTAAAATGGCACAAATAGGTTTGCTTTTAGGCTGTATTCCGAACATTTTAGCCTGAACAATAAAATTTTGGGAAAGGATTTGACCAGATTAGGACGATAGACATAAAAAACTTTTCTGCTTAGAGCCAAGATAGAGTAAAATTAAGATATCAGATAGGCCTTTTAAAAGGGTATGTTTATTATATAGAAATTCTAAGGGGATAAAACTGACAGAAAATTGCTCAACTTGCTGAATCTTATATAGGTGATGAACAAAAATAAATCATAAAACATGCCTCTGAATTTTATTT
>Ga0194117_10005665_pt1 | contig 11272 bp, 4 predicted proteins | sample TA2MahsurfametaG_FD_160579 | JGI IMG/M metagenome (GOLD analysis project Ga0194117, IMG submission 160579) | Freshwater microbial communities from Lake Tanganyika, Tanzania - TA2015009 Mahale N1 surface | ecosystem: Environmental > Aquatic > Freshwater > Lake | place: Tanzania: Lake Tanganyika...
CTATCATTAAACTCTCCCCTAGCTTTTTCATTTTCGGTGCTAGGTGACATGAAATCATCAATGATAAGCAAACAACTGTTTTTCGGAAAACAATGAGTCTTGATGATATTCTTTGATTATAATAATGATAAATGATCCAATATATATTTATACAGAATTGAAAGATTTCCAATATAGCGAAAATTAAGAATAAACTAGTGATTAATGAGAAGTGAAAAAAGAAGACATATCTTTTATGTTGATTTTAGAAATAATAATATTACTTTGTTGATGCCTTTCTCAATTGAAAATCTTGCTTAAATCGAAGCTCACCTCGCCAATCATCCCACTCTTAACGAAGGTGGAGCTCCAGGTGCTGCTGATGTTACTATTTTCACTGCTCTTGGAAGTAATATTCAATCTATTTAGAACTTCCTGACAGACAAACTCATCCTAACTTACACTACTGGTACTTGTTCATCAGCTCTTTCACTCCAGTAGTCCTCCAAAGATGGTCTGCTTCAAGCAAGCCAGCTGAAGTTAAAAAGACTTAAGCACCCAAAACTAATGATGACGACTTCGATCCCTTCGCTGATGATGCTGAAGTCCCAGCTAAAAAAGTTGAGAAACCTCAACCAAAACCAGCAAAAGCAGCTAAACCCAAACCAGTTGCTAAATCAATTGTTGTCTTCGAGGTAAAAATCTATGACGCCGAAAAGACCAACTTAGATGAACTCGCTCAAAAAATATTGGCTTTAAAAATTGACGGCTTGGTCTGGAATAACCAACCCAAAAAATTATAAGTGGCTTTCGGTATTCAAAAACTACAAATGGGATGCGTCATTGAAGATGAAAAAGTACTCACTGACGATATCTTCGATCAAATCCTTGCTTGGGAAGATGATGTCCAATCAGTCGACATGACTTCCATGCAAAAGCTATGATTATGTATAGCACTCATCACATTATTACCTTTAAATCTAACTAATCATACTTTATTTATCCTCTTCATAAAAAGTAAAAAATGCCTCACTTTTTAACCTTATACAATCAATAACTTTAGTAAAGAATATAACACGCAATATACACATCAATCTATTCCTTAGTTCAAAGGTTTATAGCCCTTACGAGATAATCTACGAATCCAGATAGCTAGAATACAAAAAGCAAGAAGTATGATCAGCACCATCATAAATCTATGTCCCGCACTATTCTGTTCCCATTTACTCCATAAACTACCAACTTAGATTGGTTTATAAAAAATCTCCTATCCTGTTGATGTTACTGCCATTACTCCTACATACTGAACACCTGTTTCCATTGTTAACATGAAGCTTATCTCCTCTTTTTATCCTTTATTCGGAATATTGATTTTATTTGCCAACTTAGTAACAGCAAAGTAAGTATTGGGACATACCATTTGCTGGTATAAATTTTATTCAGATTAAGAACTAACTGCCATATACTTTATGTTTTTGCAATCACCACACTCCACAGGTGTGAAAGATATGTTTGCAGTATGAGAGTCTATTAAATTGTACTGCATTATGCCATGTTTGCCTGCACGTGCTATCATTTGCTTGGGTTTTTATTCGTTATACACCATTTTGATGTTGGCAGTTGTTTGTTACTATCCAGCTTCGATTTTGATGTAAAGTGTACCAATACGGTTAGCTTTGATGTGATATTTAAAAGAAGATTATTAAGTCAGTACTGCCTCATAAAGATACTCTCCTTTAATAAAACCATCATAGTCGAAAGTATAAGAAAGAGATGGAGTACTCTGATCACATTTCCTTAATTACAAGTCTATAAAACCAGGTATGTTGACATCAGCCAACACATTTAGATACTCCTTCTGATGTAAAATGAATGGATAGTCGTGATTGAAAGGTAGAAAAACAACTTACTGATGATTTACGCCCATTGAAACAGATTATGTTCGGGTTGTTGGATTGGTTAATTTGATCTCGATACAATTTTAACTTTTTAATTCATAAACTAAAGTGGGGCTTGGTGTTTTTTTGTTTAAATCCTTTGGTTTGCTAATCTAAAGAGCTGTTCTTTAGGTCACTTATTAAAAATCAGTGAAAGAATAAGCCTAAATTTTAAGTTTTTTTAGGAAATCTGAAGAACTCGTTGAGATAGTATAGAAAATATGCTACTTGACTGCCTCATTACAGTAATAGAAAGAGTGAGGTTTGTTTGATTAAAGTTAATAATCTACTATTAACCCATCCTGTAAAAAAAACTAGCGTTTACCTGAAGAATATGCAATTGAGTAGGAAGAAGCTTTTTATTAATTTGTTGAACTTATAGCAAGATGATACACTATGAACGACTTTGAAAATGCTATTGGATTTATCATACCCTACATGGTCTACGACTGTTTTTTCTGTTCTTGGTTACCCTTGATAATAAATTGTATGATGTGTTGAGATTGGGTACTTTTCTTGACTAAATTTATTTGAGCACCATCTGTAAGTTTAACTTCAATATTCCCCTATTGAACATGAATATTGATAATAAAATCTTCCTCTTTATTAGTAAAGATCTGATATTTGCTGATTTATTTTTAATTGAGGAAATCACTCACAGTTACTTTTTCTTTCAATTCCATTTCTGAGTACTTTGACTGAGAATGGAAACTTATTTCTGAGGGTTATATGCTGCTAAATTTGATAAGTAAAGTGCATGTCTGGCATGCCTACTGATCTAATGACTAAGTTTTAGCTATAATTTGTTTCCCTTTCTCTTGAGAATTCACGAATTCTTCTTTACAATTGTCCAGTTCCCCTTTATCTTTACAATTTTTCAAGTATACAAAAGGAAATCCTTTGATTCTGGTTATTTTGGAATAGTGTTCAACTGCACCATCCATTTGAAAGTATTTAATTTGGTTGTTATCCAATTTTATATCTTCGAAGGCATCAACATAAATTTCCTTGAAAATATCGTCTTGGGAAGTATATTCTATTGACAATTTACAGCTATCTTCTGAATGAACTACAACACAGAGATATAGATTTTTATCGTCTTACATCTCTTTAATTTTCAATACTTTATTCAGGGCTTCTGTTTTTATAGAGTATTCTCCCCAAATTAACGCGAAATCAGGTGATTCATCAATTATCGGACATTTCCGGTTCTTTTATGAATACACGTTGGCTGAGAGTGTACATTGACCTATAGTTTGGGCGGTGTAAAAAGTAATTGCTTCCTTAGTTAGAGGATACTTCAAATCAATCAAGATTTATTTATCCTCTTGCTTGCCTAAGGTAAAGGTAGTCTTATGTTTTTAAGGTAGTTATATCTGACTATTAGATGCCATTATCTTGAATTGACTGGATTGATAATAGATGTAAGGTAAAGTGGGATCAGTTTCAAGATAGAAGTTGACTAAAAGTACGCAATTAGGCCAACATATTTTTTATATCTGCTCTTTATCAATTGATATAAAATTACTTTTCTTAAACTCAGCTTATGTTTTTTGAGAAGGTTAAACTACAAATGGAAAAGGCCATTTGGCAGGATTTATATTTTCTCTATCATATTTCCATAATTTGTAAACTACCCTCAGATTTGAAAGTGTAGAGTGGTATAACAAAAGTAAGTTGTTTTGACTATGTTTTGGATAGAAATAAAAACTGGAAGAAGTCATGACTTCATTTGCTGGGAAACTTTGCCAAATACCGTCTTTCAGCTCCAAAATAGCATCCTTTACAAGGAGAGTAATTGTGAAATCTACTTGAACAGACATATGGTTTATAACTTTTATAAATATTTCACAAGATTCACTGTTTTACTCGCACAACTGCTTTGCCTTATCATTGAGCTCTATAAACTGTACTTATTTGTCTATCTTTATTGATTTAGTTTTATCCCATCGGTCATTGAGAGAGTAAAGTAACTCAAAATCGATTTCTTTTTTAAGATTGTAAAAGGAGAAAGAAAGTACATTTTGTTACTTAAAACTAAACTATAAAATGTATTCACGAGATTTATCTTCAGATAATGTCTAATAGTGTGTAACGGTGGGGTCCAGACGAAGATGTGATTTCGATGAACTTGCTACTAAAATAAAATGGGAAGCATATTTTTCAGCAGTGCTTGTTTTTTATACTTTCACTATGAAATTTAACTTGCTCAGTGACTATTTCGCGATTTATATATATCCGTCTGAACTTTTTTAAATTTCATTTTCACCGTTTGGAGACGGATAACTTACTATAAGTGTGAGTGCACCAAGAGGAGCTATCAAGTTGAAACTGACATCTGACTTTTCTTTCAAATTAAAAGTAAATTCTATACGCTATTCACCTATGTCCATATTATAGCTGAAAGGTACTGCGTCTGTCAGTTAAACTTTATTATTATTTTCGATTATTGTTAGTTAAAACTCAGTGTTATCGAGTCCCTCAACATTTATGCGTAGTTCACCGTCTTTTTCTGCCTAATAGATAAAAGAATGATGTATATTACCTGTACGTTCTCGGCACTTCTAATTGGGTACTTAGCATTTACTTTTTTCAGCAGCATACAACATGACATTTGGGGAGTTTACTTGCACGTTGTAAGACTTCCCAGTTTTTATCTATTTGCTGAGATACAAACTTTCTCCTGTTTTGATTTTATGTCTGTAAGAATGTTAAAGGGGGAGAAAACTGATAGTAGGAGCATTATTGTGGGTTTCTTCCACGGATATGGTGGCTATAATGTGGATGAGGATGAATATGTATGCAAAACGAGTCAATTTTCGCATAAATATGATGTTTATAATTAATTTGAGCTCAATCGACTAACATCTGTTTAACTATAAATAAAAAGAAATAGGAAAATCTCTCATAAAAAGAAAATAGAAAAAAATTGTAATGTTGGTAGTTATTATCCTTTATAATTCCTCAAAAAAATTAATTGATAGTTGGTGATGTGATTGGTTGAAGAGAATCATAGCAAAGTTTTAAGCAGCTCAACTGCTTGAGAATGAGCCATTTTAAAAAACTTTTAAAAAAGCTTCTTAATTGTACTTTTTAAAAGGTCAAAAGCATCATTTTTCTTACTCACTCGAAGATAATTCAAGCAGTTTATTATGCCCTCCCATAATGGATACTTCTACAACAACTGTAAGTACTACTTTATCAGCTCTACCTCGTTGAACTGTTTTTTGAAGATCAGTTCCCATAAAAAGAACATACTGATTTTTTAGAGCCCACCTTCAATAAGTTTGTTCTTTTCGCCTTTATAGAAGTCATAAAGTAACTAACCGCTGGTTTCAAAGTCATAGTTCCAATCCCATTAACAAAAGGCGCAGTTACAAATCTTCCCAAATTTTTATTTTATTTTAATTGACCTGTATTTGGTTTACTCATTTAGAAAATCAACTGAGAGTGTTTCTCCTTCGAGAATGCGTTTAAGTGAGAAAACGGCGAGCCCTCCTTTGATGTGGATATAGGTACAATTTGGGAGACAGCTATGTTTGAATCTACACAGAGACTACCAAATTCCGATGTATTGCTATTTACTTGACCTATAACACAAAGTTTTCTCATTTTACAAGCATCTTAAACATTTAGAGTGAATTTCATTATCCTCCATTCCTTAAGGATTGCTTTTGTTGAACTTTAGTACACGACCTTGTATTTCACATTGACTTGGGAGGAATTTAAATGTTTAATTAAACAAATCTTCAAATTTGCAGTATTTTTTTAACTGTTATTTGAGTGACTCATAGTCATTGCTGAACTTAGACTATTATGATTTTTGATAGACTAAAGGTTTGCTAAAAAGGATCATTTCAAATGGTTTGATGACTTAACTTGCTATAAAGTTAGTTCGTGAATTAATATTTATAGTCTACTCTTTTGAAGTTTGCACCTTAACTGACAAATACTCTCCAAAATTTAGAGGTAATCCATTGAATATTTCTTTCCAATCAAACAGACCGACGTTGTGTTGATGATGTTTATGAAAAATTGTTTGTGCTTTTTAAAACTAACTATTATTGACATCGCTTAATGCCATAATCGCAGATGATACTTCTTTAAACATTTTTAATTCTAATAAACAGCAAAATTTCTTGTAAATACCTTTGATGTAAGTTCTGTCCAACGTTATCGATATTGAGGCATATATCAGAGCTGATTAGTATAGTTTCATTTCGAATAGGCACTGAGAAGAGTTGGCATACAAAATCGCTCTTTATCTCTTTTTTTAAGGGTTATGAATCAAGCCAAGTCCCATTTCGTACTAAAACAGAGCCTGCACAAATTTTCTTTCTCTAAATTTAGTGTTAGCATTAGCCTTAAGTTTCTCAGAATCGCAACTGGCAAGAGTAATTCTAGACTAGACATAGATGTTTTCGAGACGAGTGACAAGGATATTGCAGATGGAGTGTGTGCTAAATTTATATAAACTTTTGAAATAACCTGTAATACTGATTTTGGTTAAAAAGGAATACTTGCTTTTCCAATGACACGCAGCCTACTTGTTCTCAAACACGATCGCCACTATCGAAAATTTGTCATCATTCAACGGGATTTCCTCTTCCATTGCCAAACAATGCAGCACGTGACTATACTGCAAAATACGTAATATTCGCATTTTTGATCCCAGTTTTGGCTGTTCTTTCAATAGTTATTGTAGATTTGATTCAACTAAAGGATAAACATCGTTCTCAGTGTGTATGGGTACTTTTTAATATGCGAACTCCAAATATTGTGCGTGATTGTGTGTAATGGTTTAGTATTTTTGTGCATTTCTGAAGAGAGAAGCACCCAGGTAAGTCTGAATAAGGGGAAGGAGATCCTCCTGGGACTGTTCTTCTTCCCCCTTTATATTTTTAGTAAGCATGTAAATTAAATCGATATTATAAACACAATTCTTTAAATTTATTATGGCACTTCTTCAGTCACAAATGACTAGATATCACTAGAACATCAAACCTAGACTCTCCAATCCTACCTAGTACTTGTTTTCTTACTTAGTGCGTCCACCAATGTTGGATCCACTCTTGGCATGCACATCCCCTTCATTTATAGGAACATGCAAAATCGATACAATATTGATGTAAAACCTGCTTCCAGAGATAATGGGCAGGAAGTCAACTAAGGTCGATCTGCACATCGCAGAGGTACAAAATATGGTAGTTAGCCTCCTCCCAAATGCTTTCTAGCGTAGGTAGTAACTCACTTAAATCACTAAATCGTTTTATCTCTGACAAGGAGGTGTATGAGAAGCAGCAGAAAAACTATAACATTATCTCAGTGCAACCCAAAGAATATCAAGATACTATCAAATTATTCCCTAAATATAGGTTATAGAATGAAGACCAGAACTATTTCAAAAAACTTCAGTTGTAGCGCGAAATCGCAAATAAACTGCAGGTGAGCAAGGAGCAACTCAAAAATGGTTCATCTAAGAACCCTGAGTTAGTAAAAAAACCAATGAGAGGAAAATACCTTAATAACGTGGATGAAGTAGCAGATATTATCTGAGTGATTTCACACAATTCTTAAGAATTAATATTTGTAACTTTATCATTCCAAATTAACTCTAGCTTTGAAAAATCAAGTAAAAAACTTAGCCTTAAATTTTAACTTCTTTAGTTCCAATTTACACCGATGAAAGACTCAGAAAAGGTAGCCCTCATAATTCTGAGATGATCGAATATATGTAATTGATAAAGCTTAAGTAGTTAGAATTATCTAGTCCAGAATTTAGGGATTCTCCGTACTTCATTAAGGTCAAGTCATATTTGTAAAATCGTTTAGTCTCGCCGAAAAATTAATCTTTAGAAGTATTTAATCAAAGGTTGTAGACTTTCCAAAATATTCCTCATATATTTTGTTATCTCTTGAAAAGGCATACTCATCGGTATTTACAAGTAATATCTCTATAATATCATTATCCAGTTATTATTAAGCTTAAATTGATCTGAATAATGGACCTCTATACTTTAAATTTATAATATCATAAAGTACTTGCTTATGTGTTATTTCATTTATGAGATTTAAATCATGAATAGCGTTAAAAATATCACTCGAGAAGACTTACTAATACGTTTGAAGAATGCCAAAAATAATATCATGAAAGACGAAACAGATGCTAGGCACAACATAGCCAGTTACTTCGCATAACTTAGAGATATCACCAACAATTGCGAGCATGAACTTGCCAGTGAATTGAATACTTCTATGCTAAACTATCACTAAAAACTAGCAGAAATCAGCTAATCACTTAGTAGAGCTAGGGATGCTCTCAACTAGGATTAAATTTAAAGTGCAAGGCAACTTTTCGAGTCTAAATTGGGCAGCTCTCCGATTGTACCGATCACCAAACTCTAAGAAATAATCAAAAACTCGTTTAAAGTGACGATTTCAGATCAAAATGCAGCGAGTCCCAGCCATCTGCGTCTCCTTTCTGAAGTTTAACAAAGTCAATCAGTGATGAGTGAGACAAATAATATCTTATAGGCAACTATTGAAAAGCTACAGTGCTAAAGAGACTATTTTCAAAAAAGAGAAATATAACTGATCCAAAGGTTGAAACAGTTTGAAGGACCTTCTACTAGAAAAATAGTAAACATAAAGTAAATGAGTAAATCATACTTGTAAGAAAAATGTTCGAAATGGGCCATGGAGCGTTTGAGAGAGTAAAACAGAATTCTTGTGGAGAAAATCGGAAATGCAAGTCAAGAAATAATAACCTTGAATCAAACTATTGCCAATTTGAATGAATAGTTACGTAAAATCGGACAATTTAACTCATAAAGTAAAAGTTTTGTAGGTGCGACTACAAATAAAACTAATAGCATATTTGTTTAAAGTGATAATTCAAAAAGACAGAGAGTTATAGAAGTATAAGAAATGGGAAAGTAGAGACAACTTGAGTTCTAACTTAAAAATTAGCAGCTTTTGATATAAATAAATAAGTGTATGAGCAACATGCAGGAACAAGCTGAAATCATCAAGTCTATGGAGATTAAGCAATAAGAATTGCAATCAAAGCTGTCTCAAAGATAAAAGTAGGTCGAAGACTTAAGATAATGCTATTAGTTGCTCAATCATGATTACGAGCTAAGTCTCAAAAGAAAAGCAGCTTTTTAACAGTAAAATCGAGAGTTAAAATGTTAGCTGGTGCATTTAAAAAATAATCTGGTAGAGTAGCGTTAAAACTATAAAAATTTGGTGTCTTAATTTTAATGTAAAGAGAATGAAATAGTGAGAAAAGTCAAAGAGATAGAGTTAGGCAAAAAAGAAGAAATATCTCGGGTTAGCGAGAAGTTGAAATACATTGAAGGCGAGAAATAAAAGATGATGAAAATAATTGAAGAACATTCGAATAAAAAAGGAGAAGAACTTAACTACAAAACTTTGCTGCATGAGTAAATAACCAAACTAAGAAAAGATAACTCTATGTTAGATCAAGAACTCCAGCTGAAAGAGTAAAGTTTGTATGCAGCTAAACAGTAATAGGGTAAACTAATCAAATAGCTCAAGTAGCTGCAAAGTAAAACATAAAATAGCAAGAAGTAAGTCAGCAAACTTAAAAAACAAATCAAAGACCAGTAAAAGATAATAAACTAACTTCAACAAAATATAGAATTGCAACACAGTTTAGAGATAAAAGTAAGAAACCTGTAATAAACTATGTCTATTTTGCAGAGCTAATTTATGAAATACAAATAATCAACTGATAGAAAAGCATTAGTAAATGAAAAAATGCTGAGTCATCTAAAATAAAAATTTACAGTCCAGCTAAATACTCTGTTAAGCGAAGATTTGAAACAAAAAATGAAAAAAGGGAACCAAAACAAATTGGACATAATCGATAAGTATATTTAAGAAATGGTTACATTATCGAGTAAAACAGCACAGATCAAACAGCTTAAGGAGGAGATCAACGAGTTGAAGCAAGGAAAAGAAATGAAGAGCCTTACTAAAAAGACAAAATCGTCTACAATCAACGATGAGGTATGTTCAGTCTAGAGTGGAATTTTTAATTTGAGCACAAAGATAATGGAACAAAGACTAGCTGCCGAGAAATAACTCTACGAAGCTAAAATATCCCGATTGAATGAATAGATCGCAAAATAGGTACAGATAAGAAACTAAATGGAGCAACAGCTTCAAAAATAAAGATTAAGTGCTCAATAAACCAAAATAAAACAGAAGCACTAAATTAAATAAGATTAAAAAATTAAATCAGCAAAAGTACTTGAAGACAAAATATAAAAACTGGAGAGCGAACATAAAACAGCTCGTTTGAATAACAGAAAACTTCAAAATGAAAATAATGAGTATGAAAGCGAGGTAAGAACAAAAAAGGAGCTGATAGTTGGACTGAAAAAGGAATGCAAGGACAAAGAAGAATATATCAAAGAAATGACCAATTAATTAAATTTAGTCAAAGAGGAACTATAAAAATCAAAGAGATACAATAAATAGGCAGTCAAGAAATAGAATCTGCTGAAAGATATCAAAGAGAAAAAAGAAAATATTGAATAAGAAAATATGTCGTTGAAAAAAACAGTGGAAGTACTTGAAGATAAAATAAAATTACTCAACAAACAGATAAACAAAAAGGACGAACTCCTAAGATAAATGAAAGATTTATAGGACAGATAGATCAGAACGAAAGAGTAGGCGAGGATCAAAGAAGCAATCTAAGTAATTGATTAACAAAAATAAACTATACGGAAGCTCCGATGTGATGTTGATCGTAAAGAAGAAATCATAAAGAATCTAAAGCAAAAAACAGAATCCAAGCAAAGATAGACAGATTAATACGTGAGTCAAAAGGAAAAATTAGTATAAAAGCTAACAAAATAACTTGAAAGTTACGAACGTAAACTATAATCTCAGAAGCTGCAGTCAAAAAAGGAAGAAAACAGAAACTATCATCTAGTTATAGTCATCAAAAAGATATTTTAAATCATAGTTTCTAGCCAGAAAGATGATTTAAAGGTTACCAAAATGCGATAATCAACTCATTACTATAGTGGATCTACTGTTTCACCACACCAACTTAAATTCGCATCACCTGCCAGCCAGCTTAAAAGTATTGATATTTGTTAAGGCCTAAAAATATTGGACCTAAGACCTTAAGATATCGAAGGAATAATGGCTTAGACTACTGTTTTAAGCAGGGTAACTAAAAACTAGGAGAGCTGGTCAATGGTGAGTCCAATTTTGACTAAAAATGACTAAAGATGTCGCGAATAGTATCTAATTCAAGGCTTGTAGTAGCTATAAAGATTGCTTACTCTCAAATAGCCCAAAAATGGCTAGATTTT
>Ga0194117_10005675_pt1 | contig 11263 bp, 9 predicted proteins | sample TA2MahsurfametaG_FD_160579 | JGI IMG/M metagenome (GOLD analysis project Ga0194117, IMG submission 160579) | Freshwater microbial communities from Lake Tanganyika, Tanzania - TA2015009 Mahale N1 surface | ecosystem: Environmental > Aquatic > Freshwater > Lake | place: Tanzania: Lake Tanganyika...
TGATCACAAACATAATCACATCATCCTATATTTACAGTCTGAGGTATGATCATTATCAGAGATAAAGTCCATAAAAATAGGCCGAGCACTAGCAATTTGAAAGCTATGAAGTTATGCTTTCCTATGCATGCTCCTACTAACTTGAAGTGCATGACTTGTTGGTCGATGCAAATATGGCATTCTTAGCAGTGGTATCTTCCTTCTATCTTTTCCACCTCTCGGGCCTACGAAAAACATTGCTAGCAAACATCGCCTTGAGCGGCGATTGCAGTTGGTGCGATTCCTGGGTTTATTAAGGCGGTTGCTAGCCATGCTACATCAAGGTAGACCAAAATCACAATCGAAACAAAGTAGAAAGGCTTGAAGCGTTAAATGTTATTCAATTTGAAAATGATGATGAAGGAGATGATATTGACGATAAGAAACGTTGTGAGAAAGAATATATCTGAGTGAGAATTGTAGTACAGTTAGGGCCAAGAGTCAAAAGTGGGTCGCCTTATTCATAATCACTTGCCATTTTTTTGTAGAGCCCAAGGATGTTTTCCTTACCTTCCATGTAGGAGCGTCGGTAGTCGTTCTTTACTTTCTACGATCTCTTGATCTGTTAATTTCTTGACATATTTTATAATTACAGAATATCATAAACCACGCAGTGTCAATATAAGTATATGTTATAGTTTGTTTTTAGTTATTTTTTGGTGATAACTGAAGAGTATACGTTTTTATTTTGAGGTTATAATAAAACCATGATGAATCTGTCTATAACAGGAAAAAAATATGTCATGCCTTCAGTGACTCTTAAAATGCCAGATTCACTTGTCATACAACCCAAACCTACCACCATAAAACCAGCACAACCCAGAACTAATGTACCCAAACAGAAACAGGCAGTCTAAATAAAAAATAAGCCAGCACCATCTAAGACTATCTCAACGCAAAACAAACCGAATTCAAAGCAAGTTCAGTCTGCTAAAGATACCAAAAAATAAGCTAAATCTGTAAAACCCATCAAGAAAGAGGAACAAAAACAAGAAGAAACAATCAAAAAGTAAGAAGTAATAGTTGAGATTCCCAAAGTAGAGGATAAGATAGGAGTAGTAACAGTGAGATACAATCACTACAAAGAAAAATTCGAGACACGCAACGATATCTTATATTTCTTACCAATTTAATAAAAATATTGTTTTTCGGGAGTATTCAAAGGTAACTTTATACCAGTCATCAAAAACTTCAAGACAAACTAAGAAATCAATCCTGAAACTATAGGAAGGGCAGTCGAGTTCTCTTGGAAAGTAGAAGATCAAATCTAATACAGATTGTAAATCAACTAGGATTAATAATAGTAGGCCAAATATGAAAAGAAGCCCTACATTGCTCCTAAATCAGATAAGCAAACTTTTCCCTTTAAGAAAAACAGCAATATTGAGTACATTAATGAATAACTAAAAAAATTAAAGCCCTAGCAATATGGATCTGCACGTCACAAAGAACTCCTGTAACAAAGAGATTTGTAAGATGTGCTCTTCAGCTGAAGAAATGATGGTGTGTTTGCTTAATTGATTTTCCCATATTTTTCAGAGTTCATAGTTGCAGAATGGTTATGATATTATAAAATTAACGATATTATATATGCTCAAACTCAACTCACAATATGCCAAATCCTATTTCAGAGAGGAACCTTCTCCAGCTGGAAACTCCTTCAAAGAAGCAGCCATTTTGCCCAAAGAAAGAGGAATACCTTCAGCAGAGGAAAATTATGGAAGATTTAACAGAGAAAATGACTTGTAAAGACGTTCATACGGTAACAGAAAAGACATCTCTATGTATACTAAGAACAGAGATCTATAAGAAAAAGAGTACAATGGATGCAATGATGAAGATTTCGGACAAATTAAATATGGTCGTCCATCACTCCAAAATCCTTTGAGTTCTTACAACAAGTCTCCCAAATTAGGGATAGAGCAAGGTTTTGATTTCAGAGAAAAATTGAGATCAAACGATGGTTCATAACATTAAGCTTACTCAAAAAAATCAAAGTATGACAAGTACGATAAATAAGAAAAGTATGAAAGATATGAAAAGTATGAGAATATGAACAATACCTCTAATATTTCTACTGCTAATAGAACAGATTTTGTGGCCAAACATAACAGAAGAAATGAAGAGATCAAAAATAAAATCGGGAGAGATGGTTCTTATAGCTCTCGCAACTACATAGACTATAACTCCAGATAACTAACTCGAAATACATAGTTGGACACCAAAATGCCTTATAATCGAGATGTAGACAGAGATTTAGATTCTCAAAAGTACCAGAACAGACAAACGAGAAATATGGAATAACAAGAATGCTATATGGAAAGACCTCAAAAATATGCTAGGAAACTGCTATTTGAAGAAGACTGTAACAATTAATAACTATAAATCAATAAATCAACAGATAGAATCTCTCAATACAGACAAAGATATGAGGGCCGTAACGAAGAATAAAAGAATGGACATGATTCTAAAACAGATCGCTTCTAAGATAGATCTTTCGAGCTCAATTAAAGAAAGAAAAAACTATTCAATTAAATCCAGCAGACGCCAAATCGCAACCATAGTAGCCAATTATAACCAGGTTCAGCCTAGAAAAAACGTTCACTTATTTAAAAGTCTCAAATGCTTCAAGAAAAACTTAAAAAGCTTACATCCACTCCAACTCAAGCCTATTGCAATCAGGAAAAAACTTCACAGTTCAGAGCATAATAAAGTAGAAACCTGCCTGCAATAAATGATAGAAGTCAACACATAGATCAATCTTTAACAAGATCTTCTAGGTACAGTAATGTAAACCTGAATTAAGGAATTGTTAAGTAGACTCCCAAAAATAATGAGTCTCAAAGACCTTATACAAGACATGCTGATGTACTGCGAACTCCAAGTCCAATTTTGTAGAACAAGGTACAAGGTAATCAGGGAGAGGCGATTGAGAGAATAATGGATTTGAACTCAAAAATAAACGAGCGTATTCAGTCAATTATATCAAACTACGCCAAGAAATGATTGAAGTATAATGATTTTAATATTTAAATACTCTAAATTGTACTAGTTTCATGACTTTAATTATAATTTCGTTTCACTATTCAATTTGAGAGTTAAAATTATTGATGAGCACTTTCGACAAATAGCAATTAGTACAATATCTAGAAACTGTTATTCCACACCAAGACAATCCAGAGTCATTTCGTTATCAAATTGACACAGAAATATCTAGAGTACTTAAACAGCAAGAACATAGCCTTAAAACACACCAATCTAAGATACGTTTTAATCAGATTTTAGAAAATGATTTTTAGAAGAGAGAGAAATTGAAGAGATAGTTGTAAGAAAAAACTCGCAAAGGAATAGAGCATAAATAAAAATTGATTGCTGAAAGAGCTAAGAGCTTAGTTTAGCTCAATAAGAGAAGATAATTATTGCAAAGGGAGAAGGCTAAGTAGAACAGGAAAGCTTAGCTGCTTAAATCGCTCAAAAAAATAGAAGAGTTCTAAGCCAAGAAAAGAGCGATTGAGTAGTTCAAAATTAATAGATCCATGAGTGATAGAGCATTGAGGAGTGAATCTAGGTTGAACCAAATAAAAGAAGCAGCACATGACAGTTAATACAATGCAATTGTTAACAAGTTAGGTAGCAAAGGCATTTTCACATTGCCTTCGAAATAGCTACAATCCATATACTCACACAAGGCTACTTACAGAAATTAATCTTAGAAAAAACTCAAAAAAATGGAAGAAAAATTGGGAGTTAGTCTCATCAAAATCTAAGAGGCACATCGTAAGAAAGAAGAATTGTTGATGTAGCGATCACAAAAGATACATAACACTTAAAAGTTACAGTTTTAACTTAAACAAGGCAAGTGGAAAGAGCTATAAGCTGAGGAGATTAAAAAAAGGAAAGAATTGCAGATCAGACAAGCCAAGAAGATACTCAAAGCAAAGGCAATTTAAGGAGGAGAGTATTAAAGGAGTTTAACCTAAAAAGACTATGAAGTTGAAGTGTAATTAGGAGGCGAAAAAGTGAAAGTTAAAAACCCATCTTACAGAGAACAGATCAGGAAACACATAGGCGATTTTCTGAAAGGCAAACATGCCTGATTGTTGATAAAATTTTAGAACATCCTGTACATTTCTAAGATGAAACCTTTGCACATTTAAAATTAATAATTTTTAGAGATTGTATTATAACTTAATGAATAAAAAGGCGAATAAGTACCTTTCTGGGAATGTAATACTTCGCGACTAACAAGATTTTGGTCCTTTAATTCTAGGTGATTGCAACTCAGCACTTGATGTAGGTATAATCAAAGTAAATCGAATATTAACCATCGTTTCTATAGGCATTGAAGCTCAGCCTCCTAAACACAAAATACCACCAGAAATTTAGCATTTTGTATTTGACATTCACGACAACAAACAGCAGAAGCTAGGTGTTTAGTTTTTAGATTAAACATTCGAAATTATATAGAAAGGGAGAGCAAAAGGAGGTGTGCTAGTTCACTGTTACGCTGGAGTATCTCGTAGCAGCTCAATAGTAATCGCCTATTTAATACGCAAATACCTGCTTAGTTACGATTAAGCCAAGGAAAAAGCAAAAAAGCAGAGACCTTGTGTCCATCCTGGAGACGGTTTTGTAAGACAGCTGCAACACTATTCTAAAGTAGTTTTTAAAAGAGAGGAGGATAGAATTGCTTAGTTAAACAAACAAAAATTACAAAAAGTGGAAGTTGTATAAATGAAGTAAGTGATTGAGCCCAAAGTCTAAGTTAAAAATTAGTCAGTTATTCTGAGCTAGAGAGTCAAAAGAGGTGTAAGGGGAGCAGTTCGAAGTGCTGAGAATTTTTCACCCTAAAAGCTAAAATCTTCCCTTTTATAGAGAAGCGTTATGAACTCCAAACGTATGTAGGAAGTAAGATAATAGTAAAAAACTTAAGCAAAAAGCAGAAGCAAAGAGAAAGAGTAAAAGAGTGATAAATTACCTCCGATTCATCGAGAGACTTATGTCGAAGGTAAGTTTTAGCAGTCTTCTTCAAAAATGGAGTTAAAGTAAAAAATAGAAAAAATAGAAGGACGTTATTCGATGGTCCAGGTACCTTCTATCCGTGGAATTTACACAAACAAGACTAAAGTTATGTGAATATTTTTATTTGTCCTTACTTTCTTTTAATTAGAACGTACAGCTGCTATAATTATAAAGATAATTTATGTACGAATCATTTCTTCTCAGCGTTAGTAACTTTACCACTGGCATCTCTTTGCACTCTTTGGGGAGGAGCTCTGTTCTTTCTGTCCTCGTTGGATCTCACTTTTACAATTCTGTTGTGAATTCCGCAGCTAATGCAGTACTGCATTTTGATATAGAGTTTGGGGATGATGTAAGTTTAGAAGGCTCTGTTTTCCTCGAGATCTTTTTTAGATGAGGCATCAACGATGTCTCTGATGGTGAATCTTTTAATGGCCTTGTCCTTGGGGCATAGTCTGCCGCAGTTGACGCAGACAATGGTCTTGACGTAACCTCTGTTGTTTTTGTTTCTACCGTGGTTTCTTCTTTTGACGGGCATGGTGTGGCAAATTATATAAGAATATATTATTTAATTAAATATTTATTATTGATGCTGCTATCTTTGGAGTAAAATATGAGAATGTTGATCCACATATACATTTTAAACTGAGAGTTATTTATTTTTTAGGAAGTTTTCCATAATATAAAAATAATAACCGGACTAACATTCCAGTTTGAAATCAGCTTAATCTGGTCCTGCGATCAATATCATCGATAAAACATAATAAATGAATTTTTCCGTTTCATCTTGGGTTAAGTAATTATGGAATTTATACATTATATTTTATTTTAATTGAAATATCTATGAATTTCAAACTATCTAAAGAAGAACTCTCGTAATTAGTTTTTTACTCAGCAACCTCTTCGAACCAGATAACATTCGTCATGGAGATTCCATAGACAATCTCAAAAACTGGGGTAAAATAGAAGGCCTTGAAGCTCTTCTACATACCAATTATAGAGTCATCATCTTTTTATTTAGAAAGGCATCTATAAAGACTCAAAAGATCACGAGGCCAGAATCAAAGCCTACGGAGACAACCAACCGATCGTCAAACCTCCCAAAACCATTTGGGAGCTCGTAAGACAATCTCTATTAAGGTCATCGAAAACTTCGAAGACGAGATGTTGAGAATCCTTTGTGCTGCTGCAGGTATTTCTCTCGTTTTGGGTATTTTGACAGAAGGTCTCGCCGAAGGCTGGTTAGAAGGAGCATCAATTTTGATCGCAGTCGTGATCATTGTAACTGTCACATCAGGTAATAACTACATCAAAGAGCAACAGTTCCAAAAACTCAACGCAATGGCTACAGCTAAAGACGTCCATGTGTATCGTGGTGGAGATTTGATTAAAATGTCTGTTTATGATTTATTGGTAGGTGATATAGTACAAATTTCAACAGGAGAAATCTTTTCAGTTGACGGTATTCTCATTGAAGGAAACGACATTTCTGTGGATTAATCATCTTTGACTGGTGAGACAAACTAAATAAAAAAGAGAGTGCCCGTCACTTATGAGCGCAAAGAAGGAGCTAGTCCTTTCCTCATTTCAAGTTCAAAATTAATGTCAGGCACAGGTCTCATGGTCGTTGTCGCAGTCGGTAAGAATTCTTACTATGGTAAACTCAAAATGAAAATTCAACAAGACCAAGATTAAACTCCCCTTCAAATTAAACTTTCTGATTTAGCTGATAAAGTCGGACAAGTTGGTATGTACGCTGCCGCTGCTACTTTCTTAGCCATGTTTATTCACTACATTTACGATTGCTTCCAAGAAAGCAGTTTTGTCGAGAGCTTTGTTTCAGTAGAAACCATTCACGAAATTATCGAATATTTCATTATTGCTGTCAGTATCGTTGTCGTTGCTGTCCCAGAAGGTCTTCCCCTTTCAGTCACAATTGCCTTGGCCTATTCAGTTGGAAAGATGAAAGAAGAAAATAACTTAGTACGTTACCTCCAAGCCTGTGAGACTATGGGTGGTGCTGATAACATCTGCTCAGATAAGACTGGTACTCTGACCAAAAACTTGATGACTGTTACCAGAATTTTCTCAGAATAAAAGATTCACGATTCAATTGCTAGAGAAATCGTTGGAGATAACACATCTAGACTTTTCTGCCTTGGTGTTTGCAACAACTCTAATGCCAATCCTAAATTCACCCAAGAAAGAAATCAACCTCTGAGAATCTAACAAAACGGAAACAAAACTGAATGTGCCTTGCTTGAAGTTGCCTACAGAATGGGTTATGACTATGAAAAGTTCAGAAACAGAGACAGAATAAAAAAGATCTTCCCCTTCAGCTCAGAGAAAAAGAAAATGGCCACTGTCTACGAAGATGAAAAAGGAAAGCTTTATGCATTTGTTAAAGGAGCCCCAGATTTCATGTGGCCTGTCTGTTCTCATTTTGTTGATCGTGACTCCAAAGTTGCCAAAATTACTGAAGATTTCGAACACCAATACAATGGAGCTATCCAATAATTCGCCCAAGGAACTTTGAGAACTCTTTGCTTGGCCTACAAATAAATCAAAACAATCCCTGAAGACTGGAGCCAAATCGAAAGTGGACTTATCATCTTGGTAGTTGTTGGTATTAAAGATCCTCTTAGAGATGGAATCAAATAAGCCGTTACTCGCTGCCATGAAGGAGGTGTTACTGTCAGAATGGTTACTGGTGATAACAAGATCACTGCTATTTCAATTGCTAAAGAAGCTGGAATTCTTGATGAAAACTGGCAACCAAGCTAAGGAGATTACACTGTTATGTAAGGAAAAGAGTTCAGATAATTCGTTGGAGGACTCGTCAACTAAGGAACCGAAGAAGAACCTGATGAGACTGTTGGAAACATGGAAAACTTCAAATTAGTTAGAGATCAACTCAGAGTTTTGGCTAGATCATCACCTGACGATAAATATCTCATCACCACTGGACTTAAAAAGCTTGATCACGTCGTTGCTATGACTGGTGATGGTACTAATGATGCCCCTGCACTTAAAAAGGCTGATATCGGTTTCGCTATGGGTATTGCAGGAACTGAAGTCGCTAAAGAAGCCTCAGGAATTATTCTCCTCGACGATAACTTCGTCTCTATCGTCACTGCAATGAAATGGGGTAGAAACATTTTCGATTCTATCAGAAAATTCTTGCAATTCCAGTTGACTGTCAACTTCGTCGCCTTGGTTATGGCCTTTGTTGGAGGTGCTATCTTAAGAGAATCACCTTTGAATCCTATTCAAATGTTGTGGGTCAATCTTATCATGGATACCCTTGCCTCTCTTGCACTTGCAACTGAACCTCCAAGTGATGATCTCCTCAAGAGAAAACCTTACTCCAAACGTGAAGGTTTGATCACCAATCAAATGTGGAAATTCCTTATTTCTCAAGGTATTATGCAAATTATTATTTTGGGAACTATCCTTTTCAAAGGTACTTTTTAATTTATTTAGGTCCTGAAATCTTCGGAATCCCCAGCTCCATCGCAGTCACTGACTGGAACGACGAAACAGGAAAGCATTACTCTATTTTCTTCAACGTTTTTGTGTTACTCCAAGTTTTCAATGAGATAAATGCAAGAAAACTTAAAGCTGATGAGTATAATGTCTTCGAAAGCTTCTTCAACAATAAACTTTTCTTGGTGATTGTTGTAAGTACTATCATTATCCAACTTACTATGGTCAAATACGGTGGAAAATCACTTAAAACAGTTGAACTCAGCTTCAAAGAGAACTTGCTTTGCTTGTTGCTCGGTTCCACATCTCTACTTTCCTGCCTTCTTTTCAAGATCATCTTGCCAGCCAACTTGATCATTTGCCCATACGGTATTGAGGTCAACAGCTTCAAATTTTATTGGAAAAAGGTCCCTGAAGAAGGAGAATAAGAAAAAGCAGATTGATCAATTATAATACCTTTTAATTCAGATTTTCCTTACAATATTGTACTTTTAATCTTTGAAGTATAGCTAGTAATAAAAGTGATTGATTGGTAGGCTTAATAATAATGAGAATAGATAAATAGATGATCTCGAATCATTGCTCCCAGTAAACTTTGTGAGTCATGATGTTGTAGAAGTCATCAGATGTAACGAAACCGTCTTAATCGAGATCGGCTTTGCTGAAAATGTGATTGAATTCATCTTCAGTCAAATCCTCTCCCAATTCCTTGGCGACTTTCTTCAATTCGTGAACGGTGATCTTGCCCTAAGTTTATAAGATTCATACAGATTTATTGACATCGAATGAGGTCCAGACTTTATCAATCTCGGCTCTGCTGTCCTTTTCTCCGAGCTTAGCAGTAGCAAGTCTCAAAAATTCAGCGAAATCGATACCTCCAGACTGGTCGTCATCGAGCTCAGCAAGGATTTGATAGATGAATTTATTGCTTCCTTGGAATCCCAACTGTTCGAAAGCTCTTTTCAATTCTTGAGGATCAACAATACCACTTCCGTCACCGTCGAAAATATCAAAGGCAGTCTTGATATCTCTGACTTCTTCAATTGGGATCAAGACAGTGGCAAAGTCTTCAGCTTTCCAGACTTTTTTTTCTGGAACTTTTGGTTGAGTTTTGCTGTTGGCAGCGGGGGCAGGAGCTGATGGTTTAGCTTTGCTCATTTGGATTGGAAATATCTAATTATTGAAATAAAAATTAAAGTCATAACTTATAAACACCCGTCTCTTCTAATTTAGCCCACATCTATCAAAATAGCAAAATTTTTTATCTTTACCCTTCAAGTTAAAAATATTGAATAGTCTCTTCAAAAGATAACGAATGCATTTGAAATGTGCGTTGATTCTTTAAGAGTACTCATAAGACACGCACAAGTAGGTCTGAGAGTTGATATTAACAGAACTGGTCCTATGGTGTAATGGTTAGCACCTTGGACTCTGAATCCAATAATCCGAGTTCAAATCTCGGTAGGACCTTTTTTTAAAGTCCAAATCTGAGTTATAATATGAATAATCATTTCTTTCTCTTTATGTATCTTTCAAGGATGTTTGAAGGTGCCTTAACAGGTTGTGAGTTATAATATTACATGAATGTACTTGGTTTGGATTTCTATTTCTACCTATCTTACTTCCTGTAAACCATTTATATTGAATCAGTAAGGATCATGTTTTCTTTCTTTAACTCGCTTCTTTGCTAAAAATTGGATTCCGATCTTATAGCATGCTATTTTTTTAGCTCTGGTATTATCACTGTTTTCGCGATTACTTATTTTTAGGGAATTCTTGCAGGTTGGAATATCTCCATGGGCATTGTTTGCATGCCAGTTGTTACAGTTTCGATTTTGGGAGGAGCTGGAGGTTAAAATACAGGGGGCAGAACATTTATTTTTGGCATTTCTTAAACTATGTCTTTGAAATCAAGGACTAAAAAAGAGTCAGGAATCTCTTTGATACTGATGACATCTTAATCTTTTACTTTTCTATACAGAAGTCCTGTTTCTCGAATTTAATCTTCATCTATTTCATAGGCATTGAAAGGTTGACTATCGTAACTCTAAATAGTATAAGACTCACATCAGACTCACTGTCCTCTTCCTTTTCGCTATTGATTTCTGAAAAATTGGAGTCATCGATTTTGGGCAAAATCATTTGACTTGAATCCTCTTCTTCTTATTATTCATCTTCTTGCTAGTTTCTCCTCGCCTGCGACTTTTCTTGCATTACTAGCAGTTTTATGTGTTTGCGGTGGTTAGTTTCGATTAGGTTGTAGTTTTGGACTGGTATTATGTTCGGAGTGGGTGGTGTCATGTTGACTTCATAGTAGTCTTACTTGATTGTAAAAAGAATATACTGATGAGTTTGCGTGTGCGCGAGGTAGTTTCGTGTGTTGTGTAGTAGCGTTTGAAGTACTAAGTTTGGTCATCAAAAATTTACAGATCCCTAAAGTGGATCACATACTCGAGTTTGCGGGAGGCGATGATATTGTTAACTGATTTGGATTGGAAAAAGTTAAATGCTTCGCTATATTTGTTGAATTTTTTCTGCTTGACGTCTAAAAGTATTGAGTTATACATATTATTATAGACGCAAACCAAATCTCACAATATTAATTGAGAAGGCTGATATAATTTATATATACAAAGAAAAAGATTTAATACTCTCTGCATCTAATACAGAACAAAAGATTTTTTATGATACAATATAAATGATTTGCTATTTGATT
>Ga0194117_10005677_pt1 | contig 11259 bp, 20 predicted proteins | sample TA2MahsurfametaG_FD_160579 | JGI IMG/M metagenome (GOLD analysis project Ga0194117, IMG submission 160579) | Freshwater microbial communities from Lake Tanganyika, Tanzania - TA2015009 Mahale N1 surface | ecosystem: Environmental > Aquatic > Freshwater > Lake | place: Tanzania: Lake Tanganyika...
GGGGCTCTCTCAACTACCCAAAGTATCTGGCGTTCGGGTGGCGGCGACACGACTCGCACTGCGTATTGCGGCTCTGGTCTAATGGCTGCTCAGTTTTACATTGACCCTACTGCCGCTGACACCACCACTGTAAAAATTGCTTCTGGCAGCACCGTTCCGGTCGTATTGCCTGCTGGCGCAGTGATTGTTGAAATCCAAGCCAATGCCGCTGGTACAGGCGGTGCAACCCCCACGTTTGACATGGGTTGGATTGGCTATACCGACACTTCTGCTTCCGACCCCAACGGCCTTTTGAGTGCCGCTGATGCGGACGCAGGTAAGCAAGTATTTAACTGGGCTTCGGCTACGGCTGGTGACGATCTTGGTGTGACTATGTCTACCACACAAATGGTTACGTTGACTGGTGGCGCAACCACTGGCTATGGACCAACTGGCGGTTCAATTACCGGTCAAATCCTGTACTACGTTACTGATCCGCTGGTTGGTCAGCAGAACGTCTGATAAGGAGGCATCACCATGATGCAAACAGACGTAAAAGGCGCAACGTGCGCGGCTAATGGCTCGACCACAGCTTTTAACGGACGTACTCGTCTAAAAGGGCTGTGGTACAGCGCAACTGGCGCGGGCACCGTTGCGGTCAAAGACGACGCTACAACCTTGTTTACGTTTACCATTGGCGGCGCAGAATCTAATTACGTTTTGCTTCCCGGTGAAGGTGTGCTTGTTCAAACTAGCTTGGTGATTACCAATAGTGCAACGGTAGCGGGCGTAGCGTTCTATGGCTAAAACTCCTGCATGGCAGCGCAAGGAAGGCAAGTCTGAAAAAGGCGGCTTGAACGCCAAGGGACGTGCTTCTTACAACGCGGCTAATCCGGGCAAGCCGGGGCTAAAAGCGCCACAACCTGAAGGCGGCGCAAGAAAGAAATCTTTTTGCGCAAGAATGTCAGGGATGAAGAAAAAGCTGACAAGTGCAAAAACAGCGAACGATCCGAATAGTCGTATTAATAAAAGCTTGAGGGCTTGGAAATGTTAAAAGATCACGTCGAACCAGATTTGATGGACAACATCTCGATTATTGCGGGGCTGGGTGTCCTACTTTCATGGTTGCCTAATGTGTTTTCACTCATCAGTATTATTTGGTTCAGCATCCGTATTTGGGAATCCGATACGGTTCGTGGTTTGACTAAACGCGAGAAAAAAACCGATGCCAGCCAAGAGTGAGAAGCAAGAACGGTTTATGCAAGCCGTGGCGAACAACCCTAAATTTGCAAAAAAAGTCGGCGTACCCACGTCGGTTGGTAAAGAGTTCACTAAATCAGGAGGCGGTATGAAAAAAATGACTAAGGGTGGTTACGCAGGTGGTGGTATGCCGATGGTTATGAAAGATGGTCAAAAAGTCCCTGCGTTTGCGGCAGATGGCAAAGGCAAGATGAAAAAAGGCGGCATGGCTATGAAGAAAATGGCAGGTGGCGGTCTGGCTGGTGGTCACAAATCGGCTGACGGTATTGCTTCCAAAGGCAAGACTAAAGCTAGACAAGTCACGATGGGTGGCGGCAAGGGTATGAAAAGCGGCGGTATGACCAAGATGAAGTACGGCGGCTCGACTAAGAAGTACTGCTAAGAGGTGCTGGCATGAGCAAAAGAGAGCCGAAGATTGTTGAGTTGCCCTACATGGGGCCGCCTACGGACAAAGATAAAGCTGAAGAGCAAAAGCGCTATGAACGTACAACACCAGTAAGTTCTGGTGCGAAGCGAACAATGCCTGTGCCTGCGCATGTACGAGATCGTGACTATGCCAAAGGCGGTTCCGTAAAGTCCGCATCTGCCCGTGCCGATGGTTGTGCACAGCGCGGTAAAACAAGGGGCAAAATCGTATGAGGCCATCACGCGGCATGGGGGCCATAAGCCCGTCTAAGATGCCCGGTGGGAAGAAGAAAGCCCGCCGGGACGATACCGACTTTACGCAATATAAAGAAGGTGGCAAGGTTAATGCAGCGGGTAATTACACGAAGCCGGAACTGCGCAAGCGGATCGTGGCACAAGTAAAGGCAGCGGCGACTCATGGCACTGGCGCAGGGCAATGGAGCGCGAGGAAAGCACAGCTCGTAGCTAAGAAGTACAAAGCAGCAGGTGGAGGGTACCGTGACTGATGAAACACCCAGCGCAAAGCGCACTCGTAGAGAGCAGGAACTTAACTCCGCTAATTCTTTTGTTATTGGTATGCAGCGCGAAGGAGCGGTAAACAAAGTACGCAAGATGATGGGCGACGATAGCTATGGCACGTCGTTAGGGGCAGGGGCGCAGGCCGCCGAAAAAGCCGCTATGAAAAAAGCCGGAGAAGAAGGCAAAAATCTTCGTGAGATGGAACCCGAAGTACGTAAGGCCATGAGAGAAGCTGCTGCCGAAGAACGTCGTGAAGCGCGGGGTATGAAAAAAGGCGGTGCGGTTAAATCCGCTTCGTCTCGTGCTGATGGCTGCGCTATGCGCGGTAAAACTCGCGGAAAGATGGTGTGAGATGGCTAGCAAGTTGCTAAGAAGTACAACGCAGCAGGTGGAGGGTATCGTGACTGAACATACTGAAGACTGTCTTGCGCTGCTTTACGAAACAAACGCGTGCACGTGCGACGCAATGACGGACGAGCAGATAGATGCAGAGCTGCTTGAGAAAGAAGCGGCAAAAGAATGAAAGCCCCGCAGCAAAGCCTGAAGTCATGGGGCGAGCAGAAATGGCGAACGAAGTCTGGCAAGCCATCGTCAAAGACTGGAGAGCGGTATTTGCCAGAAAACGCAATCAAAGCGTTAAGCCCTGCCGAGTACGCAGCCACAACAAGGGCCAAGCGTGCGGGCAAAGCAGCAGGTAAGCAGTTCGTAGCACAACCAAAAAGCATCGCCAAGAAGGTAGCGCCGCATCGTAACAGGGGCAAGTAAATGACCACATCAGGAACCGCTAGTTTTACGCTGGACTTGAACGACATCGTTGAAGAAGCGTTTGAGCGTGCCGGTTCGGAAATGCGCACAGGGTATGACTTGAGGACAGCGCGTCGGTCATTAAATCTGTTATTTGCGGATTGGGCAAACCGGGGCGTGAATATGTGGACGTTTGAGCAAAACGCCATTACTTTGACACAAGGCCAACCCACCTATGCACTTCCTGACGATACTGTTGATCTGCTCGATCATGTTATTCGTACTAATGCCAATCAGCCTAGTAACCAAGCGGATTTAACCATTACGCGTATTAGCGTATCTACTTACGCAACAATCCCTAACAAACTGACTCAAGGTCGCCCCATTCAAGTCTGGGTACAGCGTTTAACTGGCGGAGATAGTCTTCTGGCAGGCACAGTGCAGGCCAACATTTCATCGACTGCGACGACTATTCCCGTGACGTCGCTTGTGGGCGTGCCGTTTGCTGGCTTTGTGCGTATTGGCACAGAATTGATCGGCTACAACGAGACGCAGCCAGCGGAAAACGGCAACCCGGCCTACCTATTGAATTGCGTACGCGCGCAGGACGGAACAACCGCAGCAAGCCATACTACAGGTGCCGCTATCTATTCGGTTCAAAAGCAATCCGTCACTGTCTGGCCTACGCCAGACTCGGCTACGACGTATCAGTTTGTTTACTGGCGCATGCGCCGTATTCAGGATGCCGGTAGTGGCGGTACTAAGACAATGGATGTACCGTTTAGATTTGTCCCCTGCTTGGTGGCAGGGCTGGCTTATTACATCGCGTTGAAAGTGCCTGATGGAATTAATCGTTTGGGCATTTTGAAAGAACAGTACGACGAAGCGTGGAACACTGCGGCGGGCGAGGATCGAGATAGAGCGGCGGTTCGGTTTGTGCCGCGTCAGTATTTTATCGCTAGTGGTGCCTAATGGGTAATAGGTTTGCTTCTGGTAAGGATGCGATTGCCGAATGCGATCGGTGCGGCCAGAGGTACAAACTAAAGGAGTTAAAGAAGGAAGTTTTAAAAACCAAGACGTATAACTTGCTGGTGTGCCCAACGTGTTGGGACCCGGATCATCCGCAGTTACAGCTTGGTATGTTTCCAGTGGATGACCCGCAGGCATTGCGCGATCCTCGTAAAGACTTGAGTTACTTCCAGTCTGGAAACACCGGTTTGCAGCTAACAGTAACACCGGGGCCATCTGTTAACGCAGACGGAGTACCGGGAGAAGGCAGCAGGGTGTTTCAATGGGGTTGGGCACCTATTGGCGGGGCACGTGACAGCGACGCGGGTTTAACGCCTAATTTTTTAACGTCAAAAGCTGCTATAGGCAGTGTAACAATCACGTAGGAGTAATCATGGATAAGATGAAGAAGGTAGCCAAAGCGGAAGTCAAAGCGCATGAGAAACGCATGCACGGCTCCAAGAAGATGGCAAAAGGTGGCGTGACCACCGAGCAGATGAAATCGCTCGGACGTAATTTGGCACGTGTGGCTAATCAGAAATCGGGTTGAGGACATCATGGCTAAATTTTCTCAAAAGGTAAAAGGCAAAGAAGTCGGGCAGGCTGCTGTCTATGCAGAACCGCACACGATGGATGGAAAAAAGACTTCGGTTGAAGCACAGGTGAAAGCGCAGTATGAGGGGCTTGACCCCAACAAACTTGCGGCTAAAGACATGAGTCCTCGTATTCATGGCACCTATCGCGTGAGCGCGGGTGACCCCGGTGCTAACGACGTTAAAAGCAACGGCATCAAAATGCGTGGCACAGGTGCAGCAACTAAAGGCGTGATGTCTCGCGGACCGATGGGTTGATATGACGTACAACGAACTGTTCATTCAGGTTAAGAACTACCTGCAAAACGACTTTCCCACGGAAACGTGGACGAGCGTTGCAGGTGCTACAACTACGTCTACCGGTACACAACAGATCAACTTCTTCATCAAACAAGCTGAAGAGCGCATATACAACACAGTTCAGATTCCCGCCCTACGCAAGAACGTCACAGGTTTGGCGCAGCAAAGCAACAAGTACCTGACTTGCCCTAACGACTTCTTGTCGGTGTTTTCAATGGCGGTTGTCGATGGCGACGGTAACTACGAGTACCTGCTAAACAAAGATGTGAACTTCATTCGCGCAGCATACCCAAGCCCGACGGATGAAGGACTACCCAAGTATTATGCTCTGTTTGGCCCCGAGGTTATTAATTTGTCTGCGACAAATGAGTTGAGTTTTATTCTTGGCCCAACACCGGACGACACGTACACCATCGAGTTGCACTATTACTACTATCCACAATCTATTGTGGACTCCGCGAACGGACGTACGTGGTTGAGCGATAACTACTCGCCGGTGCTGCTTTATGGCACTTTGGTTGAAGCGTATACGTTTTTGAAGGGCGAACAAGATTTGTTGGCTTTGTATGATGGTAAGTACAAAGAAGCGATGATGCAGTTGAACCGTCTGGGTACAGGTCTTGAGCGTGGTGATGCTTATAGGGATGGTCAGGCGAAGATTAAGGTGAATCCGTAATGGCTATCCAGCAAGGGCTAACCAACAGCTTTAAACAAGACATGCTCCAAATGGAGCAGGACATCATTACCGACACGCTTTATATGGCGTTGTATACCGCGTTTTCTGATATTGGTCAGTTAACTACTGCATACACTACGGATAATGAGGTTGTTGGAACAGGCTATGTAGCTGGGGGTGTAGAAGTAACAGGCGCAGTATTAAGTACGCAAACTACAGGCCCTAACGCTGGTACGGTGTATGTGAGTTTTGATAATGTGTCATGGCCCGGAGCTAACTTTACTGCGCGTGGAGCGTTGATCTATAACGTGACCCGTAGTAATAAGTCCGTTGCGGTGCTGGACTTTGGTTCGGACAAGACGTTTACTTCGGCTAACAACACAGTAACTATGCCGGTTAATTCTGCAACAACCGCTTTGATTCGTTTACCGTAGGAGGACAGATGCTGGTTATGACAACAAAGGGTGAGATGGACGAGGCGCTTCTGGAGAAGAAGACCGGAACCATCGACAATGACAATGAAACGATCAACAGGGTGGAGTATTGGTTAGAAGACGAGCTTGTGCATCGCTCGGTTGATATGGTGCTGAAGAAGTACACAGTTAGCGGCCTGCCAGTTGCCGCATCTTTTTAAGGAGTTTTTAAAATGGCGAATACTCAAAGTATGTGCACATCGTTCCTTGGCGAACTGATGACTGCAACTCACAACTTTGGCACTGCACCGACTCGTGGTACTTCGGCAGCAGATACCTTTAAAGCAGCGTTGTATCTAGCGTCTGCCACCATCAATGCTTCGACTACGGCGTATACGTCAACGGGCGAAGTAGCCAGCGCGAACTACTCTGCTGGCGGTGTGGCGATCACCAGCGCTAACCCACCAACTTCAACCAACACCTCGGCAACTGCGGGTACAGGCTACTGGACTCCGTCTGCGTCGATTGTGTATGGCTCGGTAGGTAGCCCCGTGACTTTCGCGTCGTTTGACTGCGTTCTGGTTTATAACAGCACGCAAAGCGATAAGGCAGTGAGTGTACATACGTTCACAGCCCAGACAGTGACATCGGGTACGTTTACCTTGACTATGCCTTCGAACACAACCTCGACTGCACTGCTGCGCCTAGTAACGACCTAATATGTACGGGAATTACCCCTATTCTGGTGCGCCGTATAGCTCAACCGGGGCAGTCAATGTTCCGGAAATAGTTGTTGCACTTACAGGGGTTTCCGCTACAGGGCAGGTTGATTCAGTTGTACCTCGGTATGACGCGTTCCAAGCAGTAACGGGCACGCAAGCAGCAGGACAAGTTGGGACGATGACGACGCGGGCAGATAACACTGCCGCGTTAACGGGTGTCTTGGCGTCTGGTGTTGTTGGCACAGTGGTTGGTACTGCGGGCAAAATTGCCGCAGTAAGTGGTGTTGCAGCGTCCGGTGTAGTTAGTACGATGACCGGCGCTAGCGGGGCTAATGCTGCACTAACCGGTGTATCGGCAGGTGGTGAAGTTGGTACGGTTATCGGTACGCCTTCATCGTTTGTTGCACTTAGCGGTGTCAGCGCGGAGGGTAATGTAGGTAGCGTTGACTTCAATATCGCTGTTGGCTTGACCGGTGTATCGGCAGCGGGACAGACGGACTACTTCGTCATCAACACAAGCGTTGCTGTAACCGGCGTTTCCGCAGATGGTGCGGTAGGTTCAGTAACAACATCGCCCGCCTCTGAAGTAGCACTGACCGGTGTTGAGGCAATTGGTGAGGATGGTGGTCCGTCTACAGCACTCTCTGCGTTCCTAAACCACGTACAGGCACAAGGCTTCACAGGTAATGTTGCACCAGTACCGGGTGTTATACAGGCACTAACAGGTGTTTCAGCGTCGGGGGAGATAACAAGTCCGGGGCCTGATATTTCGTTGCAGGTAACAAGCGTATCTGCGGCGGGTTCTGTAGGTACGGTTGGGCCGGTCACCTCGTCTAACGTCACGCTTACTGGCGTTGAGTCTAATGCTGTGGCGGGGATAGCAACACCGATTGTAGGTAAGATCGTCGCTATAACAGGTGTATCTGCATCAGGTGCAACAGGTACGGTATATAACCCATCGTGGATACCGATTAATACGGTAGAAGATGCACAGTGGGAACTAATTGACACGGTATAGGTGATATATGCCACTCATTCAAGCAGATCGGGTCAAAGAGACCACGACAAGTACGAGTACCGGACCGGTTGCGTTAGCAGGTGCTGCCACCGGTTTTCAAACATTTAGCGCAGCGGTTGGTAACGGCAACGCGTGTTACTACACTATCGCAGGACAGACAGGCTCTGAGTGGGAAGTCGGTATTGGTACGTACAGCACGGCAGGTAATCAGTTGTCACGGGACACGGTTTTTGCGTCGAGTAACTCAGGTGCGCTGGTGAACTTCTCGGCGGGTACTAAGGACGTGTTTGTGACGTACCCGGCAACAACATCGATCCCACGCGGCAGATCGTTTGTAATGAATATGATTTACGGTATCTAAGGAGCAATCATGGCAAACCCTAATCTCCAGAATACAACTAGCGCCTACGGGAATACGGGGTATGTCATTCCTTCCTCGGCGGCTACAGCAACAACGTCATGGACGTACAACGGCACGACATCGCTAACGGGCTTAACCCCTGCGGCAAACTCGGTGCACAAGATCAACACCATCATGGTGGCAAACACGACAGGGTCAGCAGCAACAGCAACGATTGCTGTGGGTAACAACGCGACCTTCGGTTCTGCATCAGTGATTGCGTATCCGGCGTATCAGATTTCAGTGCCAGCTAACGCTACGCTCATCATCGTGGACAAAACCACCCCGCTCTACATCACGGAGAACCAATCGGTTGCAGCTTACAGCGGCACAGCAAGTGCCCTGACGTTCACAACTTCGTTTGAAATCCTGACCTAATATGGGACTTCGCTATCCCGGCGGCTTCATCAGCGCGTCGTATAACGCTGCTGCGTTTAATGTGGCTACTGTATTAGCCAGCTATCTTGTTATTGCTGGGGGTGGCGGCGGAGGTGGAGCAGGCGCAAGTCAAGGCGGTTCTGGTGGAGGTGGCGCTGGTGGCTATTTAAGCGGGTCGTCTCTTTCTCTAACTTCAGGAACTACTTATGTCGTAACTGTCGGTGGCGGGGGACCCGGTGCTGCTTCCGCAGACACGCGAGGAACTGCCGGTTCTAACTCGGTGTTTGTTTCTTTGACCTCAATTGGTGGTGGCGAAGGGGCGCAGGGGGCGTCGGGGAATCATACGGGGGGTAATGGCGGTTCTGGTGGTGGCGGCAAATATGCTGCTGGTGGAACAGGCACTGTGGGGCAGGGGAATAATGGCGGCTCGGGCATCGCAAGTGGTAACTTTAACGGTGGCGGTGGCGGCGGTGCTGGTGCTGTAGGTGGGAATGGTAACGGTACAGGCGGCGCTGGTGGTGCTGGTTCAGCTTCATCCATCACCGGATCAAGTGTAACTAGAGCTGGTGGTGGGGGAGGCGCTGGGTGGGCAACAGCAGCAGGTACAGGTGGCGCTGGTGGTGGCGGTAATGGTGGTAGAAACAGCCAAAGCCAAGCAGGTTCTGCGGGTACGGCTAACACTGGTGGTGGCGGAGGTGGCGGGTTTACAGGCGGCGCTGGAGGCTCTGGGGTTGTAATTATTTCTCTTCCACAACCAGCTACTGCTACTACTGGATCGCCTACAGTTACTACTTCTGGGAGTAACACCGTCTACACATTTACAGGCTCCGGCACGATTACACTTTGAGGTAAGACATGGCGCACTTCGCACAATTAGATGAGAACAATGTTGTAATGCAAGTGATCGTTGTGCATAACAACGAGCTTGTAGAAAGCAAACAGGCAACGGTTAATGAAGACGATAGCGTGTCTGTAGCTGTGGTTGAGTCTGAACAGCGTGGTATTGAGTTCTGTCAGTCGCTCTACGGCGCAGAGACTCGCTGGGTGCAGACCAGCTATAACGGCAGCTTTCGTGGCAAGTACGCAGGCGTGGGCGATACCTATGTCGATGGCGCTTTTGTTGGGCCGGTGGTGGAAACACCAGTGGGAGAGCCAGTAGTTGCCCCACTGACCACAAGCGACGTACAACCCCTCACGTCAACAGATATACCGGCACTGTCCAGTAACGACGTAGAAGCATTAACTACCGCTGATTTGCCGTCGATTACCACCAGCGACATTTCTTCATTGGGGTAAGACATGCCGCAATATCAAGGTATATGGACACTGGCGCAGGCAGCGCAGTTACAGTCCACGCAGCAGTGGGCAACCGATCCGCTGTTTGAAAATACCACCCTGCTACTCCAAGCAGACAACGCTGCGAACGGCGCACAGAACAACACGTTCCTCGACTCGTCATCCAACAGCTTCACCATCACGCGCAACGGGAATACCACGCAAGGGACATTCACGCCGTATAGCGCGACTGGGTGGAGTGTTAATTTTAATAATACTAACTACACAGACATTTACGTTGCTAGTTCGGCAGATTTTAACTTTGGTAGCGGCGATTTCACAATTGAGTGTTTTCTTAATAGTTCAGACGCAATGTCTGCCGCTTCCTTCTGGCGGCTTTTTGATACTGGTCAGCTTACCTGTTTTTTCTTCAGCGGAAACATTTATTTAAGAAATGCGGCGACAAGCGAGTTAGTTACCGTAGTAGCTCACGGTCTGTCAGTTGGTGTTTGGTATCACTTGGCTATCGTTAGGTCTAGCACTACCTACTCTATTTACAGAAACGGCGTTCTGCTTACTAGTGGCACGGGAGGAACCATTACGAGTGCTAGTGCGCCGTTTGTAATCGGAACAAACTCAACTTACAGTCAGCCTTTATCTGGCTACGTTAGCAATTTCCGTGTAACAACGGGGCAGGCGTTATATACAACTACGTTTACTCCAGCAACCGCACCTCTGACTACAACAAGCCAAGGCGCAACTGCCTCCAATGTAAAGCTGCTAACGTGCCAATCAAATAGGTTCGTCGATAACAGTACACAGAATACAAAGACGATTTTGTTTGGTGACAATGGGTCTAACTTAGGAACTCGTTCCGTCCAAGCCTTCTCGCCATTCGCTCCGCAGTATCAATACACACCAAGCGTGACCGGCGGGTCGGGGTACTTTGATGGGACGGGGGACTACTTACAGATTGCAAACAATGCTGTTTTAACTCCGTCTGGCGACTTTACGATTGAGTTTTGGGCTTACGTAACTGATAGTTCAGGAACTCAAGAGTGGTACTCAAAAGGGTACGGCATACAAATTTATATTGCTAGTGCAGTTTGGGGGTCGGCATTCTCATCGAGTAATAACTCTACGTATTATGTTAACTACGCCACAGCCCCTGTAATTACTAACGCATGGACGCATGTTGCTGTTACAAGAAGCGGTAATACGTATAGATTATTTATTAACGGCACAGAAACAAATTCTGCTACTAGTTCTTCTGCGCCTAACACCGGCACGGACGTGCTACGTTTAGGTGAGTGGTCACTTGGTACGACGTTCGGCGCTAAAGGCTATATGTCAGCAGTGCGTTATATTAATGGAACCGCTGTCTACACTTCTAACTTCACCCCACCAACCGCACCACTCACAGCCATCACCAACACCTCCCTCCTCCTCAACTTCACCAACGCCGGTATTTACGACGGTACGCTGAAGAACAACTTGGAAACGGTGGGCAATGCACAGGTCAGCACATCTGTCGTGAAGTACGGCACGGGGTCGATGTACTTTGATGGG
>Ga0194117_10005679_pt1 | contig 11252 bp, 15 predicted proteins | sample TA2MahsurfametaG_FD_160579 | JGI IMG/M metagenome (GOLD analysis project Ga0194117, IMG submission 160579) | Freshwater microbial communities from Lake Tanganyika, Tanzania - TA2015009 Mahale N1 surface | ecosystem: Environmental > Aquatic > Freshwater > Lake | place: Tanzania: Lake Tanganyika...
AAAAGAATAAATTTCAAAGTAAGCATTTGGATTTCTATAAGCTTTGAAGGGTAAGCCTATTAATTGGAATGAAGTCTACACTTTCTTATGTAAGAAACTTAAAATAAACAACAGCAATCTCATCAATAAAATCAAACCTTTAATTGTTAGTAAGTATCAACTGCCATTTAATCTATCACCCTACGAGAATTAATTCGATAAAAATAAAATCATTTTAGATGAGGGTGCATCAATTGATATCTATGACTGGTAGGCTTTAATCAAACATGCAAGAAGCATTCTCCAAAGCAAAGTATTAGGAGAAGATTTGGAAGGTACTCTGAGAAAAGGTGGATTTGTGTAAATGCTCCAACTAAACAATTAACATATCACGTTTCTCCTAGATTACTATCAACTCTAACCAAAAGACCATCTAAATTCTCGACAAAATAATCCGAAACGTGCTTGTATATTAGAAGGTAATCAAAATATTCCACGATAGCAGACAAGACTCCCTTACTCTCCATTAATGTATCCAAACTTGCATAGTCAATGTTTTTGACACTATTGCAGTTTAAACATTGAAGAGACAAATTTAATCATACAAAACTATTGATTTAAGCAAAAATACAGACGAAATCAAAAATCTATTGTGGAGTGCACAAACGTCAAAACATATAGTCTCAATGATATTTTCAAGAAATACAGTGCCAGCCACGGTGAAAACAAAAATAAATAGCGCTTCCATAAGATGTGGAAAGGAAAGTGCTCAAAATCTTTTTTTTGAGACCCTTACACCCAGACTACAGAGATTACTGCATTCGCGACGTCTTAGACTTACCAGAAATACACAATAAGATGAATAGTTAGATATATAATTAACTGGTGTCGTTGAGTAGATGGATCTCAGCCCATTACATCAGTTTTGGCTTCAACATATGCGCCGAAGGCGAACGATTACTAAGCTCGAAGAAACAAGAATAATTGAATTACGTTTTAGAAAATGATTTATGATAACTCTTGTTTGTTCTAAAAAAATTTATGAGTAAAGTATTTCTTACTTTTTTTTGAGGCCCCAATAAAACTACAATCAATTTATTTTATTCTTGTAGCAATAAATATTAATGCGAAGATATTCAAACAGTCAGTAACCCCCTGGAAGTACTTTATAAAATAAACAGTAAAGTACTCATTCTGATATTCATAAAGCTAGCTTTTCATTTTTTCAAACAAATCATAGTAAATAGTTAGGCTCGAATGTTCCCGTCCTCGTTTATCTCCATTCTCACAGTAAAAAATCTCTCAAAGTATAATTATCTCCTTAAATATCGATCTATGAGATCAAAAGTATAATTGAACAAATAATTGGGATTAAAAGAGAAAGACAGATACTCTATCTCAACGGCAAAAATATAACTTAGTACGGTAACATACATCTACAACACCTTTCTATCATACACATCTCCAGCACCGATTAAATCTGTGCTTCTTGCCAAGAAATTCGCCTCAAACTTACGATCATCAACTCTGTAGTTTAAAGTCGATCGAAAATTTATAAAAACTTTGTTGCCCTCTCCACAGACCGCATCTCGGATTTTATTCGAAGACTCTAAAAAGAAATGAGCTAAGTGTTTAAGCTAAAGAACTAAAATATACAGTATTACTTGCTTTAGTCAAGTCGTTTGCTTTAAAGGTAGAAAACTTTTTTGGAACAAGATGTCACCAGATAGTCTGAAATCATCTGCATGATAACTAGAAACTAAGTGAAAACTAGATTTACAAATGATACTTAAGAAGAAATTCTTCATGATATTTCAGAGCTGTTAGGCTTTGGTGATGAATCAGATAGTAAAAAATAACTCATCCAATAGGAAGAATCTACTGTTACAAGGTCTTAGACATAATTAATAAAAAAAAAGTAAGTTAAAAAGTAAAATCACTAAGAATAACCTTAAGAGAGTGTAACTTGCCAAGCAGTTCCTAATTTTAAGAAGAAGAAAACACCATTTTTTGATGGGTTTTCCTTTGAAGAAATGTCGAAAATAATGCTAGCAAAGAAACTGAGGTTATTAAGGAAGAAAAAAGACCTTGATATATTGCCAAACTCTCAATCCCAACAAAAGCTTGCTTTCTAAGCTTCGTTATTAGTGAAGCCTGAAGAATTAAGAATAGAGTCTCAATACTTAAAAGAAAAGGTTACAACTAAAATTCCAAAACCATTACCAAAAATTCCCAAGGGTATGCCTATAAATGAAAGAAGACAAATAAGGTTCTAAATTGAAAAGCTCTTCAATTTGGATGAATCTTCCAGAGCAAAAGATTAGAGATCTGCTGAAACTTTAGATGCAAAAGAGTAGATAAAACCTATTTCTCCACCCACTGAAGTATCGAAATAAAAAATGAGGTTATCAATGGGTTCACGACCTGACATTCTAGCTCAGTTAAAGAGGATGGATTTATAGTGATTTGAGGATTTATTTTTCCCAAACCTATTCAGCAAATAGAAGATTGGTCTTCAATTAATTGACTCAACTATAAAATAAACTAAAATAGATAGCACTTAGAGTTTATTTTAGGAAACTGATGGTAAATATAACACTTTGAGGTTCAATCATTCAGTCTTTTTGAAGTATTCTTGTTCTAAATTATCTCAAATTTTCTCTACAACTCTTCAACCTAGATCTTTAATGGAACTTTAGCCTTAATAAACTAATCCATTGCCATCTGCATTGTACACTCGTATTACGACACACTTTTTTTTATTAAACTCAGCTTTTCTTTTTAAAGGCTGATCCCTCCGTCTTCTTAAGCTCTCATCCGTCTGATTTCCTCCTTGAGCCTCTAGATTTCGGCATAGGTGACTTCCTTTTGTTGTTGGCATTCCTGAGATATGGTTTACAGATCTCTTTCTATACTTATCTTGGACTTCTTCTTGATTTCTATATTTTTAGCGATGAGATCAAGATGCTGATTTTGGTTCATAATTTTCGTACTTAGCTTCTACTTCGACTCGCGTTAAAATTGATTTTTCCAGTTCTTCTCCTCCCCTAAACTGTTATACACCTCCACTTTCTTTACAGAGATTTCGTGGTTAAGTATACTGATTAATTTCGGCGTGTTTTTGAAGTTTTCGATCATCTGAGAATGCAGCTACTATTTTTGCTGCAGTTATTTCTACAGCGAGAAAATTTGCATTTTCATACTTACAATATTGTAATCTTGATCAGCAATCACCTTTTCGAAAGTCGCCGTGTCTATGTATGGTTTTTTGGGATTATTAGGGTTGACAGTTTCGTTAAGATTCCAGGCTTCGATCTGTCTTTCCATTCTCCTATTTTCTTTTTCTACATTCCAGATTCTGGCTTTGAGGGAGCTGTTCTCCTCTTTGATTTGATTGATAACACACTTGAAATTGTAGTTTTTATCCCAAATGATATCCTGGGCAGTCATATTGCGATACAGGTTCACATTGGAGTGGAAGATGTTGTGATTGGAGTAGATTTCTTCTTTGAGCAGTTTTTTATTTTTGACTCTGCGATCGAGCTGTTTCTGTTTGGCTTTGAATGATTTGTTATTCTGGCGGAGGATGAGCAGAGGAATGTTATTTATACTTTCCATTTACTAATTATAATACTGCATCACTCTTATCAAGAAAATCATTTAGTTTCACTCTAAAATACACCTTTTTCATTCTGTAATCTTTTCCTTGTCTGATTTTCAAACGTATTTACACAATTCTTTAACTCAATTCACTCCCCTTCTTGTGGCCAAACACGATTTTGTGATGCATTTTTAGTCCAAAAAATTGTTCACCTAAGATCGTAGGTTTAGAGGGTATATAATATGTTTATAATGGGTCGTTTTACAGAGCTGCATTATAATTACATTAACCATGAAGGAAAGATTAGCATACTCTCCTAAACAACCCAAATTCGCGACCAAACTATCACCACAGCCTACAAACATTTCTTTCACGACTAATCTCTATTAATCAACACATCGCAATCAAGATGTCGCATTTCGCTACAACCAACAACGTAGTCCTGCCTTAAAATAATTTGATAATCTTAAAAAGGTATCGTAAGAAGCATCTGCTCTGCGACAGACGATGAATCTTAAAATGTCAGAAAGAATATTCAACAAAGGAACGCTTTAAACATAAAAGTAAAAGCCTAAAAAACTAAATGATTTTCTGAGACAAACGATGGGTGCTAGAGCGACCAAGACTTACAGTTAGCGTCTTGTTTCTGATACAACATTGGATTCGTATGAGATTTACCAAAAGCCAGAGTATAACGGTTAAAGCAAGAGAAGTTTTCATCACTACAAAACGAACTAATTTTCTAGACCTTATAATTAAACCAAAGCAGCAAACACTTTGTTTTAGATTTAGAGTAGTCTGAAGTAATACTAAAAACTCAATGAAAAAATGGAGAGAAATAGAAAGATTATCGATGAATTGAGAAAAAGTAGCAGCCATCATGTGAGATAGGAAAAATAATACCTCAAAAATGTCAATTCCAAGTAGCCCACCTACATAGAACTATATCACTAAAAGTAGACATAGGAATTGAGGTTCAAGAAGAAAAAAAACGATGTTAACCATTTATATCTCACTACTCAGGTCCATAAAACACAATACGATTCGCCAATCAGCTCTCCAATCATATAGGCGTCAAAATCGTCATAAAAAAAGCTATAAAGCACTCCTCCTTCAACTCAATCTACTCTCAGACGTAAAGCTTCAGCCTAATTTCACTACAAAAATTAAGGCCCATGCAATCAGTTTTAGCAAGGGAAGAAACTAGGATAGGGTAAATTCGGTTGTGTTAATATCGTGAGACATAAAAAAACAAGAGGAGTTTTCGCATTGAAAAAAATTCCTAAAGCTTTGATAAAATCCCATATGATGGTCGAACAAATCGCGTTGTAAATACGTCTTCAAATTAGCCTCAACCATAGAAACATTCTCGGCATGCACGGTTTTTTTGATGACTAAACCCATCTCTACATTGTGCTGGAGTATATGGATGGAGGCACTCTTTATCAAAAATTAAAAAAAGGCAAACTTTCAGAACAAGAGACTGCAGTTGTGATCAAACAAATAACAGAGTCAATTTATTACCTCCATGATCTAGGAATTGCTCATAGAGATATCAAACCTGAAAATATCGTTATATCCAACGTATTTCTTCCTTCATTTAGAATGTCTACAAACTTTGCGATTTTGGATGGGCAACTATGTGCAATGAAAGAAGAAAAACCTACTGCGGAACATTCGATTATGTTGCTCCTTAAATTTTGTAAGGGGTCTAATACGATATGACAGTAGATTTGTGGTGTTTGGGGGTGATGACTTACGAGCTGATGACTGGTAAAGCTCCCTTCTATCACATAAGCAGGAAGGAGACAATGAAAAAAATACTGAATGTAGATTTGTATGAATTTAGGTTTAAAACTAAACAATAGTCTATCCAGAAGAAATGTCGTAAACAGCCAAAGATTTCATCGATAAACTAATAAGAAAGAATCCACATGAGAGGATCAAAGCTAATGAGGCTCTTTTGCATCCATTTCTGGCTGAAGCAGACATAGATCTTTGAGTTTTTGAATGGTATATATTTTATATATATTCAGTCAATCTTGACTATCTAACGCATTGATGTGAGGTTATATTGATTAAAAGATTGGCGATTGTTAGTTGTAGAAAAAATGTAGAGGGCGGGATTTGAACCCGCGCCCTTTCGGACTAGAGCCTGAATCTAGCGCCTTAGACCACTCGGCCACCTCTACTTAGCTAACCAACTTTAGCAACCTCCATACTTATTCTAAAATATAAATAAAATCAAACAAAAAACCATGAGACGATACTAAATGATAAACGATAAATCTTAAGCTTATATATTTTTTGGTGACTCAAATAAAGCGTATAAACAGTTATACATTCGATCAATGAGCAGGCCCTTCCTCTTTCTTCTCAGGTGCAAGTTTAATCAAGTCATCAATTCTCAAAATTGTAATTGCAGCTTCAGTGGCAAATCTGATGGAATTTATCTTTGAAATCATAGGTTCAAGCACGCCAGCTTTCAGATTGTTTCGAGGGCATCCCTTAGTCAAATCTAATCCGCAGTATTTCAACTCTAGTCTCTTTGGATCGGTTTCGCCTTCTTTTTGGGAAGCAGCGTGAAGGGTTCTCAACTTAGAAATAAGCTCAGTAGCATCTTTAGCTGCGTTTACTGCCAAAGTTTTAGGAATTACATTTAATGCTTCACTGAACTCAGAAATGGCAATTTGTTCTTTTGTATTGAAAGATCTGCAGAATGAATCTAAGTGGATACTAAGAGCAGTGTCAACAGCTCCTCCTCCAGCAACAACTTTGCCTGACTACAAAGTTCTTTTGGCGACACAGATAGAATCGTGGAGTGATCTATATAGTTATAAGATTACCTTTCAACTTAATCTAACATGAATTCATTGGCTCCTCTCAAAATGATAGTGCAAGCAGTTGACTTTTTGCATCCTTTGAAAAACACGAAATCGTTATCTCCAACTGCCTCTTCGACAACTTAGTCACACTCTCCAAGATATGAAGGATCGAAGACTTCTTCGCCTTCAGGTGTGGCCATAGTGGAGACGACAGTGGCACCAGTTAATTTCGCAATTCTATGCAGATCTCCCTTATCAACTCTTCTCAGACCAATACATCCTGCTTCGAACATGTACTTAGATGCAGTATCATCGATACCCATTTTGGTTAAGATGACATTGGCACCTGCTTCAATGATTTTATTGATTCGTGACTTCAATACATCGCATTATTTTTGTCTGATTTTTTCGAGGTTTTTAGGGTCGTCCACCAAAACTTGAATACCTAGCTGTAGTCTGAATTTGTTAAGATTGAAATCCAGACATGCGATTTTAGCTTTTTTTATTTGAGTAGGCATCAATTGATGAGCCTTTACTGTTTGAATCGCGTATCCATTGATCAACTGGCTTTCAGTGCTACTCTGGCCATGAGCTTTAAGGATGTTGATATTTTTTACGTGGTATTTTGAGCCAAAGATTGTTTTTTGTTCGATACTACGGATTGAGTTTACAACCAAGTTAGCGAAAAAGTTGGGATCGACATTGATAAGCTTACTAGACATAGAAGTCTTTGCACAGTTAAGCAGAGCTTCATCACCAAGACTTTCAACTGATTCAGCAAGTTTATCCTCTATATATCGGCAAGCTTCCTTAGCTGCAATCTTAAACCCAGCAATAATATTCGTGGGATGAACTTTCATCTTTATGAGTTCGTTAGCTCTCTTCAGTAACTCAGCAGCTAAAATTACCACAGAAGTTGTGCCATCTCCGACTTCAGCATCTTGAAGTTGAGACAATTGCACTAGCAAGTTGGCAGTAGGATGCTATAACTCTAGTTTTTTGAGGATGGTTGCACCTTTGTTAGTTTATTTTTACCATCGTTGGTTATGGTTACCTCACCAATATCATCTACTATCATTTTATCAAGTCCTTGTGGGCCCAAGGAAGACCTGACGATGTTAGCGACTGACATGGCTGCACGGACTGAGTTGAATGAGGAGTACCATTGCTGTCTCTGACATCTTTTCCCGTTTCGCGTTCTCCTTCGATGCTGACTCCTGAGGACATCTTATTATTTAAATATTTTTAAAATGAACTATACCAAAACAAATCTTGATTACATTCCAATACAAAAATGGGAGTTCAATCTGATTAGATAGCTTTTGTCTAGTAAGTACATAGGTTGATAAAGTTGATATTTGATATCAAGCCATATAATTGAGCTGAGTACTCATTTTCTAATTCTCCTAGTTTTGGAAAAGTAGAACCAATATTTACCAAACTTATTTCATAAAATGATCCCCATCCATAATCCAGTTTGATACAACATAAGGCTCTCTTTTCATACAGATCTAATCAGTGATTTACTTCGATAAACTATTCAAAAATATCAGATATAGTATACTTGAATCAATTAGAAGTCGTTTATCAATTACCAATAATCTGATTGGACTTATTATAACCAATCAAATTTTAGAATACTCCCAAATCGATATCCACTCACTTAATTCCATCCAACGCACTCAAATCGTATTACGCATTTTAAACAATATGGCTGGACAAGGCAAAGGAGGAAAAGGAGTCGCAGGAAAAGGAAAAGTCGGAACCAAAAGAACTGCCACCAAGAGACACGCCAGAGCTTCCATTGAAGGCATCACCAAACCCGCCATCAGAAGACTCGCCAGAAGAGGAGGTGTCAAGAGAATCTCATCATTTATCTATGATGACTCCAGACAAGTCCTTAAGGGATTCCTCGAGGGTATCGTCAGAGATGCTGTCACCTACACTGAGCACGCCAGAAGAAAAACTGTCACTGCTATGGACGTCGTTTACGCTTTGAAGAGACAAGGCAGAACCATCTACGGTTTCGGAGGTTGATCTCTCAACTTTGTTATTGCATACTTCTTTAAATATTCATTTGTTTAGATATTTACGCTTTTGTTTTGTTAGATATCTTTTCAGCATAACTAGAACACTGAGATCAATAAAGAAGTGGATTGTATTTTGATTTATTTAAAGAGAGCTGATTTGTTACTATTTTACAGGGATCTTATGTTGAACACTGAGATATCCTTTGAGTATTATGTAAAATATCGATACAAAAGTTAACTAGCTAAATAAATTTAAATTGTTTGTATATCAGTTAATTGCCTGTTTAGGACTGCGTGTTTTATCTGAAAATTAACATGACAAATAGATGAGTCTATTTTCGTGGCAATCTTACCTATTTATTCCTCTCGATTTGCATCTACTATGACTACTGCTGAGAACTTGCAGGATTTAGCAAACTTTGTGTGTTTGATCAATTAAGTACTATCTCTATTATCCCTTGTAACACTATCTATTACCTCTAAAAATGCAATATCTTATATTATTATCTAAATTTATTGTGTTGCCTCTTGAGATAAACTTTATTTTCCATTTATTGATGTCCCAAAACAGCGTTATTTTATTTGACTCACCAACTCAATCCTTCAACAATAACCATCCCCAAGTTTAGATTTCAATACCTTTCAACACAACAGCTATCCACCTAAAATTTAGTAAAAAGCATCAAGCACTGACCAGAATTGATAAAACCTGACACAAATGATAATCATGAATGGCGTAAGATAAAAATACACTCAAAAGATCAATATTAATATTTCAACCTTCCCTCTCGCACAACTCCACCGCCTCAACTTCACATTCATCCTCCGATGATTCCTCTCTCTTGAAGCACACATCGTAAAAACTTGTATTCTCAAGTTCAAGGCTGAAGTCATCATGCTTGGCACCCATGAAGAAGGAGGGCACTTGAGGAACTACTCGCTTTTTGATAAAATGGGTTCGGGTAATGTCGCTTCGGTTCAGGCGGTATTGTTTGCTGCCTACCACTATCCTTACGAAGCTTTTCTTACCCATTAAAGAATTATTATATTCAAAAGCGGAGAGCAACGACTTAAATAGTCCAGATGGGCCATTCCTAGCAACGTAATTTATGAGAAGTGGTTGCGCAGATGCAGTAAAATTAAGCAGGTGTGCTCCATTTTTGCTATATTTTTGATTTACCCGCAAACATTATTTTTTGATTTTGGTCTCAAAATTGACCTAATTCTGTCAGAGAAACATCTCCTACTTCTATCCTTTCGATTTTGAACAAAAGCTAATTCCGATAGCAAGAATCTCCAAAAATCGAATACTTTCATGATTGCGCCCAACAGAAAATAAAAGAAGAAAGACAAGATTTTACTGACATTGTCAATCAATTAACTAGAATGGCTTTTAATCGTTATTACTCCAGCAGGTCGCAATTAAAAACACATCTATAGAGTATCCTAACTTATACTTGATATCCCAAAACCAGCTGAGACATACGCATTATCAACAATGATTGAGCTTGGCTTACTGGATATGCGATTATGCAGATGTAGGTGTCGGTGACCTCGCAACTACGTTTCCTGAAGTTAATTAAACTGCATTAATATGAGAAAAATAGTGATAATGCAAAGTAATGTGGTAGGCTACAAATTGAATATCTTCGCCTGTAAATATACCATAGACCTGTACTTCTTCATTCTACTTCGCTCATAAATATATTTAATCAATCTTCTATATAGCTAATATCAATAATAGTTGCGGTAGTTGTTGTAGTACTTATTCCACTGCGTTGCATGAGTCGAGTTCTTAGGATGCACATCCGGAATCCCATAGTCATTGCACACCCACTTGTATCTATGGTAATCCGTCCTCATGCAGTAATTCAGCATCGATCTCCTTTTCTGTATCAGCTGAGTCAACTTCCTGCCCGCCCTATAGTCTTTGGGATACTTGCTGACATTGTTCATGGCCAGTATGATCTTTTCGCTCATTATCGCACACTGGATGGCAGCGTTTCCATGATCGAGTAGATTGCGTTGATATTTTTTGATGGCCTGTTCGATTCTATACTAAAGTATTTGTTTGGGAGTAGCGTTTTAAAGACTAAATGCCCTTTTCACCATCTAATTGGAATTTTACATCTCACGGGGAGTAAATCCATTTCTGTAGCTGGGTTAGGATGAGTTACAATGGAGCTGTTTAAGGAGAGTAGTCGGCAAAGAAGTTTTAAACTCGCTCTGTCTCTATCTTAACGCCTTCATCTTTTTTTTGACGTTGGGAGGCAGGTCCTTTGAGTCTGATTGATAGGCCAAAACGGAATGTCGATATGAGTTTACTCAACATAATAACTATAAACAATATCGATTTAAGGTAAGCTAATATCAATTGGAGCTAGTCCAAACAAATATCTAAATGGTAAACGCAAACCAATCCAGTATACAAAATGAAGACTAGCAAATCGAGAGAATAAACATCTTAGACGAAGAAATATGAGTTAATATGGTTGGAGATTGTATATTTTGATTATCATAAGAGGTCACAGTTAATCAAAAAATAACGGAACAGGCAATTTGATTTAGATCTGTTTATTTTTAAATTCAAGAGAAGTCTCATATTATATTATTCCGAGTAGAATATGTCCTCCAAAAAGACCAACCAATCCACTCCCGCATCCACTCTCAAAGCATTCACCCTCCTTCAACAAATGACTGATACCTGCTATTGCACCCCCGAAAAGAGGACCGTCCCTCGCAACTACTCCCCCGAGAGAAAACATTATTCGTCTCACAAGGTGCATGTGGCTGACTCAATTAAGATAAAGTTATTTA
>Ga0194117_10005696_pt1 | contig 11229 bp, 13 predicted proteins | sample TA2MahsurfametaG_FD_160579 | JGI IMG/M metagenome (GOLD analysis project Ga0194117, IMG submission 160579) | Freshwater microbial communities from Lake Tanganyika, Tanzania - TA2015009 Mahale N1 surface | ecosystem: Environmental > Aquatic > Freshwater > Lake | place: Tanzania: Lake Tanganyika...
TATTAGTGAAAAATTCAATTTTATATGCTTCGTATTCTCTTTTATAGTGTTTATAAATCTCACCCATTTACTTTTAAAGTTTCTTTCATATATACACTTATAACTGAATATTTTTTTCAAAGAGACAGTCAACATTATAAACTTTTCTATAATTTTTATATATAAATGAGATCCAGCGACTCAAATATCAATATGAAAATTTCATCTTTGATAGAGGATATCAACTAGAGTATTCAAAAAAAAGGTCGTTTACAGGCTATCTAAAACTTATCCTCACAAATCAAACTAAATCGTAGCGGCTACATTTCACCTTAAACACCACCCAACCCGAAACAGCAATAAAGCTTGAGTACTCCTTTATATTATAAAAATTCGAAACCCTAATCCAACTTATCTTAACAAATGAAGTACTCCTCTTAGCAACAGCAGACAGATAAAATTAAGTTTGAACTTAATAGACCTCCTGACTCTTCAAATCTTTCTAAACCGATAAGCGATAGAAGAGACATGCAAAAAAAACCAACTTATCAGGTAGAAAAAATTAAAACTTAAATTGAGGAAATTCAATAAAAAATTTCTCTTTATAGTCGCAAAAATCGCTTATAATAACCAACAAGTAAACAAAAAAACAAATTAATCACTGATAATAGTCTTAGTCCTTCAAGACCTTTGATTAATTAAAAGTCTCGACAGTGCAAGGACTTATTTTTCAATTTGAAAAAAAAAATGTTTAAAGAAACAGTCTCAACAACTGCGACTTAGTTTCTCAAACATGAGATATCCATTTAGGACTTTACTTTAGGCCGACTTTTAGGTGAAGGAAAGTTCAGTAAAGTTTATCTGTCTAGGTAAAGCAAATATCATTTAGACACTCTAAAACTGGTTTGATTTTTGCAATGAAAATAATAAAAAAATCGACCATTTTTCAGTAGAAATTTCAAGGCCAGCTTGCTCGTTAGATAGTTATACAATCTTTTTTCAATCATGTGAATCTAGTGAGACTCTATGGATATTTTCACGACAAAAAAAATGTTTATCTTCTTCAGTAGTTTTGTCCTTCAGGTCAGCTCTACGACATTTTTAAAGTTAAGAGCAAATTAAAGTAATAAGAGTGGAGGCCTATCATGAAAGGCATTTGTGAAGGTATCTACATTTTACATCTTAATGATATCATCCACAGAGACCTTAAACCAGAGAATATTATGTTAGCATTTGGACTCCCCAAAATTGGAGATTTTGGATGGGCAGTTTATTCTCCTAGAGATAGAAGAGATACATTTTGTGGGACACCTCTTTATATTTCTCCTGAGTTGTTACTAGGGGGTAGTTACGATAAACAAGCTGATATATGGGCTTTGGGTGTCATGACGTTTTAATATTTAACAGGCCGAATCCCTTTCAAAATTGATCAATAAAAAAAACTGTTACAGATTGTGAACTCCAAAATTTAAATACCTCAAAGCTTAACTCGAAGTTGTAGATAGCTTTTGTCGATGATTCTTAACAAAGATCCGGAGTCAAGAATTGCTATTTTAGATGTTCTTGAACATTAGTTTTTGGGGAGCACTCTCACAAGTTCTCTTTCACAGGCATTTTTCTTTAAGAAATGAAGTACTACATGGTGGTTACATGATTTTATTTAGTTCATTTATAAGATTCTAAATTCTTCCTTTCTTTTAATACTTTATTTATTTCATGAAAATTCCTATCAATTATTAAGTTGCAATCAATAAAAAATGAAGTATGAAGACTTTGAAAGAATGTAGATTTACAAATGCTTCCTTCCTTTCCTCTACATTCTGAGTTGGATCCTAATGTTCGTAGGTCCTACTTACATTCCTACTTTCTATCAAAAGTACTATCTATTTTGCGTTCTTTATCTCACATTTCGTTCTATTTTTAGCTGCATTTGGACTCATATTGGCTCAAGTAAAGCACACAAACTCTTGGATAAATTAGAGAAGTGGAGATAAATGTAACCAAAAACTTAATTGAGCTTAACCTAAAAACTTAGATAATATAGCTAAAAGAGTTTGGTTTAGCATATCTTTGTAATTCCTAATTACAACTAAGAAATAGAAGTGCTCTGTATGACAATTTAGAAAATTTGTAGTCATTATGAAGCTAAAAGTAGGTTCTCAGTATTTTTGGCGATGGAAGACCACTAAAAAAATGCAACAAATAAAGCCCAAAAGTTGATAAACTTGTACAAAGATAAACTTAAACACATTGGTTTTACTATTCATTCATTAAGAAAATACTAACAAAGAGGTAAGGCAGCCAATGTGAGTTGGTGTGTTGAGCATCTCTAGGAACTTTACTTAAATCCAAAAAAAATCAATTAAAATTAAGTTATGTTAACAATAATAGACGCAGATTCTTTGGTCTCTTAGCAGTATATCAAAGAACTTGAAAAATATATTTAAGAAAGTAAATTACCACTTCATTCACTCATCTTTCAACCTTGCCAGATGTTTACAAGAAATCACCAATAAGTGCCATTTGTTGTAAGATACTACGATGTCGCTCATGGACTTGTCCATTTTAGTAATCTATTTTCAGTTTTTGGGATTTCTTTTCCTCTTTCCAACTATTCTCTTTCTTACTCACTTGCTAAAAAAATAGGTTTTTGGGATACTTGTCCTGATGCTATAGGTTAGGACTTTCATACAACCATCAAAGCTTTTTGGAAAACGAGAGGAAATGTTACAACTGTTCCTATCTTTACCCCTTTCAATCAACTAAGTATACACACTGGCGGAGGCTTTTGGAAAGACGTCTGCAAACGATTCTGGCAGGCGGAGAGGCATGGAAGAGGCTGTGCTGATGCTGCCTACAACATTAAAAACATCATTTAAAATAAAGTGAACTGGCGAACTTTATTTATAGCTTTTCAAAGTCTTTAGATAACTATTCTTCCTGCTTTTCTACCTTGGTGTCTAACTTCAGTTAGCCTATTTAAACTTTATTGTAATTACTTTAACCTCTAAAAAAGCATGAATTCTTATGATGTTAGTTTTTTATTTAATATTTGCACTTTAGCTAGTATTTGGATGTTTATTCAGTATGACTCAGTTTGTACACGAGCTCACTAAGTTTATTAAAACAAAACCAAACAATAACACCTTTTAAGGATTGTTTTAGAATGGTTCTCTCGTTTACTTTCTTATCACTTGGTCTTTTTCATCTGTATCTTCACAATAACTATCCCCAGTGTTACTATAGCTGTTTTTCGTATTGTATTAGGTTAGAGTGTCTACTAAACTGCTTAGAAAAAACTCGAACATAAAAGCAATTATGCATCCATTGAAAAATGATATTTATAGGACTATTTTGTTTTTAACCTTTAATTTTTGATGAAAGTTAATAATAAGAGTTTTTATTTCTCAGTCTCGATATTTTCAATATGAACTATTATTATAAATGGATGTGAGGCAGGAAACAGAAAAAATGAGAGCTTTAAATCTGCTTGGACATTGTGTTGAAGTAGAGTTAAGCAACAGCAACAAGTTGAGAGGTGAGGCCTTTTACTTTAATGATAAAGTGCTTATTCTGAAGAAAGACAAAGAGTATATGCTTGTAAATATCAACAAATATGAGGAACTTCACATACATAGTACTCCTAGTACGAAAAATCATTAGCAGCTGTTATAACATTTATCTGAAGAGAGTGTTAAGCCCAAGCAAGTTCTGTCCTTTATTCTGGATTGATAGATCATTCATTTTTAATTCTGGGTTTCTTGCCAATCCATATTTATTTTATCGAGTGCCTATTTGTTTTTCCTTTTGGTCTTTTTCTTTATTTAAAGACTTTATATCAATTTGAGCTCAATTTTTTAAACTAATATTCTGATTGAGACATTTGCTGCATAGATTAAAGGAATTTTCTCTCTTTAATTTTGGAAAGTGCATATAATTATGATTCCCAACTAGACTATATTGAAGGAGGCACCACAATTGTCTCTGAATTAAGGTTTTCTTTGGAGAGTTCTGCTGGTTTTTTATCAGTTGTGCGATCAAATAAATTCTTAGTGATGCTTCATCCTTAAATGATGGAGGAACAAAATTGGAGTTCAAATTAAGTATGACTCTCTAAATCTGTGAATTTTATTTCAACTTAGACTTAAAAATATTATTATCTACAAAGAAGAATGGGGGGGTGTATAAATGGAGTACCCAACGAAAAGAAAGTGTCTTTACAACATTAAAAGACTATAAAAAAGCCATAAATTCTTAATAATCCTTAGCTTCCAGAAAAAGAAACTGTTAGAGTGCTTTAACCTAAAATTGATAAGGAAGCAAATCAGAAAAAAATATAGAAATTCGTTATCAAGAGGAAGCCAAGCCTTGCTAAACTTTTTTAGTAACATCGCAAAACCTTAAAGAAAAACTAAGAAGAACACTTGAAGGCAGCCAAGAAAAAGATTGAATAGCAATTAGAAGATATCACAACTTGTGGAATTTGCATGTAAAAGTACGACTTGGTTGAAAGAGAACCTATGATGGTGTGCATGAATCAACATACTTTTTGTATCAAATGCTTGAAGGACCTTACGAAGAGAGGATTTAACAGATGTCCTTTGGATCAATAAGCTTTCGATTTGAAGGAAGTGAAGAAAAATCGTATTGTCTGTGAGCTGCTTGCAAAGATAAAGAGTAATGCAGAGTGATAAATGATATAATTTTTAAGTTGAATTCAATAAATCACTAAAGTTTATAGACTCTAGCTTTAGCGATAGTAAGAACAAAAAAAGTAATAATTTAAAGTAAAGAATACAAAATAAATGATGACTAGGCGATCATATGGGACCTTCGTAGGAAATGTACTTGATTATATTATCGAAATCATGCTTGTTTTCGCACTTCTCGTTTTTACAACCTCCCATAAGGTTAAAAAAACAAGGAACACTGACATCTACCTTCTTCTAATGCGAAAAACGGCATCTGTCCGCTGAAAATTTGCACTTCCCTAAAGAGTTGTAAATGCAAGGTTCATTTCTGAGATCATGTGAGAAGCGACATTTATTGCCCTGGGGGCAGTAGTTCTCATAGTAGAGTTTCCTGCAAACTTCTTTAGGAGGCTATGGCTTGACGATTTGTCTCTTAATGGAATGGGAGAAGAGACAGTTAAAACCGTATTTGCAGTTTCCCATATAGAAGTGGATACAAGGGTAGAAGCTTCGCTCAACATGTATTTTTCCGCATCTAGCCTGACCGTTGGGACCTGGAGGTCCTCCTTGGCATTTGGAGACTGCGAAGTATTGGTCAGCACAGAGATTTTTGATACCTTAAAGTTCATTTTTTAGTCTCTCGTATTTCAAGAACTCTTTGTTGAACATAAGTTGAATAAGTTGAATAATTTATATGAAGCAGTTCGTATAATAAGTATAATAAATGTTTGGTAAGAATAGGCTTTCATGTGAAACATAAAATCCAAATTTATCAATTGAGTTAAATAAGCAACTGTTCTTGATCGATTCCTGCACAATCTTTTCTTTCAACTAGAGTCTTGTTCTCCAACCTCATGCTCAAACTATGCCTGAATTAGTGATGATGTGTCACTATCAGGTATGTCAAAGTATCCTACTCAATCACTATCTGAGGCTCATCATAGATAATTATCCCCCTGCATCCATATAAATGAGCTCTTATGTTGTTTATCATTATCTGCTGCTAGTAACAAAGCTCCCTAATAAGACCTCTCGGCTCTAAATGATATTTCTGTAATAACTTTTCCACTTGTGCCTCATTGGAAGCCACTCGATAAGGATCAACATTTTAAAAGACAGTTTCTGTATCTGGCAAAAGCAAAGGATGTTGGGGACTAAAATACACAACAAACTATTTATCAACAAGATTTATGATGTTTGGGTATGCTGAGGTGAGTAATTTGTAAAGAGTGGTTTTACCTGATCCTGAACGTCCTCTTATCATAATCCGATCTCCTCGGTTGATCTTTAAGTTCATATTTTTAAATATGAATTGATTTGGATTTGCTGTGTATGCGAAGTCTAAGTTGTCAATCATCACAAGGGGCGTATTGAGTTAAGGAATGCACTATGATTTTGATAATTATTTTAGTTTTCTCACTATTTTGTTAGCAGACTCGATTCTACCTTTGATAGACTGAGTTTCATCAAGATAAGGTCTTACTCTCTACAAACTCACAGCTTGTCCTTTGATTTCCCAAATACTCATGACAAAAAACAGTAGATTGTTGGAAAGCTGAATGGTATACTGTATCAGAAGTGCCAGTCCACTTGAAGAGTTGTTCTCTTTGGTTCCTTCCCCAAATATATCAAAGATATGTAAAAGAGAGTAGAAAGCAACTGCAACTATGAGGAAGAGCATCATCATGATTTTGTATTTTAAGTTGACGTAGTTCTTAAACTTAATGCTTAGCCAATCCACAGAGTTGAATTCCTCTTGGTACTTAAACAACTGTTTAGAGTAACTCTTCAATTTATGGTGAATCACAATATACTTTTTGCCGTTTTCAATTTAAGAAAGAACTCTGTAGACATCCACTTCCTTTTCTTTCATTGCAATCTGCAAGTACTCGTCCTTCTTATGAGAAGTTCGATTGAGATCGTTCGCATATATGACCAAGAGAACTATAAGGGCTATGGAGGGAGGAACTTCGACTATAATGACTGCTATAGAGGATAATATGACTGTGATGTTGTTTGCGAAGATGTTAGTGGAGAATGGAAAAAAGTCAGAGATAGTCTAGGTATCTGAGCTGAGCGCACAAATCATTTTGGATTTGCTATAAACAGAACTAGTTTCTTCATTAATTATCTCCTCTGAAGCATAAAATGAAAGTTCGTTCATTATGACATTTTTATTAAGATTATGACAAATCCTGTCTGATTAGTCGAGATTCGCATCTGCAAAGTAGAAAGATCTGAAAAAAAGACCTATCGCAAAAAGCACAGTCAGAAGGATAATATTACCCACCTGAGTTTGCTTATACTCTTCCAGTTTTATCTCAGTGTTTACATAGTAGTTGTAATAGTTGGAAATGCAGCTAACAACTATTAGCGAAATCAAGAAGACGAGATGCTTGTAGGATTTATAATAGAGGAGAAAAGTCGACCAAGAGACCACACTCTTCTCTTCAACTCTGTCAAACTCTTCTATTCTCTATATTTTTTGGGCTGAGTTCTGCTTCTTTTTGCCAGTCTGCTTGTCTTTTTATAGGGCAATAGCTGTGTCTATTTAAAATACAAAGCTTTCGATTTGAGGGCTCAGTTATATGTTTGTGACTTTTTAAGGATTGAATGTTGAGTTGGTCTAGTGGATATTGAGTGTAATTTTGTTGTTTGTGATTTCAGCGAGATCGAGTTTGTAATCTGCCAAGTCTTCATTTTATCTCAGAAAGACTGTGTAATTTTTATCAAATTGTGTGAAAACACCCTTTGCAAGACCTCTTATACTTTTTTTTACGATGCCTTGCGTTTTTGAATCCAAACTATTCAAATTGGTGTTTATCACTATAATCTCTCCCAAGTTGAATGCACGTACTAGACTTATTCTTAGTTTTTAGCCCCCCGAATAGCTCTTCGTATTGGTAGACAAAGGAATGTCAGCACATTTGAAGAGTTCCATTAGCCCTAAAATTCTCTCTTTTTCGTCTTGTTACAGTGAAGTTGTGTTGAGTTCCATCCTGAAGGTCTCCAAAGGAGATGCACTTAGCCAGCTATTCTCTTCTACAAATCCTTTTTTGATCTTATCCTCAAATAAAAATATAAGTTTGTCAAGAAACGCTTCTGCAAATGCGCCTTGCACTGAAAATATGTTGCCTTTGGGGAGTTCCATTTTTGGTAAAAAAATAGATTTAACTTCTGAGTTGCCAACTACTTTTGGTTGCTAAAGATTAACAACTACTTTTGGTTGCTAAAGATTAAGCTGCAATTGCTCAGAGATAAGATAAGATTTCTCACCTTCTACTATTCTATTGGTACTCGTTCTGCTTCCGCTTTCAGTTGAGATGTCCGTCTTTATCTCTTCGATTGCTCGATATGCCGTTTTCATCCCTGCAATATACCAGGAAAGGGCATTTAGTGGGAAATTCAACATTCCGAGGAGATAAATGAAGGTACTAGGAGTAAAAACAGAGTCTTTATCGAGGTTGAGACCAAGCAAGAAGTAAGCAGTGATGACGATGCTGCTAATGCCTACACTGGTGAACTGCCAAAGAGCCACACACCAGCAGTCTAACATCTTGACTTTTCTGAGTCCATTCTGAAATTGATGCTCTATGTTTGTGATTCTATCGTAGATCCACTTATCCAGCCAGCACATTTTGAACTCAGTAATACGATTAAAGAAGTTCTACAAAATTTTAAGTCTCCTAGATCTCAAACTAATGTTACCGAACCTAATTTCGTTGATCTGGCGGGCGATGCTCAACGATTTGTACATGACAAGGCCTGCAATCGCCATCCCAAAAAACAGTGAGTAACTTAGTTTATACAGGAGATAGATGAAGATGATGACGATGTTAAGGCACTCGAAGATGAGACTAAGATAGCTGTCATAGTAGTTGTGTAGGTATACAGCTAGTTTGGTATTAATTTTGATTGCTAGCTCCATGTTGAAATCACTTTTTTTGTCACTCATTTCGCTGCTCTCCAGTTGCGATTAATAAGACTCGAAATTGTTCTATAACATCCGAGCAGATAACTCCCTCTTTACGTTCAGTCTATAAACTGAGAGCATCAGAGTGTACGCGATCAATAGAAGTTGAGAAAGGCCAATAGAACAAATAACCACAGTTATCAGTACAACATACTCACAAGTGTCAGTTTCAGGTTTAGATATCGCCGCGTAGGTCTCCTAAAGGATGAGAGGAGTGAGGAGTTTGAGGAGGGAATTGAAGAAACAAAGAACAACAAGAGTGGTGGGTATCCTTTCTGGGAAATGTTTGCCTTTGACTCCTTTGAAGAGAGGAACAGTTTCGCGATTGAGTTTCAACCGAAGGAGAGAGAGTATGCCAAATGTCATTTGATTATTAGCTAAAAGTGTGAATCATCAAATATAGTTAGAGCATAATTGACATTAGCAAATATTAAAACGGAAGCAGAAAGTACCTCACCACAACTACCATACCCTCAAACCACGAGATAGCTCGATTTTACACAGATCAGATCAACTTCCTTTACTTCAGAGTTTTCTTAGCCAAACTATAAAACATAAAGTTCACAGCTGCCACTCCTACCAAACCCAAGATTGCCAGCACTATCATAGTCACTCCCATCATCGACTTCAACTGCTCGCTGGAACTTCGCATCCCTTCCATTCTGTTTATTATTTCGAACATTTTCTCCTTCTGCCTCATCATCCAGTCGATCTCTCGATTAAGATTTTCGTTATCATCGAGATTCGGCAGGTAATCGAAGTTGGCCAACTCCAACTTAGTCTGGATCTCAACTGTGGCTCTCAATGTTCTCTCCTCTGTGCTTGAGATGCAGAAAGCATAGCTGGCTGCTTGCTAAGTCATCTTGTTTATGGATTATATGATTCTTTTGGCCGTTTTAGTAGTAACCTCCTTCCAGCCTGCATTTTGAGAGTCCTGTGTCATAACATCCATCCTGAAGTTGGGAGAGTCTCCTTCGACTTCAAAGAGATACTTTTCGTTTTTTTCTATGATTAATGTTAAGTTACGCAGATTTTCATAGAAACAAACAGGTCCTTGATTTCTATCGACTGACAGTTTCAGCCTGATACTCAGAAAGGCGGGTATCAGTAAGCCGAAGAATAGGAGTACCTTGAGTGTCATTATTATGTTTATAAATAGATTTGAATTATCTTTATGATGGCTCATTGCCCACAAGAGGTTATCAAGCAGTAGCTTACAACATCTCCTTGCATAGTCATTCTGATGAACTAATATCTAGCTTATGGACTATTCGAATTCAATCAATAATAATAATTTTATGCAAAAAATACAATTAAATACATACCTAGTCAAAGATTTGTTCTGTCCTTGGGACGATGATAACTAAATGGAACTTGTAGGCATCACTCCATCAGTCACAGACATCTCCCCAGAACACAACAACAAAGATACTAAATTCAGGACTAAAATGGCTGAGTATGAGTAACCTACTAAGGCAATCTAGGACGAAGCCAAAAAAACCCTTCTGTATATTGATGATCACGAAAAGAGTAAAAAAATGTAGCTTTTAAAGCAATACGTTGATAAGAAGAAATAAAGTTGTCGCAAAAAGGAGAATGAACTTCCTTTGGGTCTCAACTCCTTCAAACTGCCTCTCATCAGCAACAGGAAACATTCGCTCAATCTCAAATACAGTTCGAAAAAACTTATAGAAGAAGCCAAGAGCGAACTAGACTATAACTCATAGTAAGCAGAGAACGAACACGCACATATTTTCAGGAAATATGGTGAACACAAAAAAAAGTAGAAGCCCAAGTGTGTTTAAAGAAGCTATAGTCTCAGACATCAGCCATATCAAATACAACACTAGATCACAGAATCTACAAAAAAAACTGAAACTTTAGACGCTTCAAGTGTGAGAGACAGGAGAAGCGCAAAAATACATCTTGGAGATCTGCAGCTCAAGGGCAAAAAGTACTCCTACGATGCCAGAACAAGAACTCAAAGAGAAGAGTTGATCAACTACATTCCAGTCCAACCCATCATCACTCCTCATTACATGCTTTTCGGACACGACAAGGAAGACATCTTAAAGAAGGTTTTGAAGCAGCTGCAGCATAAATTCAAAGACTTAAACTGATTTTTAAGCACTATATTTTATAAAACATAACTCTCTGGAGTGACAGTGTGTTTGTGAATATTCATGCTGATAGGAATATAAAAGATGACTAAAACAATTAATTATGAGTGCTCACTATTTGCAGGAGCAGTGAGTTGTGTTTTGTCTGTGGAATGTAGCATTTTTCTGCGTTTTTTGAGTCTGCTTACTATTTTATAAATTAGCGAAAGGCGAATATATCCGTGCAAAGACTATTGATAAATGCAATTCAAAGATCTCAATCATAAAACTACAAGTTTTCAATTCAAAACTTAGATCTATTCTTCTGCCTTTTCCTCTCCTTCAGCTCGTACTCTAACCCCTCCTTCTCATGCTTCAGGCGCTTTTGATTGTGCTCCCGAAACAAATAAAGCACGTCTCCCACCACTTTTAGGTTGAACTTTTACCCGCTCATCCTCCCGTAATTGGCTCGATAGTGCTCGAAAAA
>Ga0194117_10005698_pt1 | contig 11224 bp, 9 predicted proteins | sample TA2MahsurfametaG_FD_160579 | JGI IMG/M metagenome (GOLD analysis project Ga0194117, IMG submission 160579) | Freshwater microbial communities from Lake Tanganyika, Tanzania - TA2015009 Mahale N1 surface | ecosystem: Environmental > Aquatic > Freshwater > Lake | place: Tanzania: Lake Tanganyika...
TCCTCGACCTGGGCACCCAAGAAGTCACCGTCACCATCGAAGTGCGCTGGAAGTTGGGCTGACGCTCGGGACAAATACTTCTGGAGCCCGAGGCGGGAATCGAACCCGCGACCTACGCATTACGAGGACTATCTAATAGAACTTCGACGAACGTCGACGACCGCAAGCGGTTGATAAGTAAGGACTAAGCCCAGCGCAAATCATTCAGGGACTCCGGCGAACAGCAACGGATGTTCCCAAATTGTTCCCACGTCCCCACCCTTAACTGGCGTGTAATTTGACGCAGGTAGGAGCTCGTTTACTCCGAGGAACGATGGTTGGGAGATAGACCTAAAGCATAAGTCTGAGCTATATAGCTGAACTATTTAATTGTCCCACGAATCTCAACGTTTAGGGCCTTGGAGAGCGTCGCCACCCGGTCGGGCATGATTCGGCCTTGAGTCGCCGAACAGTGGTTCCGCGACGGCAAACAATCTGGGGGCCTATCGCGGTGGTCGACATAGTGCTGGGTGCGCTGGTCGACGTAGTGCTGGGTGCGGTGGTCGACGTAGTGCTGGGTGCGGTGGTCGACGTAGTGCTGGGTGCAAACTCCTCTGATTGTTCAACGGTGAATTCCATGAGATCTGATCCGTAGGCATTGGACGCCGATACGGTTAGTTTCACGAGCACGGATTTCGGGTCTGATCTCGTCATGTCTCGCCAATTGAAATTGTAAGTGGTCGGGGATCCGACTTGGGGAGCATTAGATTCCTGCTTGAGAGAGACACACTTGTTGTTTCGTTGAGTCGCGCCCGACCTAGTCCAGACGCAGATGGTGAGCTCTCGATACGGATCCATACTCCCAACAATCGTTGTACTGAGTGAATCACCGCTTACAGCAATCTCAACGACTGAAGGCGATTGTCGTGGCAGCTCATACCGACTAGATCCATGACCGTCGGGGAAGAAGACAGAACCAACGATTGAGTCAGATCCCAATCCAGGTGCGGCGACCGTCACGCGAAGCCAGTAGTCGCCCTTAATCCAGCCCGGAATTCCGTTTACAATGTCCCAGTTTGCGGCAGCTGACCAGATCGAAGTGAGATAAAGATCGCTCTTGCCCTTGTTTGCCATGTCAATCCGATCCGGATACCAACAGGCGCCATTGAAAGTTCGCGGAGAGTTCCTCACCGAATAGACGACATTGTTGAATCCTTGGTCACTCGCAATCTCAAAACTGACAAAATACACAATGTGTGGTGTAAAAATTCCACCGAACATCGGTATGTCACCGTTTGCCGATCCACCTTTGACCATGTGGAGCGCTGTGAGACGTGGAGCCGCAACACGAATCGGAAACAGCGTCAAATCGCGTGTTGGTGGATTTGGAAATCGTGGATCGTACGTCATTTGACATGGATTTGACTTGATCCAGCTCCATCCTGTTCCCCCTGTCCCAAGAAGCGACACTCTGTAGCCGTAGCAGAACTTCCCGTCAGTTGTTTGACGGGCAAGACTGTCTTGTAGCCACTTGTCAAGAAGTGTTGCGCTAAAGGTTGGTGATCGCTCGAGGAGTCTCCGATTCTCGCTGCCGGGCGAGTTCATTTCCTTGAATGACTCAAGGCATGCTGCCTCTGCTGAGGCCTCGGAGTCGTAACTTGTTGTGGCTGCCACCGCCGGTTGCGTTTCTAGAACACTGACAGAGATAAGGGAGGCACAAACCACTCGCCGAACCATTCCTACATTCATCACGCAGAAACGCTAGCCAGCCTTTTTGCTTGGAGATAGCGCACTCTCTCGTTCTACAGTCCCCACGCCCCCACTCTTAAACGACGTGAAATTCGATGAAGGTAGGAGCTCGTTTACTCCGAGCAAAGAAGGTCGGGAGATAGACCTAATCCGAATTGATCCTCGTACTAGGGACGCCGGGCTTCGATCAGTTGCAAACTCTCACCCCGTATCTACACTTCGGCTAGGTGATTATGACATTAGGTACCAGTAGCGAGACCAGTGTTTGGGCCTTCATGCGGTCCGCCCTTAAAGATCGGGGCTTTGAGCAATACCAAAAGTCATCTGCGGGCGATGAAGAAGACGAAACTCAGGAGAGCAAGTCCGACGTCATCGCTGGACCACTAACGGTTATTCAGTTAGTTCGATCGATGGCTGGAATTCCAATGTCGATGATTGACTATCCGACGTTTGCCTTTTGGAACTCCAATGATCTAGCTACCTATCTCGACAGAATCTGGCGTCCGCTAGAGGCTGCTCTAAAGTCGGCCGACCCAAACTCCCACTCGATTGTTTCTTGGGGCTCCTATCCACCCGCTCGAGATGTGCTGGAGCTATTGGAAATCGTTAAGCGAGCAAGTCAGATTGAACCTGACCTTCCGGTCCAGCAGTTCACGGCGCGCCCTCGGAGCTCATTTCTTGTCAAGCCGAAATCAGTTGAATCGGTGATTTTCAACATGATCGGTGTCGTCAAAACCCATAAGGATTTGTCGTACGGCGACTTGTTGAGCAGCTTGCTCACGCCTCGGTGTGCAAATGAAGAACTCCTTAGGCGGCTCGACAGACAGATACCCGAACATCTTCGACTCTTAGTGCAGGCCGACAGCGAGACGCCGATTCCAGCATTGCTTAGTCGCATTTACGTTCAGATGGCTGATGATCAGCTGCGTGATTCTCAGAGTCTTTCGGTTCAGGACTTTCTGAAGGATCTTGAGGCACAGAATAATCTCTCCGGTTTGTCAGATAAGGCGCTTTCGGTACGTCTCCTCTCAATGTTGAAGCCATCGGGCAAAGACAAGAAGCCGCAGTTGCCCTCTGGGCTCCAGAAGCTTGTGGATTCTCAGATCTCAACAGCTTCATCACCAATAAGGTGAAAGCTGACAGGGTAAATCAGAAGTCATCCGGGGTTGCTAGATGAATGACTTTGTTGCAATTGACTTTGAAACAACTGGGCTCAGTCCGAGTTCACCGTTTCATCATCGGGTTATTGAGATTGGCATTGTTCGTTTCTCACTTGAGAACGGGATTCAGGCGGAGTACGAATCCTTGATTAACCCAGTTAGGGATATCGGGGCTTTTGAGATCCATCGCATCACTGCCGGAATGACAAGTGCTGCACCGACCTTTACGGATATCGCTCCTGATGTCATTAACCTGCTGAACGGAGCTCGACTCGTCGCTCATAACAAGACGTTTGACCTGCGCTTTTTAGTCAGTGAACTTGAACGAGCAAATATTGAGTTTGATTCGATGGATGGGTTGTGCACCATGCACCTCACTGGGCTTGTGGAGCCGCATTCACCTCGCCGATTGGTCGATTGTTGCGAAGTGTTGGGAATTGAGTCGTTACCTTCGCACTCGGCGTTGAATGACGCCAAGATGGCGGCAGCCATTGCGTTGAACATTCTGCGGGGGGTTGGATATCCCGATCTTCCTGACCCCATTCGAATTAGTAAGCCACAACGGCGTGCCTTGCCTCCGCTTCGTCGCGATGAACACCTACCACGAACCGTGATGCAAGGTAACTACCTGAAGAAGTTGATGGAAGGATTACAGCATCAGGAAGTGCCAGTCAAACGAATGGGTATCGCGGTTGCTGAGTACTTGAATCTTCTTGAGCGAACTCTTGAAGATCGGCGAATCGACTACGAAGAAGCGCAAGCGCTGGTGGAGCTTGCTGACAAGTTAATGATTCCACAGTCACAACTTGATGCGATACACGCAACGTATTTCTCTTCTCTCTGTGAACAGGCACTATCAGACGGTGAGATTACCCCGCGTGAAGAGGAAGACCTACGGAGTGTTTCAGAGCTCCTTCAACTCGGTGACTGGCGAGAAATCGTCAATGTCAGCACTCCGAGAATCCCTCTGAGTCAGTCGTCCTCACGGATTGCAGCTGGGACTACGGTCTGCTTTACCGGCGCAATGAAGTACCCGCGATCATCGTGCGAGGCCTTTGCGTCTCGTGCAGGACTGGTTGTCTTGGACCGGGTTACCAGGCAACTTGACATTCTTGTTGTGGCTGACCCTGATTCTCAATCCAACAAAGCCCGCAAGGCTCGCGAGTACGGGACGAGAATCATGTCTGAATCTGCGTTCTTTTCTCTTCTGGGCGATGTCGGGGAACTTGAGAGTGAACTTGACTCAACGCCGAATGTTTCTGACACACGAGATGAGAATGATGAGTTCACTATCAGTTTGAGTATTCAGATTGGTGGTCGAGACGTCGGCCTTTATCAAGCAAATGAGGCCATAGAGGATGATCAGCGACGTGCCGAAGACGAGATGAGACAACTCTTGATAAGTATTCCATCGATGAAGACCGATATGAAAGGGCTAGAGGAGCGCACCCGAGCACTTCGCAAGAACCTCCCAGACCAGTGCACCTTGGAAGAAATCGCCAACAAGATTGCCCCTGTGATTCGTGAGCATTTGACTGACTATTACTCCCATCTGCAATTCCTTCGGGAGAACTCCCACATCGTCACTCAACGGGTACAGGAGCTGGCTCATTGGACCGCTGACCGCATTGTTGCGAACATGGCAACCCTCAGTCTCATTCCAGGCCTCCACCGACACCACGAGATCTCATCCGAAACCTGGTCACAGTTGTTGCTCGACGATATTGACACGACATTGGATGCCCTACGCACCGATGCAAGAAGGCTCAACACCAGTGAATTTCTCGAGACTGAGGCAAGAACCGACTTTGAAAGTCCTGACATTAGAGCTCGACTTGAAGGTCTCTCGATAGTGATCACCGGCGAGTTTGAAACCTTCAGCCGAGAAGAAGGCAGAGAAGCAATCATTAGACGTGGGGGTAAGTCACCAACCTCAATCTCAAGCCGAACTTACGCATTAGTAGCCGGTGAGTTACCTGGTCCCAGCAAACTTCAACAAGCACTTAACTCGGGAATTCGAGTTTTGTCCGAGCAAGGCTTCCGAAAACTCCTTGATGACGGCCCTGAACTTCCCAACCCGACGAGGGACACTGAGCGGGAAACAAAGACCCAGCCAAAGGAGTCACCCACGATCGAGGTTCTGACATGTAGGTCATGTGGATCAGAATTCTCACGTGAACGAACCAAGGGACGAAAACCTCACGAGTGTCCTTCCTGTGCAAGTTAAGCCAAGACTTACCTAATCTTTGACCACGTATAACGGCAGTCGGGGCACTCGTAGAAGTGTTCGTAGACGCTGACGCGGCGGGGTACCCATTCGTACCAGTTGGTGATTGACGTGCCAGTTCCGTTGTTCACAAAATCTAGGAGCACTTCAAAAGTCATTACTTCGCCCAACTCATCTGCTCGGTTGAATTCAATCTCGCAGGGAGTTTGCGTCTCTACTGAAAGCTCCAGTTTCGTACCGACGTGGTCCGTCGCTCCGAAAGGGAGTTTGACTTCCAAACTCCCCACACATCGTGCCACCTTTTTGGCGAGAGAGATTGTCCCGAAAACTCATCGAGAACTTGGACGTGTTGTAAGCCAAAATCATTTCTCGCCTTCCCCTGGGTTACTTCACCAAACACCAATCGCTGTGAGAGAAATCCAGTAAATCGCGTGAAGAGAATGATGTCACCGGTGTCGATTTCGACAGCCTCATTCATAAACGTCTGATATGGCCACTTTGCCCGACGAAGAATGCCTAGCGACTCGTTACAGCGTTTACATTTCGGAAGAGCCTCCCCCTCGCTCAGCAGCTTCTTGTTTCCTCCTGGCGGAGTCACAACAACATAGAGTGGATTCCAGCTAGCGATCTCAGCATCGCCTGAGTCAAAGCCGCAATTACCGCAAAATACGGTTACCACATCCCCCTTTCTGTCCTGTGGTAAAGAAGTAAGGGATCCATCGGGGATGTAAAGGGCAGTTTCGCGGATTAGTTTGCGGACACCTCCCGCGCGCACACTCTCAGATCGAGGCATTGAAACTCGGTTTCGAGCTTCTTTCCATTGGTGGTAGATGTCCTCAATTCGGACAAATTTCGGATCTGTGTATTGCGGTCCCGAATCTTGGTGGTCTTGGTGGCTATCGGGTCTCGGTTGTCGCTTAGCGGCTCCAGCCAACTCGGCGTCATGATTCCGACGTTTGTTCGGATCTGAAAGGACTTCGTAAGCCGTCTGGACGAGCCGAAAGAGCATCGCACTGCCGCCCTTGTCAGGATGGACCAGTGCCACCATTTTCTTGTAGGCGGCTTTGATCTCGTCGGATGACGCGTTCTTATTGACTTCAAGAATCTCGTAATAGTTGATCACCGACATGGTTTGTTCAACCCCCCAGCGCTAAAGCCGTTTTGTCTTTTTTGCCCATTCTCTAACTTCTTCCCAGTCCCAGAACTTGCCGGCCTTCAAGACAACTATCGGCTGAGGGAAATTCTTAAGTCTCCTAAGCCAGGAGTGAACGATCGTCGAGTGGGCTCGGCCGAGCCTCTTGGCAATCTCGTGGGCTCCAACGATGTTTTTGGGGTTCACGAGGCGCGGCATCAAGAAAATCGTACGGCGAGGTTGTGGGTCCACCAGCGATGTCAGTAAAGTGTATAAGGTCTTACAAACAGTAAGACAATTTCAACTCGAAAGGAACCCATGAAAACCTCCCAAAACACCAATGAAACCGCCCTCTTCTCGATCGAGGAGGCATGCCATTTCCTCGGAATTGGTAAAACGAAGTTCTGGCAGCTTCGGAAGGTCCACAAGATCCCGGAAGTGAGGTTGCTGGGGAGGAATCCCCGCTTCTTACGAGCCGATTTGGAGGCAGTCATCCAAGGGGCCCGATTCGTGGCCCCGGAGCCTTCTAACAAGAAGTGCTGACCCCATGTTTCACCAAACCCCGAACTACCTGTCAGCACTCCCGATCCCGAATACGGAGATTGCCCGGATCATCGGTGAAGAACCCCTCACATTGGGGATCGACAAGATCATCCTGGGATTCCCCGTCCCTCCCTCTCCAAGTGACGACCTCTGGAAAGAGGTAACCGAGGAACGCCACAAGAACAAGGTGACTCGGACGGCCCCCGAACCCTTCCGTAACGGGACCCTTTATATACGTCATACGGATACCAGCGAATGGAAACCGGATTCTCCCTGTTGGGGGTCAATTGAGTTCAATCCGTCGTCGATCGCCGGTATTCAGCCGTGGCTTGCCACGTGGGAACAGGCGATGCGGATGCTTCCTGAAGCATTAGCCATTGCCAGTACCTACTACCAATGGACACCGCCAATGTCTGTGGTGAAGGTAAGGAGGCTGGATTTAGCCCTCGATTTCGAACCGGCGTTGGACATGCAGGAGTTCCTGGAGAACTCGGCATCCTTTGAACCGATTAGGGGCAGGAAACCGATGGTCTACCGGGACCCGGTGACCCAACGGGTCGAGTCGGTCACCTTCAAAGGAAGGGAAGCCCCTTCGATCACCTTCTACGACAAATCCAAAGAGTCCAACAACGGACACAATCGGATGCGTATAGAGGTGCGACTGAAGCGTCGCGAACTGAAGAAGTTCGGACTCGATTCGCTCGATGCAACAGAGCAGATGCGCTCAGACGCGTTTAGGGCCCGTCTGACGCCTCTAATCGATCGTTGGCGATATTTCGCCCCCACTTTCGTACAGAGGCTCCTAGCGTCGAAATCTGATACACGCATCTTGGTGATGAGTGCCGGATACGAAGCACTCGCACGTATCGGTATCCGACCGATGATCTCGCGGCATACGCGAAGCATGATCCGCAAGTTCAGAAAGAAGTACCCGTACGCCACGATTCGGGACTTCCGAACCGACTATGTGATGACGTTCGTGACGAAGGACGTGCGCACGAACATGATTATCCAACTTTCATGACAACATCATGCAGAAAATATCGATATTCGACGAAACAGTCATCAAATTTCGATCGTTCGATAGTTGCTATTTGTCGTCAAAAAACGACACATGTTTGGTTCGACACGCCAACAAACAGAAAAACAGAAATCAATAGACCCAAAACAACATGAAACCCAGCAACCACGCCATTTCGTTCAACAGCGATGTTCTACGAGTTCTGCGAATTCGAACTGATAGTAACTATTTCGCCTTGGCACGAAGTGGTCGAAAAGTGGTTTCTGAAGGTGCAGTTATTGATATATCAATACATGTACCAACCCCAAAACACCCCCAATAGACCCTAAATAGACCCAAGAAAAGGAACCGACATGAGTATCACCACACGCAAAGGCAAGTTCGGAAACAGCTACCAAGTGAAATGGCGCCGAAAAGATGGCACCCAAGGCTCCAAAACCTTCCACACCAAGAAAGAAGCCGATCAGTTTCACGCAAGAGTGCTCCTCGACGAAAGCGATCTGCGTGGAGTCACCAAGTCCCGCGAGAAAATGACCTTTGCCGAAGTCACCCAGAACTGGCTGAACGTCCGGGGACACCGACACGCCCCAGCAACAGCGAAACGCCGCGACCAAATCCTCCGACTCCATGTGCTCCCACACCTCGGACACATGCCAATAAGGGCAATTCGCCTCAGCCACATCCGTGAAATCGTGGCCTCTTGGGAACGCGAGCAGATGACCGCGGCCACCATTCGTACCCACATGAACTACATGCGACCGGTCTTCAAGCTGGCGATCCAGGACGACATCATCAGCAAGGACCCGACGATCGGGCTCCAACTTCCACCTTTGCGCCACGGCAAAGGGACAATCCTCAACCCGGAACAGTGTCGAACCCTCCTGTCTGCAGCCCCAGACGGCTACTGGAGGGCATTCCACATCCTCCTTGCGACCGGTCTTCGAATCGGGGAGTTCATGGACCTGACGGTCGGGGACGTCGACTGTGCGAGAAGGGTCCTTGTGGTCAAAGAGAGCAAGACCGAAACCGGCAAGAGGGAAATAAACCTCTCAGAGAACGACGTCGAAGTACTCCGCCAACAGATTGGAAGCCTCGGAGAGGAGTCCAGCAATCCAGACACAATCTTGTTCCGCTCCACCGAAGGCAAAAGGCTCGTCTATCGGAACTTCTCACAACGCGTACTCAAGAAGGTCATCATTGCAACAGGACTGCCTCACTTCACATTCCACGACCTGCGGAAGACCCATGCCACGATGCTCGTAGCAGCTGGCTATGACCCCAAAGTCGTTCAACAACGCATGGGGCACTCGAACATTGAAACCACACTCAAGTTCTACGCACAGCCGACTAAGGGCCGGTTGGAGGCCGCTGCAGATGTCGCCGCAAACTACCTTGCAACTATCTCGTGACTAGCCAACGAGTTGTGTGGGATGTTCGCACTGCTACTTCTCTCGAAAGAGCTTAAGCAGAGCTTCCGTCCGTTCCTCTCGCAGAACGACGATTTTGTCGGCTTCATAGTCAAAACCGAGGTTCGATAACAGCGCAGGGTCCTTAATGAAGTTCTTACCATCTCTGGGTTTTGCCATCCAAACAACTGCATTGCGTTTCGTCACCTTAGAAAGCTTTATTATCTTTCGGGGTTTGTAGATACGACCAAATTTCGTGACTCCGACGTACCACATGTCTGGTTGAAACTCATCCCACCAATCCGAAGACCAGTCCTCTGCCTCGATGCTTGCCCTCTGGCCGCCATTAAAGAAGTTGGCGCGAATACTTTCTCGTTGATTTCGTATTTCATTCTCTACTGCGACGCTACAAAAATCAATCTCGTTCGGCAATAGCTTCAGTAGCGGTACTCGTTTTGGAATCTGCATTAAGTGAAGTGGAGCCGATGGTTGTGGTGGAGGTGGCTCTGTGCGTTTTACTCGAATCTTTAGAATTCTGGCGATGTCCTCATGGTCTAAACGTGACATTGCTTGGGCGTTTCGCTCAACGAACCGCCGAGAAGAGTTAACGAGTCCAGGGTTTGAGGTTTCTATTACCGCCTCAAGCAATACGTCCCTCGATCGACTCGAAACATTTGCAGAGCCAACGAATGCTCGTTTTGGAAAAACGACTACTTTTCCGTGCAGTCGTGGCTCATTGAAGATTCTCACACCACGACTAAAGAACGACTTGAGCGCTGCTGCTGAGGTCGAACCCTGTTTGATGGCTGCATCAGATGCATTACAAACGAGAATGTCACCTCGACGAAGGGGCATGATTTTGGTTGCGTCGGAGCCAATGTAGGCAATGGCAGCGAAAATCTGTTGAGATTTCTTCGAACGTTTGATCCGATCTCTGATAATTGGCCAGACCGATTTTTCACCGTGGAACCTATCCATGGGAGCACCTTACTCTGAGCTGTTTTACGGCAGTTGCTCAGTTTGGTTGGGTGCAAGTTTCTCTGTCATCTTTAAGATCACCGATGAGTTTGCTAATTATGAACTTGTCAAGTTCGTCTTCGGCATGACTAGTTTCTTGATATGCCGCGACGCAATTTCGTCTATCTGTACTCCAACTCCAATGGCAATCCAATGTACGTCGGTTACGGCAGCACGGCACAGCGGGCGTTGAGCCACAGCAGAGGTAGTCACAACACGCATCTAAAGCGTTGGCTGAAGAAGGGGGACTTCGACCTTCGCATAGCTGGCCCATATCCGAGTGAGAAGGAAGCCAAAGCGGTGGAGGCGGCATTGATCTCGTCAATACAGCCAAAGTTCAATGTCGCCCCAGGTGACGGTCCCAAGTTTCTCCCCGTCGGGGTACCAGCCCACCTCTGGGAACGACCATCAATGCGGCCACTCACCCTTCGCGAACTTGGCATCAAAGGCAAAGGTGTATTGCTTGTATACCTCTCACCCGGTGACTATTTGCGCGACGGACGTCGAAAATTCGACCCGGCACTACCGTCCGACCGCACAGCCTTCAAGAACATTGAGAAGAACTGGGACCTTACGAGCCTGATTGAGCTCTGGCGTCGCCGACCCGACCTCATGCCACACACGATCCTGGGTATCCATGGCAAGGTTGGTCATCGATTCGTCGTCGGGTCTCTTGAAATCGATAGAGAACTGCTGTGTAACCCACGTAATCGTCGCACTGCTAACCGTTGGGCTCGGCCGAGGTGGCGCGTCCCAGTCATCGACCAAACGCATCTCGACCATGCCGAACTACGGGGTCGGCGCGTCGCCGGGGTCGTGTTCGGGCAATTCAGTCACCAACTCCATATCTGGGTAGATGCAAAGGGACGACGAAGGCATTAGCTCAAGCAACAAGATGTTCCCAATTTGTTCCCAAAGCTGACTTTTCAAACAATCTCATCCTGCTAATTCATTGGATTTACTGGAGCCCGAGGCGGGAATCGAACCCGC
>Ga0194117_10005700_pt1 | contig 11220 bp, 8 predicted proteins | sample TA2MahsurfametaG_FD_160579 | JGI IMG/M metagenome (GOLD analysis project Ga0194117, IMG submission 160579) | Freshwater microbial communities from Lake Tanganyika, Tanzania - TA2015009 Mahale N1 surface | ecosystem: Environmental > Aquatic > Freshwater > Lake | place: Tanzania: Lake Tanganyika...
AAAATTTGAAGCTAATAAATATGTTGTAAAGGAAGGCGAAAACGGAGATAGATTTTATTTTATAGTTGAAGGAAATCTTGTTGCTGAGAAACACAATCCTAAAACTGGAAAGAGCTAAATAGTGTTTAAATACAAAGACAGAGAATTTTTTGGAGAAATAGCCCTTATCAAAAATACCGTAAGACAGGCAAGTATCAAAACAGTTACTAAATGCAAGATAATCTCTATTGGCAGAGATGAGTTCCGAAGATTGTTAGGGTCAATTGAAAACATTCTCCAGAGAAACTCCTTAAAATATAAGAAATTCATTTCGAATTGATAAGAATACTATATATATGTTTCATTTAGCTTTAAATCACTTCCGGTCACAAGAAAAAGTAATAAATCAGAAAAACTATAAGAGCTCCTCCGATTCCCCCGATTATAAGCTTTCTTATGCAAGCTTTTCTCTTAATTTTTTATTCAAGACTGCGAGAATCATTCTAAAGTTGCAAAGACATTGCACTTAAACGTTAGGATTTGCGTTCTGCTGTTTCCAAATCACTCATGTTATTTATTATTTTGTTAACGTTTCCCTTCATGATGTTTTCCAGCTACATTACGTTTGAATTGAGTGCTTAGACTTTTGAATTTGCGTTAATGATTTTTATTTGTTATGCAAGCTTCATTCTCAACTTTTCTTGCGACATTTTGGAAACTTCATACTCTATCCCTCTTGAGATGAGACTACTTGCTGTCGGCATGGATGAAGACTAAAGTAGCGTTAAGTGGATGCTTTTGGCTTCATAAAAAAGAAATTACTACTTTCTGATATTTTGAAATACCAAAATCCATTGGCAGTCTGTTCCGATTAAATTTTGATTGATTTTTTGCATCTCTTTGCTACATTGACCAGTTAGAAAGAGAGAAAGTTTTTCTGAGAGATGTTTGCGTATTCAGAAACAACTTCCTATTCTCCCTTGAAAATGGCGTAGCATCTTACTTTCATTCGAAATAAATATTAAAATGATTAAAGGAAAAAATAGGGATAATACTTAAGTATTACTTTTTTTTTTTTAGAATAATACATAAAAGTTGGAGTCAGATCATACAACAGTTATTTTGCTTGCGAGATTTGTGTGATTTTTTTCCATAGTTTTGGATAAACCGTCCTTTTTATCTCTTAGATATGATTGATATGCTGCTTAGTTTAAATGTAAATTAAAGTGACTGAAAAACACATAGCTTAGAATCATAGTTCAATTTTTTTCATTAACATTCATCAAACTACGTTTTATAAGTGATGAGATCTCACATTTAAGAATTTCTACATTAAGGATTACTTAGATTAAAGATATTGAATTTTTATAGATGTTAAAGTCTATAACTATTTATCGCAAACTATTATTACCTAATCGCTGACCATTTTTGGCTGCTTTTCTGCTTAAACAACCCTCAAATTGCATGTTTCCGTGTTATTTTGATGTAGACTCTGTATTTTTCCAAAAGTTTACTCGACAAAACTATGCAAAATCTTATAATATAGTAGCATTTGGCAGTTAATAAGGAATAATGACTTCAATCTTAAACAGTTTTAATGTTTACCTCCTTAAGACATTATAATTTGGGTCTTCGATTATATTTTATTTTTTGAACAATCAGCCGCAACAGCCTATGGCATCCAACTCAGATTATAACATATTCTCGCTCAAATACATTGCTGCCTCATTCGCAGCTACGTATTTTTCAGGTGTAGTTCATCCCCTTGAGCTAATTAAAACTCGCTTCCAAAGTAGAACCTTGTTTAGATAGATCATGATGGCAGGTCATCTAGTGAGAATCTTGTGCCTAAATACACTAATATCAGAAATGCTTTGAAGGTCATTTACGTAAATTAGGGCATACGTGGGCTATACAAAGGTTTCTACATATCATTATTATGCCAAGCTTCATCAATGTCTTTCTTCTTTTGGAAGTAAAACTCATTCAACTTAGTTATGAGACTCGGAAGAAACAACTTGAGCAAACTGGCGTGTAGACGATGGATGCAGTTACTAGGGCTAGCATTGAAGCCAGTATTCTTACAACCTTTTTGACTCAACCTATATGGGTAATTAAGACTAGAATGCTCTTGAATGTCAACAAAAAGATAAGTTAATTCCAAAATTTGAAGAATACTTCTATTTAAATCTATCGTCAACATGGAGTAGCCGGTTTTTTGAAAGGACTGCAACTCAGTATAATCCTTTCCTTTTCTGGAGTCGTTCAAATGTATGTCTATGAGGGCGCCAAAATACTCTATGAGAAGTTAAGTATTCCAGAGAGTCCACTATCCGAAAAACACTTCCTATGTGGAGCGTTAAGCAAAGTTTTCTCAGTTTTACTTTCTTACCCAATCACAACGATGAGAACAAGAATACAGCAAAATCAATTTGTGGGTGAGGGAGGTAAGCAAAAATACAACGGAATAGCGGACTTGATGATGCGAACTGTGCGTGAGGAAGGTTTAAGAGGATTTTACAAGGGAATATCGGCTAACTTGATGCGAGGAATATCACAAAAAGGGATATATTTCTATTTTTATGAAATTTTTAAGGACGTACTTTTCCCAAAGAATTCCAAAACTTCTGAACTACTATGAATATCACTGATTTCTTATATTAGTCGTGAAAAATATATTATCTGTAAAGCCTATGATATCATTATAACATCCAATTATAGCTTAGACTAACAATTCTATTATTCATCAAAACCTTTTCTGTAGGCTATGGAATATTGAGTGATGGTTGTTTGTGAATTATTGACTAAATTTGAAGATTTTTTCATTTTAATCATGATTTTTCAAGGCACAAGTCCGATTAGTTTTTTTTGTTTAGCTTTCAGTTATTCTGAGGTACGATCTTAATAGCTACTTTAAGCCTAAATTTTGTTAACAACTCATACAAAGAGCAAAGTGATTTTATTGTGAATCATCTTTTTGGATAGAAACAAAATACAAACCAGCCTAAACCAATAAGGGAAATAAATCATTTATTCTATAACTTTGCTTTTATAGCTGTGATCATTTTCAAATGATGAATAATTAAACTATTAAGATAATTAAGCAAATCGCATCATTTTAAATCAAGTGCGCTCGTGTTCAGCTCTCACAGAATCGAAGAATGGGTGTTTCATGGCATCCTCAACTGTGATACGCAAATCTGGATTAAGAGCTAACAATTTGTAGAGTAAATCGTCTAAAACATCATCATAGCCTTCACTTAATAACGTCAAATTTACATGCATGCAATATTTCTAAATTTAAACTCTTAGATATCCTTTGGAAGTTTGAGCTAGTAGCCGAGATTTTTGCATTGATCTATCACCTGCTGACAACCAAAGAAGTTTGCTAACTCAACGATATAGTTGATATAGTAACAGTTTTTGACGTTATTTGGTTTGTTTATCATACGCACGTTGTTAAAGATGTTGTATTTACGCACCACGAACTGAAGGAGGATGACTCCCACGGGCCAGATGTCAGACTGATACGATTGTTGAGAGTGGTGTAAAATCGATTCTAAGGGCATGTAGGTCTAAGTTCCGATTTTATTGCGCCCAATAATCTTTAAACAGTCAGAAAGACGCTTGTAAATTTTCAAGTTGTCTTCTATTTCACTGACATCTTTCTTTTATTCCTTCATTTTTTGATATTTTTGTTAAAGCGCAAGTTGGAATTTGGGGTCAATTTAAGCTAAACCAAAGTCAATAATCATTCCCCTCCTGGTGTCAGGATTGTATAAAAAGTTACCAGGTTTGATATCTCGATGGTAGATACCAAGATCTTTGAGATTTTTCAGGCCAATCAGCAGCTCATAGATGTAGTGTTTGACTTATTCAATAGTAAAGGTGTTGAAAAATGTCTAAATCTCATCACAATTACAATGAAAGGTTTGAATTTGAAATATTCGAGTACAATATGAGTGATATCGTGATGAACAAACAGGTTTACCAGTTTGGGTAGATTCTCTCTGTTTTTAACTAGCAAGAGGAATGCCATTTCAGCATAGATTAGTTCTCGTGAAACTGTGTTAAAATTGATTTTGATGGCGTATTCTTGCTAACCGTTGCCGGTAGTACTAACGGCCTAAATAAGAGTTAATTTACTTTGTAGACCACTCCATAGCCTCCACGACCTATCTCCTTGGTGATTTTGTAGTTGTAGGCTGAGAGATAGCTGAAATCAGCCTTAATTTTGTAGTATTTATCGGTTTGGCTCACTTTAGGTTTCTTGTTGTCTGCAGTGGGTTTTTTTTCTTCTTTCTTGTCAGTCATGATAATTATTATAGTATCGCTTTTTTGAGTCAAATATAAATAACTGCCTATAAAAAGGTAGAAAAATTAGATTGATATCCGATTTTATAGATGGGAACGTATTTTATTATTTGTAATTTTGACAAAAGAAGGTGAAGTGACTAATCTATTGCTAAAATGATATGTGGTTATTACATTCTTTAGAAGATTATCATATGTATTTGTTAATAATGTATTTGTATCTTTTTGAAACATAACTTAGTTCATGAAATAACTGATCATTTCATATATAACCACATTTTATATTTAAAAGATCAATTATATCCTTGCTTATCATTCAAGGATAAGAGACTCAAGCTGTTGATACATTTCTCTTGAACACATCCCACTATTGCCATAAATCTACAAAAGTAACTCAATAGTGTTTCTGTTAACCTCAGTACCATACCCTCTTAAATATTTGATCCTTATAACTTCTTCAAAAAAGATATAGAGTTCACGATTTCCATTCCTTGTGAGGTTGAAGTCTTGTATAACTTTTACCAGATCTTAGTCTGTTATTTAGTTGATATCGTTGGTAATTTTGCTTATGACAAGCTTGCTTATAGCCTCCTAAAAGTGTTACGTTTCACCTTCTAACTAATAAATGAACAATCCTTTAGATAGTGCTGACAAAGTTAGTAGTTTCATTTCATCAAGTCGTTTTAGTTCACTCTCTTCAAGAGGTTTTATGATGTACCTCCTTACAAAATCTGCGGAAAGTCTATATGAGTTCATAGCTTTGATGATCAGATTATCCAAGAGTGAGTCATTGATGGGTTTATTTTGCAGTAATTTATCAATTCTTGATTAGATGATATCCCAAGTAGCCTGATTTTCTAATTCAAATCCGAAATAGCCCACTATTTTGAGTAAATCGAGTAGAGCAAACTTGTCAATAAGTTCCAGAACTCTTTTTTCAATATTCTGGTTGATTGTGTCAGGTGGTTGTTTTGCTTATTTTAAAGGTTAAAGCAGTGCACTAATATGTTCTTAATCAGCTTGATGCATCTTGTGATTTAAACCTTTTAATAGCTTATCAATCCATACTTTCTCTCCTAATTTAAGAGTGTAGAAAGTAAGATACAATTTGGCCAATTGGTCAATCGTGAGATCTACTTCGAGCAGTAGTTTGCTGATATGATTGTAGATATTGCTACCTACATTAAAACTGCCCATCATGAAACCGATATCAATTAATTAAATTTGCTCTGTTGGCGTATCAGGAAATATTTTGACACATCTGAATTCTACCTTTTCCCAAAATTAAGGTGCAGCCAGAGAGTAATGATATGCAAATCTAGAATACTTCTATAAGATAGATAGCGAATTCGCCAAATATACAGTGCTCATAACTTTACCCTTGAAGTCTTCTAGATGTACCTGACCGCTGCTGACTGTTTTTCTACTTAGTTGTTTGTTTTGTGCTAGGAGATTGAATGCATCAATGATTTGAATAATCTGTTCTGGTGATTTGGCAAGTTGTGACCAATATAGTACTTCTTAGAAACCTCCCTTTCCAATGGTTTCAGGTATGGTATCGCCTGCAGTGAGTTTGAGTTTGGAAAAATCGAAGCTCGTATCTACTTATCTCTGTCTTTCGAAGTAGTTATAAACTTAATCTTCCATTTCCTTAAGTTAATTATCTTTCTTGTTTTCCTCTTCTTCAGGCGGAGGTGTCGATTTGTTGTTATTTGCGGATGCTTGACTTTTCTTCCTGAAAAGTTAGGCAATGATCGAATATCTATTTTTGTGGGTTAATCTTTTAACGATGAGAGTGTTGAGTTTAATTGTGAACATTATGAATATAATACATAGTAAAAATAACAATCATTAACTCAAAGAGTATTTGAAATATTGCTTCGATTGCATGCTTAAAACAGTCTCTAAAGATTTATGTATCTGAGCAATTGACCGATTGGGACCATTCTGCTGCTTATGTTGTGAATGCATTACTAAATGGTCGACCACTCCGTTATTTTCTCAAGTTTCATACTGCTGTGCATGGATAGCTATTGGCTGAGATGAGCATCATGCAGCTGGCAACCGAACGCATGCCTCTCTGAGTTATTAAGATTCCAATAGATTATTTCTGCAACTTTGGTGTTTATAATTTAGATTTGCTCTTTGGTGAAACTATTATGTGAAAATTTAGCTACCAGCTGCCTATGGATATTCTTTCTCTGGGAGTATACTGTCGTAAAATCTATGAGTTTCAAAAACAGATTAGTTATGTCTACAGTGTTGGTTGTTTCTAATATTTCAAAAGCTTATTGATAGCAAATGAGGGCTTTGGAAAGGTTTCTGCATCGTTGGTAGAGATCTCCTAGTAGCATTTGTATATCCAAACTGTACTTTTGAGTTTATTCTGAGGTCTCTTTTTGTATGAAATCTAGAATTACATGGGGATCAGCTTGCTGAGCTAGGAGAGTCTCACAGAATTATATAATAACTCTATTACGATACGAAGGATACTGTTTTAGAATTTCTCGATAAACTTCTACAAGTTGTTTGTTACGGCCTTGTCTTGCGAGTGTTCCTGCAATAAGGAAGTAAATTTCTGCTAACTTACCTTGATTTCCATACATATACTCAGTTTACTCGAGTAATTCACGATAGTAAGTCAAAACTTCTTCGTTTTAGCCGATAGCTTCAAAACATTGAGCTTTGAGCTGTAACAGCATGAGACGTTCAGGACAATGAGTGTGAAAAAGTTATGAAGATAGTTCTATCTTTTACAAAGCTTCATAATATTTCTATTGATGCATGAACAGTTAGATCTCCTTTAAGACAATGTGATTATAATTTTAATCTAGTTACTTAGAAAATTTAAGTGCTTGTTCTGCAAGCTAGAACTTTTTTTACAAACAAAATTTTTAAAACTTGTTTGCAAAAAGAGAGGCATCTAATGACTTTAGAGAAAAAGATCTAACAACTGGTATTGCTTTATAGTTTATCTATGATTCTCCCCATTTATTCTGGGTTTTTATACCTAAAATCTTTTAGATGTAATACAGAGTAAAACCTGTTTTCGAGCAGCGATTGACACAGTTATCCCTCACAAATTTATTCTGATTTGCTAGAAATTGTTAAAAGAAGGAAAGTTACTTATGAGGATCTACGAAAGGAGCAGTGCTTTTCATAATTTTCTTGAGTTCTCTGCAAAATGCCAAAGTCTCAGCAATCGTATATCTTTCTTTATTGTTTTCTATTTCGTTAACTTATTAAAATAATTTTTTGGCCTAAATGGAAACATGATTTTGACGGTTGAGCTATAGAAACTCACAGTATTTCCCTCGCATCAATGAAACTTAGTCTTCTTTTGAAGGTTTGAATAGTATGTTTATTGTTGCAAGTGAGTAATTTTCTCCTCCGGATTCGAAATCTGTAAGTTTTAGATTATAGCTCGGAATATCACTGCCTAAGACTTTTAATAAAGCCAGTTATTTAGAAGGATATTGCTTTGCTGGAAGGATTTGAGCAAGAGCAGTATATCCCTTATACTAGACCAAACAGCAAAAAGGAACTCTAAGTGTAAAGTTAGGCTTCTTTTTAATAATACAGATTATCATATCGTGAATACGGTTGTAAATTTTGAAAGTTCTCTTTAACCTCTGGTGGTTTTAGTTATTGTAGATGAGTCTACTATGGCCTGCTTATGTTTTGATTATACTTCCTCTGTCACAAACTATCTCGATATCAAAAATATGTCTATCTATTTTGACTGAATGTGTTGGTTTGTTTTAGTCAATGTAATTTTGGATTATAGTAGTGGCTTCTTTACTTGCTTTCAGAATGAATGAAGCATAAGTGAGTTACTTCCCGAGTCTTGCATTTGTATGTTGTTTGTATATTTGTGACATTTCCCAAAAATAGTCGTAATCATCGATGAATTATCTTCTTTAAATGTTTATTTATCCTAAATAGGATATTGATCGGTTAGTTGTAGCGCCCAAGATAGGGCTCCAAACTGATTATCCAGGATATGATAACACACTTTTTTTATTTGTACTTATTGGGATCTATTTTTATGACTCAGGCTCTTCCTTTTCTTTTTGTAAATCTGTCTGGATTGACTCCTCTACGAGGATTAGTTATTTTATAGGTGGTGGAGGAGGAGGCGTGATAACTATTTGAGCGGCTAGTGAATCCTGAATTTTTCTATATTATTCTTCTTCTTTTTTTTATCTCTCGAGTATTTCACGGTATTACTGTTCCTCAGCGCGTCTTGAGGTTTACTCTTTGATTCTTTCCTCAAGGATCTGTTGTGAAATCTTGTTTGCTTCTAATTCTTCTCTCATTCTGTTAATCTACTATTCTTTCTTTTTGATAGTTTGTTGCAACAAATCTGCCTCTTTTTCTGCTTTTTTTCTCTATTCCCTCCGCACACTTTAAGCCAATTCCTACATTTTAATTCTATTCTGCTCCTAAAGCTATTTTTGATTTTGAAGTTGCCAAGCCTATGCTGAGTTTTGCTTACTTTGTTCTTTTTGATTTGCTTCAGATATATCACTATTGCTTTTCTACTTTTGAGTAAAATTTTTTGTTACTTATGAGCTTTCTTTGAGGTTTTGATTTTGTTTGCTTATTATTTTTTCCTTTTCAACTTGTTCAACTTTTTGGCTTTATTTGATTTCTGGCAAAGCCTAAACTTTGATTATATCTTAGATTCTAGTCTATTGATTGGATAAGTTCACTTTCTTTTCATTTGTCTAATTAGATTTATCCTCCTTCTCTTTCTTGCTGACTGCATTACTTTTATTATTATAGCTTTGGTGAGATTAATTATCATCATACTACTCTGCTGCTTCTGGAATCGCAAAGATTCCATCTTTTTGCAAGTTTATTTTGTTAGCTTAAACATTTGTTGATAATCTTTCATTATTTAGAGGTTAAACATCGTAAGGTCTTGTATTAGGCGCTGAGATTCGATTATTTTTCGACGTTAGTGATACCCTTGGAAGGGATTTCCTAAGTTCGTTATCAAAGTTAGCCATGTATTCTGTAAACTTATTAAAGCCGTCGTTATTTTTCTTGAAATGATCCATAAGTTTATGAAGTGAGGCATACCATACCCTGCATCTCATAAAAGATGGGAATGTAAATCTCCACTCTTATTCTTAACTTGCATTTGTTTTGACTGGATGCACAAAATTTTTAGACTAAACACTTTTACGTATATCTTATCGATCGATCATGTCTTTGCTGTTGAAATAGATTATTAGAGTTGAACTCTTGGGAGATTATGCTTGCACGTCTTTTAGCATTCGGATTTATATAGAACATTTGGGGTATTCTTTTAGTTGGTTCATTACATTTGTCTAATGGCCCTTGTAGTCAGCTGGAACTTTAGAATAGTAATAGAGAAATCCGTCCTTGATCATGAGAAGACGACGGTTAGAGAAGATGCCAGACTTGCTGCTTTTTTATACAACTTCGCTTAATTAGAAGAGATCGGGATCTGCTATACCTTACATATTTCAGAATTTATGCATATTTTTATTTAGCAAATCCAAACAATAAAGAGGAATGACAACAACACAATAAAGCATTAATACTTTTAAAAACACATATATTGCTAGTTGTAAGAATCCAAATTCCTCAAACATATTTATTTTATCTTTATCTTCTTAATTTTACGCAGATTGAATTTAATGTATGAATCATTTTTTTGTACATATCAGAATAAAATTATGCGGTTTAGCTGTTATGAGTCCAGTCCTTCACGTTTTCACCCTCAATTCCAAGGAATCGCATAACGATATGCTGAACATAAAGAACGTAATTTAGTATCCCAACAGAAGAGGAAATAACTTTACAGCGATCGAGCTTACTCGATAAAAACAAACGAAAAGATGGGAAAGTAGCTCTATACGAAAACATTGGAACTGAGCAGACTTAAGTAAGCGAAATAAAGACATCTCTAAGACTTAAATTTTGTAAACATGACAACAATTAGAAACAAATGCTTTACCAAAAGAGACAGTAGGAAATTCGCAACCTGAGAGATACCAACAACAAAGAAAGGCTTTCCTTAAAGAATAATATCTAGTTAGCTCGCCAAAATCTGTTGATTAAAAAAGAGAGAAATAAACAGAATATGCAGCAAGAATCGAGAATAAACGACTCAAGACTTGAGAAATTATTACAAAAGAGGCAACAATAAAATAGTGTAAATTTAAATATAATATAGCTCAAGCATAAACAAATCAAAGAAGATTAACAAACGGGACAATCTCGTGTAGATGAATTTTTCAGACAACAAAATGAAAAGAGTCTTTAAGCCTATCGCGCAAGAATAATTTCCTAGATTAAAGGAAGATCACGATAAAAACGTAAAATAAAACAGTACGAACGGTAAATAGCCACTATCAATAATAGTGTAAGAACTAAAAGAGAGCAACTTGAGCAGATCGAGTCCTAAATTAAATAACTCTCATTTAGACCTTTATCAATAGATTCTGATTATAAATCAAAGCGAAGGCAGTTCGCTGATGGCCACCATCATACAGATTCCGAAATTTCACTCATTCCTGAGAAAAATCCTAAATATCCTGAAGTTCATATCGAAAAATGATATTTTGCAACTATAAGCATAAAAAAATTTTATAATCTAATTGAATCATCGACTTCAACATACTTGTTTGCCATTATAAATTTCTCTATATCTATTGACATATTAGAAATTTTATATAGAATAAAAAGTATAGAGTTTAGAATGGACAGAAACACACCCTAGAGCTTCTCTAAAATTGTATAGGCTGGTGATCTAACTCTGTTCGATATTCTTAAAGAATCTATCGCCTTTTTTGGATATACTAAAAGAGGAAAAACAACTAGTTGCCACTATATATCAGGATCCCCAATAAGAGCACAGTAAAGGAATAATAAGGAATTAATTTATGTTTT
>Ga0194117_10005702_pt1 | contig 11218 bp, 9 predicted proteins | sample TA2MahsurfametaG_FD_160579 | JGI IMG/M metagenome (GOLD analysis project Ga0194117, IMG submission 160579) | Freshwater microbial communities from Lake Tanganyika, Tanzania - TA2015009 Mahale N1 surface | ecosystem: Environmental > Aquatic > Freshwater > Lake | place: Tanzania: Lake Tanganyika...
GCATTTTAAAAGGAGACCACTCAGTGGGAGAGTTTTACTCTGTTGCAGTCACTAATAATTATCAACAAGCTGATACCGGTACAAAAATGATTCACCTAGGAAAGAACACCAAAAGCACAATAATTTCTAAGGGTATCTCGGCTGGCAAGTCTCAAAATTCGTATCGTGGATTGGTACAAATACACAAAAATGCCAATCAAGCGCGAAATTTCTCTCAGTGCGACTCTTTGTTGATGACAGACGAGTGCAGTGCAAATACATTTCCATACATTGAATGTAAAAACCCTAGTTCTAAAATCGAACACGAGGCAACTACTTCAAAAATCGGAGAGGACCAATTATTTTATTGTATGCAAAGAGGAATTAGCGAGGAAAAAGCCATAAGTTTAATTGTAAACGGTTACTGTAAAGAAGTATTAAATCAATTACCCATGGAATTCGCAGTAGAGGCACAAAAATTATTAGCGATTAGTTTAGAAGGAAGCGTCGGGTAAAAAACACATTGACCATGATTAAAATAGAAAATTTACATGCTTCGATAGAGGGGAAAGAAATTTTAAAAGGATTAAATCTAAATGTTAAGGCAGGTGAAGTCCACGCGATTATGGGACCAAACGGCGCTGGAAAAAGTACACTTGCGAGCATACTAGCTGGGCGCGAGGAATATGAAATTACGGCTGGATCTGTAACCTTCAACGACAAAGACCTACTCAGTTTGTCTACTGAGGATAGAGCAAGAGAAGGCTTATTTTTGGCTTTTCAATATCCTGTGGAAATTCCGGGGGTTTCTAACATAAATTTTTTACGAACAGCACTCAACGAAATCCGAGAATACAGAGGAGAAGGACCTATTTCTGCCAAAGAATTCATGCAGATGGTAAGAGATCGGTCGGAGATTGTAGAACTCGATAGTAAATTGGCAAATCGTTCGATAAATGAGGGGTTTTCAGGTGGCGAGAAAAAAAGAAACGAAATTTTTCAAATGGCCATGCTTGATCCCAAACTAGCTATTCTCGATGAAACGGACTCCGGGCTTGATATTGATGCGCTTCGCGTTGTTGCAAACGGAGTGAATAAATTAAAATCCTCAGAAAATGCAAGTATTGTGATAACACATTACCAGCGATTGCTTGATTATATAGTTCCCGACTTTGTTCACGTCTTGTATGATGGAAAGATTGTTAAAACAGGCACAAAAGAATTGGCTTTAATACTAGAGGAAAAAGGGTATGACTGGATTAAAGAATCACTTCGTTGTTAATGCTTTGTTCTATGCAGCCTTCCAATACCCTTCACGACAATAAACTCAATCAATTACGTTTTGGTTTATCAAAAACTGCGATAGCCTTTGATAAAAATGCCCTCGCGGAGCTTGGGGATTATTTGGATAGCGCAAAACTACCCAGCACCAAGGATGAACCTTGGAAATATACCCGGTTAACCAAATTATCAAACACAACATTTATTGGTTCAAGTCAGCAAAGTTCCCCTGTAAGGATTCATAGCAAGGCTTCACAAATTATTTTTGATAACGGTAAATTAGTCTCAAAAGATGCAATTGCAGGATGTGCAGTGTTAACAGAGCTCACTGAAACTGAACTTTCAAAAATAAACATTCAGAAAGAGGTATTCGATGCTCTTAATATGGTTTACGCTGAGAACGGAGTATTTATGGAAATTTCAGGCGTTCTCAAGAACCCTATTGAAATTGTACACCTATCGAACGGAAATAAAATCAATAACTTGCGTCATATTATTCGGATTAAAGAAAATGCACAAGCGGAAATTTCTATGATTTTTGCAGCTGAACAAACAAGTAAAAGTTTCTCGAACATTATTTCTGAAATTCACCTAGAAAATGGAGCACACCTTACTTTGAATAAATTACAAATTGAGGAAGGGCAAGACTTTCATATTTCACGAGATAAAATCATCCAAAATCGCAATTCTCATTTGACGTTAAACACATTGACATTAAACGGTCAGTTTGTCAGAAATGAAGTCACAGTAGATGTTATTGGAAGCAACGCTGAAACAAATTTAAACGGAGTATATATCCCAAATAAACAACAATTTGTGGATAATCATACTACAATAGATCACAAAGTGGCGCATTGCCAATCAAATGAATTATACAAAGGCGTACTCTTTGATAGAGCCTCAGGGGTCTTCAATGGAAAAGTTTTTGTAAGAAAAGATGCTCAAAAAATTAGTGCATTTCAATCCAATGCGAACATATTAATGAGTCAAGATGCCACAATTAATTCAAAACCCGAATTAGAAATTTATGCCGATGATGTAAGGTGCTCACATGGGTCAACAACGGGGCAATTAGATGAGGAGGCCATTTTCTATTTGCGGTCGCGCGGTCTTTCTGAAATTGCTGCTCGTAAGCTGCTCGTCACGGCATTCGTAAGCCATGTTTTAGATAAAATTAAATGTTCGGAAGTGTGTGGATTTGTTCTCCGTAAATTAAACGAACGCTTAGGTCTGTAAAGACGAAGTTGCAAATATTAATACACTTTAAAAAGCGTTGAAATCTTATATTTTTTGTTGATATCATTTTGCAGCTTTTAGTCGCTTGAGAAGTCCCCTTTTCTATCTTTGTTTATGCGTAAATTAATCGCCTTTTTCAGGAGATTCAGGTTGTTTTTATTCTTTGCTTTTTTGCAGATAGTTGCCTTATCGTTGTACATTACCTTTCTTTCTTTTCCTAGATTTCAATTTTTAACAAGTGCAAATGCAATTTCTGGACAGATTTATTCCTGGGAGCACGACCTGACTAAACACTTTAATTTATCAGATGAAAACTTAAAACTTCAAGAAGAGAATATTGCACTTAGAGCCCAACTCCCGAAAAGCTTATTTAAGCTAAATAATGCCACGATTAAAATCAACGATTCTGTTTATCGCCAGCAATACGAATATATCCCGGGAGAAGTCATCAATTCAACTGTCACTAAACGAAATAATTACTTTACCATAAATATCGGCGAAAGCCACGGCGTCAAACGTTTGATGGGCGTTTTTTCTCCCAACGGTGTTGTAGGAGTGATTCATTCCACCAGTGACCATTACAGCATTGTGAAATCCGTTTTAACCAAGGACATTAATATCGATGTAACGATAGAACCCATTGGTCTATTTGGACTGCTAAAATGGGATGGTAGACACCCGGCGCGTGGAAATATAACCGGGATTTCGAATGACTTAAAAATTCCAAGAGGTTCTAAGGTTCTTACACGAGGGGGTTCAGGGATTTTTCCAAAAGGATTATTGGTAGGTACCGTTGAAGGAGCTTACGCTATCGAGGGGGAGGCATTGTGGGATATCGTTATAACTTACTCAGAGGAATACCGGTCTATTCAACGCATTTATGTGATTAAAAATTTAATGCACAATGAGCAAGAGGAAATTGAAAAAAAAATACCTGAAGACAAGAATCCTCGCTAATGAATTACATGCTTAACATATCATTGCGTTTTTTCCTGTTTTGGGTTATGCAAGTCTTGATTTTTAATCAATTGGAGTTTGGGTTTGGTATTCATATGATGATTTATCCTCTTTTTATCATGCTATTACCCTTTGATATTGGAGATTTTACCCTAATGTTCCTTGGGTTTGCTTTAGGATTAACTATTGATGCCTTTTCAGATACTTTTGGATTACACGCTTCGTCATTATTGATGATGGCAGGTTTCCGCATCATACTTTTCAAAGCTTTCTCCCAAAGAGAAGCTTACGACCCGTTAAAAGAACCTTCCTTGTTCGATATGGGGCCAAGATGGTTTGTTACTGTTTATGGATCTCTTTTGCTTATTCATCATTTTTGGTTTTTTTTAATAGAAATATTCCGAATAAATGAACTCATGTGGATTCTCCAAAATACATTTATGAGTATTATCTTTTCTTTCTCTGTGAGCTTACTGATTCTCACTTTAATCTCTCGAAAATCGCGTGCTAAATGAATTTTGAAGGGCGTAGATATGTTATTATTTCATTTATCGTTCTTGTTGGCATCATCTATGTTTTTCGACTCTTTTACATGCAAGTGATTGATGATTCATGGAAACTTCGTGCACAAGAAATCGCGGAAAAACGCAAAGAGATAATCCCTGCTAGAGGTGTTATACTTGATCGAAATGGTCAAAAAATTGTGTCAAATAGGACATATTTCAACCTGATGATGGTTGAAGATAAAATAAAAGATTTAGACACTGTTGCTTTTGCAAAACTTTTAGGATGGACATTACAGGATGTTCGAGCAAGATTTTTGGAAATTCGCGAGGGAGAAGGAACGTTTTATAATAAATACTCAGAAAAACGAACTTCAAATTACCAAAAAGTCAGAGCTTATCCTTTTATTAAGGAACTTACACTTGAGGAAATTTCAAAAATCGCGCCGCACTTAGAAAAATTCCCTGGGTTTTATGAGGAGGTTACCAGCATGAGAAGCTATCCCTTTAAAGGCGGTGCAAATATATTAGGATATCTTGCAGAAGTTAACGGAGAAGAAATTGAAAAAGATGGCTTTTATCGCCCGGGAATTAACATTGGAAGAGCCGGTTTGGAAAAATACTACGAAAATGAGCTCAGAGGATCTAAGGGAGTTAAATATGTAGTAACCTCAGCCCTCAACAATGCAATAGAGAGTTATGCCGGGGGGAAATTCGATACGACAGCTTTACAAGCATCACCACTCACCCTTGGGTTAGACATGTTGATTCAGAATTATGGGGAGGAGTTAATGAAAAATAAAAGGGGTTGTATTGTTGCCATTGAACCTTCCTCAGGAGAAATTTTGGCAATGGTATCCTCTCCCTCATTCGATCCTAATTTACTCGTTGGGAATAGAAATATTAAAATGAATTACCCAAGCTTAGCAAAAGACCCTAAAAAGCCTTTATTTCCCAGGCCGCTTGCCGCAGAATATCCTCCTGGATCGATTTTTAAACTCGTACAATCGCTAATTGGTCTACAAGAAGGAGTAATAACAACAAATTCAGGTTTTTCTTGTGATAAAAGTGTTGTTGGATGTCATGCTCATCCTAGTGCTCGAAATATTCAAGAAGCAGTCCAGTTTTCCTGCAATCCTTATTATTATGCTGTCGTGCGTAGAATAATACAACAGAATAAAAAATCAAGTTTATTTGAAGACGCAGAAATAGGATTAAATAGATGGAACGACTATATGCATAGCTTTGGGTTAGGGGGACGCTTAGAAGCAGATGTTTTTGGTGAGCGGCCAGGTTTAATTCCAAACAGCGCATATTATGATAAGTGGTACGGACATCATAGGTGGGCATTTTCTACTATTCGCTCCATCTCCATTGGACAGGGAGAAGTGAAACTAACACCTATCCAAATGGCGAATATTGCAGCCATCATAGCAAATAAGGGTTGGTTTTATACTCCTCATTTTGTGAAATCCATTGGTGAAAATGGACCTTTGGAGAAATTTAAAACCAAACACAACACAATGGTAGAGGCAAAACACTTTGACCCTGTTATTGAAGGTATGCGAAGAGTTGTAAATGAAAACGGCGGTACTGCTCGTATGGCAAGACTCGAGGATATTATTATTTGCGGCAAAACAGGAACTGTTCAAAATCCTCACGGAAAAGATCATTCAGTTTTTATTGCCTTCGCACCGATTGATAAACCTAAAATCGCCATTGCCGTTTTTGTTGAAAATGCTGGGTTTGGAGGAACTTGGGCGGGGCCAATTGCTAGTTTAGTTATTGAAAAATACCTAAAACGGCGTGTCACAGATATGGCAAAAGAAAAAAGAATTTTGGAGGCAGTTCTCTCTGGAGATGAATGATGAGAAAAGACGATAAACTGTTTGGGGATATAGATTGGCCGTTATTTATAACGTTCTTGTTGATGATATTCATGGGATTATTGACTATTTATTCTGTTGCTTTCGATCCCGAAAACCCATCAATTTTTGATATTGACAAACAATATGGGAAACAAATTATTTGGATTTCAGTATCATTGTTCTTAGGGTTAATAATTTTTTTAATTGACTCAGATATATACCGAAAATATGCTCTTCCTGTCTATTTATTTACCCTTTCCTTATTAATCGTAGTTCTCTTTATGCCTCCAATCAATGGCGCTCGAGCCTGGTTGGGAGTTGCCAATTTGGGGATTCAGCCTGCTGAGTTTGCTAAAATATCCTCAGCTCTTTTAATGGCAAGGTATATCAGCGAATTAAATATAAAGCAATTAAATATATCGAGTGTGCTGTTGGCCATCCTGATACTTTTAGTTCCAATGGTTCTAATTTTACTTCAACCAGATGCTGGAACTTTTATAGTATTTACGTCTTTTTTGTTTGTGATGTATCGCGAAGGATTAACTTTTGATCCATTAATACTAAAACTTATCAATGCCTACCCTCGTTTTAGATTCAAGCAAACTTGGGTGGGGACTCACTTTATACCCATTTTATTTGTTTTAGTTTTCATTAGTATTATTACACTTTTACTATCTAATATGTCCTTCTACTTATGGTTCTCTGGAAAAGCCATAAACGGATCCATGGGAGTCATTCTCTTCTTAGCCATCATCTCCATTCTCGGTATTCTTTTGATTCAACAATTTGGAAATAAGAGAGAAAAGGGAAGAATGATCCTTATAATACTATTTGGGTTTGGGCTAACCGGAGGTTTGTCATTTATTGTTGGCAAGTCTTTTAATAGCTTAGCCCCGCACCAAAGGGATCGTATTGAATTGTTTTTGGGATTAAAGGAGGATCCTAACGGAAAAGATTATAACAGGAATAGGGCTATGTCTGCTGTGGGATCTGGGGGCTGGTCAGGAAAAGGATACAAAAATGCATCCGTATCAAGTGTGGAGTCAAACCATGTGCCAGAATCAGAAACAGATTTTATTTTTTGTCCATTTGCCGAAGAATGGGGGTTTATAGGAGCAATTCTGCTTGTAATCCTTTACATATTCATGCTCATTCGAATTGTGTTTATTGCAGAAAGACAGCGCTCAGCATTCAATAGAATTTATGCCTATTCTGTCGCAATGATTCTTTTTTATCATTTTGCAATAAATATAGGTATGAATATTGGTTTTGCCCCCGTGATTGGAATACCCTTGCCTTTTTTTAGTTACGGGGGCTCCTCAATTATGTCTTTCTCCATGATGATGATCATTCTTTTGAAACTTGATAGTCAGCGTAAAGACGTATTGAGATAATTATTAATTTTAACTCTATGAAAAAAGCTAAAGAGCCTACTGAATTGACTAAAAAGGAAAAAATATATTTTACTTCTATCTTTTGGTTTATTCTGCTTCTTCCTTTTTTATTTATCAGCGGGTTGATATTATTGCAACCTGAAGATGATTTGCCTCCTGTATCGATGCTAGACAACCCTCCTGAGTTGCAAGCATCGTTAGTTTTAGCAAAACTCCAAGGGGGAAAAGATACGATAATTGGACAGTTTTGGAAAGTCAACCGGACCAGTGTTAAGTATAAAGAAATTTCTACTTACGTCCTTGATGCGCTCATTGCAACAGAAGACGAGCGATTCCTCAAACACTCAGGAGTAGACTTTCAAGCATTGCTTAGGGCCGCAACCGGATTTGGTTCCTCGGGTGGCGCATCAACAATTACTCAACAATTAGCGAAGCAATTATTTACTCTTCAAAAACGCCAAAACAGTGAATTTGCGAATTCTAGTAAAGGCATCCTAAAAACCATTGGATTGGGTAGATTTGATGAAAAAGCAGAAGAAAATATTATTGCAAAAAGATTAGAAGAACGTTATACAAAGGAAGAAATCATAACCATGTACCTCAATCAATTTGACTTCCTTCACAATGCCGTCGGCATCAAAAATGCTTCCAAAATATACTTTGGAAAAGAACCAATAGCCCTTACCAAAGAGGAGGCAGCAACTTTAGTTGGAATGTGCAAAAACCCTGCGCTTTATAATCCTTATTCTTTTAAAATTAAAGATTATCGCGCAGAAATTGCCCATGGTTCGGGAAGGACAATTGTTAGTGTTAATAGTCAAGAAGTTGCAGCTGCACGGACCCAGGACTCATTACGTTGTATCGAGAGAAGAAATCAAGTCTTGTTTCAGTGGTATCGCAACTCTAACGAAGGTAATGAAGCCATTAAAAACTCTCTATCTAAAGAAGAATATGAAAATTTAACACAGAAACCATTAGTAACAACATACACACCGCTTGATCACATCGAGGGTATGGCTCCTTACTTCAGAGAATCTTTAAGGACAGAAGTGGAAGAACTTCTTTTGTCAAAAAATGAAAATGGGAGATATAATTACCTTCGCGAGGACGGCAAACCTTATAATATTTACACAGATGGCTTGAAAATATACACTACGTTGGATATTAACTTACAGCGCCACGCAGAATATGCTATCGAAAAACACTTGAAGGAAAAACTTCAGGGAGTTTTTGACCAAAATAATCGCGGATTAAAAAATTATCCCTTCTCCAATAAAATTGACGATAATAAAGTAAAATCTATATTATCCTCTGCTAAAAAAAATACAAAACGATACACAGACCTTAGAAAATTAGGGTATTCTGAAAGTGAAATCGAGGAAAATTTTAATACCCCAACCAAAATGCGTGTGTTTACATGGGACGGAGAAAAAGACACCACCATGTCTCCCAACGATTCGATTAAATATTATAAAGCATTTTTACACGCAGGCCTTGTTTCTATGGACCCAAGAACAGGTTTTGTTCGTGCTTGGGTAGGAGGGACAAATTTTAAACATTTTGCTTATGATCATGTTCGACAAGGCAAAAGACAAGTGGGTTCTACTATTAAACCCTTTGTTTATGCTGCAGCTCTTTCTCTGAAAGTGGTTAACCCGTGCTCCAGTTTCTCACAAGATGAATATTGCATAGACCTTGTCGACCCTCAAAATCGTGTTGTGGGAAAATATTGCCCCGATGGCTCCCCTGCAGCCAATATGAAAAGCGGTTTAGCAATGTCCTCAAATCCGACCACTGTAGCTGTGATGAAAAGAATGGGGGTTTTTAATCCGCTTGCAAAAACTGGGGGGCCATATCAAATAGAAAAATTATTAAAAACAACAGAAATTGAGTTACATCAAAACGATGTGGTTCCTTCCATGTGTTTGGGAAGTATGGACCTTTCTCTATATGAATTAGTGGCAGCACAATGCATTTTTCCGAATAATGGTATTTATGTTCGACCAACAACAATTGAACGGATAACCGATCGTAACGGAAAACTAATTTATGAGGCGACTGAACACAGAGAACAAGTCTTAAATTCCTCTGTAGCATATGAAATATTAAAAATGATGAAAGGCGTCGTGGAGGGAGGAACTGGATCTAGCTTACGCGGAGGGAATCCTTGGGGTGGAATTTACGCCCCCACGGCAGGGAAAACCGGAACGACCCAAAATAACTCAGATGGGTGGTTTATAGGCATCACTCCTGAGCTTGTTACTGGTGTTTGGGTGGGGGCTGAAGACCGTTCCGTTCGATTTAAGGACATGACCTGGGGACAAGGTGGGCGCATGGCACTTCCCATCTATGGTTATTACATGCAAAAGGTTTATAAAGACCCAGTTATTGGGCTGTCTACCCGAGATTTTACGCCACCACCTGATTACGACCCAGATACTTATTCATGTAACCAAGAATTTGTTGAAGAGGCTGTGGATGATTCAGAAAGTGCCTTTCAATAATGAATAAAGTAGTTGCTTCAGTTGATAAAGCACTTATTGGCATTAAGGATGGAATGACCCTAATGATCGGTGGCTTTGGATTGTGTGGAATACCTGAAAATTCAATCGCACAATTGGTAAAGATGGGTATAAAAAATATCACCTGTATCAGTAACAATGCAGGTGTTGATGATTTTGGTCTCGGACTCCTCTTAAAAACAAAGCAAATAAAAAAAATGATCTCCAGTTACGTAGGAGAAAATGATGAATTCGAACGGCAAATGTTGTCTGGCGAATTGGAAGTGGAACTCATTCCACAAGGCAGTTTGGCAGAGCGTTGCAGGGCAGGAGGGGCCGGTATTCCTGCATTTTTCACCCCTGCAGGTTACGGTACGGAAGTGGCTTTAGGAAAGGAGGTTCGAGTATTTAATGGGAAACCACATGTTTTAGAGACGGCTCTTACAGCAGATTTTGCCATCGTAAAAGCATGGAAAGGAGACACTGAGGGCAACTTAATTTTTAAGGCAACTGCACGAAATTTCAATCCAATGATGGCAATGGCCGGCAAAATTACCATTGCCGAAGTTGAAGAATTGGTGCCGGCTGGCACATTGCATCCAGACCAAATTCATACCCCAGGAATATTTGTGCAACGCATATTTCAAGGGCTAAAATTTGAAAAAAGGATTGAACAACGCACAGTACGCACAAAAAATTAAAGTAATGGCATTGGACAAAATAGGTATTGCTAAGAGAATTGCACAAGAGCTTCAGGATGGATGGTACGTAAACCTTGGCATTGGAATCCCCACACTCGTTGCCAATTACATCCCACATGGAATTGAAGTCGAATTTCAATCTGAAAATGGAGTGCTTGGCATGGGGCCATTTCCCTTTGATGGAGATGAGGATGCAGATTTAATCAATGCAGGTAAACAAACCATAACAGTTCGTCCTGGCGCTGCTTTTTTTGACTCCGCAACCTCATTTGCTATGATCCGTGGACAACACGTACAATTAACAGTTTTGGGGGCCATGGAGGTTTCCCAAAATGGCGATATCGCAAACTGGAAAATTCCGGATAAAATGGTTAAAGGTATGGGGGGAGCCATGGATTTAGTAGCTTCCGCTGATAATATTATTGTGGCGATGATGCACAGCAATAAAGCGGGAGAGTCAAAAATTCTGAAAAATTGTACCTTGCCATTAACCGGAGTGGGCTGTGTTAAAAAGGTTGTAACAGAATTAGCCGTATTAGAAATTAAAGACAATAAATTTCACCTCCTCGAACGTGCACCAGGTGTAAGTGTGGAGGAAATAATTGCTAAAACAGAAGGTGATTTAGTTGTTCCTCGGGAGGTTGCTGAAATGGTACTTTAATCAATGAAAGAACTCTATACAATTGCGCTCAGGGCCGCTGTTGCGGGCAGTAAAGAAATAAGCAAGGTATACCAAGAAGATTTCGAAACGATCATAAAAGAAGACGGATCCCCTCTTACCAAAGCTGACCTGGCTTC
>Ga0194117_10005708_pt1 | contig 11213 bp, 9 predicted proteins | sample TA2MahsurfametaG_FD_160579 | JGI IMG/M metagenome (GOLD analysis project Ga0194117, IMG submission 160579) | Freshwater microbial communities from Lake Tanganyika, Tanzania - TA2015009 Mahale N1 surface | ecosystem: Environmental > Aquatic > Freshwater > Lake | place: Tanzania: Lake Tanganyika...
TGCCCGGTGCGTGATCCAGTGAGCCTGCGTGTTGTAACTCCCCAACTCCTCCCCGTCGTCGAACCGCCACGGCTGCGGCTCGGCGAACACCAGTCCGTCGTCCCCCGAGGTCACGTACGCGCGAAGGTCGTTGCGCAGGGTCAGGAAGTACTTGCCTCCGAACTGCGCGAGTGAGGGTTCGTGGAGACCGCGCTTAATCGTAAGGCGCAGGAGGGGGCCGACCCTCACGACACGCAGGGTCGTACCGTCGAAGCGGCACTCCGCGACGGCCACGCTGAAGGGCTCGGTCGCGTTCCGGCCGACGTACAGCGGCACGAGGAGCGTACCGTCCGGCCGCGCCAACCACTGCGAGCAGGCGCTGCGGGCAAAGTTGAAGTGCTCGTCGGGCGGCATCTCCAGCACGCGCCAAGGCGTCCAGGCCCCGGAGCCGGGATCCATCACGGCATACACGGTCTGGTGCGCCCGCGGCACATCCTCCAGTTGCGCACCCTTGGGACTGTAACGAACTTGGGCCCCGAGCGCGATCACCCGCCCCGTCGCCGCGTGCCACCCGGGTGTCACGTCGGCCACGCTCAGCGTCACGCCGTCGGGCTGCTGCCGCCATGACAGTGCCGGGGGGCCGACCGGACCCACCCAGTCGCCCTGCAGCACGGGTCGGGTGAGAACATGGAGGCCGGAATAGTAATCCGACACCCGCAGGTGCTGCTGAAGGGTCATCACCATCGACGGCGCCCTGGAGTCCTCGCCAGGCACCGCGACCGCCCGTGGATGGTACCAGAGGAATTGGCCGTCGTCGTGCCGCAAGGCGGTATCCAGCGCGACGCTGAAATCGAGCGGCGCGGCGGCGGGGGCGGCTGCGGTTGCGGCTGCGGTTGCAGGGGCGGGAGCAGGAGCGGAGGCGGAGGCAGGAGCGGGGGCGGGTTCCGTTGTCGCCGCGCCAAGCGCCGACCACGCAGCGCCCGCGACGAGGCCGACCACGCGGAGATCAGGAAGACGAAGGAAGGACATCGGGGAAAAGCACGGGGCGGCGAGGCCTTCGCACCCGGCTCCCAAGGCCGGGCGCGGACCCCACCCACGCTCCCAGTGTGCATCGCGACCCGATGAAGGCGATGCGATTGTCCCTTGCCGCGTCCAAGGGTCTCCCGCCGATCGCAGGCGTCCCGCAGAACCGGATCGGGCCACGCGCGTCGCTCCGTCCGTGCCTCCCGCCCGCCGCCGTCCCCGGGAGCACACCACCGCAGCGCCCGGGACGAGGAGGCCGTCGCCAATTCGCCGCCGATCCCCCGCCGGACGCGGCGGCTCACGATTCGTCGGGACGCAGGCCGACGGGCGATTCACGTTTGCGTCGCATCCCACGTAGCCGCTGACTCTCCATCAACCCGCCCCCCCAAAAATCCATGCCCCGCATCTATCGTGAGACCTTCGACCACGGCCCCGGTGGCTGGTGGGGATTTGCCGGCAATCACCTCGGCTTGCAGCCCCTCGCCTGGCGCCGGGGCACGGTGACCACGCGCAGCCCGTGGTGGATCGACTACAACCACGCGCCGCCCGGCGCGGGCTACCTGCACATGCTGGCCTGCCTCAACGTGCGCGGGCCGTTCTCGGACCACCACCGCGAGGTCGCGGGCCGCAACACCTTCGCCGAGGACGCCTACCCGCTGGACTTCCAAGACGCGTGCCTGCGCGTCCGGGTCCGCGGCGAGGTTCGGCTCCGCGGCGCCCAACTCGTGCTGCTCGTCCAGGGTCGGCAGGGCGCACTCATTTCTGGCTGGCTGCTCACCGGGCAACCGCTGGCCGTCACGCCGCGTTGGTCGGAGCAGGACATCACCCTCACCCCGGATCCGGCGCAGTGGACCTGCCTCGGGTCCCGGCATGATCGCGCCGACTACTACGGCCGCCTCCCGCTCGCCACGATCCTGCGCGACGTGAACGTGAACCTCATGTTCGTGCTCTTCCCCCTGACGGTGACGCCGATGGGCCCGCTCCGCGGCGATCCGCACCGGCTGCGCGCCGGCCGGGACTATCCCGTGTGGACCTCGGACCTGCCGGAGGGCTACGTGGAATTCGACACGGTCGAGATCGCCTTCCGCGGCGACGACCCTCCCCCGGCGCGGGCTGGCCGGACCCGGCGCCGCGCCGACGGCCGGGCCTGAGGCTCCGCGCCACAGCCGCGCCGCATTTGCTCCGCACTGACACCCTCGCCCTCGCCGAAGAACTGGAGCGTTGTAACGCGAATCTGGCCAGCCTGTCGGAGAACCTGGACACCTCCTCGGCCATGGGCCGCATGTTCTTCAAGCTCATGAGCGTTCTTGCCGAGTTCGAGCGGGACCAACTCAGCGAACGCACCACGAACGCCATGACCCACCTGCGGAAGCACAACCGCCGGATTTCGAGCCGCATCCCGTTCGGCTACACCCTATCCGCAGACGGCGAGACCCTCCTCCCGGTCGCCAGCGAGCAGGCTGCCATCCAGACCATGGCGACGCGTCGAAACGCCGGCATGACCCTCGGGGGCATCGCTCGCAGCATGGAAGCCGCCGGCGTGGCTACCAAGCAGGGCGGGAAGTGGACGCCCAAAACAATCTTGGCCATCCTCCGTCGGCAGGAGAAGCTGGCGGCATGAAGCGCAAGAAGCCCAAGAAGCTGCCGTCGGTCAGCAAGTCCGAGGTGAAACGCCTGCCCAAGACAGAAGCCGTGCTGCTGAGGCTGACGAAGGACGACAAGGCCTCCATCGTCGCAGCGGCGAGCAAGCTGCACCTGACCGTCACAGAGTTTCTGACGAAGGCTGGCTTGATGGTGGCAGAGAAGGTCCGGAAGTAGGTCCTAGGGGAAGTCGGTACCCTCAAAAACCCGACGGCATATAGGAGAGTAGGGCTGTGGGAGAACAGGTAGCTTCCAAGCTACTTTCTTTAACCTGCTTCGCAGGCCGCGCCGGCGTGTCTTCTGACTAGAAAAAGTCGTTTTGAAGAAAGTCCTGACCCGTTGCGTCCACCCAACCGGGAACCCAGAGCACCGGGATGGCGTACATATGACCGCAACCCGTCAGCGCAGTGATTGGCGGGCCTGCTGAGGTTCGACCGTCCTCCCTCAGACTAGCAGGCAAGTTTGGGCCGAAGCGGATACGAGTGCGTCTCAGTGGTAGCAGTGGCGCTTCCGCTTGCTCGCTTTGGACATCCCTGCACTTTGAGGGAGCTGTGTGCAAAAGTGTTAGCAAAACGCCCTTCGGCTTGGTCGCTGACCAAAAAGAAGCGCCGCATCTCTCTCGAAATGCGGCGCTTGCTAAAGTGGCGTCCCCACGGGGATTCGAACCCCGGTTCTTACCGTGAAAGGGTAGTGTCCTAACCGGGCTAGACGATGGGGACGCAAAAGGGAGAAGGTAGGCCCCGAAACCCGTCGCGCAAGGCTGTTTTTCAGCCGGGCGGGCCCAGGCATGTCATCGGCCCGAGACGGTACGCGCTGGCACTTCCCGCGTCCGCCCTGGGTCGTTGTCTTCACCCGCACCGCGCCGCCCAGAAATTGGCGTTGGAATCCGGCGCCGCGCGGCATGGACTCTCCGCCGTGTCCTTGAGTTCCTCCGCCATCGTGCGCTCCCTCCCGGCCCACGCGGTCACCACGTTCCCGCACGTGCCTTTCCCGCACGTCGCCTCCGGAAAGGTGCGCGAAATCTTCGATCTCGGCGACGCCCTGCTCCTCGTCGCCTCCGATCGCTTGTCCGCCTTCGATGTCATCCTCCCCGATGGCATCCCGGGCAAGGGCATCCTGCTCACCCAGCTCAGCCTGTGGTGGTTCGAACAAACCCGCGATCTGATCGACAATCACCTGTTCCCCGACCAAGCCGGCGAATTCCAGCGCCGGGGGCTCACCGATCGCGACCTGCAGCTGCGGAGCATGATCGTCCGCAAGCTCACCCCCCTCCCCATCGAATGCGTCGTCCGGGGCTACCTCGCCGGAAGCGGTTGGTCGTCCTATCAGAAGTCGAGCCAGGTCTGCGGTCACGTGCTGCCGCCAGGCCTGCGCCAGGCCGACCTCCTGCCCGCACCGCTCTTCACGCCGACCACCAAGGCGCCCAAGGGTCAGCACGACGCCCCCATGACCGACGCCGAGGGCGTCGCGCTGCTGGGCGCCGAGCGCTTCCACACGCTTCAGCGCCTGAGTCTCGCACTCTACCACCGTGGCCACGATCTCGCCGCCCGCGCCGGAATGATCCTCGCCGATACCAAGTTCGAGTTCGGCACCGACGCTTCCGGAAAGGTGTTCCTCATCGACGAGGCGCTCACCCCGGACTCCTCCCGCTACTGGCCGGCCGAGAGCTACGCGCCGGGGAGTTCACCGCCAAGCTACGACAAGCAGTTCGTCCGCGACCACCTGCTCGCACTCAAGTGGGATCAAACCCCGCCCGGCCCGCGGCTGCCAGCCGACGTAATCCAGCGCACGCAGGAAAAGTACCTCACCGCCGTGGCCCGGTTGGTCGACGGGGCCAGGGCCTGATCGCAAACGCGCCGCCCGCGTTCGAGCCGTCGCCTCGCCCGCAATCACCGCTCGGAACGCTCCGGCGGGTGTACGACGCGAGCGGACGCGCCATCGATCAAGGCGTTAGCTTAAGCGATTCGACGACCGGTCCCGCGCGTGGCGCGCGTCGGCGTGCCGGTCAGCCGCTCGTCTTGAGATTCACGGGCACGTGGACCTCCGAGCGCTTCGTGAACCACGGCGTGAAGGGGCCGTGCCAGTACACCGCATAGGGCTCGCCCGCGATTTCCAGTCCGGGCTGCGTCGCGATCCACGCGAGCAATTCGTCGCGCGTGCGGATGAAGTTGTCCTGCGAATACCCGCCCCGCGCGCCACGGCTCGCGACGCGGCGCTCCGGGATGCGCACCACTTCGACCGAGCCCGCGTTGCCGGTCACCTTCGCCTCCTCGCTCGGCGCCACCCAGAAGTACATCGCGGCCTGATCAATCTTCGCCTCCACCGGCGTGGTCATCGCGATGTCCCGCGACGAAATGTAGCGAAACAGCGGACCAAAGAGCCGGTTCGATTCCGAAAAGTAGTTGCCCTTGCCCTGACTCTTCAGGAGCACGCCGGCGGGCAGCACCTTGACCTCGGACACGCCGGGCTGCGTGGGCGGGAATGCCTCTTGAGCGGCCATGAGGGAAAGGGTTTGGAGGACGAAGACAAGGAGCGCGGCGAACCTCAGGAACGGCGACATCCATCAACCTAGCCCGATTGCGCCCGCGCGCAAGCGGGGGTGCCCGCGGAAACATCGACCGGTTCGCGTTTTCCGGGAATCGCGATAATTCTCTTGCTTCCGCGCCACGCTCAACGCCCCCAAGGCCCCTCCCGCCGTCGCCGCCCCCGAGAAAACCTCCCCCCCCGCCTCCTGAACCCCACGCTGACCAACCCGCATCCCGCGCACCCCTCGCTCCGCGTCCCGCGTTCCCCTCTCTCGGCGCACCGCCCCTCAACGTCCACGCCCATTCCACGCCCCCCACCGTCGCCTACACGGTCTTCAAGCCGACCGACCGCGGCACCGCCGAACCGCTCCAACCGCCACTACGTTCCTCGCTTTCCATGCAATCTGAATCCTCTCCCGTCCACATCCTCATCGGCGGTGCCGGTGGCATCGGCTCCGCCGCCGCCCGCCGGCTCGCCCGCTCCGGCGCCCGACTTGTGCTGGCCGGCCGCCGCGAGGCGCCGCTGCAGGCGCTGGCAGCCGAACTCGGCGCGGAGGCACACGTCGTCGATGCGCGCGAGTCTGCGGCGGTCGAGGCGCTGTTTGAGGACGTGCTCGCACGCCACGCTCGCATCGACGGCGCGGCGAACTGTGCGGGCTCGATCCTGCTCAAACCGGCGCACTTGATTTCCGATGCGGAATTCGCCGAGACCCTCGCGCAGAATCTCTCCACGGCATTCCACGTCCTGCGTGCCGCCGCCAAGCGGATGATGCGTCAGGAGGGTGGCGGCGCGATCGTGCTCTGCTCGTCGGTCGCCGCCCAGCGCGGCCTGCTGAACCACGAAGCAATCGCCGCAGCGAAGGCCGGCGTCGAGGGACTCGCCCTCGCCGCCGCCGCCAGCTACGCCCGCAGCGGCGTCCGCATCAACTGCGTCGCTCCCGGACTGACCCGCACCGATCTCACGCGCGGCATCACGTCGAACGAGGCCATCGCCAAGGCCTCCGCCGCGATGCATCCCCTCGGCCGCATCGGCTCGCCGGATGAAGTGGCCTCGGCGATCTGCTGGCTCCTCGACCGCGAGCAATCCTGGGTGACGGGTCAGGTCATCGGCATCGACGGCGGCCTTGGCCGCGTGCAAGCCCGCGGCTGAGGCGCCGGGAGTCCCGCATCGCCCGCGCGGCCGGGCGATTCCTCGCTCGCTTTCTTCGTCGGTACGGTGTGTCCAAAATCCACGCAGCCGAGCGACCTCGCACCCCGCACGGGAGAGTCCGGCCGAGCTTCGCCATTCCGCCGATCCGGGTCCGTCCCGGACGCTCATCGCCGCAACGATCCGCCAACCCCGTCCCGCCACGCTCGCCAAATTCTCCGTCAATTACATCGCGTTTCCCGAGCACCGCACCCGCGTCTTCACGCACCGCACCGACGACCCGATCGAGCTTGAGGATTTCCTCATGCACCGGCTGACCTCGCGCGACCTGCATCCTGCAGATTCGCCACGAGGGAGCGGACCTGACTCCGCACCAATCCGACCGTCTGATCAAGGTCGCCGCCGAACGCATCGCCTCCGCCCTCGTGCGGGAAGCGCTGCATCTGGATGCGGCCGCCGTGAAGGACCGCTTCGGCTTCGCCGGTTGAGCACCGCGAACTGGCGGATTTTCAGGTGCTGGCCGCATCCCGCACCAAGACAGCGGTGCAACTCCTCAAAATTCCGGCACCGCTCGCGTGCTACTGGCTGGGCCGCTCCGAAATCGAGAACGCCAACCGCGGCGACAGCTAGCAAAGGGGACCACGTTCAGGCGCCGGAGGTTTCCGGCACTCGCAGGTCACCACCAACGATACTGAGTTTGAACTCGTGACCTAGCTCGTGCTCCACGAGGACTCTAGTGGTTGATTACGACCCGCATGAAACAGTTAAATAAAACGCTTATTTAATTACTAATCAGTGCTTAGCAAACTATCATTGCCTTAGGTAAAAACTTTTACCTTAATGACCTAATCGTCATGGCGATCCCTTGGAGCTTCTACGGCCGCCGCACTGAATTGAGCCAATTGCAGGCGATTCTCGCCCGCCGTCGCTGGTTCTTTCTTCAGATCTCCGGACGCAGGCGGATTGGCAAGACCACCCTGATCCAAGAGGCCCTGAACGCGGACCAACGGGCCCGCACGCTCTACCTCCAGATTCCTGACTCTGATCCCGTCGGAGTCGTGGCCGCGTGCAACGGCTACCTCGAAACCTTCGGCCGTCCCGAACGCGTTTCCGCCCTGGGTGAACTCGCCAAGCTGGTCGGCCGCCTTGCCGAGACCGGCCACATCGTGGCCATCGACGAGTTTCAATACTTCCATCGTAAACCCCTCGGTGATTTCTGCTCCCTGCTTCAGGCCGAAGTCGATCGCCTCGCCGCTCGTGCGTCCGAGATCACCGGCGGACTCATCGTGCTCGGCACTCTCCACGCGGAGATGACAGCCCTGCTGGAAGATCGCGATGCTCCGCTCTTCAATCGCGCCACCGATCGGCTCGATCTCGGCCACCTCGACATCGCCTCCATCCTCGAAATTCTCCGGGCCCACGCCGACACCGCCCCGCAACGCCTGCTCTTCCTCTGGAACCTTTTTGAAGGCGTGCCCAAGTTCTACCGCGATGCCTTCGAGCAGGGTGTTCTCGGGGCCGACCGACGCGAACTGCTCCACCGCCTTTTCTTCGCCAGCTCTTCACCCCTACGCGGCGAGGCCGACAATTGGTTCCTCCGCGAACTCCGCGGCCGCTACGACATGGTGCTCCAGCACCTGGCCAAGAATCCAGGCTGCACGAATGCCGAGATTGAGGCCGCCATCACCCAAGTCTCGCGGGGAGGGGAGGCCAAGCAAGTGGGAGGCTACCTGAAGATTCTCACCGAACGCTATCGGATGATCGAACGGAAGCTCCCCATCTTCGCACCCGCCAAGGCCCGAAGTGGTCGCTACTACATCCGCGACAATTTTCTCCGCGCTTGGCTCTCCGCTCTTCAGCGCCCCGTTTCCGCCACCGCCTTCCGCCCTCCGGAAGAGCTCATCACTCAAGCTGACGAACGCCTCGCCACCGTCGAGGGCTTCGCCCTCGAATCCTTGGCCAGTCAACTCTACGAGGAACGCAGTCGCCTCGGACTCGGCGACTTCCCGCTGAGCGAACGCATTCGCGGTTATTGGGATCGCGGAGATGTCGAAATCGACCTCGTCGCTGTTTCTGAATCGGAACGCCGCATCCGTTTCGGCACCTGCCGTCGCAACCCGGATAAACTCTTTGAATCTCTCGCCGGCCTCCGCACAGGCGCCGAGGCCTTCATCCAGACGCACGGTCGCTTCTGCGATTGGCGCCGTGAGTTCGTCGCCATCTCCCCCGAAATCACCCCGGAGTTTCGAACCCGCCTCCGGCATTCCGCGGTCATCGCCCAAGACCTGCACGACCTCACCGCCGGGCTCTAATCCCGGACTTTTGGTGTAGACCCATCTTTGGTTTAGACCCGTCCAATCCCGAACTCCTCTGGGAAGACGGGCCAAATTGATGGTGGACGCTACTGGACTCGAACCAGTGACCCCGTGCGTGTGAAGCACGTGCTCTAACCAACTGAGCTAAGCGTCCCTGACAGAGGTGGGAACGTGAAGCACGCTGCCGGGCGATGCAACTCTGATTTAGCCGCCAATGCCGCGCCACGGCCGCGCCACGCATCTCCCTTCGTCCTCCCCACGACTCCAGGTCGCTCTCTCCCGCTCCGCGTCACCAGAGGACCCGGCCGGGCGCCTCACTTCCGCGTCACCACCGGACGGCGGCGGCGGGGAAAGAGAGTGCGGCAAATCTCGCAGACCGTGCCGTCACAGGCGTGCGCCGTGCAGTGCTCCCGGCCATAGAAGATGATGCGCAGGTGCAGGGCGTTCCAGTGCTCCCGGGGAAACAGGCCCTTCAGGTCCTTCTCCGTCTGCGCCACGCTGCGGCCATTCGTCAGCTTCCAGCGCTGCGCGAGGCGGTGGATGTGAGTGTCCACGGGAAACGCCGGCACGCCGAAGGCCTGCGCCATCACCACCGACGCGGTCTTGTGGCCGACCCCGGGGAGGGCCTCCAGCTCTGCAAAGGTTCGCGGCACTTCGCCGCCCTGGCGCTCCAGCAGAATCTCCGAGAGTCCCCGGATCGCCTCCGCCTTCCGGGGCGCCAAGCCACACGGGCGCACGATCGCATCAATCTGCGCCACGCTGAGCTTCACCATCTGCGCCGGAGTCGAGGCGAGGCGAAACAAGGCGGGGGTCGTCAGGTTCACGCGCTTGTCCGTGCACTGCGCCGAGAGCAGCACCGCAATCAACAGGGTGTACGCATCCGTATGATCCAGCGGCACCGGAGTCTGAGGGTACAACTCCGCCAACCGACGGTCGATGTACGCCGCCCGGTCCGCCCGCCGGGAGAAGTCCAAAGTCGCCGCGGAAGCCGCCATGCCCGCGAGGAAGCCGCGCCGCACCGCCCATGACAAGGGCAGAAGGCGGCGTCCGCCGTGACGCGCCGGGAACAGTGCAAGGCGACCGATCACCCGCGGCTCTCCCACCCTCCGCCGCCGGTTGAATCAAATCTCAACGCTCCCATCAGGCGCCCTTCTCACCGGCAAGCGTCCTTCCCTCCCGAGCGACGGCACTCCTCTGGGCACCCCTCCATTCGCGGGATTCCGAGGGGGGCCGACGGTGACGCATCACCGGGTCCGGAGTGTCACCCAAACCGGCCTCGGCCCGCCCCCACCCCCTCCCCCACCCCGCGCCCGCGGACGCACCCGAAAGCCAGAAGCCGATTGCGCACCCTCCCTGCACCGTTAGCTTCCGGGAAACCTCCATGTCGACCGCCGCCGCCGCCGCCCCCGCCGCTCCCGCCATCCTGCCATCGTCTTCCGCCGGGCCCCGCCTCGAGGACCTCCTCGCCCCGAGCGATGGCTTCGCGCGGCGGCACCACGGCGACGACGCCGATGTCATTCCTCTCCTCGCCGCTCTTGGACAGCCGAGCCTCGATGCGCTGATTGATGCCACGGTGCCGTCGGCCATTCGTCTGCCACGGCCGCTCGATCTGCCCGACCCTCTGGCCGAGTCCGCCGCCCTCGCCGAGCTCCGCGGCATCGCCGGGCTCAATCAGGGGTTCCGCAGTTATATCGGCCAAGGGTACTTCGACACGATCACCCCGCCGGTCATCCAGCGCGCCATCCTGGAAAATCCGGGCTGGTACACCGCCTACACGCCGTACCAAGCGGAGATTTCGCAGGGTCGCATGGAGGCGCTGCTCAATTTCCAGACGGCGGTCATCGAGCTGACCGGCCTCGAAATCGCCAACGCCTCCCTCCTCGATGAGGCCACCGCAGCCGCCGAAGCGATGACGCTCGCGCTGCGCTCCGTCAGCGGCGCGGGTCGCCGCCGGTTCTTCGTTTCATCCCGCTGCCACCCGCAAACGATCGACGTCGTGGTCACGCGCGCCCAGCCGCTCGGAGTCGAGGTCGTGCTCGGCGATGCCGCCACGGCCGCGTTCGACGACAGCTACTTTGGCGCGCTCGTGCAGTACCCGGACACCTTCGGGGCGATCCATCGTTTCGATGAAATCGCCGAGCGCATCCATGCCGCCGGCGGCCTGCTCGTCGTCGCCACCGATCTCCTCGCGCTCACGCTGCTGCGTCCGCCGGGGGAATTCGGGGCGGACGTCGCGATCGGCTCCGCGCAGCGCTTCGGCGTGCCGCTCGGCTTCGGCGGACCGCACGCGGGGTTCATGGCCACGCGAGATGTCTACAAGCGCCAGATGCCGGGCCGCCTGATCGGCGTCTCGCGCGATGCCCAGGGCGGACCCGCCATGCGCATGGCCCTCGGCACGCGCGAGCAGCACATCCGCCGCGACAAGGCCACGTCCAACATCTGCACCGCCCAGGTGCTGCTCGCGGTGATGGCGTCGATGTACGCCGTCTTCCACGGGCCCGAGGGGCTGCGCCGGACGGCGCGCCGGATCAAGTTCCTCACGGAGTGGCTGGCGGCCGGGCTTCGCGCCCCCGGGGCGAGAGA
>Ga0194117_10005709_pt1 | contig 11212 bp, 4 predicted proteins | sample TA2MahsurfametaG_FD_160579 | JGI IMG/M metagenome (GOLD analysis project Ga0194117, IMG submission 160579) | Freshwater microbial communities from Lake Tanganyika, Tanzania - TA2015009 Mahale N1 surface | ecosystem: Environmental > Aquatic > Freshwater > Lake | place: Tanzania: Lake Tanganyika...
TTATAATCGAATATTATATAAAAATTGAAGAGAAAAAAACCATTAATGATGAAACCAAAGAGTTGATGTGCGTTACCTGCAAAAGCTTCTTTGGAAACTAGGCTACGCTTAGAATGTGTTCGCAATGCTACAAAAAGTACATCTCTTGTCATTTAGGCATCAGGTCACAATGACTCCAAAAAAACAGAGCCTGAAAAAGTTTAGCCTAACATACTCGCTGTCAAAAAAGAAGAAAATAAGCTAGAAGAGGTCAAGAAAGAGGTCAATAAAGACCGCTGTTCTACTTGCAGCCGTAAACTCAAGCTGTTGGGTATCTAATGTCGTTGTGGACTCTACTTCTGCAATGCACACAGACTACCATAGGACCACACTTGCAGCTTCAATCACAAGAATATGGGCAAGTAGAAGTTGACAAAGCAAGTAATTAAAGTCGAGAAGGGAAAGATCTAATCGATTTGATATGTATAAAACACATGAAAGTATAAAAAAATAAAGAACTATCATTATTGAGTTATAGTTTTCTCGTTCGGGTACCTAGCCAACTTCAAATATAGACTTTATCCTCTGTTTTTTACTTTTCTCAAAACTTGCAGGAAGTTTTATCTTTTCAGTTCTAACTTTGTAGCATGTTAACTAGTCAATTTTGCTTCCTATCTGAATTCAGACTCAGTCTGATTGTATGAAACACTATTATTATTCTTTCTCTATCTATCAGGCAGAAGATTTTTTGCAGTGGACTTCTCATTTTTACAAATATCTGTTTTATGCACTTTTTGATTTGTGAGTTATGCTGTTGAGGGACTATATGAATCTAATTTAGAGTTCATACTCCTATTTAAGTTAGAAGTAAGTTATTGTTTGCGATTACTTGTATCTTGTGTTAGAGAGCTGCTCTTTTCCAACTGAAATTAGTTTGCTTTCATTCTGCTTTGTTGCCTCATATTGAATGTTTAAAATTAGTTGGGCTATAATTTGTCTATCTATGTTTCAGTAGGAATTGGCCTCACAACTCTGTTTGAACTATTCATAATAGGAGATTTCATTGATTGATAGTTTTTTATCTCACTATTTAACTCATTTTTCTACCTGTTGTCCGCTTAAAAACGATTTTCTGTATACAGACGATTTCTCCTATGAAGTTGCATTTCAGTGTTATCGTAGAGTTTCCTGCGATTCCTCGCTTTGACTGGCTTATTTTTAATATCTTGCAAATCTCTAATAATTTTTTAACAGACCTAATCATAGTCATCATTATCTTATTCCTCTATCATCTCAGTATAGACATGAACCTGCTTGCTTTTTTGCTTTATAGGCTCCTCCACCTTAACGAAACGACTTACTCCCTTCATAAACTTATTTCTATCTTTGAGGACAGGCAGAAAATGGCTGTGATTAGGCTGCTTTTTTTCAATCTCATGGATGAAAGATGACTAAAGCTAATCTTGTCTTCTTCGTTAGATGATGGGCATGTGCTAATATGAGGAGTGTATTTGTGAGTGCTTGAGGATATTTGTTTCTGGTTTTGGCTGGCGATAGTTCTGGTTGAATCGAATTTGGTTGTCTAGCATTTCACGATAGAGCTGAGACTTCTTCATCTTGGTTTCACGCTCGTTCTATTATATTCTCTGCCCATACAGCATCTGTATTATTATTATATTTATAAAACCTCTAAAACCAAGTACAATCCCAAAAAATTCATCTTTTATCCTTCGGAATAAATTATTTTTAAAACTTGAAGTTATGATAAATGCTTAGAAAGGTAAATATCTTTAGAAAAAAATTAATAACCAATACTTATCTGAGCTCAAACACAACGAATAGTACTTAAAGATAGTTCAATCATTATGGAACAGACATTTTATTTCAACATAAAAACAGAATAAATATTTTATATTGAAGATGGGTGCATAAATTTGTAGCCTCTACTACAATCCAGTAGTAGATCACACCAAAGAAGTAAATATAAATGTCGATCTGCCACGCTCTATCTCAAAGTCCACAAAAGATGAAGATCCAGCTCTAAAAACAAAGAGCAAAAATAATCATTCAGAATATCCTATTTGCAATACCAATAAATATCGAGACATACGAAACGATGATGTATATGATTGAAAGAGGTCCTTAATAGGTGAAGGTGGATAATTTGAAGAAAACCAATCTTAGTGAGCCAGCCATTTTAAGCGTTCATAATAGTAAGATAGTTGTTAATTGCCTACGCAATACCTGAAAAATCATCGATGATTCGTATTAATTTATGATATTCTCTCTTTATGTTTGTTTAGTTAGCAGTTCTCGTTATAAAAATTATTTCATACTTTGAAACTATTATCCTAAATCTCTATTGTTGTTAACAAACTTTCTATAAAGAAATAATATATCTTCCTTGCCTCTAATATTAGATGAAAATTTTTTATAAAACCTTTGTATTATCTTGCTTCAGATAAGTCGTAACTTAAAATGGGCAACTAGTAATGCGCTCTCGATCATATGTTCGAACCAGAATTCTAAAACTATCATAACAATCCTTAACCTCAAATAATCACCAGTTTCTCCACCAAATCTTCACTAAGCAAATAAAATACGAATAGTTTGGGTATCTAGTCTCAAATTTTTGGCAACTAAATGGCATATATAAACATCTCCAATGATGCTTATGCAAGATCGAAACACTCAAATTCCAAATCCCAATCTTTAAAGGCTGGTGGTTCTTGGTGATAACGTTCACAAATTTGATTATGTTGGTTTGCGATTCCACAATATACTTTTATGAAAATGTAGATTTATATCTGAAATGTAAGAATTTGCGAATGTATCTATTCAAATAGAGAGAATTATTATGAGGTTTCCTAACTTTTAATAAAGATTACAATTTATTGTTTCTTTGATTATAAATAAAAAATAATTCGTTTCTTCAAACAAACCTATAATCTTTTTAAATTAAATGAGGTATTGTAATTTTCTTTTTAAATTAAATGAGGTATTGTAATTTTTTATTAACTAATGATTTTAAGTACATATTAAATAAATTGATTATACTGCAATGGGTTCTTGTACTCACTAATTAGCCACTCATGACCCAAACCCTCTTAACTTTATGCTCACAGATTTAAATCTAAATTCTATACATCTGCAAAACCAACTTTAGAGTGAGCCCCCTCCTGCTATAGATCACAATTCAATTGGATTAGAAGTAATATAACCACGAGATCATTCATAATATTCCGGTTCATCCAAATTTCAATCCACACCTTCTTCTCAAAATGCTTCATCTTACAACAACTCCAACTTAAGTGCGAAAGTGGAGTGTGAAATTCAGAGGAAATCCTAAGAAGACTGCAAAATTTTAGATATGGACCTATCTCAAATAGATAAATAAGGCTTTGAAAAAGAGATGTTAAGTGAATACTAAAGATTGAAGCTATAACAAAAAAATGCTAAGGCAAAATCGATGGTTGATACCGCTTGTACAGATAAAACATATCATTAAGACCAATCATTTAAAAGAAAAGTAGAGTCAGAAATAATTGTTCGGATAAGAGAAAATGTTTGATAATACTGTATCTTCATTCATTTTATTGTAGTTGTTTACTCTCAACAATTAAAAAAAACTAATATGTTACTTTTCAAAACAAGACATTATTTGCTCATCTATTAGTAAATCAATTTATTATTTGCCATAGTAGAAGAAGAAGTTTTATACGGACTTGCCACTCAAAAAGAACTTGCAAAGAAAATGCTAGCAAAACCTATCGCCAAAAGTCACGATCTTAGCTCGTAGATGCTTACTGAACTCTCTGACTCAATAATCAACGGTATTTAGGCTTATGCGACTTTTCCAAATATGCCCTAACTTGCCACGAAAAGTATAAAAGAAGTTTTAGATAAGAGATATGGCCCTGCCTGGCATGTATTAATCGGTTAGGGTTACGCATATGATATAAATATTCAATCAGGAGCTTACCTTCTAATGTACTATAATGGTAATTTGGGATGCCTGGTCTTCAAAACATGATTGAAACAGTTTAAATGTTGATTGTATACACTTTTAAATAGTAAAAATATTTTACTTCGCTTTCTAACTCAATTTGCTATATCTTCAAAATTCAAATCTTAGATATGAATTTCTAACTTTTGATGTTGAAAGAGTTAGGATCAAGACAAGCTACTCCAAGCAAAAGAACAACTTAATTAACCATATGCAACAGTTATAGAAGCAAAAAATGGATTAATTAAAAGAGGCTGTTAGGAATGTCATATTTGTAGAGGTATTTGATTTAAATTTCATAATAAAATTCAAATTCTTACAGAAAGATTTAGGAAATGAGTTAACAGAGGCTTTAAGATTCCAAGAGCAATGGAAGATGGACTAAATAAGAACACGAAAAGTTTATCCTAGGTATGTCAAACTTTAGCATAGGATTGCAGCTCTATGGCAAGGATTGGAAAAAAATATAAACGCTTATTGGAACCAGAAATGGAGCGCAGATTCGCTCACATGCTCAGAAATTTTTCATCAAAATCAAAAAATAGTTTGAAAATGTCTAGCCTAATGACCACTGGGAGCAGACCAAAGAATCTCCACCTTAAAATGTAAGCTCACTCGTGTGTCAATCTTAATGCTAAACAAAAGCTTAATATTCCTACTACCTCAATAAAATGTATAATTGTTTTCATATAGAGTCTAAAAGGATGCTTTAAAATCAACTTTTGACTTTTGGGAAGTCCTAATTGACCATAAACCTATACAAGAATACTAATTGGATCAAATCCATAAAAGAAAGAACTCATTTGTGAGTCTGAGTTGTGTTAATGAAGAGATTGATGACTTCCAACCTAAAAAAAAGATCAAACATGAATGAGAGCCTAATATTTTTGATTTTCCCTTCTTTTATATTGCTAATAATTGTAAGTGTATAACGACATAAATCTATGCAGATATATTTTCTAGGAAATGTTCTTTTTAGCAAAGAATTGCCATTTAGCGTTTCTTCTCTACATTTTTATTGTAACGTTTGCCCAACAAATCATCGAAAATCAAAGAATTAATGATAAATATGTTCTTAAATTATAGAGTATTTTGTTCATAAATGAAAATATTCATACGAAACTTTGCTTAAAGTGGGTTTACTCGTAAGTTAATTTTATATTTCGATCTTCAGATGGATTGATCTTCAATCTTCGAATAATCCCTCTTAAAAAAACTAATGTTCGTAAATTTTGAGTCTTTTGAGATGGGTTAGGTGAGTTACTATGAGATTCTTATGTTTTGTATCTAAAAATGTCATAATCAATTCAAATTACTTTCCATCTTTTTAACTTGTAATCCTTTCGATTTAATTTTGGATGGGAAAGACGGCTAACTAGTGAGGGAGGGCGTTATTGCCATAAAAATCTATAGTTGGATAAGAAAAAGGTAAAAAGGCGTCGAATATTATTTTGGATAGGTTAAATAGCAAAATTGAATTGATTTGCGTAACTTATTTCTTATTTGAAAACTCATGAGAGAAATTGTCCACGTTCAAGGAGGTCAATGCGGTAACCAAATCGGTGCCAAGTTCTGGTAGGTCATCTCCGACTAACACGGAATTGACCCCACCGGTTCTTATCATGGAGACTCTGACTTGCAACTCGAAAGAATCAACGTTTACTACAACGAAGCCACTGGAGGAAGATACGTTCCCAGAGCAGTCCTTATGGATCTTGAGCCTGGAACAATGGACTCAGTGAGAGCTGGACCTTTCGGTCAACTCTTCAGACCTGACAACTTCGTTTTCGGACAAAGTGGTGCTGGAAACAACTGGGCCAAGGGTCACTACACTGAAGGAGCTGAACTTATTGACTCAGTTCTTGATGTCGCCAGAAAGGAAGCTGAAGGATGCGACTGCCTCCAAGGATTCCAAATTACTCACTCATTGGGAGGTGGAACTGGATCTGGTATGGGTACCCTCTTGATCTCCAAGATCAGAGAAGAATATCCCGACAGAATCATGGAGACCTTCTCAGTTGTCCCCTCACCAAAAGTGTCTGACACTGTCGTTGAGCCATACAATGCCACCCTCTCAGTCCATCAACTCGTTGAAAACGCTGATGAGTGCATGGTTATTGATAACGAAGCCCTCTACGATATCTGCTTCAGAACTCTCAAGCTCACCACCCCTACCTACGGAGATCTTAACCATTTGGTCTCAGCTGCCATGTCAGGAGTTACCTGCTGCCTTAGATTCCCCGGTCAACTCAACTCTGATCTCAGAAAACTTGCAGTCAACCTTATTCCCTTCCCCAGATTGCACTTCTTCATGATCGGATTCGCTCCCCTCACCTCAAGAGGATCTCAACAATACAGAGCTCTCACTGTTCCCGAACTCACTCAACAGATGTTCGATGCCAAGAACATGATGTGCGCTGCTGATCCCAGACACGGAAGATATCTTACTGCTTCTGCTCTCTTCAGAGGAAGAATGTCAACCAAAGAAGTCGACGAACAAATGTTGAACGTCCAAAACAAAAACTCTTCTTACTTCGTCTAATGGATCCCCAACAACATTAAATCATCCATTTGCGATATCCCCCCCAAGGGATTGAAGATGGCCGTCACTTTCATCGGAAACTCAACTGCTATCCAAGAAATGTTCAAGAGAGTCTCTGAACAATTCACTGCTATGTTTAGAAGAAAAGCTTTCTTGCACTGGTACACCGGTGAGGGAATGGATGAGATGGAATTCACTGAAGCTGAATCCAACATGAACGACCTCGTCTCCGAGTATCAACAATATCAAGATGCCACTGCTGAAGAGGAAGGAGAATTCGAGGAAGAATAGAAATGATCTATGTCTTTTTAGAACCACATTTATTTTATTTACTTAAAAAGTAACGTATCAATAAAGAAAATAAGATTTATTTGATCAGAAAAATTATTTTTATGATCTAATCTAATCTAATCAATGATCATTTCAGCCTGTCTTATTACAACTAGCTATCTTATTCGCCCAGTGGCCGGGATTGGGGTCCCATCTGACCTTATTGGACGAAATCTATTTTTATGATAAGGTTTATACGATAAGATAAAGAAACTTTTTATATTCAAATGATTGAAGAAAAGAGTATTACCAAAATAGGTGAAAGTGATAGAGAGAAGAAGTATACTTCTACCTACTACTATCCTTCTGAACGAGAGGATTCTTGTTGTGGAAAAGGCAGATTCAAACCTAGATTCCAAAAAATAAAGCCAGGATAGGAGAGAGGCTTTTGTAAAACTTTTTGCCAATTCATGTGTCTCTTATGTTGTGAAAAAAAAGTGAATGTTCCTGAAGATATGGACGAACTTTAAAGATTACTACCTATTAGTATTCCAACTTTTCCATCCTTCTAAAACAAAATCACTTACACTTGGATTGGTCACTCAACAGCAGTAATCAATATTGCAGGAAAAGTTAATTTGATGATAGATCCTGTGTTTTCTTAAAGATGCTCTCCTTTTCAATGGATAGGTCCAAGAAGATACAGAAAACAAGCTTGTTAGCTCAATAAATTACCTCAAATCCATGCAGTTTTCGTCAGTCACGATCACTATGACCACTTAGATGAGCAGTCTTTGAGTGATCTTCAGTAACTATTTAAACCTATTTTCTTTGCAGGACTTGATTCAGCTGATACATTTCCTAAAGGATGTAAACTAATCGAGATGGACTGGACAGAAACCAAGAAAGTGAACATTAATGGTTTGTAATTTTAAATAACTTTTGTACCGGTATGTCACTGGTCAAAGAGAAAAGTCTATTAAAAAAATACGCGGCTTTGGGGAGGTTTTGTCATCAAAACTCCAAATGGTCGTAAAATTTTCTATTCTGGAGATACTGCTTATTGCGAAATTTTTAAATAACTTGGATAAATCTTTGGACCTTTTGACCTTTCAATTCTTCCAATCGGAGCCTATCTCCCACGTTAAATAATGTTTCCTTCTCACAATGACCCTGAAGAGGCAGTGATTATGCATAAATAACTCAAAAGCAAGAAGACAGTAGGAGTTCACTGGGGAACATTTCCCTTAGGTTTCGAGCATTACCACCAGCCCAAATAAGATCTTTAGAAAGCGAAAATAAAGCACAACATTAAATCCGATGAATTCGTCACGGTAGCCCATGGTGAGTCCTTCTCTATTGATTATTTATGACATTATGTTTTACTCTTTGTATCAGTACTTTCCATTCTAGAAGCAAAACATATAACAATTTATGATAAAGTACTTCCATAGTTCCCTCTTCACAAAAAATGTTGTCTTTGTATTTGATGGCTTAGTTCAACAATTATAAGAGCCGAAGTTTATAATATTTTTTTCACATGTCTTATCAGGATATATCGTTGCAATGGCAAAGCTAAAACTAAGATCTCCGTAACCTCAGTGGAGATATTGCTCAGATAGAATTCGGACTATAAAGAATGTAACGTTGTTTAGCCACCTAATTCAAATTACTGACCTTTATGACTCAAACTCAACTTCATGTATAGAAACTCAATAAAAATCCAGAACAGTATAAACTCAATCGATACCCATAGTATATGACGTTCTAACCTTCAAGAGTAATACTAGGCGACCCTAAAGATAAAGAAAACATAGAAAACTATATTAATGCTAACTTTATCGATTTTTTAGGGAAAAAAGCAATTGCTACTCAAGCTCCCATTTCTAAAACAACTTTCCATAATTTTTGGAGGATGATTGAACAATATAATGTCACCAAAATATTTATGCTAGCCAACATCATGTAAAAAACTAAACCCAAATGCGATCGTTACTTTCCTCTCAATACTCAGCCCGATTCAAAACTACACTAAAAATAGTATTAAGTCACACTCGTGAAAGAAAATGATGTTAATAATCAAAAGACTATCAAAATACGCACACTCTAACTTAAAAATACTGAAACCAACAAGACCATGACTATACAGCATTATCAACTCACTGACTGGCTTGATGGAGACGTACCCAACAAAAAATCAAAAAAATGGATGGACTACCTAATCAACTAGTTTTTAGATACCATCAAAAACAATTCGATGCCTGTGGTCCACTGTAGTGCTGGAGTTGGACGTACAGGAACCTTTATCTTGATGGCTTTGATACGCCTAATCATCAGTACTAATAGTAATATTTCAATTTTCAATGAAGTGAGAAAAGTTCGATAGCAAAGATGGGGCATGGTACATACACTAAGTCAGTATGAATTTCTATATACTTTCGCGTAGAGATAGATCTAGCATTTGCACAATGATTTAGGATTCTGTTCAGGTAGTTCAGATTCTTAAGGAGAGATCTAAGGATAGAAATGATAGTTTAAACACTGATTTGCGTAGAGCATAAATAACATATTTTCTTTATGAAATTTCTATCTATACTCATCCAAACTATAATCATGTTAAATGAAGTAAATCTCACATATAAAAATACTACTGCTATGTCTTCTTTTAATTTTAACTACTCACAGCAATATCAGAAGTCTGAATCTTTTCCTAACTAAAGATGAAACCTGGCTATTCTTTCCTCATCGCTACCCTCTCAAAACTTATACGGCACAATGCCAACTCATCAATAATAATCACACTTCTTAACACCCTCAACTCTAGACCATTGCTTATTTTGAATTCAATAATACTTGTACCAGTATTGATATCCTCAGCGATCCCACCCAAAAATAGCCTATCTTCTACTTCGCCAAATTACTTCCAGAAGAATGTACGATCTACTAAGTGAGGGAAGAAAAGATCAGCGTCTACTTTAAATATACAAACATATATGACTTTAAAAATGTACTAATGCTCAACCAGTTCAACACTCTCTTGTGGAATGATACAAAAATGATGAGAATTTAGTACTCCCTAGTCAACAATCAGGTCAATTCTTATGAACTACCTCTTGATAGCTAGCCCATTCGTGCATGTAGCAAAAACAACAATTACTCTGCCTTCTGCTGGAACGACAAACAATTCATTGTATATAATTTCTAAAATTAAGAGATCGAAGTCAGCGTGACCAACTTCGCCTCTTAATCTTAGTACATGATAAAAACTATCCTTCCCCTCTAACCGGAATAAAGAATATACTTCGTTTGTTAAAGTATCATCTGCAATGTTTCCAAAATAACCAAAGATAAGATAACCACCATAATGACTTATAACTTTGTTCCTCGTATTTTGGGCGGAGCCATCTACCCTTAGAAAAACTCAATAATGATCGTAAATCAGTAGAATATCAACATCTACACTTACGTGCTGTTTTCGTAGATATAAATGAAATATGAGTAATCTATCCCGTTTCCTTAAGAATTTGAATGTATCAACTATGACCATTCAGTATTCACGAAGGATCTCATTATAGTTGAATGCTTCAATTTTCTAGGGCAACAACAAAAACTTGTGCTAGTGCGCGATGCTTAGACAAATTCTTATATACCTTATAATCCCTTCGTTAATAAAATTACCCAAGATTGCTGGCTGGGTGGCAATTCCCTGCATTTATTCACTCTCTGTACTGACCAAATCACAATAAAAAATACTAACTTCTATTACTTGTAACTCAACTCTAACTTTCCATCCACTTCATCGAAGTAACCTTCCTTCAATTTATCGCTTTAATGCACAAATTTCGATGGGACACAATGTAAGCAACAATAGATCTTCAAAATTCAAATAAAGAAGAGCTAGATCGGACAAGCATACGCTAACCAGCCGATTGCTGCTGAGAATTAGATGAGTTATAGTGAAGTCAAATCACTCAAACTTACAAATTACTTCAAAGCCAGTAATATCGTAGCATATCAGCTGGAATCCGATTGTAAGTTTATCTAGAAATTGTAATATCAACCCATCCAGTATCTTTCGTACTTCTCACTCTACAACCGCTAAAACTGCGTACAGATAATATCGGGAGGGGCAGATCTGTTCTACAGACTGATCGAAATCAATAATACTGTTTTCTACCTTGAGTAATGCCATCTGAATAAAATTGGGTATGGATGTCAGCTGAGCTAAATTTATTAGGGAATCTAATCCCTACGCTTAGGTATTTATGATTTCACATTGATTAAAATATTTATTGTGGAAGGCAACCTAGAGGCGAATTATTAAAACAAAACAAAGATAATTTTCGAGCATAAGGTGGAACAGCTCTAAATATAAGATAATATCATCAGGATAAAAACAAGAACAACTTACTTTT
>Ga0194117_10005719_pt1 | contig 11197 bp, 3 predicted proteins | sample TA2MahsurfametaG_FD_160579 | JGI IMG/M metagenome (GOLD analysis project Ga0194117, IMG submission 160579) | Freshwater microbial communities from Lake Tanganyika, Tanzania - TA2015009 Mahale N1 surface | ecosystem: Environmental > Aquatic > Freshwater > Lake | place: Tanzania: Lake Tanganyika...
TTTTGAGTAAAGCAATCAATGATTAATATTTATATTTTCTTTCAGAAAATGTTTTGAATAACTTTCAAATCCTTGGTCAATAAACTGCCTAGATTCGTAAGATTTATGTTTTTGCTACTTTTCTTTCTCTTGATTATGATGAATTTCTAGTCTTTCAACATTTCTTGTTCTTTCAAGTAAGGAGTAGCTCAAAAAACTAACACAAACTAATTTTAACTAAATAATTCCATATAGTTAAGTCCTTATGTTCTGAGTATGTTGAATACTTTAGTTCTTGATCTTAAAGTTCAAACTATATTTCCTAAAATCTGCACAGCTTTTCAAAAAAGCAGTCCTTCCTTTTTTTGAGGGGTGAAGTGTTACTCAAGCGAAGAGATGCTATAAGTTCCTATAGTTTATAATATTAAACTAGTAATAAATTACCATTTTAAAATATATCCTATTTAAAAAACTACGACGTGGTACAAGCTTAGACTCCCCCTTAAAATAGACAACTCATTCTCAAAAGGGGAGATGTGTGCATTTTCTAACTATTGTACATCTCAATTTTTTATTTATCCTTTGATTTTTGTAAATCATTTCAACTTTGGCTGTGAGCGATTTCAGATGAGATTCTAGTAGTTAGACAATGCAGTTGGCCAAAAATAGTTAATCATGACTGGAGATGATATAACATTCGAATAACCAGGTGAAACCTGAAAGTTGACAAATTTTTATAGTGGCGCATGGACTGAGAGGCAAAGTCAGAATACGGATTGGCTTGGCTTGGTCTCTAATTCATTTTCGTTTTGACATTTTTGAATATAAAAGACAGCTAGTGAGTACTGAGTGAGAAAGGCTGTATTTTCAAGAGGATAAGTGTTTAAAAAAAATAAATTTGAATATTATTGTTTTGTTATGAAACGATCAGAAAACTTATCCTTAAACTAAAAATTACCATTACAGCCATTTTCCTATTAACAGCCACTAGGCGATATCTGCAACCGCTAAGGCAATTCTTAGAAAAAGAAACATATTAAAGTTCTCTCTTCGAATTGAGCACAACTCCTCTTTCCTTGTACAACTCTTCTTTTTTTGACAGGTTGTCTGCCTTGACCTCTAATATAAGAAGAAAACATACGAAAAAACCACAAACATCGATTGTCAAATAAATTTGACACATTATTAGCTGATTTGATTAAGTAGCCTTATCTTCAAATGATCTATTCTTACAAATCAAATAACGGCAATTTATTGAGGAATTTTAAACTTGTTTATTTTTTTATAAAATATCATCAATTAATTGAAAGAAAAAAATGAATTTTGACAACTTTCTTATGCATGACTCAAGCCAAGAGCTGCTGTCACTGAGGGGAGAGTCAGTGAGACTCAGAGAAGATGTCGAACTGCTGCCAGTCGAAAGTCCCTCAAACCTCATCGTCTGTGTCCCTGACTCCTTCTCGCAAATCGAAAGAATCATGAATTTTATGGATAGTCTGGAACTCCTTGAAAGCCAAAGAGTCTCAAAAGAAGAGGCTCAGAGCAAAAGCCGTGGAAAGAAGGTCGGAGACAAAAAGGCTCCTTTTGAAAACTCAGCGGTCCCAAAGAGCGACAAAAAAATCAAAAAAGTTGAAAACTCTCCCTTTCACAACTATCAAAAGCACCTCAACAATGCTCTCAAAAAGTTGGTGATTGTCCCTAGTTTCTAGGGAGGAGATGAACTCTACAAACACGCAGCAAAGGCCATCTGGACAGCCTACGTGGGGGGAAACGTCAAAACCAAAAAGATTCTGCATTTCGTTTTCAATGAGAAGAACGAGCACCAGATCAAGGAGCAGGAGCTGAAGACCTATGGACTACTGGGAGTCTATCAGCATTATGGGGAGGAGGTGATCTCTCAGGCCAAGAACTACCTGAGCAAACTCGCGATCGACCAAATCGACGAGTCCAACATCTTGGGCTACATGAAAACCCGCAAGATGAAGAAGACTGAGGGCTTCACTGAATATGTAATGAGCTTCCGCAAGGAACTACTAGGCGGTTATATCAAAAGGAGAGCCCAGATTGAGTAAAGCAATCAATGATTGATATTTTATCAAATTTTATCAAATTTTCTCTTTTATTCTAGTTTTACTCCTACTTAATTTTTTCTATCTCATCGTTTCTTCAGTATGATTGGAAATCGAATTAATTTTAGTTTTAAACCAAAATGAAAGTCTTTTTGCGAAGATTGTGAGTTTGTGGTAAATGTATTATTGTTTATGGAAGCTTGATACTGTGAAGTGAATCTTTGATGTTTTGATTTATGCTGTTATTATTAATTTATGTAGATAAACATAGAGGTTAAAATCAAGAAACATCACAAAACTAAGACATGGGATCGTCACTAAATGCCCTACTTCTTTGACAACCCACCTCTCTCCAAACGCAACAGATTTTCGCCCAAATCTTACAGGGATGAAATGAAGCAATCTACAATCCCCAAAGATAGAGATAGCAATGCTACTCCTTCTACCCCAAAAATCGTCAATGCTCGAAAAAACAGTAGTAGCAAACCAAAAATTTAACAAAAAAATGTTACTCTCAAAAAGAACTCTTCCCAAAAATTAAAAAAAACTAAGAAAAAAGTTAACATAATCAACCATAGCCATCTCAATTAGTTCGAAGGCCTTAGAGGATCATTACCAGGTCTCTCTGGCAAGAAGGTAGTACAAAAATTTGAACAGCTGCTTTCTGAAGATCAAGTAATGTAACTTATGAACTAAAAGACAGTCTATTATGTAGGAATTAGTACTGGAACGGGTGAAGATGACCTGTAAGGTAGATACATCTGGAGAAAACATGAGCAAGTAGGCTACAGGTATTAGTTATTGGAAGGACTAGGAAGAGGTGCTTTCGGTTAAGTGATTAAAGCTTTTGACCACAAAACAAAGGAGAATGTGGCAGTGAAAATAGTTAGGGCAGGGCGTGATCACATGCAGCTAGCTCTAAATTAAATCAATATTCTGATGAAGATCAAATAGTAAGATATTGAAAACCGTAAAAATATTCTTAGAATCAAAGACTTTATAGTATTCAGAAAGCACATCTGTATAATTACAGAATTGTTAACTATCAATCTTTACCAATTGCTCTAAAGCAACTACTTCAAACCTTTAGATCCTCAAAATATAAGAGCTTTTGCGATTCAGATACTATTCTCTTTGACTTTTCTTAAGGAGCTTGGGATTGTCCACTCAGACCTTAAACCATAAAATGTACTAATGAAACAGAGAGAAAAGGTAGGAATCAAACTTATAGACTTTGGCACAAGTATGTTCCTGCATTAGACCAATTTTACTTACATTCAATCAAGATTTTATCGTGCCCCTGAGGTAATTTTGGAAGCAAAGTATGGGACACTTATAGACATGTGGAGTTTTGGATGTTTGGTAGCTGAACTTAGCCTGGGCACACCTCTTTTCGCTGGAGATAATGAGCAGTAGCAGCTAAGCCTGATTATGAAATCAGTTGGAACTCCTAGTCATAAATTTTTGGCGAGTTGTAAAAATGCAAGTAAATATTTTAATAAAGATCTCAGTCCAAAGATCATCAAAGGAAAAGATGGAAGGGCTATTATTCCAAACTCGAAGCCTCTTTAGACTATTTTTAATGACCTAGAACTATGTAAATTTTTGGCAAAGTTGCTCAGGATTTAGCCTTAAACAAGATTGACTCCTCTACAAGCACTTGCTTAGCCTTGGATTTTGTCATACTTTCCCGAAGACATGCAAAAATAACATCTAAATGATGTCCTTCTTAAAATTAAGAAAGAATAAAATTCTAGCGAGAAAGAGACGCGGGCAAGTGTAGGCAATAAAACTCATAAGAAACGTAATTCGGAGTTGCATGTCGGGAGTGCTCACTCTCATCGTCGTAGAGGTTCTTAGGGTATTTTTTGATTTACTATTTATTTTTAATTATCTCCACTTTTATTCTCTTTCATTAACAGGACGGACATCACTACATTATAATTAATGCATGATGTTTAAAGATTATGATAATTTGTATGACGAAAAGATCCAAAAAAAACCAACGATACCAAAGGAACTCAAAAGTGAGATACTTTTGGATCTCAAAAATAGCAAGCAATAGTTTTACAGAATCTCTTAAAGAGTAGCTAAGTCTAAAGATATGATGATCAAACTTGGATGGAAAGTAGTTGCACTCACTAGAGAACAAGTAGACCTCGCCTTGTATTGTTTCTCTATTCTACAGGCCGATCTGAATGCTCCTTTTGGTTTTTTTGCATCTAACTACAAAAGTGAGTAAGGATTTGAGATAAAAGATGTATGGATATAGTGGCACATATTGTTGTCTGGGGCTAATAAAGATTAGAAAAGTTGTAAAGATTTGCTTGAGTTGTCCATTTACAACTTTTGTGTGAGAAAAGTCTTGCCAAGTTTAAGAAAATTCCTTTCTAAATACTTAGATTGGAGTTATATGTGTACTGATTAGTTTAAAGATACTAGAGTGATTGAGATTTTCGAGGAGGAGGTGAAAAATCCATTGAAACAATTGTTGAAAAATTTTCGTGTAGGGAAAAGTTATCTGGAATGATTTTATAACTAAAAAACTATATTTTCCCATTTAAAGGCTTAAGAATAGAACAAGCAAAATTTTACACGGTAAAACTGTATTTTGGAAATAAAATTGCCTCTTTTAATTATCTTTAAAAGTCAAGAGAAAAAATACTTTTAATGAAAAGAAGCAACTCTATAAAAATGAAAAATTGAATAAATATTTGGAAAATCTAAGTTGTGATGATTCAGTAATATTATATAAGCTATATTTCCAATTTTATGGAGTCAGAGTTAAACTGTAGCGTTTGTGGAAACGAGTACAAAAGTGACAATCTTCCTCGTCTCCTCACAACCTGTGGCCACACATACTGTGAAATATGTCTGGACACGATGATCACAGAAGAAATGTAAAATAAATATAAAGTAACTTGTCCTGAAGATGGAATTACGACCTACCTCTAAGGGACCGATCTTGCTCAGTTCCCCAAAAACATTGCCTTGATTAAAGTAATCGAAAGTAAAAAGAGTAGAATAACTATTGCTTTCAAAGATGAAAGTTTAGAGATTACAAAGATTCATCTGAAGTAAGACGAAAGAGACAATTAAAGCTAACAGGAAATCATAAATCAAATCTAAAACAAGCAGAAAGGATCCTTAAGTAGAGAGGAAACATCTAGTAAATAGTAAATTTTAGAAACAATTGCGAAGATTCATAAAAAAGAAGAATTTTAAGTCTGCCTACTACATCAGAAACCGATGGATGTTGTTTGCTTAGAGGATAAGGTCCGAATTTGTGCCAAGTGTGCGATTTTCGGTTAGCATAAGGGCCATGAATTCAAAAGTATTGAGAATATCGAAGAGGAATGGGATAAATTCAGATAGAACATTATCAACATCTATAAACGCAAGGAGGTAGTTCTCTCCCTAGCCAGGCACTCGAAAAACTGATTTCAAATGAAGAAACTGCTAAGTATATACTAAGTGTTTTTGAAAAAAATAAACGAAAAATGCAAAAAGAAGTTTCCGATAAGTTCAAAAGGCTTAAAGACATCGTCAAACGTTTAGAAGAGAGTACAACTAAACAATTAGAGTAACTTTGCGCCAGAAAGGAGTCATAGGTGAAGATGCTGTTTAAGCTATAGTAAGAAGTAGAAAAAGAATATCAGAATTGGGAAAACAACTCGTTTGATTTGATCATTCAGACTGAGGAGTGCAGTTTATAATAGAAGCTCAAGAACCTTTATAACTACAACAACACAAGATTACTGAACCAGGGATAACTAATCCTATAAAGAATAAAAGAACATTAGCAAAATATTCCTAACTTATTCGAAAAAATTATCAAAACAATTAATTTAGAGAGCAATGAAAGTAAGGTAATTGGTTTATAAAACTATGTTTTAGTAAATGAAATCATTAAGTAAGAGAGTTAACAAGTTGTAAAAATCAAAGGAAAATCACCTCTAAGTTTTGAATAAAGCCTTCTTTAAAGTGACTTAGGAGAAGCCAAGTAGCGTAAATAAATTATTATAAATATCCCAAGTTATGGCAGTTCATCTAAATTTGAAGAAAATTATAGATTGTAAACCAACACTGGAACACTTACACGCAGTTCAAAGTAAAAAACTTCATACTATAGTGAAGAGTCTGTGGAATCAACAGTCTAAAAGATAGAAAGACCTCCCAAGAAAAAACTTAAACTGATAAAGGTTCCTTAAAAGATATAAAAAATACTAGAATCACTTTACTCTGACACTTTGGATTTATTAGATCTCACAAACGCTTAACTGGGAGACTCTACTATTCTGCAAATATGTGAGTTTTTGAGAGGTACGAAGGTAAGAGTTATTAAATTCATACGAAACAAGCTAACAGATGATGTCATCCCAAAAATTATCTCTTCTTTGGGTAATGTGATCACACTATACTTATCTCAGAACTTGTTGACAGAACAGACAATTTAATACTTGATTGCTTATAGATCAAAATTCCCAAATCTTAAAAGCGTGATTTTGAGCCAAAACAAGATAATTGAACGTAAACACAAGGCTGTTATTGAGAGACTGCGAAAGCTTGATGTAATCGTTTCTGTGTGACTTCATTGAAAAAGTGATTGAACTGAAATTATTTATTGTGTATAGTATATTTCAAAAAACAAATTTTACAATTTAAGATCTGAAAGTAAAAATCAAATGAGCAGCTAAGAAAGATTTTTGTCAAAAATGTTGTATATTTATTTTTAATTTGCAAATAATCCTCTCTCTCTTGCTTATCTCAAAAGCTACAAACTCTGTGCCACTTTTCCAACTGAAATGCTTTACAATAGTATAAGGATACTTTCAGAATTTTTTCTACCTTTCAAACAGTTTTTAATGCTTGTGAGCGGAAAGTGAGGTTTGGGACAGAAGTTGTTCAACTTTATCGGTAGAAGGTTTTCTATTAAAAGACATTAAGACAGAATTTTAGAGATTCGAGCTTTTTGCTAGGTTTATTTTTCTTAAAGCTTTTATATTTTAAAATTTGGGAAGATCTACCCTATTTTTATGATTTAATCAATCGTTTAGTCTACTATGCCTTTATTCTGAATCAAAAACTACATGTATCTATGCCTGATGCAACCTGTATACAAAAGATTATTATATTTTCTTTACCATTCATAAATTACATTTAAATTACTATTTTACAAAAGAAAGAGGATATCTTTATTTGCGTTCTATGGTAAGAGGAAGAAACTAGGAAAATTCACAATGTCTATCACTTAAAGGCTTAAAATTTTTTTTACTTATTATATCGGTAAAGAAGGTGAAGTGAGATCGATGATCTTCTTTACTTTTTAATTTGGGTATTAATTCATTTTTACTTTCATTTTTGCGTAGAGCTCGAGTTGTTTGTATAATCTTAAAGAAGAAAGAGAAGAATCTTCTACTTTGTAAAAAATACAAAGTTCTTAATACATTTAATTTTGATAAACTAAAGAGTTCTAATGGATGAGAGTATGGTGTATTTTACCTGTCCTTAAAATAGATTCTTTCATTTTCTTGTAAAAGAGAGCAGTAGGAGAGACAGTTATATAGCCAAAAGAATCAATTTAGAGGGAATAGTGATGATTTTAATGAGTGAAAATAGCAATTTCCTAGGCAATTGAACGAGGAGTTGTGCCTTTCTCACAAAATTTAAAATTGTAAATCTCATAAAGTCTGTAAATTCTCTGAGCTATGTCAATCTTATTGTAATTGCAGGTCTACTTTAAATGAAAGAGGAGACTAAGGTAGAGCTATTGAATGACAGCCTATGTGAAGGCCACTTGTTTTGTAGGCAGCTTTAGAGAAGATCTTTTAAATCTGTTTTTGAAAAGATTGAATAAACATTTTAAAAGATTATAATCACAAAATAAAAAGTGGTAAATGATAGACAATAATGTTTCACAATTTAACAAATCAATTTTAGTCTTTATCACTCGGATTATTCCAGACAAACTACACTCTTCCAATTTTTATTTTACTAATGTCCAAAAATCCAATACCTGGTCCCACATCCATGTCGTCTTAGTCATACTAAAATTCTTGTTCGTGATCCATTTCTTCTCTTTAAGGTTGAAACATTTCGATTTATACGTCAAATAGGTTAATCTTACTGAAAGAAAGCTCACTATTGATTTGTTAGAGAGTGTGTTTGAGCTAATCTGAAAGTTTTAACTTTATCAACTACTAAACGTTCATTATTTAAGGATCAATTTAACCTTCTTGCCCAAGTAAATTTTTTAAATCTATTTTTATTGGCTTAATCGGGTCTTTCAAAACCTTGCTTATAGGTGTACTATTTATCTTTCTGTATGTTTACTTTTGCACTTACTTTTTAGATTAGTTCTCAACCTAGCGTGCGCCATTTAATTTTTATGACCTACTTTCTCTCCTACTTTTTTTTTGAACAGGAAAGGCTACGTTGATAGATTAAAAGTCATCTTTCAAAAGTGAAAGAAGCTTCTAGTTTTTTGTAGAGGAGAGTTTATTCATTGAATTGGCTCTACTTAAAAACAAAGCTTACAGAAGTGGATGGGGAGGGAAATGCTCTCTATATAGTAAATATACAATTTCCGAGTATGTGATGTTCATATTTTTCTCTTGTAATGCGTGTAAAACCGAGTTATAGATTTGAATATCTAGAACTTTTTCGTTAAAGTAACTCTATGTAACAAAAGCAGTACTTGGAAAAGGAGATTGAGTGCGGTTGTAACTTTGGAGGATTTAAGTTCCAAAGAAATCTTTTTGCAGTACTCCCAATCTTCGTAGTTAAGGTATGTTTATGTATGTTTTTCGTTTTTTGTGGAGAATCTATAAGCGAGAGATTTGTTGAGGAGTGTTTGGCTTTTCATGAAAAGTCCAACATGTTTGGTATATTAAACAATAGTCCTCATTTTATTATAAAGAGAAATAGCTTGATTTTGATCAATTTTGAATAGAAGTTATGATGGATTTAAATATTTCGTTTACATAAAATAAAGTTGAAGTTTATGATGTAATAGAATAATTAATTGAGACTATAGCCTTGTCCCAATGCAGAATCTGGCTTCTTGTGTTTCACAGATCATTCGCCATTTCCCGACCACTTATTCTTCTTCAGGACACTTTGCTTTCCAATATGGACGCTATCAGGACTGCATAGAGTCCACCACATTCCGCTACCATCTCATAGATTTCAGGGTCTATGATGAAACAGACGGGGTTACAATGGGTATTTGCTTGCCGAATTAATGTTCGCACAATTTGGTCTCGTATTTACTTACAAAAGCTTTTTAGCTCTCAGGTACTCCTATCAAAGTGGAAAAAGTTGTTACAGACCCTCAAAATATAGAATTTGAATACACTTGGCTTTCCTATCTTACAATCTCGATTCTTTTGATGATCCTAGTTTTTGTTTTAGTGGCTTCTTTGATGAAAAAAAGAAAGTAAGGTTGGTTGAAGGAATTTAGGTTACAGGAAAATATTACTGAGGTTTTTACACATATAGAAAGTAACTTATCTGTTTTAAATGGAGTGAGAGCTTTGACTTTGATGTGGATAATAATGGGAGATACTTTTATTAATAGTATAATAGGAGCAGTCAATGTGATTACTCTAAATTTTGTACTTTAGCGCCCTTTCACTCTACTAGTAGAAACGACACTGCTAGCAACAGATATTTTCTTTTTTCTAAGTGGCTTTTTTCTCGCTTACAAATTTACAGAAAGCAAGCAAAAGTAAATAAGTAGATACGGTATGACAGTATTAAGCAAGCTAGTTCGAATAATGCCATCTTATTTGTTGACTCTGATTTTTTACTACTCAGTATTTTTACATCTGGGAAGCGGGCCCAAGTGGGTTCTGAATGACGAGTATATAGCCATCTGCAAAAATATGTGGAGGTCTATACTTTTCGTTGACAACATTGTAAACAACGGTAAAACTCTCTGCATGCCTTGGGCTTTTTATTTACAAGTAGAAATGCAACTCTTTTTGGTCATTTTAATAGTTCTCTTTATTTATCATCACTCCAAATTAGGTTCTCTTCTGCTGGCTGCTAGTTTGATCGCGTATTCTTGGACGATAAACTTAATTTATACTGAACAACATTAGCAAAAATATCCTATAACTTTGGAAGCTCTCTCTTCATTCAAAGACTATATCTTTGATGTCTATATAAAACCTCAATACAGATGGACCCCCTGCTTGTATGGACTATTTTTTGGTCTAGCCTATCGTTAGTATCTAAGCTAGAGGGGAAAAACTAAAGATTAAAAAGTAAGCTTTTTACAAGCTAGCTTAGGAGTAAAAGTACAAAAAATACGATAAAAATTAGAGTAACACAGAATAAGCAGATTAGCTTTAGAGTGGGGTGGAATAGCAATTCTGAGTTTTGTAACTTTTTTCCCAAGAGTTCTTCAGCTTGGGCAAACATGGCCCCAATGGTTTCATTCTATGTGTATAAACTTTGGACGGATTTTATATCCTTTTGCTATTACTTTTGTGCTGACTCCAACTATTTTAGGAATAAAAAGCTCATTTTTTAGGACAATTTTGGATGCAAAGTTTTTTAATATTTTATCAAGGATATCTTATGGAGTATTTTTAGTACATGGGATGGTAATTTTCCGTATAAACTGGAGTAGAAGAGAAGATTTATATTTGTCAATAAACAACACTTATGTAACAGTACTCGCAGCAATAGTGTTAAGCTGTATTTTAGGGTTTTTATTGACGATAGCAGTTGAAAAACCTTTAAGAAAAGTGTTCAAAAATGTAGGAAAAAGTAAAACAGATTAATAGGTAATAAATAACTCTTCCACTTTGGAGAAGGAAATATTAGTAAGTGAAAACTAGCAATAAAAGATGTTTTTAGTAAATGAGTCTATAAAAACTGAAATGTCGGAAAAATGATTTATAATAATATAATGATTGTGATTTTCATCGAGCAAACTAGTAAAGTGAAGTCGTTTAATATTAATTTACTTAATGAAGTCGTAAGAGATGTATAACTTTATTATAAAATTGTGGATGATATTTAAAGAAGATTAAGGACTCATCTTGAATAGAAAAGATAAAAGATGAGATTTTGACGAGATTTTGGAACTATCTGGAATTGATGACTTTATTTTAAGGAATAAGATGAGATTTTGAAAT
>Ga0194117_10005726_pt1 | contig 11190 bp, 7 predicted proteins | sample TA2MahsurfametaG_FD_160579 | JGI IMG/M metagenome (GOLD analysis project Ga0194117, IMG submission 160579) | Freshwater microbial communities from Lake Tanganyika, Tanzania - TA2015009 Mahale N1 surface | ecosystem: Environmental > Aquatic > Freshwater > Lake | place: Tanzania: Lake Tanganyika...
TTTTTTTAAACTAAATTCTTGAGTTTCAGTTCCATCTGAAAATTCGATTGAGATAAAAAAAAGAGGAATTCGAATGATTTATTTTCCGTATTCTTTCATTCTCTTCCCTAGACCAATGTTACCCTTCTGAAGCCTTTAGAAATGGCAAATTGATCTTTACAATTCATATTTTTTATAATGTTCTTTAATAATTAAAATAATTCGAAGCATATAGTAACGAAAAATCGCAACGAAAAAAAAAACGACAACTGGAGCGCATCAATAATAATAATAAGGTCCTCTCACTTTAAATAATATCCCTGCACTTAGTTTTATTTATTACGGCTTTGCCTCACCCTTTATATTCGAGCTCAATACATAGCGAAACTTCTGACAGACATTGTTACCACAGGTTCGTAAGTTACAGTAATTTTTGAATGTAGTTCTTTCAATCTTATAAGTGAAACTCATAGTGCTCACTCCGAAAGATAGGTTTAAAGTACCCTATGAATCGGAGATGTTTCGCTTATCTTCGAAAATAAAAATCGTAAAAATAAGCTAAACTATAAGTAAAAAATAACTAAAACGATCTGTATTATCTTAAAAAGTGAAGTTGTAAGAAGTAACTTTGAAAAATATTTGAAACTTGGGCTTTTAAATGGCGAATTAAAAATGGGATTTGAATAAGAAATACAAATCATATGTAATATAATGAGGGTAACAAATATTCGTAAGTGTAAAAGGCCCAAAATTGAGGCTGAATCGACTTCTGCTCATGTGAACACAGGTTTTTAACTCTTTCACAAATTTATTCATTATTCTGCTGGCTATCTGGTGAACTTTACTAAGTGAGACTCTTAACTTATAACTTTTAAGTTGTTGGAACCTCAACGATAGGCTTTTTTAGCCTTGCTTCTTCTGTGCTTCTTTGGGCTTCGGATTTTCTATGGGTTTTCATAATAAATTTGGCCGTAGGGTGGCAAATCTTGAGTCTTTGGGGGTGCTTTATAGATAGATAAGTTTTCTTTTTCTACAAGTTGAATTAGTTTTTGTTTTTTCTGAGTGCTAAATGGTGTACTTTGGGAGAGATGAAGTGATGGGATTTTTTAATTTCCTTGTCGTCATTATAGTCTTAGTCAATGTTAGTTCTAACCATTTAATTAATTATAGTTGACATTATCAAATTTAAAATTAGAAAATATATTTTATCTAAACTTCTGATCTCCCTCCCGACAATCCAAAAAGGATGAACATTTTTAAAAGAGTCTTCTTTTGATGAGATAAAAGCACATTTTGTTTAAGTTAAAAAAAAATAGAATTTAATTATTTAGCAATCATAATACTGATAGTCACCTCTGAACGTTGCCATTTTTAAGGTGAGATTGATTAGATCTAATTGAAATTTTTATAAATTTATCATCTGCTAAAATATTTGGATAATAATTCAAACATCATATTCACTCCTTGGCTATAAAGAGTACATCCTCCTGAAGCTAGCTCGTCCTCAAAGCAGAAAAATCAATATAAATGGTTTCTCCCTATATCCTTAATGTTTATATTCTTTTCCATTCTTCGTTGAGTTTTTCTTCGTATTATAAAAAGAACTCTTTTATACTACTAAGCAATCTTATCTATTCAACACTTCCTTTGTATCTCAAACCTTTGTTCATAACCTACGATTAAATTATTTTCTATTCATTATATCTTTACATTGTTTTTTTGTTGAAAATCAACTTCTAAGCTTATTAGGATTTTTAGAACTATTTGCCGACTGTCTTTAGGTTTTATTAATTGTTTTTTTAGTTTTAACTGCAGTCCTTTAGTAAAAACTAGCAAATACCCACAAGTATATCTTTTGAAAGATCGAAGTTTTTCACTATTTAATCTTTTATTTCGAAAATCTCAGTAAGAAGCGTTAACCTTAACTAACGAATCGTTTTTATTTAAGAAAATTCATACTCTATGGTTGTATAATTCATCAAATTTTTAAGAATAGAAACGAAAAGTCCTAACAGTCTCTTCCTTTCTATAGGATAGCCCATTTTTTTGAGTAGCTGAAGTGTTTCCATCTGCAGATGATAGTTATTTTTGAGTATGTTTTGCTATAAAATAGGCAAGACTTCTTTGATTTAATTTTAAGTGAAGTCCTCAACAAGATTTAAAAGAGTTTTGGTGCTATTAGTTCGAACTTTGGGTATATTATGCGACAAATTTTTAATAATCTGTTTTCTGCATTCTTTGAGATTGAATTTCTTATTCACATTCGACACGAAAAATCCGATTCCTCGAGTACAGTTTGAAGCTATCTTCTCTTTATCACTTTAACTGTAAGTCATCATATAATCTAAACAAGCTTTCAGTTATTTTTCATTTAGAGCAATTGCAAAATTCGGTACTTTGGCCCAGTTAGATAGTCCCCAACTGATTTTCACCAGAGAATTGAATGATTTGTACTGTTTAGATAACTCAAGTAGAGCATTTACTGCCTTTTTAGTAATATCTTCAGTTTGGAATTAAGGGCAGAAAGAAAGATAGCCAACAAGTTTTATCAAAGTAACTCTCACTAATGAGTTATTTAATATTCCATTAATAGACTAAAACTATGGGTAGTTTGATTTAGTTTACACAAAAGATTAAAAGCAATGCATCGTAAACTTTTTGACATATTCGAATTAAGGTTTGCTCCATTATTGATAATCAATGTATGTTAGTGTTCCTAATAGATGTATATAATTGGTGGGTGCTAACTAAGTCGAGTAAACTTTGATATACTACTTCAAAAATTAATATAGATCCTACATTTTGATGCTATTGGAAGTTCTATTTTTCTTTAAGGATTGATTCTAATCCAAATAACCTTTAAAAATTTCCTATACGAAAATACTATACGAGGAGTTGACTTTATTGATAAAGTTTTCTTTCATTTGTTACCAGATTGAAACTTTATTCTCTATTTTGTAGAAAATGACTGAAAAGTAATTTTTGGATAGCTTTGTAAAATAGTTAAGAATCTCAGCAATAAGTTTATCTTAACTTTGCTTGTTTATCTTATTTAACCTTTACTTCATAACTTCAATCAGCTGTTTGTTTATATTTCTGCTCTCAGATTTCAAGTAGTGTTGTTAGATCTATTACCACTTTCGATTGTTGTTCACTAAGACTCCCAAAAAGTTTATACATAATATCTTCAACTCCTCTAATTAAGATATTCCCCATTAAAATTACAATACAGGAACAACATAGTTTCGAAGCAGTAGTCCAATACCTTCTTAAAAAGACATTTTGTCAATCAAACTGGAGTTATTACATAGTTAGCATAGTGTTTTGAAAATCGATATGATGATTTGTAGATTTTTTTCATAATAAAGTGCAAACAGTAAGAAGTAGAGTGCGTTTCTGAGTGCTGAAAATATTATAAAAGATTTTGGGACGAATGAAGATTTAGTTTATTTTAGTAGTTTTTAGATGTATGAACTTTAGGTTGTAGCTATTAATTTTTTTCCTTGGAAATTACTTATCATATGGAGTAAACAGATTACTGAGTTGGCCTTGACTTTATTATTCTTCTAAAATATCGATAATAGTATTAAAGAATGCTAACCAAAATTACTGCGCATGAGATTCACCACTTACCTCTTTTAGTCTACACTCATTTTTACCTCATTTGTAGTGATTCTTAACTTTTTAACATGTGTTAAAAAATCTTTTGTCAAAATGTTTGATGCCACACACATTTACCAATAGTTCTAAACTAAATTGGGATAGTGTTTGAAAAAAGTTGAAAGCAGCTGAGTTGAGTTTATCCTGATCTTTTGTTGAGCAGAACTTAGTTTCTTTTCTTTTTTTTGCTCTTTTGATAGCTTGTCTCCATCTTAATAGTCGGATGACTACGACATACTGGAAAAGCCTCCTTAAAGATAAGCATTTTCAAAGTTGAAACTTTAATATTTGCTTTATTTCTGTTTTCCAAATATTTTATCATTAAATGTTTAATTACCTAAAAAGCAAAGTTTGAAGATAAACTTAATACATTTCTACAAATCTAACGCATTATTCTTCATTATTCTCTCTCCTTTGGACTGCTAAATCAATTTTTCTAACTCTTAATGATGGAAGATCAGATAGCAGAGAATTTTGTTAAGTGTTTTAAGGGAATCTAAATTATCAAGATGCTGAGAAAATGGTATTTGCATGTTACTTAACATAATACTTAGTATTTTCACTATATCTTCCAGGAATTTTAGATATTTTTTGGAAAATTGGTTTTCAAACAGCATGATAATAACATCAAGAATTATCTTCACTTTATTTTGTTATATTTTTCCTTGAGATCTGCTTAATTTATTCATCTACTATAAAATAATTTTAAACTACTCTTCTTAATTTCTTAATTTTGATAATACCCTACCTTACTACAACCATTTCTACCATTCATTGTATCTAAATTACTGAGCTTGTATATTTGACTTTGTTATGTTTTTGGATGTTTCCCATAAACCTGCACTCTACTTCTTAGCTTTATCTCTCAATCGATTGTATTACTCAATCAATTCCTTTGATAAATACTTTTAGGAATCTTTTGATAACTATGCATATCCATCTTCAATCGTTTTCTTTCGAATGTTGACAGAATCCCTCACTCGTACTATATCTCCAAAAATATTAACTTACTCCTTATAATTTTATGAACCACTGACTGTTAAAGTGACAAATTATCCATCTATTTAGCTTTTGAAATACTATTGAGATCTCTACCACATTTCTTTGGGATGAATATTCCCTACTCTTATGAGTTTTAGCTCTGAGAAATAGAAAGTTATATAATTCATATCTTTCAAACTGATTAACTCCACTTTCAAACATTCCACTTTGCTCACGAAGCACTCTACTGTTTTTAACGTATTTATCTCACTTCCCATATACTATTTCTCATTTTTTTATCTGTACAAAGAGGTTATTTCATCTTTGTTAAAGTAGACCACTCCCTTACGACTTTATTATCTTATTTTGTTCGATTTTTTTTTCTACAATGAATAGGTAATATTTTGGCTAAAGATGATGGGTAGCAGATGCTAAAAATGCTGGTTTTTTACAGGTTTAACTTATATTTTGATGTACGCATTGTCTTTTATATTTGGATCCTTTATCATAAATTCGAAAGGATTGATAATTTTGACTATCCTGCCTTCTTGATGTTCTTGCATAATATAAATTTAACTATTTTTAAATATCGAATTGCCTTGATTACAATTTATAGAGTTTCAAAAATATTGTACAATCAAAACTACAATTTTTTTACAGTTTGCAGTATTCGATCTTTCTTTTATTTCAATGCTTTGTTCTTCAAACTCATATCCAAATGTTTTTTCAGTATATTCTCAGCTTTCAGAGTCTTAATAAAGAAAAATTTACCTTTTATTGCTCTATTTCTTTTTGATTCTTCAAAAACTTGGACAGGTATACTTCATTTTTCTAGCTTTTCCATGTTTTAGGTGCAAAACTTTTATTCTAAATAAATGGGTTATTACAAATTTATTCTCAAGCTATTCAAGTTTATATTATCGTTTCTTGTCCAACTCTCTGAGATTTTAATTTGCTTTGTTAAATTTTTATTTAATGTTTATCTTTTTCCTTTCAGACTCTTTTTGGTAATAGCTTTTTGATTTTTAACTGCACTCTTAAATATGAGTTGCTCTATGATAGTAATCTTGATAGCATTTATGCTATTCTTTTAGCTCTTCAGCTTTTATCTTATCTAAGATTTATTCAAAGTTTTTACTATAACTTTTAGCTCTCTCTGAAATCTGATGGTGTAAATACTTGCTATTATTTATGGCATTATTTATCTTTTATTCTATTCGTTAGATCTCAGAGTCAATTTAGGTTGTCTTATTGTTTTTGAGTTTAAGATAACGACTTTTATCTTCCATGGTCTTAGTCCCATTTAGACTAGCTCGTGAAGACTTAGTATCTGTTCTTTTATGGCTTAGCTATTTCTGTAAATCAATCATTTTTTAAATTGACTTTTAGTTTTAGTGTTTTACTTTTTTAACGATATTTTCGACAAATTATAGTTGGCTTTTAGTTCTTTTTTTCATTTATTTTAATGTCGATTATCTATTTTTATCAGACCTTGAAATTTTAAAATCAATCCTAGTTTTTCTTATCTATCTCTCTTTCTCATATAGTTACTCCATTTACTTCAGTTTCTTTTTCTTTAACATCTCCCTCTCTTTTTTACCCAACAAGTAGTCCAATTAACCTAAAATCATTAATCATTTACTCTATAACTTAGAGGTCACCTGTCTCTGGCTACTCACTTACATAAGTGCATATTTTTTATCTATCTAGACCAAGCTTGCTCGATCAATTGATTTTGAATCACTAATTAGTTTTAATTCATTTTTTAATACTTTTGGCATTAATAAAATTATAAAACTACTCAAACGTTTACTAAAATTTTTCACAGTAAAATCACTTTCTTGGTTGCGATACGTTGTCAATTGTACTGTTAATCTTTGTTTTCAACATTTCTGCCAAACGAATATACTCTTCTTTGTATCTCCTTGCTTCGTTTTCAAGCAAAGTGCATCTATCCACTAATTATCTTCTTTTTCTTTCAGAGTCTGCTTCCAAATCCTTTAGTGCAAGTCTTGCATCTCTAAGAGATGCTTGCAAATGTATATTTTATTGTTTCTTAGCTTAGAGTTGCTGTCTTAGCATTTTAAGTTCTGATTAGTTACCATTCATAGATCTTCCAATCATATTGTCTCTTTCTGCTAATTCATTTCTTGCTTTGGAGAGAAGATAGTTTAATTGATTGATTTGTTCTACACTATCAACTTTTTCCTGAATGAGTCTAGTGTTCTAATCATTGAAATCTCTCTCTAGATCTGCCAACTTAGATTCCTTATCCTGAATAATTCTTGTAAGTTATTGAATTTTCCTATTGAGTCCTTCCTTGCTATCTTAAACATTTTTCAACTTGGCCTAAAATGACTTAGTCAAATATTGTGTTCTCTTGATTTCCTAATCCCTGCTCCTATTCTTGATATCTCTGATCTGTTCCTAAAACTGCATTCTGTTCGAAATCAACAAATCATTTAATTTCTTATTTTAAATAGCAAGATCCTAAATAAACTATATGGTACTCTTCGACTCATTTATGTTGATTTTAGTTTTTATTCTAGATTTTTTATTTTACGTTAGAGTTCGAAAGTTAAGGATTAAACATACTATTGACCCTATTTTTTGAATTTGTTGAACTCTTAATTGTACTGGAGAGTAGTTTATTCAAAATTTTTAGTTTACATATTTAGTTGTGTTGACAACTCATGTATTTTGCCACCATATAGTTCTTAAAGTCTGGCCAACTAATGCTTGAGTTTGTCATTTTGCAAAGCCATATCTTGATTTTGATGGAGGAGATTGTTGATCTTAAATTATGCTTAAGATAAAGCAACCTCTTTTCTACTGAACTCATCTTTAAGTCTTATAAGCTTATTCTCAAACTATATTCTTCTCTTCCTTTCGTTATCTAGATCGGCTTAGATTCTTTATCTTACTTCTCTAAACTTCTTTCTTTAATTTTATAACATGAACTCAACTTCACCTACAGCTCCTTGTTCTTAATTACCATCTAAGTAAATTCTGATTTACTTCTATATGAGTATTTATTGTAATTTTTTGAGGCATTGCTGTATCCAAGACTTGTTTCAGGATTGTAATTGGTGTAGGGAATTCCAAAGTTGGGTCTATATGCCATATCCTTAAATAACTATTAATAAAATAAAGAATTAAAAAAAAAACGATAAGTTTAGCATGAATATATTAGCTCTTTTATGGATTTGAAAGATGTTCTCTTTCTCAGATAAATTTTAGCAAAAGATTCTAAGAAAAAGTGTATGCCTTTATGTTCTTTAAGTACCATAAGAAATGAAAAGTTACAAGTTTTTTTGTTCTCTAAGCTCTTCTTTGCCATAAAGTTTTTATAACTCAAAATTCAAAGAAAAAGATGTCAAGAAGAAAATAAGGCAAAAGCGAATCTGGAATGTCTTTACTCGTTGGAGCAATTGGGCTTGGAATAGGCTTAGTAGGTGGTTACCTCTTTAAAAAACTTGTTTCAGACGGAGCGGTTTAGTAAAGAGTCAGTGCATCAGTCCTTTAGCCAAGGAAGAAATAAGAAAATAATTAGGTAGTTATGGCATCAAATGTAACGAATAGAAATTAAAATTTTGAGGAAACAATGTTATGTCCCATCTCACTTGGTATTTAATATTTCTATTTAGAAATGATGTCTGATCCAGTAACTATCCCTGAGTGTGGACACTCTTTTGATAGGAAAAATATAATCCCTATACTTCATAAGAAGAGTTAATGCCCTCTTTGCAGAAAAAATACTTAGGTACACAGACTAGTTCCTAATTATCATTTAAAGCATGTTATCGACCATTACAAATAAACAAGAAAATGATTCTCTTTGATTTAATGAACAATACATTTTTTAAGATTGATAATAAATTTGTGAAGCAAAATTGTCTTAAGTTGGTCAAAAAATATAACATTAAGGTTAAAAATAGCAGAGTAATTACACTCAAATCAAAACAAAGAAAAAAACATGAAAAATGTTTGTAATCTAAAATTTAGCTTACGAATTATAGCTTTGTTTCTTATAATACTTTACCAGAATATATTCTCCAGTTGTAAATTAGTTCACATTATATTTAGTAAGATGCTCCGACGGAGACCATAAGCAGGACTCCCCAGGCAGAGACAACTTAAGAAGAGACTCAATTTGACCTTCCAATAGAATACTCACAAGAAAATTATTGATAGAATCAACCAGAAACACAAGAGCATCATTTCTTAGAAAGAGTGGACATTTAGTAAGACATAAAATAACTAGATTTCGAATAATATGATGTTCAGGAGATCAGAAAACTCTTCGAAGTCGCAGAAAAATTATTAATAAATGACCTTTCACTCCGTATGTTTTTTGTGAACCAGACTATTGCAGGAAAGCTACCATACTAAAATAGATATCCTTGATTGATTTTAGCAACATGAAAAGGCTTTACCTCTGTACACTTGGTTTTAGTTAGGTGGGAATTCTGTAAAAAACGTGTAAGCTTTGGGGAGCCTGAATGCTAAAAACCTAGAAAGATTATATCTGAGAAAAAACTATATTACAAGTTTGAAAACATTTAGAAAATGTAGTTTCAAGCTGGTAAAAATTAAACTAAATAGAAAGTACTAGATATGTGTTAGAATCGGATAATTACACTCTCTGATTTATGGCAAAACCTTGACCTTTCATAAATCCAGGAGTTTATAGTAAGTAAACAATATTTGATACAGATTAAAACAAGCAACTGTGTTTCACATTTGATTTCGTAAAAGCACAATTCAATTATCCAAATATCAACTTATTTTGGATCTGTAGTGATGGCAAGATGAAATTGAGGAACAAAACTAACTTATTGTGGCAATTGGGAGTAAAAAATGTTAGGATCTCGCATTGATAATTGATCAATTTATTACTTTTATATAATTATTAAAGTCAATCACTCCACTCATTTTTTACTCGACCTTTCCGTTTGCATTTTCCATCCATTTGAACTTCTTTTTGTTTATCTTAGTTCATTATAAATATTCCCGTCATATTGTCCAAATTCAGAAGGGGCTTTATAGTATCCAGGTGCAGGCTTTTCCAGTTACTTTTTATAGACTTGGTCGAAAAATGTTTATCTCTTGTTAATGTCAAATTTAGCCTTCGTTCCACCCCTATTTTGTGATAGTACATAGGTTCCTGTCTTCGACATCATTTGAATTTATTTGTAGTTGCCTGGCCCAGGGACATAGGTTGCTAAATGATTTATAATTTACATGATGGAGCGAATCTTTTTTACTTTGATTGACTAAAGCTGATATTTTGGAATTTACCAATGTATTTAGAAGACTTCATCGCCTAAATTTATGGATTGATATAGCTTCCGGGACCAGGGTTATCATTTTGAGGCTATATTGTTTTGGTTTTATCAACGATTGAAGTTTTTGGTCGCATAGTGAATTGTGGAGATCTTTCTCTGCTTTTCTTTTCATTATTATATAAGGCTGGAGAAGGTGTAAGAATCTTTTATTTGGATACATAACTGTTAAATGAAACTTTCTAAATTGAAAATTATCTACTTCTCTATTAAGACCAAAAGAAGGGCCCTTTTTTTTCGCAATATTTTCATCCCAAAATGATTTTAAGTTATACTTATCAGCTGAAGGAGAAACTGTCAAGCAATGAGTAAAATCAGACTTTTTTCCATATCCAATTGCTGTTGCCAAAGCTTTTTTAGTCAAAAAATCTCCTCCATAGGTACTTCTTGGGCAACTATATCAAAGAATCATTACCTAGGCTTAGGTTCTTCAAATCTACTTCCTTTGCTAAAAGAAAAGGTCTGTTTTGTTGGGGACTGATTAATGACTGAGCGGTTGATCTGATCAAATGATGCGACTGAATCAAGACAGAACTTAGTTTTCATAATTTTATTAATTTATGACAAATTAGCAATATGATATCGTTGATGTAAAAAAGCTAAGATTGAATTTACTTATAAATCTGAAAATATCAGTTCTCTATCTCTGAATCTACACTCAAAAAAGAGGAAGGTATCACCTTCAACACAATGTAGCTCAAAACTATAATAACTAAAACGAGTGAAAAGAACTTTAGCTTTTACTGGTACTCTTGGGTCTTTAATTCTTCTCTTTACATAATTTACTGGTGTGTCGGCACTTCTTCTTTTTATTGCTCTGCAGCCTCTTTCAAAACTTTTTCGATATACTCTTCACTTGTCTATGGTTAGTGCGCCATTCAATATTTATAGAATTAATATTATATCTAACAGAAATATCACTGACCCCACCAACTATTAGCCTTTAAATTTCTCGTAGAACTGACTCCAGCTGGTCGGACTGACTTCCATTTTTCTAATCTCGCTGTTGAGTTGGCTGAAGTTTCGTAATCAAAGTCTAAAGGGTAACATTCAGTAGGCTTATAAGCCAATTTGTTTTAATTTTTCTTCTTCTATTCAATTTAGTGTCTAAAATGTTATCTTCTGTGCATAAAAGTCAATCCATCATCCTTCTATTCACTTTTTACTCTTACTTGTTTTCTTTTCTTCTTGCTTTTTTCAACATTAACAGGTGATGCATATACTC
>Ga0194117_10005730_pt1 | contig 11185 bp, 7 predicted proteins | sample TA2MahsurfametaG_FD_160579 | JGI IMG/M metagenome (GOLD analysis project Ga0194117, IMG submission 160579) | Freshwater microbial communities from Lake Tanganyika, Tanzania - TA2015009 Mahale N1 surface | ecosystem: Environmental > Aquatic > Freshwater > Lake | place: Tanzania: Lake Tanganyika...
CGAGGATTTCACGAATGGCAACAATGCTTTCCCATTCACGATCCTTGTCTCCATGCTCAATGCCTACGTGGCCGCTATATCCATGGGAAAGGACCAATTTCATCATGCGCTTGTAATCCAAATCCGACTCATTTCCCGCGTCGTCCCAGACCTTTGGTTTCAAACTCACTCCTGTGGCCAGGGGCATCAGTTCATCTACTCCTCGGTAGGAGTCGTAGGATACAGGTTTACCGTCTAGAGTGCTAATCCGGAAGTTACCAAAATCGGGAAGGGTGCCTGCTAGGGGATGGTTGGCATTTCGGATAGTGTCTGCCAGCCACTTGCCATTGGAGGAGAATCCCCCATGGTTTTCGATCACGATATGAATACCCGTAGGTTCTGCATAGGTAGCGAGTTGGTGGATGCTGTCACTGACCAGTTTGGAAGCTTCCGCTGCATCTTCTGGACGGGTAGACCAGGAAATGTCCGAGTAGCCATTCACACGCACGGTGTGGCAGCCTAGGAATTTGGCGGCATCTATCCACTTTTTGTGATTTTCTACCGCTTTGCTGCGATTAGCCGCATCGCGAGCCCCGAGCATGCCCTCTCTGTCCACCATGATCAAGACTTGGGTGATGCCCTCGTTGTGGCATCGGGTATTCATTTCTTTCAAGTAGGCCATGTCCTGCGCCTTGTCAAAAAAGAATTGGTTGACATATTCTACCGCATGGATGCCGTGCTTTTTTGCGGTTAGCGCAAAATCCAGGTGATCCAATTGCTTGGAAAAAAGTAGGCGATTGACGGACCATTCGGCTAAGGAGATTTTAAAGGGAAGATCTGCTCCAGGTCGTGCAAAACTCAAGGAAGGGAGTCCAAGTCCCAGGGCTGCGGTGGCAAGTCCTGTGGTTTTGAGAAAATTTCTTCTGCTAGTCATGGGTATTTTGGGTTTGAAACTGTTTTTGAAGTGGAGGATTGAGAGGAATCAAACCTCCCAGCCTGGGCGGTAGGTTCGAGTTAGAAGGGCATTGGCCTGTGTATCGTTGGTAATTTCAACTTTTTCGGGATCAAAATCTATTTTTTTACCTGTTCTCAGTGCAATGGCTCCCAAGTTGATGGTATCGGTAATGCATTGGGCACGGGTAAAGCTTCCAGGAGTCTGCACCTTGTTGAGCATGGCATCCACCCAAATGTCGGTTTTCCGATCTACTTCACGGGAATTGATGCGTTCTGCCTCGCGGCCTTGCATGGCTGTTCCTTCGGGGAGCAGCACGGGATTTTCCCCGCGAAAACCTCCCAAGATCTTTCCCTTACTTCCAACTAGGAGCAGGCCTTCTTCGGGACTGTCTTTTCCTTCCGATTCGAGTTCTTCGCAGGCAAAAGGCTTCATGCCCCCATCGTACCAGAAGAGGTCAAAGGCGGGGAGAGCCGCTTGCTGTGGAAATTTCCATTTGATCATACAGCTGGCAGGAAAGGCCACCTCATTTTTTACCCATTGGTAGACTTGGTTGATTTCCTCCCTTGTGGTCGTACCGTAGGCTCGGACAGAAATGGGGCTGCGGTCAATACCCAAAGTTTCAAACAAGGGGAAAAGGCTGTAATGCCCCATATCTGCTACCGAACCCCCTCCGAATTCGTACCATCCTCGAAATACATTATGTGTGTATTGCTTGTGGTAGGGCATGTCGGGAACGGGTCCAAGCCACAAATCCCAATTGAATCCCTGCGGCACGGCTTGCACTTCGCTAGGACGCTTGGTCCATTGCTGCCACACGGGGCGGTAGGACCAGTTGTGAATTTCTTGCAAGTCACCGATCAAGCCTGCATCCATCCAGGCTTTGATTTGACGAAACTCAGGTCGATCTGACCAGGCCAAAAGGTGGCTGATTACCCCCGAATCCCCTGCCTTTTGAATCACTTTTCGTCCTTCAAGGAGGCGATTGGCAATGGGCTTGTGGGTGACTACATTAATTTTTTTACCCATGGCAGCCAAGGCGATCGGCGCATGGGTATGGTCTGGGGTCATGATTTTTACTACATCGATGCCTTTTTCTTGATCGAAGAGTTCCCGGTAATCCTCGTAACTCGCGCAGCCCTTGTATCGCCCAGAGGGTTTATTTTTGGCGTAGTATTTTTCCACATACTCCTGACCGATGTCTCTCCCTCCAGGGATGCCCGGCTTTCCTTCCCACCAGGACTCCTCGCCGAGGGTTTTCCGGATGTCGTTTCGAATTCCGTAAGGGGACCAATCGATGTAGTCCGTGGAGAATTTATTCACATCGCATACGGCAACGAGACGGATTTTGGGATTTTTCAATAATTCCCCCATTTCCCGTAGCCCTTGGGTACCGCAGCCGATGTTGGCAAGCGTAAGTTGGTCAGAAGGAGGTACGTGACCCGTACCTGCAATGACCGAAGAGGGGACGATGGAGATGGTGGCCGCGATCGTGGCTGCGGAACTAATAAATTCTCGGCGATTGAGTTTATCGGTTGGAGACATACCTGGTTCAGAAAAGTTGGAACTTTAATTTAAACAAAACCAGGGATTTAAGAAGGGGTTGGCAGGTAATTTACACCAAAGGGTGAAATTTTCAACTCCGTATTTTCACTATAAGCATCCCTTACTTCACCTCAAACACAGCCGACTCCCATGGACCTAGGACCAGGTCAATCTGTGCGCCTTGGGCATCTACGCGGAGTTGGGTGGTTTTCTTTCCAAACAGGACTTCTTGAATTTCCCGATTTCCTAGTTTCAGGTTCCAGGCTTTCAAGAGTTCAGGAGAAAGGAGGAGTACAGTATTTACAGACTGAGTTTCATCAAAATTCGTCACGACGAGCAACTTCTGCTCTGCATCCCAGCGGGCGAAAGCAAAGGTTTTGTCCGTGTAGGCCGAGTTTTTTGCGCGGTTGTAGCGGTGCAGATCCTGATAGGCTCCCATCAGCGCGGAACTGTTCCGAGTAAAATTGAGTACCTCTGAATAGTAGTTACGTAGCGCTTTTTCGTTATCGGAGAGTCCGCCTCCATCAAACTTACCCCCATTCATCCACTTCTGGTGCTGGGGCACGCCGATGTAATCAAAGATGGAGGTTCGGCTGGGCTGTCCAAATCCGGCCATCTCTGCACCTGGCTCACCCACTTCCTGTCCAAAGTAAATCATGGTCGGGGAAGTGGTGCTGGTAGCCGATACGACCATGGCAGGCAGTGCCTTCCATGGATTGCCCGCAAATTCTGGACTGGCGATGCGCTGCTCGTCGTGGTTTTCAAGGAAGTGCAGCATGTGGTGTTCGATGTCTGACAATCCTTCCAGGATAGGTACCAGATTGTCGGTAGATCCATGGCCTCGCATGATGTGCTTGAGGGTGTCGTACAACTCTACCTTATCGTAGAGGTAGTCCATCTTGCCCTTGTGGATGTAGTCGCGGTAGAGGCTTGGATTGTACACCTCCGCCAACAAAAAGGCATCGGGGTATTTTATTTTGATGTGGGAATTGAGGTAGGACCAGAATTCTACGGGCACCATCTCTGCCATGTCAAAGCGGAAGCCATCCACCCCTTTGGCCAGCCAAAACTGGGTGATGTCCTTAAACTTGATCCAGGAATCGGGCACCTCTTTGCCTTGCCAAAAGGCATGGTGCGCTTGGATATCCAGGGTGGAGGCGTTTTCAGGAAGGGGCACAAAATCCTTGATTCCTTCGGGGCTGACTCCATAGTTGACCTTGACGGTCTCGTACCAATCGTAAAAGTCAGGCTGGGCGAGGCGGGAGCCATTCCCCGTCCACTTGGCAGGAAACTCCTCAAACTTTCCATCGCTCAAGGGATGTGCTGCTCCGCCCAAGGGCTGGTAGCCATTTTTGGAAGCAGGTACCTGGAAGGCCTTTCTTGGCAAGTAGTAGAAGTTGTTGTTTTTTGCGTAAGCCAGATTGGCATCGTCTTTCGCACCAAAGTCTAGGATACCCGCTGGGTTGTTTTTTCCTTCGTAATGCCGAGATACATGGTTGGGAACAATGTCGATGATCACCTTCATGCCCTGCTTGTGGGTACGGGCAATCAGCGTCTCAAACTCTTCCATTCGGCGCGTCACATCCACCGCCAAGTCTGGATTGACCTGGTAGTAATCCCGTACCGCATAGGGGGAGCCTGCCCGCCCCTTGATCACATCGGGATCGTCTGAGGTAAGTCCGATTTCTGGGAAATCGCCAATCACCCCATGATGGGGAACCCCCGTGTACCAGATGTGGGATACGCCCAATTTTTTGATTTCGGACAAGGCAGCATCCGTGAAGTCGTTAAACTTTCCTACTCCATTTTGTTCTTTGGTGCCCCAAGGAATGTTGTGGGTATTCGTATTTCCGAAGAGTCGCGTAAAGACCTGATAAACGACGATTTTTTTTGAGTTCATGGGGGTAGGATCTTCTGATTTTGGGCGAAGGCTGGCGAGCAGGACCAAGGCCAAGAGGAATGGGAGGGTACTTTTTTTCATCGATTTATCGGGTCAATCGGTACAGTAAAATAGCATTTCGCTTGATCAAGGCAGGAAATTGCTTCATGTGGATAGTTTCTCCAGGGGCATGGGCACCGGAACCTGATGCACCGAGCCCATCCAAACTGTCCATAAAGGAGGCTACAAAGGAGATGTCTCCCGCACCACGGCTACCTGGATCTCCAGGCTTCACGGGGCCGTAGCCCAGATCTTGACTGACTTGACTGAGCACCTCTGCCAAGGCATAGTTGCCTGGGCTAGGTTCCATGGAAGGAATACCATCCGAAAAGGTGATTTCTGCGTCGGTTTGGTGCAGGTTGTTGGCGACGATTTCCCGCATTTTGGCGCGTGCAGCCTCCTTTTGGGCTTCGCCTAAAAAGCGTAAATCTCCCGTCACGATGGTTTCACGTGAAACAATATTGGTTTTCCCAAGGGAACTGCCGGCACCCGTACTTGAGTTGATGGCTACATCCGACCCGCCGACAATTTGGCCTGGGTTGAAGGTTAAGTATTTTTCTCCGGCGAGGGCTTCGCGAAATTCATTCAGGATGCGTGCCGCTTCGTAGATGGCTCCATAGCCTGCATTTTGACCAAATACCCCACTGGAGTGGCCTTGCTTTCCACTGGTCTTAAGTGTCCAGCCAGAGGCGCCACGGCGCGCCACGGTGGCTCCGCCAAAACCCTGAGCGGTCTCATAGGCCAAGGCGATGTCGTGTTGCTTGGCTCGTTCGATAAAGTCCTTGCGTGCCAAGGTGGCATTACCTGTGCTTTCCTCATCTCCATTGAAATACACGGTGATGGTTCGATCTTCCAAGAGTCCCAGTTCATGCATGGCCTTGAGGCTGGCAAGCACCAACAAATCGCCCCCTTTCATGTCGTTGGCACCTTGACCCGTGGCGGTGCTGTCGTTGAGCCAGGTGAAGGGGGTGAAGGGCATGTCTTTTTCAAATACGGTGTCCAGGTGCCCGATGAGGAAGAGTTTTTTTCCTTTACTTCCCTTGCGGGTAGCCACAAAATGTCCTGCGCGCCTCACTTCTGCAGGCACCTCTACCCATTCGGTTTGAAATCCGATTTTTTGAAATTCCCGCTCAAAAACGCGACCCACTTCCCGTACTCCTTCCAAGTTGAGCGAACCTGAATTGATGTTGATTACTTCCTCCAAGAGGCTTACGGTCTCCAGGTAGTTTTTGTCGATGCGCTCCAAGAGTTTTTGTTCTTCATTGCTCAGCTTTTGCTGTGCAAAAGAAAAGAGGGGAAGTAAGAAGAGTAGGGGGAAAAATACGAGCTGTTTCATGGCTTGAAAATTAAATAAAATTTAAGGGAGTGCACAGCGTCTTACCTTTCTTTGGAATAGGAAAGCCAACGCTTGAGTTTTTGTCGCTCTATTTTTTGGACCAAAGGCAAAAGGAAAAATCCCATCCTCTGGAAGAGCATCAACATCCGGAAAAGGGAAGAAGGGTAAATTTTCCGCATTCCTTTTGCAGCTCCTTGTATCATGCACAAGGCCACATGCTTGGAGGATTGGATGGGAGTAGGAATGGGGACCTGAGGGCCTGCGGCATCAAAAAATGCGGTAGAGGTAGCAATAGGAAATACAAGACTCAACCAATCTCCCTTTCCTTCGGCCCAAAGGGTAGATGCCCATTGCAGCAAGGCGGCCTTGGTGCTCGCATACATGCTATAGCCTGGTATGGCCCAATGGGAGATGGCCGAACACGTAATCACGTGCCTCAACGCACTTTTTGGATAGAGGGTTTGAAGGCTATAGCCGAGTTGGATAGGTGAATGCACATTCAACTGAAATAACAGATCCATTTCGTCCCAGGGTTGCTGTTCTGCTGGTGCATAAAAGGCTTTTCCAGCATTGGCAAAGCAAAAGTCGACCCTGTCCCAATGGGTAGAAAGCCAGGAAAGAATCTTTGCATTACCCTCCTTTTTGCTTAGATCTACCTCAAGAATTCCCTCAATTTCTGGCATTTCGATTCGAAGTGCTTCTAAAAGAGGGAGGGAAATATCCACTGCTACTATTCTCTTGCTAAAGGGATAGAGTTGACGGACGAGCTCAAGTCCAATTCCTGAGCCTGCTCCTGTAATGACAATAAATGCGTCCTTATATGGGCTCATTTGGAAGGGAGATCGGGATGGGAAATTGAAGGGTAAAGGGCTGAACGCGAAGGGCGAGCCAAGGAGTACAGCTTCGAAGGTCTGGAAAAAGCTGGGGATCTAGGGAGAGATTCCTCATCCGCGCCAATTTTCCCCAACCCCTTCCTTGAGGCCGGGTAGCTAAAGTCTTACCTTCCCTAGTTTGAACCAAGCGCAAGGGTAGTAGGGAAGTACTGATGGGAAAGGAAAGTCCACCGTGGGAAATTTCTGCAGAAAACACCACTCCCTTTTCCGTTTCGACCTGTAATTGGTCCCTATTTTTTTCTTTTTTCCAATGAAAGCTTGCCAATTCCTTGGGGATATTCCAATTTTTTCTCCCGCTGCTTAGGCTTTCAGGGGAATCTACAAAAATTGAGGTAATGGCCTGTATTCCTTTTTGACCAAACACTCCAGGGATCAATAGTAATTCTCGGTAGGGCCCCACGGGAGACTCCTGGTAGTCTACCAGCATGACATAGCCTAAGCCCCCTCGAGCTTTCCCTTGTAAGCTAGGGGGCAAAAGTCCAGCACCTTCTACCCAGGCCTTGTCGAATCTGTAAATTAAAATTATTCCTTCTCCCTTTAAGGTCCAGGGGGGAGGCAATTCGGTAGAGGATAGGGGTGGCTTAGACATAGGGGGAAGGGCTGATGGCGGTCCATCCACCGTCTATGATGAGGGTTTGTCCGGTGATGTGTCGGGCAGCATCAGATAATAAAAAAGAAGCTGCTTCTGCGATATCTTCTGGAAAAGCAGGTCTCCCTAGGGGAGTGATTTTGGACCAGGTGGAGGCGTAGGCTGGATCTGAGGTGGTTCTCTCCGTGAGGGTAGCTCCTGGGGCAATGGTATTGATACGAATCCCGAAAGGGGCCAATTCTAATACCAAGTTTTTTGCCAGCATTTCTATGGCTGCCTTGCTCATGGCGTAGGCGGCGAGTTGTTCGTGGCTTTGATGCGCAGTTACCGAAGAGGTAAATAAAATAGCTCCTCCCTGGTCTTGATTTTTCATGACTTGGGCCACGGCTTGGGTGAGAAAAAACGTTCCAGCTTGATTGACGCGAGTCACCTCCATAAAATCTTTCCTACTGTAGCCCAAGAAATTTCCAAATAGGGTGATGCCCGCATTGCAGACCAATTGATCGATCTGTCCATGTCTTTGCAAGGCTAGCTGCACCATCTCCTCGATAACTTCCTGCTTTGCAGCATCTCCAGAACATCCTATGACCGAACCTTTGCCCAATCGGGAGAGGTAGGCCACAGCCTCTTGAGTTAGGCTTTTTTCCAAATCATTCACTACGATATGGGATCCACTTTCAAGGAGTTTTCTTGCAATCGCAAGTCCTATCCCTTGACCTGCCCCAGTGAGTAATGCTACTTTTTCCATGTATTTTTCTTTTTTACCTGAAGATTTCCCCTCATCAGGTCAGCAAAAAAACGAATGATTAATGGGAATCTCTTCTCACTTCAGCGCCTGAACTTCCCTGTAGAAAATCAAAATCTACCCCCTCATGAGCCTGATTGACCTTATCCAAGAAGAGCTGAACGTATCCTCTATCGTAAGGCAAGGGGCTAGGGGAAAATGCAGCATTTCTCTGTGCAAGTTCTTCCTCCGAGACCAAAAGTTGTAAGCTTCTCTGGGGCACATCCAGGGCAATCAAATCTCCCGATTGGACCAAGGCTAGCGGACCTCCGATGGCTGATTCTGGAGAAACGTGTAGGACTACGGTGCCAAAGCCAGTTCCGCTCATGCGTCCATCCGAAATGCGCACCATGTCGGTAACTCCTTGTTCAAGTAATTTTTTTGGCAAGGCCATATTGCCTACTTCTGGCATTCCGGGATATCCCTTAGGGCCAACATTTTTCAGCACCATCACACAAGAGGCATCAATGTCCAGTTGCGGGTCATCAATTCTCGCCTTGTAATCGTCAATGTTTTCGAAGACCACGGCTCTTCCCGTATGGGTCAAAAGGCGTGGACTTGCTGCCGAAGGCTTCAATACAGCTCCATGGGGACAGAGGTTGCCAAAAAGTACTGCGATTCCGGACTCAGGTTTGAAGGGTTGGTCTAGGGTGCCGATGAGGTTTCTATCCCAACATTCGGCCTTGGCGATGTTTTCGCCTAAGGTTTTGCCATTCACTGTCAAGGCATCGGTATGCAGAAAGCCTTGAATTTCTTTCATCACAGCCGGCAGTCCTCCTGCATAAAATAGGTCCTCCACCCAATGCTCTCCTGAGGGTTGTACATTGGCGATGAGGGGAATTTTGGAAGAAAATTCATCAAAATCAGTAAGGGAAATGGGTACCCCCATCCGCTTGGCAATGGCAGTGAGGTGCAAGATGTAATTGGTGGAGCCACCAATGGCAGCATTGACCATGATGGAATTTTCTATGGCTTTTCGAGTGATAATTTTATCCATAGTCAAGTCCTCCTTGACCATCTCTACGATGCGCATGCCTGCCAGATGAGCGAGCACTTTTCTCCTGGAATCCGCTGCAGGGATAGTGGCGTTGTCCGGCAAGGCTAGTCCGAGCGCTTCCACCATGGCGGCCATGGTAGAGGCCGTACCCATAGGAGCACAGTGACCCACAGATCGGGACATGGCTGCTTCCGCAGCTACAAATTCTTCTTGGGAGAGTTTGCCCAATTTGAATTCCTCAGCAAATCTCCATACGTCTGAAGTGCCAATTTTTTTCCCTTTGTACCTGCCCACCAGCATGGGCCCACCAGAAAGTACCAGGGTAGGTAGGTTGACCGAAGCGGCTCCCATGACTAGGGAGGGGGTAGTTTTGTCACAACCGCACATCAGAACGACTCCGTCCATGGGATTGGCACGTATGCTTTCCTCTACATCCATGGAGGCGAGATTGCGAAAGAGCATGGCCGTGGGTTTGATGGAGCATTCCCCCAAGGACATGACCGGAAACTCCAAGGGAAATCCTCCAGCTTCCCAAATCCCTCGCTTGAGGGCTTCTGCCAAATCTCGGAAGTGGGCATTGCAGGGTGTCAACTCAGACCAGGTATTGCAAATGCCGATGACTGGTTTTTCTCCCTCAAAAAGGTGCTGGGGTAGCCCTTGGTTTTTCATCCAAGACCGGTAGATAAATCCATCTTTGCCAGTTCTGCCGTACCATTCCTGGCTTCGTAGTTTTTTTTTCGACATGTGCGTGGTTGGGTCCTCGTAATTGGCCAAGAAGTTACCAAAAAATCCTACAAAAGGAGAGGTATTGGAGCCAGAAATAAAAAATCCTCTTGACTTTTTAGCCAAGAGGATCGGAAAATGGGGTATTGAATGGAGTTAATCAATGCGGGTGATTTTGGCACCCAGCGCATTGAGGCGCTCGTCGATGTTTTGATATCCTCGGTCGATCTGCTCGATGTTATCGATCACAGAAGTACCGTTGGCTGACATGGCGGCTATCAGAAGCGATACTCCTGCGCGAATGTCTGGGGAGGTCATCTTGATGCCACGAAGTGCATACTTGCGATCTAATCCGATCACGGTAGCGCGGTGTGGGTCGCAAAGGATAATCTGGGCACCCATATCAATCAATTTGTCTACGAAGAACAAGCGAGATTCAAACATCTTTTGGTGCACGAGTACGGTTCCCTTTGCCTGAGTGGCCGTCACCAAGATGATGGACAGCAGGTCAGGGGTAAATCCAGGCCAGATTTGATCCGCTATGGTGAGGATAGAGCCATCGATAAAGGTTTCGATTTCGTAGTGTTGTTGTGCAGGAATGAAGATATCGTCTCCTCTAAATTCCAACTGGATACCCATGCGTCGGAAAGTTTCGGGGATAATGCCTAGCCTATGGATTTGACAATTTTTTATGGTGAGTTCCGACTGGGTCATGGCGGCCATACCAATAAAGGAGCCAATCTCAATCATGTCGGGAAGTAGGGTATGTTCGGTTCCTCCCAACTCCTTGACCCCTTCGATGTGTAGGAGGTTGGAGCCCACACCCGTGATCTGTGCCCCCATGCGGTTGAGCATGTCGCAAAGTTGCTGCAGGTAAGGCTCGCAAGCAGCATTGTAAATGGTAGTTTTCCCTTCGGCCATCACGGCGGCCATGACGATATTGGCCGTACCGGTCACAGAAGCCTCGTCTAGCAACATATAGGTGCCTTTGAGGTGCTTGCCATCGATATGGAAAATTTCATTTTTGGCATCGTAATGAAATTTTGCACCCAATTTTTGAAATCCAAAAAAGTGGGTATCCATGCGTCTTCGACCGATCTTATCTCCTCCTGGCTTGGAAAGTTTTCCTTTCCCAAAACGGGCCAAGAGTGGCCCTAGGATCATCACAGAACCTCTCAAGGCAGAAGCTTTATTCAGAAAATCCTCTGTTTCTAGGTAATCTAGATTGACTTGGTCTGCTTGGAAAGTGTATGATTCTGGTGCTAGTTTCTGCACCTTCACCCCCATGTCAGAAAGTAGCTCGATGAGCTTGTTGACATCGCGGATATTTGGGATTTTGTGGATGGTGACCTTTTCTGAGGTCAAGAGCACGGCACAAAGAATCTGAAGTGCCTCATTTTTTGCTCCCTGAGGAATGATTTCTCCTTTGAGGCGGTGCCCACCTTCTA
>Ga0194117_10005731_pt1 | contig 11182 bp, 8 predicted proteins | sample TA2MahsurfametaG_FD_160579 | JGI IMG/M metagenome (GOLD analysis project Ga0194117, IMG submission 160579) | Freshwater microbial communities from Lake Tanganyika, Tanzania - TA2015009 Mahale N1 surface | ecosystem: Environmental > Aquatic > Freshwater > Lake | place: Tanzania: Lake Tanganyika...
CGTATCGTCTTCCCATTTACACAGTGACCTTTGATACGTTTTTTAGACCCATACAGCTGCAGATACAGCTCCGGATTTACACCGGATTCCTTATTAATTCTACGTTTAGAAACCTTTTAGCGCTGTAAAGTTAGTGAAAAAATATCGGTATACTATAAATAAATTTATTTTTACATAAGTGTTAAATAAATGAATGGAGATTTCTAAAAAAAATAAGTAAATATCATTCAAATAAATATTTTAGTATGTTTGTAAGAACTTTAAATTTTTAAATTATGATTTTAGCAGCTTCCCTTTTAGATGCATTTATAGGAGTATTTTTATTTGTTGTTTTTCTCGTTCTTTTAATATTCATTTTCTATTTATTAACACTTCAGAATGCCTTGAAAAAAGTGTCGAGTCAAAACAGAACAGTTGAGCCAGGAAACGTCTGGCTTATGTTAATACCTCTTGTTAATGTGATATACCCATTTATTTTATATCCCAAAATTTCTGAGTCGTTGAAAAATGAATTTGAGTCTAGAAATATGCCTCAATCGGGTGATTACGGTAAATTGGTAGGATTACTTTTTGCTATTTGCGGTCCACTTGGAATTATCACGAATTTCATCCCTCCTTTGAGTATAATTGTTAGTTTAGCTAATTTAGTATTATTTATCGTTTATTGGGTTCAAATAGCGGGCTTTAAAAGTAAATTAGATTAATATTTATTTAATAAGGAATTCAAAAGGGGCTTAGGCCCCTTTTTTTATTCACTTTATTTAAATAGCATCATTTAAGCTTATTACAGAATTTGAAACTATTTCTCTAGATTAATACATTTACTCGAAAAGAGATTATTAGTTTTTATCCATTTACCAAGTCTACTTTTTTCGATTGTTTACGGCCTCGTAAATTACATGTTGAATATTCGTTCGGATATTCATGTCGCGAATTTTCCAATTTTCAGCACTCGGATTCACACGGTTAGAGAGAAAAATAAAAATTACATTATCCTTAGGGTCCGCCCAAGCAAGGGTCCCGGTAAATCCGGAATGTCCAAAACTCTGCTGTGAAGCTAGTTCATCGCAGGTGCCACCACCACTTGCTTTAGGTCGATCAAAACCCGCACCTCTGCGGTTTCCCGGGAATTGAGCTCTGTTATATTCATCCATTGTGGCAGCACTGAAATACTGTTTACCTCCGTAATTTCCTTTGCACAAGAAAAGTTGCATAATACAAGCCAAATCGTAAGCGTTCGAAAACAATCCAGCATGACCTGCAACTCCACCAAGCATAGCAGCGCCTTGATCGTGCACATACCCATGAACCAATTGGTTTCTGAAGTAGTTGTCTTTTTCAGTAGGAGTAATACGTTCCTTTGGGAAATAGTTTAACGGTAAATAGCGCATTGTTTTCAAGCCCATTGGCTCATAAATGTTTTTTAGGAGATAAGTATCTTGAGATTCTCCAATTAAATTTTCAACAATTTTCTTCGTAAAATAAAAACATAAATCAGAGTATTTAAATCCCTGCTCAGATCTCGGTGTTTTATAAATTTGAGCATACATGCTGTCTACATAAGTATCTTTCATGAAAATGTTATCAGCTACTGCCAATGTATAACCTTCTTTCTTTGAAATACTGTAAATAGCAGGGTTTAATTGTTCATTCACTTTCGTGCGGTTATAAAATGGAATATATGGAACAAAACCAGCTTGGTGGGCCATCATGGCGCGTATGTTCACATTCGCATAGGAGGTATTTTTAGTTTCTTCTAGGTAATCTCCTAGGGTTTTCGATAAATCGAATTTCCCATCCGAATGTAATTTCATAGTCAGCAGGGTAGAGGCAGCTATTTTAGTGATTGAAGCAATGTCATAGAGATCATCGTTTTCTACCTTTTTCGCATTCTTATCATACGAGTGATTCCCATAGGAATTATTGAGAATAATCTTATTATTCACCGCCACCAGCACTTGACAGCCAGGATAGGCTCCTGCTTTAATTCCTCCAATGGCAATCTCTTCAATTTTCTTTATATAGGATGAATCAATTCCAAGTTCCTGTGGGGAGCTGAACTTCAAACGACCGTTTGTTTTCATTGAAAGATGATTACTCTGTTGGTTTTTAATCTCTATTGCACCTACTAAAGCTTGTGCAGTAATTTTTTGAGCAATTACATGATTTTCGTGCGCGAGAAGGATACTGCTAAAACATTCCAAGTCTTGCTTTATTTTCGAGGATCCATCTCCAAAGAAAATAAGAACGTCGTTATTTATATTTTGAAACTCCGTCTTTATATTTTCGGGTAGATCCAAAACTTGTTGATTTTTCTCTTGGCTATGAATAGAAAGTATGGCGACTTCAGCTTGTCTGAGTTGAGTCATTTGCTTTGGCGTTATGGCATCAAATGTAGGGGCATACAATACATCAAAAGCAGCGAAGTGATTTAAAGTGGAATGAAATGAATCAGGATTTCCACCAATTGAAAGGACAGTAATATGTTTTGATAGATCTCCAATTGGAAGAATATTACCGCTGTTTTTCAGTAAAATAAGTTCCTTTTCAAAGAGCAGTTCTTGCCTGTAAACAGGCAGGCCATTATTTTGAAGGAAAAGTTCAGTAGCCCAAGAGATTTGAGGAACCGGTTTGTTGATTTTTTCCGCTATGATGTTATCTTTCCATGCACAAAATGACAACAGAAATAATGAAGTAAGTGCAAGCAAACTAATTTTGAAGTCTTTTCGAATGAAAAATATCATCTACAAATTTAAGTTTTTTTATTTAGGCCAAGTTCGTGCCAAATTGAAAAGCTTATACAGTGTCATTAGTACACTAACTGTAATATACATATTTCCCATCAATTTATCAAAAAAACTTCTGAACATCAGGTATTGCTCATGTTTGTAAAAACTGATTTAATTCACATCGAAACAACTCCGATTGGCTTAATTTTGCAATATCATTGAAGTTGTGCTTGATAAACATACACTATGGAATTAATGGGAAATTACGGAACCAATGCCGACTTGGAAGCAGCCATTGGCTTGAAAGGTCTTGGTAATCAGTACTGGAACTTAACTCCGGCAGAGTTGGTGGAGGACTCAATTATTTTAGGTGAGGGGATTCTGACAGATACCGGGGCATTGGCGATTGAAACAGGAGAATTTACGGGAAGATCACCGAAAGACCGATTCATTGTTCGAGATGAAATTACAAAGGATGTTGTTTGGTGGGGAGACATTAATATTGGTTTTTCTCCGGAGAGATTTGATGCCTTATTCGATCGGATGAAAGCATATTTGAACGAAAAAGATGTTTATGTAAGGGATGGATTTGCTTGTGCTGACGGTAAATATAGAATGAATATCCGCATTGTAACAGAATTGCCGTGGTCAAATATGTTCGCTTACAATATGTTCATGCGCCCTACCGAACAAGAGTTGAAAAACTTTTCACCCGATTGGCACATCCTATGTATTCCGGGTTTCAGTGCAGATCCCGAAATAGACGGGACACGCCAACATAATTTTGCCATTTTGAATTTTACGAAAAAAATGATTTTAATCGGTGGAACGGGATATACTGGTGAAATTAAGAAAGGCATATTTTCAGCGTTAAATTTTATTCTTCCACACGAAAGGAATGTTTTACCTATGCACTGCTCGGCAAACATTGGAAAAGATGGAGATACAGCAATATTTTTTGGTTTGTCTGGAACGGGAAAGACAACACTTTCCTCCGATCCCAATCGTCGCTTAATCGGAGACGATGAACACGGTTGGAGTGAAGATACTGTATTCAACTTCGAGGGGGGCTGTTACGCAAAAACAATTGATTTGTCTAGGGAAAAAGAGCCGCAAATTTACGATGCGATTAAATTTGGCGCTTTGTTGGAAAATATAGGTTTTGAAAATGAGACTTCAACCCCAAACTACTCCGATCACTCATTGACAGAAAACACGAGAGTTTCATATCCCATCTACCACATCGAAAATATTGCTGTTCCTTCCCTAGGCAGCGCCCCCAGGAATATCTTTTTTTTAACAGCCGATGCGTTTGGTGTCTTACCGCCAATTTCAAAATTAACGACCCAACAAGCTATGTATCACTTCATGTCTGGATATACCGCTAAAGTTGCCGGGACAGAGGTTGGAATTACTGAGCCAACAACTACTTTTTCGGCAGGATTTGGGGCTGCATTTTTACCGCTTCACCCTGCTAGATATGCCAAGTTGTTAGGAGATAAACTCAGTGGTTCTGGTATCAATGTTTGGCTCTTGAATACCGGATGGACAGGAGGTGCTTATGGCGTAGGAACTAGAATAAAATTGTCACACACGCGCGCCATGATAACCGCAGCACTGACAGGAAAGTTAGACCATGAAGCTTATCAAATACTTCCGGTTTTTGAATTATCATTTCCAGTGGCTTGTGAAGGCGTGCCGTCAGAATTATTGAATCCAAGAAATACTTGGGAAAATAAGGCTGATTACGACAGGACAGCTGCAAATCTGGCCTCTAAATTTGTGAATAATTTTGAAAAATTTGCTTCAGAAACGAGCCAAGAGATTCTGGCAGCAGCACCGAAAATTTTAGTGTAAATAGAAGTACTTGAAATGAAAAAGCCCCTCATGAGGGGCTTTTTCAAAATGTATTTAACTTATTTTTTAGCGCTTGTGCAAAGATTCATCCGAAACTGTCAACTTTTTTCTTCCCTTGCGGCGGCGAGCAGCCAACACACGGCGACCATTTTTTGTAGCCATTCGCGATCTGAAACCGTGTTTGTTTCTTCTCTTTCTTACCGACGGTTGAAATGTTCTTTTCATATTCTTTAACGTTTATTGAATTCGGGAATGCAAAGATAGGTATTTTTCTTGCTTTCACAAGTAAACTGAAAAAATATTACAGGGGATCAAACTATAAAAATTCAGTTTCATAGCAAATACATGGTGTAAACAAATCAGAATGGATTATTTTTGTAATCTGAAAACCGCAGATTAGAACATTGAAAGAGAGTAAAAAGTCAAAACCGAATTTAAAGCAAGCTAAAGGATTTTTAAGGTACTTAAAGCCTTATGGTTTTACTTTCTTTATTGGTTGGATTTTTCTATTGTTATCAACTTCGGCAGGTTTACTGTTTCCTTATTTGATGGGTAAGTTATTAGGAGCAACGAGCGGTAGTATATCAACAAGTCAAATTAATCTAATTTCTTTGAATGATATAAATCAAGTGGCTCTCGCTTTATTTCTATTGTTTGGCTTTCAATCCTTATTTTCTTTTTTAAGGGTTGTCTTATTTAATAACGTAACTGAAAACGCTCTCAGGGATTTAAGAAATGATGCTTTCCAACGATTAATTTATATGCCCATTGATTTCTTTAACGAAAATAAAGTGGGTGAGCTCTCCAGCAGAATTTCTAGCGATATAACGCAAATTCAAGAAACGCTACGAACAACAATAGCAGAGCTATTTCGCCAATTAATAATGATTTTTGGCGGTGTAATATTTTTACTTTTTATCAGCTGGAAACTTGCCCTCATAATGCTTGCAACCGTTCCCGTGATGGCTATCATTGCAGTTTTTTTTGGTCGCTACATTCGAAAATTAAGTAAAAAAGCCCAAGATTTTACGGCAGAATCGAATGGTATTATTGAAGAAGCACTCACAGGTATTTCTATAGTAAAAACATTTACCAATGAGTTTTTCATCTTATCCAAGTACAAAAAGGCAACCCAGGAAACGAGAGACCTGAATGTGAAAAGTGGAATTTGGCGAGGTTTATTTGTTTCATTCATAATCTTCTGTCTTTTTGGAGCAATAGTCTTTATCGTTTGGCAAGGTTTGTTGATGACACAGGGCAATAATCCCGAATTAAGTGCAGAAGGATTTTATCAATTTGTGCTATTTACCATCATGATGGGAGCATCGGTTGGTTCTCTTCCGGATTTATACGCGAGTTTTCAAAAAGCAGTTGGTTCAACAGAAAAATTGATGGAATTAATACAAAATGACACGGAAAGGGAGCAGTCACATGGTGTTAATAAACCCGTACTATCTGGAAGTATTGAAATGAAAGGGATTCAATTTTCCTATCCACAGCGACCCGAAATTACAGTAATTCAAAACCTATCGTTAAAGATCAAAGAAAATCAAACGGTAGCTTTGGTTGGGTCGAGTGGCGCAGGAAAAAGTACTTTATCGAATTTACTTTTGAGATTCTATCCTCTGCAAGGCGGTCAAATTGAGGTAAATGGAATACCAATTGAAGAAATTGAACTCCAATATTACAGGGAAAATATCGGGGTAGTACCTCAAGAGGTGATACTTTTTTCGGGTAACATCAGAGATAATATCCTATTTGGAAAACCTTCAGCCTCGGATGAAGAAGTAATTTTTGCGGCCCAACAGGCAAATGCATGGGAGTTCATTTCCTCATTCCCTGGTGGACTTGATACACAGGTAGGGGACAGGGGGATTCAACTTTCAGGAGGCCAGAAGCAACGGATTGCCATTGCGCGAGCAATTCTTAAAAATCCAGCAATATTGATTTTGGACGAAGCGACATCTGCACTTGATTCTGAATCTGAACGCCTGGTTCAAGAGGCTCTTGACACGCTCATGAAGGGAAGGACATGTATCGTTATAGCTCATCGGCTTTCTACAATTCGAAATGCTGACAACATATTTGTTTTACAGCGAGGGGAAATTATAGAATGTGGAAAGCATCAAGAACTGATTCGTAAGAAAGGAGTATATGCAGATTTCGTAGCCTTACAATCTATGAAAGAGTCTTAAAAATTTTGAATGTGGAAATCGATAGACTTCGTTTAGTGAATTTTGGGAATCTTGAATTACTCGCGAAACAGGTCGTTGAGGGCTTTATTACTGGGCTTCACAAAAGCCCATTTCATGGGTTCTCTGTTGAATTTGCCGAACATCGCCTCTACAATAGCGGTGACTCAACCAGACATATTGACTGGAAACTCTACGGACGAACAGAAAAAATGTTCATCAAAAATTACGAGGAAGAAACCAATTTACGTTGTCAGGTAGTATTAGATATTTCGAGTTCCATGTATTTTCCGAAGGATGGGATTTCTAAGTTGGAATTTTCGATGTACTCAGCAGCGAGTTTAATTGAATTAATGAAAAGACAAAGAGATGCTGTTGGATTAAGCCTTTTTCACGATAGTCTCTCCTTGCATACGGCTGCGAAATCGAGTATAACGCATCACCGTTTTCTATATTCGGAGTTGGAGAAATATTTCCACAATTATGATGAAAAAAACAAACGAAATACGAATACCACACATGTTCTTCATGACATTGCAGAATTAACGCATAAGAGGAGTCTTGTGATTGTTTTTTCGGATTTTCTTGATGAGCCTGATAAAATAGATGAGTTGTTTCGTGGCTTACAACATTTACGTCATAATAAACACGAAGTAATTTTATTTCATGTCTTTGATAAAACTAAAGAATTTGACTTTGACCTCGACAATAGACCATATAATCTGGTGGACATGGAAACTGGCGAAAAAATAACTGTTCAACCTGCAGAGATTAAAAAACATTACACGGAAGGTATTCAACAGTATTTTAAAGAGATTGAAATGCGCTGCGCTAGTTTTAGAATAGACTTTATGCCTGCTCCTGTAGGTGAAGGATACAATCAAATTTTGACAGAGTTTTTGATTAAGCGTCAAAAAATGAATTAAGATCTGTTGGCCATGACTTTCCCAACACGTTTATTCATGACAATAAAATATACCGGAGGAATCAAGGCCAGGATCATCATTCCGGGATAACCCGTTGGCATGGTCGGAGATTCTTCATTCGATTCAAGTAATTGATAGGGGCGGTCGGCTTTGTAGTGGTGGTCAGAGTGCCGGCTTAATTCGAAAAGAATGATTCGCCCAATGAGGTGATTTGAGTTCCACGAATGCCACCTTTTCACAGGTTCATAGCTGCCATTTTCCCTTCTTTTTCGCACCAATCCATAATGTTCAATATAATTTACAGTTTCCAATAATAATATACCAACTCCAGCTACCCATAGATAGGCTGTAAATGCTTTTTGACCAAATAAACTGTAAATGATCAACAACCAAATAAGACTCAGAACAGTGTAAATAATCATTTTATTTCGAAAACTAAAGAATGATTTTTTCATGACTTTCATTCGACTTGCCTCGATTTGCCACGCTTGAAAATAACTACCAAAGTGCGACCGTATCCAAAAAAGATAAAGGATTTCATTCTTACGCGCCGTAGCAGGGTCCTTACGTGTTCCAACATTTGTATGATGTCCCCGATTGTGGTAAGGTAAAAAATGATTTTCCAAGGATGTAAATAGAAGAGCTTCACCAATGAGTTGTTCCCACCTATTTTTACGATGACCAAGTTCATGTCCCAAATTAATACCAATAATGCCGCACATCGTTGCCATCCCACCGATACGACCTGAGATTTCAAGGGGATCGTGCCAATTCCCAACATTGAAAAGAAAATATAACAGAAAAAACCACTGAATGGGTAGCATGCAATAAAGCAAAAAGTCGTAGTATTTATCTTTTTCTGCCAGCATCCTCTCCTCCGTATTTAAATTGACTTCATTCGGTTTTAAGACTATTTCTAAGAGGGGAATTATGGCAAAATAGAGAAAAGTTGGCAGAAAAGAAAGTATCCCTGAGGCATGAAAACTAATCCATACACTAAGAGGCAGGGAGAAAATCGAAAGGTACTTTAGTTTTTTCATGAGGTAAACTTTGACAAAGATACAAATTCATAGAGCTTAATCTATACTCGTTTTTGTTCCGAGTTTCTTCGTTTATTTTGTCGTACCTTTGCACCTCTTTATGGCACACAAGTCAGGATTTGTAAATATTGTAGGTAGTCCAAACGTTGGAAAATCAACCCTAATGAACCAATTGGTCGGGGAAAAGTTATCCATTGTAACATCTAAGGCACAAACTACTCGGCATCGAATTTTAGGAATTGTAAACGATGAAGATTACCAAATCGTATTCTCTGATACCCCGGGTGTGGTGAATGCGGCATATAAACTTCATGAAGCGATGATGGAATATGTAAATGCCTCCTTGAAAGATGCAGATGTATTGCTTTTTATCACCGATACGTTAGAATCTGAAATGAATCATAAAGAAACATTGGATAAAATAAAAAAACTGAAAGTCCCTGTTTTATGTTTAATCAACAAAATCGATTTATCAAATCAGGAAAAACTGACTGAACGCGTTGAATATTGGCAAGAGCAATTGCCAAACGCCCTCATTTACCCTATTTCAGCATTACATAAATTCAATATTGATCATGTTTGGAATAAAATTTTAGCCTTAATACCTGAAAACCCTCCCTATTACGATAAGGAAGAAATTTCCGATCGACCGATGCGATTTTTTGTTTCGGAAATTATCCGTGAAAAAATATTTTTGCATTGTCAAAAGGAAATTCCATACAGTTGTCAGGTAGAGATAGAGGAATACAAAGAAGAAGAAGCTATTGTACGAATTAGAGCTTTAATTATTGTTGAAAGAGATTCACAACGAGGCATTATCATAGGCAGGGGAGGTGACATGTTGAAAAGAATTGGCCGTGAAGCGCGCATTGAAATGGAAAAATTCATCGGTCAAAAAGTTTACTTGGAGAACTACGTGAAAGTAGACAAAGACTGGCGTTCGACGGATGCAAAATTAAAAAAATACGGATATTAAGGGATGAGTAATATAGTTGCCATAGTCGGGAGACCGAATGTCGGGAAGTCCACGCTTTTCAATCGCTTAACAGAATCGCGAGATGCTATAGTTAAGGAAATAAGTGGTGTTACGCGCGATAGACTTTATGGGAAGGGAGAATGGAACGGATATCAGTTTTCAGTAATTGATACTGGTGGTTATGCTACAACAAAAGAGGATATTTTTGAAGGTGAAATTCGAAAGCAAGTTGAAATTGCCATTCAGGAAGCATCGGTTATAATTTTTATGGTTGACGTAATGACTGGAATTGTTGAGATGGATGAGATTGTTGCACAATTATTAAGAAAGAGCAATAAGGTCGTATTTATAGCCGCCAACAAAGTGGATAATAACGAAAGAATAGGATTGTCCTCTGAGTTTTATGCGTTTGGACTTGGAGATGTTTTTGATTTATCCGCAACAAATGGAAGCGGAACAGGTGACTTGCTAGATGCAATTGTGGAATATTTCAATAAAGAAGATGAATCCGTTCGGGAAGAAGATTCATTACCGAGAATTGCGATAGTAGGTAGACCAAATGTTGGGAAATCATCGATGGTAAATGCCTTAACCGGTCAAGAAAGAAATATTGTAACCGATATATCCGGTACAACGCGGGATTCTATTCATACGCGCTATAAGGCTTATGGATTTGATTTCTTATTAATTGACACAGCAGGTATTCGAAAAAAAGCAAAAGTAACAGAGGATATAGAATATTATTCGGTTTTAAGATCTGTGAGAACAATTGAAAATTCCGATGTTTGTTTATTCATGATTGACGCAGCTGAAGGAATTCAAAAACAGGATTTATCTATTTACTACATCATCGAAAAGAATTCCAAAGGTGTTGTGGTGATAGTAAATAAATGGGATTTGGTGGAGAAGGATCAAAATACCATGTTAAAATTTGAGGAGCAGTTACGAAATCAGTTAGCTCCCTTTAACGATGTTCCCATTATTTTTACGTCTACACTTTCAAAGCAAAGAATTCACAAAGCTTTAGAAAAATCCATGGAAGTTTTTGGCAATAGGGTAAGAAAAATTCCGACAAAAGAACTTAACGACGTGATGCTCGATGTTATCAATACGACACCCCCGCCTGCAATGAAAGGAAAATATATCCGAATTAAATTCGTTCAAATGCTTCCAACACATGCGCCAACCTTTGCTTTTTACTGCAATCTCCCGCAATATATCCCCGATTCTTACAAACGATTTTTAGAAAACAGGTTAAGGGAAAAATTCAATTTTGAGGGCGTTCCTCTGAAATTATTTTTCAGGAAGAAATAATCAGTAAAACACCTGAAGTATGAGACTGCCATGGTTTTGTAACCCGATCGGAGCAGTGCTATTTCCACCCGCATAAAAATTGCTAAAAGCATATTTACAAGATCTCACGTCAAATGTATAATTGCCGGGAGTAGTAATATTAATAAAA
>Ga0194117_10005734_pt1 | contig 11177 bp, 9 predicted proteins | sample TA2MahsurfametaG_FD_160579 | JGI IMG/M metagenome (GOLD analysis project Ga0194117, IMG submission 160579) | Freshwater microbial communities from Lake Tanganyika, Tanzania - TA2015009 Mahale N1 surface | ecosystem: Environmental > Aquatic > Freshwater > Lake | place: Tanzania: Lake Tanganyika...
TCTCATCGTCATGATGTTCGGACATAACTTCGTTCTTAATCAAACACAGAGTCTACAAAGTCCTCTTGAAGATATCTTCAACATCAATGTCACCACCTTTAATTTACTCTACTCCATTCCAAGTGCATTCTCAATTCTGTTCATCATTCCTATGGGCTTCTTCTATAAAAAAATAGCAAATAAACTTCTATGGGGTGGAGCCATTGCCCTTAGTTTTGGACAACTTCTCATTTGTCTCTTTTCAAGTGAGAACAAACCTTTTTACTTTCAACTGCTGATGGTTGGTAGAATCTTCGAAGGTATCGGAGCATAGATACTGTACATGATTCAAGGAAGTATGGCTTCTTCTTGGATGGGAAAATATGCGGGCGTTGTTTTTATATTACCTGAAGTTGGATAAATTCTGAATGTTTTGGTTACACCTATAATGTTTACAAATTTTGGTGTAAAAACTTCGTTTTCTGTAGGATTTCTCACCTGTCTTGCCAGCTCATTAGCTTGTGCAATGATATACTTTGGCTTGAAGAAATACAAAAACACAAAATAACCTTTGGATTAAAGTATCAAAGTGTGTTCACAAACAAATTCTAGGCATGTTTCAACCGAATTCATTCAACCCAAGACACATAAAGAATAAATCTAGCTTGTCGATTCAAAATCATAGAGAGATACATAGTTTTCCTCAGAAATAAACTCTCACCATCCTAAGAGTATCTTTCAAGCAGGAAAAATCTTTTGGTTTGTCATACTTTTATGTGGAATCAATGAATGTTTATATTTCCCTTTCTTAGACAACATCAACTAACTGATTATAAACAGATTCTGCATTCCTTACTAAAATACAGGTTACTTTTTATCAATCCCTTTCATCGCAGCGAGTAAAAATTATCTTAAAAAGTGATTACATCTGCAGTCAGCAGTCGCATCTTACCCAAAATCGAAAGGCATAAACTCATGCTCTATGTATCAGTAATTCCACTTATTGGTCATAGTATTATTTATCTTGATTTCAATTGTTAAGGTACTTCAACTATCTTTGGAGAGTTTATTCTTGTTGTTGGCTTCATATTCTTCGGAATCGGGATAGGAACTTACTATTCTGTTAGTTTTCCAGCTGTAGGACTGAGTGTTCCTACAGAAATCAGAGGTAAGGTTTGATTTATAAAGGTATGGCCTATGCATGTATGGGTTTTTTCCAAACCATATCTATGACCTTAATCCCAATCTTTGTGGGAATGATAATCTAATCCGAATAAAAGATAACAAAGTTGAGTCAAGGATACAAGTAATAGAGTCTTCTATTTGTGGTTATTTGTATTATAGGAGTTTTGGTGAGTTATCTGATTTCTTAGTTTGCGGATTCTAACTCTTTCATTTACAATGATGAATAGTAACTAGATAACTAACTCAATTAAGAATAGAAGTAGAACATGGAAGTTTCACATAAGTGAAAGTCAGTATTGATTACTTGTACAAATGATCGAATATCTTTCATTTGGTACTTTTAATACTTTTGAAAACTTTTATTACAACTCGAATCTGGATAATTTCAAGTATTAACGATCAAACTTATTCGTAAGAGTTTTTTATAATTGAATTAAGATAAACACATCATTTCTGTTTATATGCAAGAGGATAATAATGCTTAATAGGTTTTTTTCAGCCAATATTTTAGTTTTTAGATTCTTCGAATGATTAATAATCTTTTTCCACAAGGAAAAGAAAGACGTAGTCGAAGAGACAAACTCCAAATTAACTCGCAATAGGATTCACTCCATAGATGGCTCTCTCATTTCGAATATCTCCAAAAGATACCAAAAAAACTTCATACTTTTTTGTTCCAATTTAAAAAACATTGTTAACTTTTATCTCTGCCCGCTTGCAAACTCCTTCCTTTTTCAGCTACTCTAAGTTCTCAACATAGTGTTCAGGCGTATACAAAGTTTAAATGTTTTTGGCTTGCCAGTTGTAGGTGAGAGCGGTAAAATGGATCTTTCTGCGAACCAAAGAATCAATTTTTCTTTGTACTTTCATATTAAAAATATCATAATTGGAATTGATTCCAGTTGTTATTATATTTATAAAGTAAGCTTCATACAAAGGCTAGCAAAAATAAAATAAAATAATAAATTCACAGCAGAGTTTTAAACTTGAATACTATACTCACCAATCCTTCATTTTTGGATCAAGATAAAAAGAAAAGAATTTAATGAAAGGTTGCCAAAACCTTAGTTTTTATTATTAAACCAGTCAATTTGAATATTTAAGTCTTGTTTTTTGCTTAACGAACTATTTTTTTATAGAGATCCTTTGAAATTTAAGCAGAATGTGTCTTAGTTGATATTCATATAATTTTTTTTTACTGCGATGGACAGATTTTAAATCTTGAAAGGGTATCAAAACAACCATTTAACAATCGTGTTTGGTTCTTATGGACAAGTTAAGCTCGCTAGGGACCTAAAAACAGGAAAGATAGTTGCAATTAAGATGGTAAAACCTTAAAAATTTAGATTTACAAACTAGCAGAAACTTAAAGGCTACTTCACTCCAAACTTTCCCATCCCAACATTATCTCCTTAATCGACATCCACTTCGACATTGCAAAACAAATCACCTACTTAATTCTTGAATACGCAGAGGAAGGCAATCTTCACAATAAAATTAAAAACGGGAGGCTCATTAAAGCAGAAATCAAAAAATACTTCAAAGAAGTATGTTTAGCGCTTGCTTATCTTCATTAAAATAACATTATGCATCGAGATGTCAAAGTATTAAAAATCATTATTTAGCCATAAAACATCCTGATCACGAACAACAATCAAGCAAAAATAACTGATTTTGGAGTCACTATCTTTGCATCAGCGTAAAAAACTCTCTACGGCACATATGAGTATATGGCACCCGAAATCATTATGAATAAATCGTATGATCATAAAGTCGATGTATGGGCTCTAGGAATACTGCTATTCGAGATGATTGGAGGAAATGCTCCTTTTAGGGGTAATCAACCTTAAAAAGTATTGAAACAAATGAAAACCAAGATTTATTTTGGCGACAACTTTGGTATAAATTTATTGACTTAGATAAATAAGATATAAGCTTAATTAAGTATTTACTAAGAGTAAATCCAACAAAAAGACCAGAAGTTGCAGAATTGTTAAAACACAGTTACTTTACAAGTGAAGAAAAATTATAGATTATAAGTTCCACAACAACTCAATAAGATTCTTGTAAAAGAAATTAACATCAACTTTTTGGCGAAATTATGAATTCTAATCCAATTTTTGGAATGACAAACAGAATCGATTCGAAGAGTAAAATATCCTCATATTTATCTTTCTCAGCAAACTAAGCCTAAAAAAGGACAAAGAACTCAATCCTGCTTTGATTAGAACCTTTAAAGATAACAAATAATTAAATATAGAATTCCTTCTTTTATTCCAAGATCCCACAAGATCGTTGAACCTCTATAAATCGATTTTTTGAAATAATTAGAGTGAAAAACTCAACCTTTTTCACCGAACTCTCCTCTGACGTTCAGAAAAAAAAACAGTAAAGCCACAATAAACAGCTGACCTTTATACATAAGCGTTATATGATAGTTTTTATTTTATATTCTAAATTAAATTAACTTTAAAATAGCTTTATATATATTGCATTATCTTACTATGATCAATCACATGTCATCATCAAAGTCGAGTAAGTTCATAAGTTCTGAGGCATCTAACTCCTATTCTTTTGACTCTCCCAAGTTCATCTTCATGTCAGGATAGGTGATAGCTTTCTGTATCTCATGATACAATCCCAAACAATATCTGATTCTCTTGTCCAAATGTGCTTGGGGCTAATGAGTTACATAGATGTTCTGTTCTTTTTCTACTTTCAACACTTGTCTTTAGTGATCAATTTCACCGTGAATGATGCCATCTCTCAATGCTTTAGCAACAACAAACTCCACATCTTCTGCAGGGATGTTCAATTTTGCTGCGACATCTTTCAATGAGATGTTAGAATAAGCCAAAGAAATTCTTCTCAAGCCTATTCTGATCACAATTTGATTTAGTCTCAAAATGATGATATAGAGACCATCTTTTTGGAAACGATCCTTGTATTGTTCGACGACATTATTAAAGTTTTGTAGTTCACCTTCAAGTACTACTTGGATCAATCTGAAATAAGGGAACAGATTCGCAAAAATGAATTAATCTGAAAATATCTCACGATTTGGGATATCTCCCAAAAGTAACTCAACCACAATGGCTACCTTTTGGCATTGTATTTTAAATCCTTTAGCAACATCTGGTGATTTTCTCAAAGCTTGGTTCAACATCTCCAATGATTAGGCATACTATCTACGCACAGCTTTGATTCTGCCTGTATTGTACAAATATTTGCAAAATTAATTGTTGGATTTACTTTCAGGAAAAGAGCACTTTTCAATCAAATTGAAAGCAGCTTACAAATGGTTGTATTTTATATAGTTTCGAAGGATTAAGTTGAAAATAGTAGTTTGACCAATCTAGTCAGAACGTACACATGCTCTGTTTAGTGCTTCAAGCAGTTGCTCTCTGATAGTCTGATCACTATTATTTTTCTAGTGCAATCTTGCGTAGTAATGATAGAGAACAGCAGTATAGTTATCCAAATTCCTTCGGTTTGCCACTGTTAATCTATTGAGCAGGTCTTCAACTAATTTTAGACACTCTCCATAATTTCCATCTCTCCACCAAATCTGGACCAAAAATATCTTGACAAATGCTTCAAGCTCTAAAGTCTTGGTGATTCTGCTTGCCAAATTTTTGTTAAGTTCCAACTTTTCTGCAAAGTCACTCTTATATCCTGGCGACCTCTTGATAGATTAGGGCAGTTCAAAACCAATACTTTCGAAAAGTGCAGCCAAATGATGTCCTTGTATAACATTTCGATATTTTCTGACATTTTTAGTGATCCTGGAGATAGTCCTTGTTTCTTTATTGTTAACAGCCTTGTCAAGTTGTGTAAGGGTGTCTTTGATTTCTGATTTATATCACTTTTACATAAGAGAAGAGTATGTACAAGTGGTTCCTCTTTGGCAGGTGCAACTTCAGGAGCAGGTTCTTTCTCAATGTCCATTTTAAAAAATATTTAAATTAGATTGATAAACCATAATCTGATGGAAAATAATCCAAATCTGTATTATAAATATTACTAAATCTATAGATGATTCCCTATCTTACTGAAAAGTTTGGGGCTTAAAGGATGTCCTACATTCTTTTTGGATCCTCTCAGTTCTTTTTCACATTCGGCTTCATATTTTCAAATAATAATAAAATCAACCCTATCGAGACATCATTAGTCCGAGGTATAGCATCTATATTACTAAATTTTTGTATCGCAAGGTACTACGACATGACATTGGACTTCAAATATGATGTAACTTTTAATAACCTGTTTAAACGCAACCTGATTATGGTTCTACATGGTCTGGCTATGAGCACAGCTCAATTCTATCTACCACTTCCGATTGTTCATACAATAAGTTTCTTCTCTCCCATCTTCATTTTCATCATAGACTACTTCTAAAATGGCGTGAGGATAAATAAAAATCAATTTTACTGCCTTTTGGCCGGAGTGTTTGGTATTATATGCACTGTAAACGACTAATTAATCACGAAAATTCTAGACTAAAAGTACTAAATCAAAACTGAGTTCAAAAACTATATATCTTTAGATCCGATAAACTTCAGCCTTTATGGATTAGGCTTGATTGGAGTAATGTTTGTGTGGGCCTACGGTCTACTCCGAGTCAGAACCTTCTATAAAAATACACATGTTCATGTAAATTTTCATCTTGGAATCATGTTCATCATCTCTTCAGGCTTTCTTTATCCATTTAAAGTTAACAATCCTTCAAATGTTTGGATACTTTTCCAAGCTTTATTTTACACAGGTCTGCCATTAGCTTTAGGTCAGCTGGTATTTGTAGCTGGTTTGGCTCTGAATAAAAAAACGGGGCAACTTGTCATACTAACTGGAATTCCTGTATTACTCGGTTATTTAATATCATATTTCAGATATGGTTAAAAAATAAAGCCAGTCTAAGCCATTGGTTCTACTTTGATTTTAATAGGCCTTCTGGGAGTAATAAATTGTGGAGATCCTACGACAGAATAACAACCAGCAACAAGTAAAAGTCTCACTGCTACAACTACGGGAAGTACAAAATAAATCAGTGGGCCTAAACAAACTCCTACCCAATTGATGTAAAGATTCATAAGTTTGTCATGACTGCCACTAATGATATCAATGTTTTATTAAAGTTTATTGTTGTGAACTAGTTATTTTTCAGATTATGAGAATTATGAGGATTATAATCATCATACTGATAATAGAATGGACAATAAAGTACCGCTGCTCAATTTTGAACAAATCGAAGAGCTCATCAATATGGTGCGTACAATCCAACTCGATAACACCAAGAAGTTAGAAACTATTCTTTCAGAAACTGTTGAGATCGAACAAACAACAATTCTCAGTATCGTTTATTCGACATAGCCCTCTACAATATGGTAGTCGACGAGTGGAAGAAAAAACAAACAGTAATTGACAATCTCTGTCATTTTACATGTACTGATACTCTGACTTAGTGACTATGATGGCCACAGTTGAAATGCTTTGGCAACAGCAACACGACCAATCCGATAAATTAAACAGTGCAGAAGTGTATATCGAACATTTAAATAACAATATCTATGAACTTGGAGTACTTATGTGTTAATTGAGGACTAAAATTAAACATACAAGCAGAAAATTAATGAGGCATAAATCAAAATTTCAACTATTGCCGAAGAGAAGGAGCGAATTTAAGAGCTATATAGAAGTCAGACTTGCATCGCTTTCCATTAATAGAATTCAGATTAGGTCTTTAAAACACTTAAAAAACATTGTTCAGCGTGCTCCGAAATACACATTAAAAGTTAAGATTAAAATGTTTAAAATCTGCACAGAAGCTAGAAATTTATACAGTAAAAACTGGAAGAACTAAGTGAAGTATTATCTCAAAAGAAACTAATCGAATAGTAGTACAATCAGCTGAAAGAGTAACATGAATTAACAAAAATGTAGCTAGAGCTAGCTGAAATGGCAATCCAAGATGCACTTGTTTATAAGCATTCATACTTATCAACGATGAGCAATCTTAATTAAATGCAGCCTTTAAAAAGCCACCCCATCTTAGATAATAGCCAAGCATATTAGGCTGATATAATCATAGATGATATTAAAAATCTAGATTTAAGAAACTTGGCTTCTTAAATACCCATTCCCTAAACTCTTGAAATATAAAGTTTACTCAGATAGCCAGGATTCCTTTAGATTAGCTAGCTATCAAACCAAAGTGATTTGTCTCTGATAAATTTAGGAAAATAATAAAAAACAACCACTCACGAATCTCCTTTCAAAAAGAAAGAGGAGAATGTTTAAAAATCAATCATTTAGTTAGGGTAGGAGTCTAAGTTTTAGCTTAAAAATAACATCCAATAAATAAGTAATTCTTACAACATTTCAACTAACATAGATGTAGCAAAAAACAACTTAGCTAAAAAACAAATTAATTTCACCAACTACAAGTAAGAAGATCGCTTAAAAGCAGTTAAATCTGTTAAAATTCTTGGTACAAGCAAATAATTAAAAAAATCAAAGCAAAAAGAGTAAGAACAATCCCAGAGCAAGTTGGGAAAATTCTACACTATGATATCTCATAAGGTAGTGACAAACAGAATCAAAAAGAGATGAAAAAGATTATTTTTTCTATTATAGATTTATAATCGAATCTTAAACTGTTTATACAAGTAAATATTAAATGATTGAATGTGTCTAGATCAATCGTAATCATAAACTTTAACTTGATAACCGTCAACTTAATAACCTTTAACTTAATAACCGCCAGCTTATTTTCCAATTGTGAATGTCTGATAGATGTCTGCGTTAAAGCTATGAGCATCGAGTTCACTAACATGAGTTCTGCAAGGCCAGTATTTGTTGTAAATGTTACCCCATCCAACTTACATTTCAGGAGTATATTGCCATCCGAGGAATTCCTCAGTTCTGTAAATAAACCAAGACTTATCATCAAATCCTAATTTATGTCCTGATTCGAAATCTCCATTCTTGATGTAATTGCTAGATGCAGGAGCGCCTCTTCTGACAAGTACGATGTTGTCGACTTGAGCTCCATAAGAATCAGATCTTCCTTATCCAATAAAGTGGATGGTGTTTTTACCAATTCTTCCAGTAAGGTAAAGTCTAACGCGATGAAGTTTGTAGTCTTTGGGAAGGAATTGTTTAATGATTTTTCCATTGAAAACAACTTTGAATCTGTTACTGTCTTGATCCCATAATCCATCTCTGGCAGCATACTCGAAAGTTAAAACCAAAGGAATTCCAGCGCCATAATCTTGATAATCTTCTTCGTAGTCGTAGTCGTAGCCGTAGCCTCCCTAATGTTAGGCTGTTATGCTCAAAGAGCTGATGAAAACTGTAAGTAAAAGCAGAGCTAATGCTTTCTTCATTGAAATATATTGATGATTGCATTATAACCAAAGTCTATTTAAGGCAAAAAAGATATGAAATTTTAGCAAATCCAACTCTATTGATTATTTTTTTATAAATAGTTAGAGCCTGTGTGAGCTAGGAGTGTGACTTTTCCATATTTATTCTCAAGAGAAATTGTATCTTTTCCTTTCCAATTCTGACGAGAATTCTATTCTACAAAAGAATAAACAAAATATTCACTTTTTTAATGATTTTCATTCATGTTTCAAAAGGTACTTAAAACTTATGAAGATAAATTGGGCAGATTTAGATATCTAAAGGTAGCTTTTTTTATTTTTTAGTAAACTTAAATAAAAATTTTATAGCAATTACGAGCTATACAACTTCAGAGGTATATTTACAAATCTTATCGATCATTTATTGGTTTTGTAATTCTGATAACGCTCTCTTTGTAAAAAACTATCATTATAACTGTAAAAAGAATGAAAATCATTAAATAAAAAGGATTAAAAAAACTGTTGAAAACAAGTGACACCCTAATATATGATGAAGATACTATTTATTTCTTTTATTAGTTTTAAATCTAATCGGACCAAAAAGTATCAATAAAATAGACAAATCACATTGGATATCTCTCAAAATACATATCATTTTGTGTGTAAAATTTCTTTACTTCGTTTTCACAGAGATTCTTTAGTCTGTTTTCGCCTCCTAAATTACGTTCACTTCCCATGATCCATTTTTCAAACCCCAAAACAGGAATTGCATTGTTTTGAACAAAATAGCTTGAACTCCTTGAAGGATACGCTTTCTTTCTGCTTGATTAAATGTTCTAAACTTTAGCTTTGGTATCTAAAGGTATAAACCAACTGAAAAGTTGAGTTTTTTATAGCTTCTTATCAAGAAAAATCAGTATAATTGAAAGGAGCACCCAAATACCTAAGTAAATGTACAAAGCATAGGGATCATGCTCAATTGATCCACGAGCATCCTTGAAAGCCTTTAAATTAATGAGAAATCCTGCAATAAAAAATAAAGGTGAAATAACTAGACTAGCAAAGACTATTCCAAAAAGCCACCTTCGTATCAATTTCGGATATCTACAGAACTTTAAAAGCCGAACTTTGCTCACCCAAAACAGCACAATCAGCTGTGCAGCATAGATTAATATAAGTATTGGTAATGCAGTACAGAAACAAGTAACATGCAGGAAATTTGTCATCATAAAAGCGTAAGTGCTCGATATCTCAAATTAGGGTATACTGAAGAATTAATAGGAAGCTTTTTAACGCATGCCTTGATCCTGTTCATATACACGACGAAAACGCCAGTTTCTAATACAATCTATTTTTGATAAAATTTTCTAGATTAGTTCTGCAGGATTTATAAGCATTAAGAAAGGAATTGTAATCAGAGATGTTAACTGATACTAGAAAGCACTGCCTATTACACCTTTCTGCCCATAGAAGTTACCTTGCAAAACATAGTTTGTAATAATTGGTGCAACGATAATACTAAGTGACTAAGATGCAAAACCAATATAATTCTTTTCGACTTACTTGGAAGTGAGTAATCTATGATTTTGTTTGTCAAGAGTTAAGTCCATGATAGGCCAATAGAGACTATTAGCTAAAACTGAACCCACAGACACAACGTAACCCCAAATTACATTTGTATTTTACTTGATAAAGAATGTCTTAATCGACTCTAAACCCAACATTATTCCAAAATGGAGCAAAGGAATCACGAAAGTCAGTACTCTAAACCTGAAATTCTCATTTTTCCATTCGTCAAAACTAAGTTCTACATTTTACCAAACTATATTTTATGGTTCCGGTGCTAATCCGACCTTTAAAGTATAGTTGTCAAGCAAACCTAGGTTTTATTCTTCATAAATCTGCCTAATTTGCTTGTTTTAAGCAGTTCCCTCTAAAGTACCCCAAGATATAATCCAACTGATAGGATAGATTTTACTAAAATAATCGATAAAATCTTGCTTGTCTTTTGAAGTTTAAAAGTGTATAAAAACTGAATCTAAGGACAAGGGCCTACGAAACTACTCTTCATAAAGAAAACGTGTTCTCCATTCTGAAATCAACAAGCACTTATTTCTAATACTATCTTTATAATCTTTATAGAGAAATTCATCAGTAACAACAAAGATTTGATTACCATCTTAAATCTTCTAATTTATCAACTACAGACAATTTTTGGCAAGTTATTTGACTTGATTTATCATTTTCTTGATACTTCGAAAATCATATAAAATCTGCACAGCTTTGATGTTGAAGATATTCTTTTTGTTTTTACTTTGAATTATAGTATTTGATTGCAGTTACTCTCCTTTGTATTTTTATTTTAATCCTTGATAGCTTTCAACAAAAAACTTCTTTTAAATTAACTCGATGATTTCTCTCTCACAACACTTTCTAGCTGGCAAATTTTTCAATAAAGCAACATTTTCATTTACAACTTACTCGTATTTTACTGCTTCTCTCACTTATTTGTTTATTTTCCAAGCAATATAGAAGATTATCTATAAAATTATCAGCAAAGCAAAGCCTAGCCACTCAAGGAGAGGGAAAGTCTATTCAGGATCCTTTACGTTGTATGCTGAAAACCGATCAACGAAGCTGCACAAACTA
>Ga0194117_10005742_pt1 | contig 11169 bp, 9 predicted proteins | sample TA2MahsurfametaG_FD_160579 | JGI IMG/M metagenome (GOLD analysis project Ga0194117, IMG submission 160579) | Freshwater microbial communities from Lake Tanganyika, Tanzania - TA2015009 Mahale N1 surface | ecosystem: Environmental > Aquatic > Freshwater > Lake | place: Tanzania: Lake Tanganyika...
TTTTGCTGTTTTTCCTTCATTATCTCGTTGATTGACATCAGCTCCTTTCGCTAATAATGCTTGAACTATTTTAAAAGAAGTAGACTGTTGACAAGCGAACATCAATGCTGTTTTTCCTTGATTATCTTGTTGATTGACATCAGCTCCTTCCGCTAATAATGCTTGAACGATTGCAAAAGAAATAGACAGTTGACAAGCGTACATCAAGGCTGTTCTTCCGTCATCATTTGGTACATTTACATCTCCTTTATCTAATAATGCTTGGACTATATCTACATGACCTTGTTCACAAGCGAACATCAAGGCTGTTCTTCCGTCATCATTTTTCAAATTAGGATTGGATAATTTTCGAATCGTGTCAATATCTCTATCTTTAACGGCTCGTATAAGAGGAGTTTCGGAATCACTCATCGTTTATTATTTTTTTATATGATTATTAAATAAAAAAAAATAATTATGTAAAAATTATGTGGACGACAAATGATTTTTGTGAAATTACGAATGTACGGCATCTCCTATTCAATGTCTTTTAGTAGTATATCAAAAAAAAAAATAGAGGAGATGCTTGGATTTAATGATCATCTCGTCAGAGCTGTTGTCTTTTGCGTGCTGGACCTTGTTCTTGTCCTCTTGCATCTGCAGGAATTATTGAAGCTTGTTGTATCTCTACCACATCCGATATACTTGTCATAATTTCGTCATTACTTATCGTTTTTTGTCCTAATTGTTGAATGTAACTCGTTGACGACGACTTGACGGAGGTTGAGAGTGTCCTTGATGTTGTTCTGGATCTCCAGGGTTACCTACATAATTAGTTATTGCATCAAATAAGTCATCGCCTCCAAGTCCCAATAATGATCTTTTTACACCCGTTTTAGATACTAGATCCAATGATGTTCTATCTCTTATTCCTTTTTGAATCGTTGTCATTTCGAATATACTGCTTAAAAGGTCGTCATTTAGTTCTCGTCTGAGTTGTTGTTGTAATTGGTGCAATGGTTGTCCTCCGTGTTGTAATGGTGGTGATAATGGTTGCACTTCTTGTTGTAATTGTTGCACTTCTTGTTGTAATTGTTGTATGATAGATTGGAGTAAATCAATAAGAGCTTGATTTTTATATCCCTTTGTCTCTTCTATCTGACAACGAGCATCGCATAATGCTATTATGTTGTGTCTATGATGGACATCTGATAAATAAGACTTATACTGGCGGATATCCGTTAAATAAGACTTACAACGATCCATATTATCAGAATAAATCATGTTCTTATCGTATTCAGTTAACTTACTGGAATTAGATAAATAAGAATTATACTCAGGGATATGAGACAATTTAGGCATACATTCCTGAATCTTTTTCAGGAAATAGGATGAATTTCTTTCCATTTCTGTCTTATAAATAGTCGTAGCTATATTATCGTAGCCTCTTTCGATGGCATACATTAAGGCTGTTTTTCCGCGTATATCTATGATATTAGGATCGGCGCCCTTATTTAATAATTCTTCAACTATAGGAAGAGAACCCGTTGTTTGACAAACGAACATCAAGGCTGTGAAACCGACACTATTTTGCGTATCTATGAGTGTAGCATGTTCTTCAGTGTATTTTGTTAATAATTCTTGAACCATATCCAGACAATCGCTGCTACAAGCAATCATCAAAGCTGTATTTCCGTGAGGATCTTTTATATGGACATCCGCTCTACCTTCTAATAATGCACGGACGAGTGGAAGAGATTTTTTTTGACAAGCGTGCATCAAGGCTGTAATTCCACTGTTATCTTTTATATCGGGGTTAGCTCCGCGTGCTAATAATTCTTGAACTATTTTAACATTATTCGCTATCAATAATGGTGCATTATCCGGATTAGTCGTTAAGTCGGGGTTTGCTCCATGATCTAATAATGTTTGGACAATTTCCGTATAACCTTTAACGCAAGCGTGCATCAAGGCTGTATTTCCACCTTTATCTTGTATATTGGGGTTAGCTCTGTGTGCTAATAATTCTAGAACTATTTCAACATAACCATATTCACAAGCGAACATCAAGGCTGTTTTTCCATTTATATCTTGTAAATCGATATTGATTTGATGTTCGCCTAGTAATAATGCTCGAACATCATCGATACTTCCAGTTCTAACGACCTGTATGAAAAGAGGTTCAGAGGATGGACTTCTACGAAACATCGTTGTGAATTATTTTATTTATTATATAAAAAAAAAATCATAAAATAATTCATTAGACGTAGAATTATGTTTAACAAATCAAATCTCTCACTCGTTGTATAGTCGTGAATTCAATTTATCTTTGAACCGACTTTTTTACGAGGAGGAGTATCATATCTCCTTCATGAACAGCTTTTATAAGAGGAGGAGTTTCTGTATATGTTCCACTCATTCTTTTACTCATTGTTGTGTATCTTTTTTTTTATAATATTTTTGCTTTCTTCTATATAGACGGTTGGAGTTTTTGGGTATTGCATTCAAAGGATGCGGGATGTGAAAATAAAACGCCGAGTATTTTGGATAATTCTCTGTAATTATTAAGATAGATTTCGTTTCGTATAGAACCTTCATTATGCACATTTAAAAAAGTATGTGGAATATCTAATAGTTTACGAATGGAAGCAGTTTTATCTTGCCCTGAAGTAATGATAATATCATATTCGGAGAATCGTTTTTCGAGACATTGATGAAAATGGATGGCATAATATTTATGAATCAAAGAGACACGCGCCAGATTATAATTGTGACGATATTTGTATTGATGACCGTATTCGAGTAATGAATTTGAATTATCATTTACCCTGTAACTGGATAATAAGGTATCTAATTCATTCATAAACGATACTTTCATAGCTTGGGGGACATGTTGAGAGATCGTGCGTCTGGTCGTCGACGTTCCAATGAGAATATCTAATAATTTATCATTTTGAGAAATCAAACTGGGAAATGTATATTTATCATTTTCAAGTGTAGAATCCGTCAATAATAAGTTCGGTTGCTCAGTGGTTTCTATCCAATAACGCCGAGTGAGTTGCTGGAACGCTTCACAATCACGCGATAGAATGGGAAGACCTTGTGGTGTAAAAAAGTTATACCAATAACACGGTCTCAAAATAAACCAATCATCATTCAAATACAGATAGTGTTCGGATAAACCGGGTATTTTATGAATATAATTCTCAATCACCGTTGAATTATAAGTTGGTAAATAGATGGATGGAATCATTTGAGAATGACGAATGAATTGTAATTGATAATGAGTCGTGGATAGGAAAGACGGAATCGCTTGGTCATCCGAGATCACTAAATAAATGGTCTGTACAAATCCCATGTGCTTCTCCACACTTCTTAGATTATATAACAGTTCCGAATTGCTTTCAAATCGAGCGATGTTCTGTTGTTGTTCTTTGGATAATTTGTTTGAAACCGCATTATCATTCAAGTCGACATAGGTAATAACTACGTCAATAGGAAAGGGTGGTATGATATTAAATGGTTCGTTCACTTGGAGAATTGGTTGGTTGTTACGATAGGAATAGACACATAACCATCCGATCCATAAGAGAATGAATGCGATACATATAATCCATACACAATAATGTCGACATGATGTCATTTTATATTCACAACGAAAAAAAATAATAATAAAATAAGAATCGAATGGACTCAAACGAAACACGACTCGATTTCTCGCTGAATGTTTTCATTTTCTTCTTCTTCAAATATTTGAGAGACAGGGACAGGAACAAATTCATCTTTCTCCGTCAAATCGGCGAATCTAACAATATTATGATCCACGATCGAACGATAATGTTCCGCGCGAGTAGGTGTTGTGTCGGAGGAAGAAGAGAGAGGAGACGATTGTCGTAGTTGTTCGTCACTGAGAGAGAACATGTACAGGAAAGGTCTCAAATCGGGATCCAGTTCGAAACAACGAACTAATAAATCGTGTTTGGATTGTTGTGAAATGTACAGTTTCGGATGAGAAGAAGACAATGAACGATATTTCTGTAATAGCCCTTCTTTCGATAGATAGAATACATGGCTTTTAAATTTCTTCCATAAATCAATATGAGGATAGTCATGTAGAATCGAGTCGATATATTGAAGAAGAGTTGTTTTATTCTTACCTTCTTTGGTGATGGAGAAAGAATATCGTTCCGAGGAGTCGTGGTCGCATTGTTTCGATAAATGTTGAGCGATTTCTTTCAAAGAAGTGTTGGGTAGAAATGCGTGTAGTCGCATTATTATTTTTTTTTATAATACTTTCTTTTTTTTTTTAATTAAAGAAAGTAAAGCAAGTACGTGTCCCGAAAAAAAGAGAGAGGAGAATTGATGAGTTCAACAAATGTATCGTTTTCTCATCCTTATTTAAGTCATTTCACGTCCGATGAACTGTCACAGATATCGGAATCAACGGGTTATAAAAAAGATCAGCTGATGGTTCAGCTACTACAATATCTGATCTATTTAGTCAACGAAAATCGAATACGAAGAGATATATTGAATTATTATATCCAATATTTAGGATTACAATCCAATTATCGATGGTGTGGAACGTTAAATTTAGTGATCAAAACCAGTTCCCATGAAATCGTGCCCAATAAAATTGGGGAAGATGATTATTTTCTCGATGAATTTTATTCCGAGGGACAGCAGCAACAACAATATGAACGATGGAGCGATCAATCGGTATCATCGGGGGAACTCATTACATTTGATGATTACGATTTATATAAATTGAGTCAGTTTTTCCATAAAAATAAATCTAAATTTACACAAAAACGTCATAATTTATTCACGGTAGCACTTACTTATAAAGGACGTGCATGTCATTATGTGTCGTTTGTATATGATAAAGAACAGAGGATTCTTATTTCATTTGATCCAGGAGTTTCATTGTACACAATTGGTCATTCTACGATTATTCCGCTCATTAAGAAAAGTTTTGTTTTATTAAAGTTAATCGATCCGAAACACGAATCCTTTGGTTCCTATGATCTTGGTAAATGTCAAGAAACCTATTGCGGTACACAGTACGGTTTACAATTTAATGGTCGTTTTGAACGAGAAAGACCTGCGGATTCCTTTTGTCAATCATGGACAGTTTATTTCTTATACCGTTACATGCTTTCTCAAGGTGATTTATCTTTTTTAAAAGATTGGTGTGCGATTCCACCGATCGATCGAGAATGTTTTGTATTAACTTTTTTCTTAATACCGACTCTTTTAAAGTTTGAGAAAACCAAAAAAATATATATGAAAGATGTCATGGACGAAATCGATCCCCGTCTTTCTTTTAATGAAGTTATACATATATTATCCACATTTGTTGAGCGTAATATGTTGCATCGATTTCGAAAAAAGGAGTTTACATGTCCAGTCAAGTCCATCCAATATTGATGAAAGATAAGAACAAAACCCTATTGAAAAGTTTTGAATGATAGTAGTAGGTGTGTTAAAATCATTCAAAACGCATAGATGGATGAAATTAATTTTGAATCTCTGGGAACATATTAATCTTGATACCCATCGCCATCAGTTCTTGGAATAATAATTTACAAGCATAGGGAATATAAATTCGTTTAATCGTCGTTGATTCACATTGATTACATATTTGAATATTATGAGGCATGTGTCCACAACGAGAACATACGGGTACCGAGAATACGTCCGACACATCGAAGAGACGTTCCGTTAAAAAACGCGATACTCCATGACTAATCATGCAATCTCGTTCCATTTCACCGAAACGCAACCCTCCATCTCTCGAACGTCCTTCGACTGGCTGTCGAGTCAATGCTTGGAGAGATCCATGATTTCGAGCATGGATTTTATAACTCACTAAATGTTTTAAACGATGATAATACGTGGGTCCGATAAAGATCTGTGCTTGAAAAGAATCACCTGTATATCCATTATACATCATCTCTTTTCCATTGGGATTGAATCCATTGTGTCGAAGAGCATCACATAGTTCTTCCATAACGTCTGTACTATGAGAGGAAAAAGGAGTACAGTATCTCATTTTGCTATCATAAGCAGTCGATTTGGCCGCGATGCATTCAATAATTTGATTGATGGTCATTCGACTGGGTAGACAGAGCGGATTAATGATCAGGTCGGGAATCAAACCAGTGGTACCACAAAAAGGCATGTCTTCTTGACGCAAAACCATACCGACGATTCCTTTTTGTGCACTACGAGACGCCACTTTATCTCCCATTTCGGGTAGTTTAAGACTTCGAATCTTGACTTTTACAATTTTATAACCTTCGGGAGAGGTGCTGATAAAGATACGATCCACATAACCTTCTTCCCCCGATTTGACTACGACACTCATATCCATCTTCTCTTCTTTTCCTAGTTTCTGATTTTTGGTTTGGACTCGTCCGACCACCACGTCGTTAGCACCGACAAAGAGACCCACTTGAACAATTCCATCGGCGCCTAATTTATGATAATTGTAACTTTTAATTCGTATACTCTCATCGGGTAATAGGATATCCTCTGTGTACGTCGTCGACTTTTTACGTTCTTCGATATGTAAGGTTCGATATGCAAAAGAACGCAACAAGCCACGATCAATAGCGGATTGATTTAAGATCACGGAATCTTCTTGATTAAATCCGGTGTACATGGCAATTGCCACGATTAAATTACAACCAAATACCATTTGATCGCAACCCGTATATTTAGCGACATGTGTCTGTATTAACGGTCGTTCTGGATATTGTAACAAATGCGCCATGGTATCGGCTCGAATGGAATTGGTCGTTGCGTATAATCCAATCGCTTGTTTTCCCATGGAAGCATGATACGTCAAACGAGGGGCTTGCGTGTGATCAGAGTACGGAATGAGTCCGACACATAATCCGACCAGTAAAGAAGGATGAATTTCGCACATGGTATAATACGAAGATGGACTGCATTCTTTTCGGTTCATGGCGATAATTTCATTTTCAATTTCGTAGGAATCTTTCAACACAATATGATGGTGTTGTATAAGTTCGTGGACGCTTTTGGTTTTTAAATCATTCATCGATGGAAAATGGTTAACATTGAATAAAGGTCGGATCATCCGACCTTCGTCGGTAAAAATAAGAATTTCCTTTTCTAATCGATTCACACTCACGGATACACTGGAAGGAAATCGTTTGTTCATTTTATATTCAAGTAATCGATCATACACTTCCACGGATTGACAGATACCTATCCAATTTCCATCCAATATGATTTTATAATAATCATATCTCATAGGATAAATCAATTCATGTTCGAAGGTCTGTATAATATCACTCATTTCTTCCAAAATCATTCGAAGAAAGACATTACTGGTAGGTAACGTGATCTGAGTCATGAGTGTCATATTTTTGACAATACCTGCCGAATTATGGGTAATAAAACCATTTGCGACAAAGGTATGATCGTCATGATGGGTCGTAAAATCCATTGTCAGTTCAACCTCGCATGTACGAATCGTTTGAATAGGATATGCAATCCAATCATCTTTGAAGAACATTCTTGGACAGTCTTCGTTGGTTTGTTGCGTCATTTTCACATACAATTTCCGAAAGACGGGAGGATTATAGGACACTCCGAAATGATCGATACACAACGCTATTTGAGATGGAGAATTGTCCAGTTGAAAATAACATTCATTCTCGACTTGAAAATTCACAAAAAGAAAACGTATTTGAAACATTTCATAACACAATGCTTGGATCTCACGATATTCTTGTATTTTTGTCATCTCATCCATCTGTTCTGTATATAAATAAGTCGAACATAAAAAGGGTTTTCCGTCCAGAATGGATTCCATACCATAGGCCGAACACATCCCCGATAGAAACATACGTAACAAAGAACGGTCCTTCTTCACATCCTCTGGTATAATGGATGTATAGTCTTTCATTGTCTCGAAGGAGGGTAGATATAAATAACCATCTCTAATTCCATAGGTTTCCACATAAGAATTCAAATCTCGTTTAAACAGTTTCCATTTTAAATATTCAGGAAAGCTATATCGATTATATTCATTATCATACAATACACGCAAGACTCCTCGTACTCGTGCACGAATAGCCGTTTGAGAATCCACCGTCTCGTTATATTGACGAATGGTTGGTACCCGAATCAACCAATCAGTAGGTAATATCTCTCTACTTTGTTTCCATTGAAGCGTTTTTGTGTCCTCAGGACGACCGCTCCATGTCAAGAACGGATGCATACCACTTGCTTGAATGGTGTGACCGTCCACGGTTTTAAATTCAAAGAGTTGAGTTGGCATCACTTCAAAATAATCTTTAATGTTCGATTTATGCTGTTTCCCGTTCTCTGTACAAATCGTCCGTACTTTCCAAGTTGGATTGTCTTTTAATTGACAAATAGGAAACATATTACTACCGTCTTCGGATAAAATTAACGTATTTCCCACCAGACAATGTCCCTCGGGTGTTTCAAAGGGACATATAAAACCAATCTGCGACGGATGTAACTGTCGTATTTTAGTATTTTTACCTTCTTTCCCGATAGGTATTAAAATTCGTTTTAAATGAGAAAGAAAGGAATTGTAAGTGAGTCGTGCCATAATCTGAGAAACACCAGTTCGTATGTAATTCGATTTAGGAATTCCCCAATTCCCCGTCGAGAAACAATGTTTAATACCATGAGTAATGATATTATTTCTGGACATGACCACGATGATATCGGGTCGTTTCGTTAGTTGTGGTTCCATATTTCGCACAAAACGTTTAAACAAGGTACGAAACAATTCGGATAATAATAATCCACTCACTTCGAGTCGTTTATTGTTAATATGATCTCTATCGTCCATAGAACGATGCTGAATAACGGTCATTAATAATTTGGATAACATGTGTCCTAGAAAATAACCTTTCTGATTTTTAGTGCTCGTAATTCCCAAATGCGGAAATAGCTCGTTGTTAAGTATTTGTGTGATATAATACATTTTTCGCTCTTTGGACAAATTGTGGATCGAAAATTGAGAAATATAACTAATGGCTTTTTCTTGTGTATCAATCGTCTCGGCATCTCGTAAAATCTGTTTTACAATTTTTTGTATCTCATATTCTTGAATAAAAGAACCTAAATTAAATTCGAGGATGTGTTTCATATCGTTTAACGTAAAGTCGAATGCTCGAAAGATGTATCCCAAGGGTATTTCTTGGGAGATATAGGGTAACTGGAGCAATATTTTTCGTTCAATAGAATTCAACATTTTCATTTGCACCAAGACCGAATGTCCTGTTTCATCCGACATGCTACGTATTTCCGATGTATATAAATATCGGCTGTTCACTTTCTGTTCAAACACGTGCACAATGTTATAATTAATTCGTTCTTGCGAAACCAACACTCGTTCTTTTCCTTTAATGATAAAATATCCACCATTATCATACTCGCATTCTCCCAATTCCATTCGTTGTTTGAGTGTTTTGTTGTATAAATTACATTTCGACGAACCAATCATCATGGGAATACGAGCTAAATGAACTTTGAAATACTCTTGATGATCACTTGTAATCTCTTGTCCATGTTCTTTGGTGACAATATGTGTTTGAATATTGATCGAAATTAGACTGCTATACGTCAAATCTCGCAATCTTGCTTCATTCGGTGTGATGTAACGAAGTTTACGATTTTCATCAATAATGTAGGGTTTATCCACGAAAATTTGACCAAAATTCACATGATAAAATGTGTTTTCGCTTAACGGTACAATAATCGTGGGTTCTTCTTGTATAATTTTTTGAAGTCGATGATTAATAAAGTAATCATAGGAATATTTATGAACATAGGCCGAATCATACAATTTCAAGTACTCCTTTATTTTTTCAAATAAAAGAGACTCGTATTCACGTTCTTCAGTGATTGTCGTCATGATATATAGCGTGTAGGGTTTCTTTCTTACCGTTCCATTCTTGACGAATACTCTTCTAAATCATTTTTTTTTTCTAAATATAGTTTATAAAGTTACATTTAGAAATGTATTTTCAGCATGCGATAGATAAAGTATACATATCCATAAATGATTATTTTTTTGAGGATACTTATCATGAACGAATCAAATTATTTTATTCTATATCATTATCTTTTTTTAATTTAATAAAATAGGGGGTGTATAGGACATTTCGTATTGGATTACATTATCATTAATAAAAAAATAATTCAAGACACCTTTTTCACCATCCATTTGTAAATTGACAAAACCATTGGAAGTATAATCAAACTGTATATTAATCGTTTGATTTACACCGTTTTGATTAATCATTCCATAACCTAATAATAATTGGTTAGACTGCGGCAATTTCAATTGTACGAGACATGTTTTATCACATGCGGAATAAATCGTCATTGTGCTCGGATTACCTGGTTCATAAGGATAAGTTTCATTAAAAATATAATAAACAGGATAGATCATTTTCTACTTATTATATCTCAATATTATTTTTTTTTATACACAATCACTTTTATCCATCCACCCGATTGATCGGAGGTAACGATTCATCTTTTACACTTGACCAATTATCCGCACGACTCCAATCTCCACTGGATTTTTGGATCCAATCCATATAATTTGGAGGATATCCACCTACGGTTCCCTTTTGACAACAATTGCAGGAACGAGAAGTGTTCGGATGGGCCGTGGACACTTGTTCTTTCAAACATTTTAAACGACGAGGAGACACCTCAAAAAAGAAAGATTCTGGAGGATTCATATTTATATATTGTATCATAAATAAAATTAAAAATAAAATAGACATGATAAAAATAATTGTATTAGAGTGTCTATTTTGATTATCAAATATATACCAACCATATATCATAACGAACAATAGAAGAATGATAATGGACGACGCAAAGTTCATTTTCTTTTTTTATTATAAAATTTATTTTCTAAATTCTTTCTAAAACAAAATAAAATTTTCTTTTTGTTTTTACATCTCTGGTCATTTAAAACGTATATGGAGTCTGTATTTCCTCCACCTTTTCTAAGAATGATTCGACATGAGTATAGAACATGTCGAATCGAAGAGATAGATAGCAGAACACCACTCTCATTCACATTGTATTTTTTTTGTTTTTTCTTCTTTTTTTTTTTTAGTCCATTATCTTTTTTTTTTTTTTTTACAAACCAAT
>Ga0194117_10005758_pt1 | contig 11140 bp, 5 predicted proteins | sample TA2MahsurfametaG_FD_160579 | JGI IMG/M metagenome (GOLD analysis project Ga0194117, IMG submission 160579) | Freshwater microbial communities from Lake Tanganyika, Tanzania - TA2015009 Mahale N1 surface | ecosystem: Environmental > Aquatic > Freshwater > Lake | place: Tanzania: Lake Tanganyika...
AGAAATGAGTAAATCAGAATTAGCATTTTAATTTACTGCCTATTACTATCAAATTATCAATCCTGCATACTCAACTAAGTATTTATTACCACTAGTAAACAATAACATAGGCATTTTAATTAGAATGACGAGTTGAATCGAATTATTTATCATGCGTAATAAGTACATTTATAATTATTGCCATGATATGCTATCCAAATCATTTTATTCGTTTTTGCTCCTCTTCCTCAACTAATTTGGCAATTTTAAGTGTTATTTGATCATATTTGAACTTTATTTAAAGGTACCATAGCGACAGTAATTTTTTTTCGAAAGTATGGGTAAACTATTTATGTTTTGACTTCTAATTTATTTATCTTTGTTGTTAACCTGGATTATTAATGAAGAATACTTACAATCAAAATGCAAGCCAATACTCTCTAAACCGTTGTTTTTTCAGCCCAAAACTTGCTCTTTATATGTGATCTGTATTTTAAAATGGCTGAACTCTTAAATCTTGTGAGTTTGTTTTTGAAGATTGCATGATGATTGTTTATTCATTCTGCCAAATGAGAGTTATTTAGATTAGAAAGTAATGAGAATACTTACAATCATTTTGTATTCTCTAAATAACACTTTTAGGTCGATAATTTGACTATGGAGCTAATATCCATAAGTGCCATAATCTTCCTTTTTTTGCAAAGCTTCAATGAATCATTTAAATATCTTCATAGAAATACATAGAAATTCTAGCAAGTTGGAAGATTCTCTCATGAAGAGCTAAATAAACTGCAATATTATACTTTGAAATACATGGAAAAAACGATAATGAGATGAAAATAACAATAAAATACCAGAATGAGGCTTAAATCCTCTCAAATGGTTAATTACAGATGGCAGGAAAGTATAATTTTGAAAGATAGGTGAAAAGTGTAATTTCTTCTAAAATAGAATATGATGGCAAAAAGAAAAAAATTATACGAGATAGAACAAAAATAAGCTTTGGTTCTAGAATAAATTATTTACAGTCTCTCTTTATTTAAGATGAAACTAGAGATTGTTAGGAGTGCTCTAGTAAAAAAAACGATCAAGTAGTTTTGAAATGATTGAAATATTTTTCCATTTTGATTTGTTCTATAATTATAAAAAGAAAGAAATGAAAAAAGAAATAATTCTAATCGTCTTGCTCTGCTTGGCTGTCTTCCAAGCCCACTCTCAGGATAATCTGGACCAAGAATATAACTAATATCGAAACAAACACGGAAAATCATATACTTAGCATGAACACAGATATAGGATGCATATCTATATTAAAAACAAAGCCAAAATTAAAGGCATAATGCTGATTCTTCACAAACTTGGAAAATGGGTGTCACTAAGTTTAGTGACCTCAACCATGAAGAATTTATCTATACTCACCTCAACCATGAAGAATTTATCTATACTCACCTCACCCTTGTCACTCCACACTTTAAACCTAATATTCAAAAAGCTTCAAAATAAGATATTGTTGTTGAACAAAAGAAGAATTTGAATACAAATTCTTAGACTATTAGCTAAACACCTATTGTTAAGGCAAGTGTTACAGCTGTGAATTGGACTGCTTTGGGAATGACTACATCTGTTAAAGACCAAGGTAGTTGTGGTTCTTGCTATGCTTTTTCTGCAGTTGCAGCAATTGAAAGTGCTCACCTTATCCAAAAGAATCTGTCTCTTTCACTTTCATCTCAACAAATTGTTGACTGTTCAGGTAGTGAGGGTAATATGGGATGTAATGGTGGCTGGCCTTCAAATTCTTTTGTCTACGTCATTAACAATAATATTACCACTGCTGCTCAATACCCATATACTGCAAATGCTGGTAAATGCAAATTTACTGGAGGAGACTACAGAATTTCATCCTATAGATCTCCATATAGTTGTAGTGGATTGTTAAGTGAAATTGACAGAAGACCACTCGTTGTTGAAGTCGATGCAACAAACTGGTATCTTTACAGTAACGGAGTTTTTAACTCTTGTTCATCAACAGTTTCTATCAACCATGCTGTGACATTGGCTGGAGTAGATTCAAATGCTAACTGGTGGATCAAGAACTCTTGGGGAATTTATTGGGGCCGTAATTGATACATCTTACTGGCTGCGGATAATACCTGTGGTATTTGTAAGTATCCAGGTTATTCTCCTTACCTTTGATGGATGAATATTTTTTATATTAGTATTTTGTTCGACTATTATCAAATATTGAAAATAATAAAGACTAAAATGGATCTCCTTCTTTTAGCTTTATAAACTATGTAGTTGTTTAGTTTTAAGTATGAAAATCGTTAAATCTCTTTATCACTATTAAACTTTTATCTATTATACAACAAATTATGTAATAAAAAATTATAAGCTGATTATAACTAATTTTTGGGATAAATACTTTTAATTGACATAAATTTTTATTCTGTCACATTATTTACTAAAATAAAATACACCCTTTACATTTTTAAAGAAATGAATTTCATTTACTACGATCAAATAATTTTAACCTAATCAAATTTAAATTAAGATACTTGAGAGTAAGAAAAATGTACAGTATGGATGCAATAATTCAAGCCAAAACAAACTAATTATAGTTACTTAAAGCTCAAAAATCAAACCTATAAGTCGCCTAGTTGTTTATCAAACTCGAAGAGCTTACGAAAAAATATGATCGTTTATAAGACATGTACATTTCAGCTGAAAAAGCACATAAGAATGAGGTTAACTACTTAGAAAATAAAATTAATGAACTCACCAACAAATGTGATTCACTCTAACAGACTGTCTCAAAAATCAAGGTGGATGTTATACAGCATTTTAAAAAATAAGGAATTTAAATCGGAAACAGATGGATTATTCGTTAGGAAGGGACTGGAACCTACTAAGCTTTGGTCTTTAGAGACCATGTAACCTCTCCCAATATAGATTCGAGATACGCTTTCTTCAAGGAAAGATATGTTGACCCAGAATGATCATGCTGTTCAAAATTATAATCTTTTGATTTTAAGATTATCATCTATGAAGAATCATGCTGGAATGGGATAGGAAGCTGCCAAACAGATACCACAGATGTTGTTATTTTTTAGGAGTCTGATGTATCCATTTTCTCCATAGAGTGTTCCCCAACTGAGTTTAAGTCTATAGTAGAGATCTGTGCCTCCAACTAACAAAGCCGCGAGTGACAAGGTGGTACCACAACTATCAAAAACTCCACTCTTATAGCTTCGGAAGTTATTTCCATCAACAGCAACCGAAATAGGCCTTCCAGTGAGAGCGGAATCAAGTCCAGTACAGCTTGTAATAGCCGTATATCCTGATATTTTGAAGAGTCCAGATGAAGTTCTGCAGGAACTGATTGCACCTTTATAAGGATAAGCATTTTAAGTGTTACTTCCTAAATAAAAATTAAAATACCCTTTGCTTTTATAAAATAGAAGGAAGCAGTCATAGTACCACTATTACATCCTTGGTTTCCATAGGAAGCACTGCAGTCAACGATTTCTTGAGCTGAATATTCTTGTTGATTCTTGTAAACTATCACTGAGATAGCTTCAATACCTCCGATAGCTGAAAAAGCATAGTTAGCTTTACATTGACCCTCATCTTTAACTGGGCTTACAGCTCCGTAAGACACCCAATCGACATTCAAACCAACTGATGGAGTATTTAATAAACTGCTCGACTCAAAGTTAGGAGAAGTAGGGAACGAAGAAAGATAGATCTATTTGAATTCTTTTTGAGTGAGTCCAGTAAATCTATTGACTCCCATAGTGTAAGTCTTTCCAAGTTTGGAATTGTGTTCATTAATTTCTTTAAGATTTTCTTAGAAAATTTTGAATCTATATTCATCTTCTTGAGGAGTAGAGATCATGATGTGTCCGTAGTCAGTTTTCCATTGTTGATAAAGTTCGTGTGCTTCGTTTGTGGAGCTCTGTCCATAGAGGAACACGCTGCAAAGTGCTAAGGCGACTGTTAGCATGGTTAAGATTTGCTTTTGCATGTTAAGATATTTCTAATATAAGCTTTAAAGCTGTTTTGAATTTAAACATGTATTCCGATAATTAAAACTATTGTTTTCTGACCAGTTATCTTAATAATTTATAAGTTATGGATAAATCTTAATAAATAAAGAGTGTATTAATAAATGTTGCAATAAATCTATCATAAGTGTTATTTTGAAAGCTACAGATGTTTCAAGATCTATTAAATTGAAGAATAAATTGATTTCATCTAGACAGAGTAGTTTATCTAACTCAAAAGAAATTGTTAGAAAAGAGGAACTAATTGGGATTTACTAAGTTGGTACATCACGAGCTAATATTATTCGTATTTCCTTTATTGTTTTGTCAGGACAAGTAAAACATATAAAGCGTATGCTGATCTAGATAGTAAATTTAGGTATTTAGGCGAAATGTGTGTCTGCTTGGCTTTGAAATTCTATGAGTGAAAGATGATTTCAAGAGTGCTAATAATTGTTTATAAGCAGAAAATAAAGCAATTCGTAGCCCTCCTTCCATCATTGAAGCCTTTTCCATGCTTTTGTTGGATTTGACTTAACAAATGTAGTGACCTTGAGTCAATTTGTATATTACAAATGTAGTTCAATATACAAATCGTTATCTCAATTTGTATATTCAGGTAGTCTTTTTATCCATTTAGAAGATCTTTCTAGTAGATCTATTTTATGAAGGCTATACCATAATCAAAGAAAAATCTCTAAGATCCAATTATATTCGAAAGCATCCAGTAGGTTCTCTCCCTTACTTCTGTAGATATATGTTCCATGTAAAAGAAGAAGAGCTATTTATAATTTTTGAACTGCTCTGACCTGAGAAAAACTAGATTACTCTTTGAACTTTGATTGACTGGTTGATTTTTAAGAACATTTTTGTTTATTGTTTTGGTTATGGCTTAGATATAGTTATCTGAGGTTTAAAACAACTATCCAAGTAATTAGATTCCCTTTATAATTGTTTCAGCATCACAACTGCACAGCAACACAAGTAGTTGTTAAAAAAAATCACCTTTATATTGGTAACTATACTAATTAAATCTTATACCTTCCTTCTAAAATTTACAGTATCTCTGTACTGCTTAGAGACCATCAATCAAAAGAATCTATAAAGCCTTATAGATACAATTTCTTTCCATGGATTCTGATAGTCTTATCAGTTTTAGAATGCATTTGATTTAAAAAGCCACTTCATAGTACTATTTATTTTTGATGGAGTCATTGATCAGATAGAAAAGTTCTTCAATATTACCTTGCTTTATAAATTCTCTAAAATCGATACAATCAAAGCTGAGGATACAGATGTAGTAGATTCTGTATTTATTGAAGATCTATTTAGTTTAGCATTCTAGTTTGATGGGGTTATAATATTTGTATAAGGTCATTTGACTGATTATTCTGTTCATTAACTGTAAATTTTAGTTGCTTATTACAAAAGAGGTCTCTGTATGCGGATTAATAGCCGTATTTTACGAAATAAAGATTACTAGTTATTTGAGAATTTTAAATATTACTTATAAAGGCTAACTTCTGCCTGGATTTGATGCATGCAGTTAGTAAGAATGTTATAGCATCTTCAAGCCATCTCTTAACTGAGAATTATCAGCTATTTTTAATCTCAGCACTATCTTGAACAAGTTAAGAGTGGTAGGGTCGATTTATCCTAATGACTGTATCTTTGCAAAATGGCTGTAATATTGATTGTGGATATAGAGTTTGAACTATTAATTTACAAGTGCAAGGTCTTGGGCAGTGATTGAGTCTAAAAGTTATTCAAAGCGTTCCCAATCATGATTTTCAATGCGTGAGGGTAGTTCTATAATGATGGAGGGCAATTCTCCCCAAGGTCTGTTTTAGATTTTGATTTGTTCTCGATGTTTCATTCTGATCTATTAACGATACTTGCGTATTTTTTGTTGATAAGGCTGCATAATTTTCTTTTTATAAATATAAAGTCAGTTTATTATTATTTTGAAGAGACAATAGTCAAATACAACTTTTATAGCTCTTTTTAGAAATAAGAAAAATTATTTCATTTGAGTTCATCACATGAACAGTAGTGAAGTTTAGTATTCGATTTATAGTTTATCAAAAAAATATATACAATAGATTGATTTAAACTCAAATGCTAGATCTTGTCGAAGAAATTTAGAGCTACACTCCACAAGCATCCAGCTCAAAATCTGCCAATCTCTACAAAACAGAACCACAGTACACTAAACCTACTCCTGAACTCAAAGAAGTACTTGCCCCCTCCAGTCAATAGCCAGACGTATAGTAGACTGAAAAGGAGACTGGTATATCACGCTTCTGCAAACAAAGGTATTATGAGGAATACTTCAAAGTAAACGAATAAAATGTCAAAGATCGATTAAGAGCAGCTTTGGTGCCACCTTATAATGGACAGTTTCTCGAAAATATAAAACCCAATCCAGACTTCTATGGTCCTTTCTGGATTTACACTACTCTAGTCATATTACTTGGCATAGTTGGTAACTTTGCAAACTATTTTTTATCTAAATTTAGTGATGGAGAGGTTTGGAAAGGTTATTTCTTCAAATTGGAGCTTGTGAGATATGCTATTACACTGGTATTTAGTTTTGGAGCGGGAGTACCTGTCATCTTGTTCTTTATGTTAAAATTTATGAAATGCAATCCACTATCATTTGCAGAGGTACCTTACAATTTATATAGATTTCTTGTCTTTATGGATACTCAATGACCTGTTATATTCCCGCTTTGGTAATTTGCATCATCCCTCTCAATTTCTTGCAATGGATTCTTATGGTCTATGCTTTTGTCAACTCCAATTTGTTTTTATTTGCAAACTTGAGAAATTATGAGACAGATAAAGCAAAGTTTACAACTATAATGGTATCACTGGTGTGTATGCAAACAGTCTTTTTCTTGGTTTGTAAGTTTGTTTTCGTTAGTTTGTTGGGCGTAAGCTAATGAAGATGCTATGATTTGAATAATAGCTTAATGTTAAATTACTTTTTATAAATGACCAGATATAGAGCAACTCATGCATCCATCTCTAAAATTCACCTGCTTATTTTTATCATTTCTCTTCGATCCGCATACTTCTTCCACATCCTAACATGGATAAAATTTAATGACACTTGAGATATTTAAATCGTCCCCAAAGGTTATCTTTTCAATGATATTTTAGATTGATTTTGCATTTTTGACTGCCTTGAAGTTTGCTTTGTAATAATTATCGTTGCTGAGCAAGCGTTGCTTTTATCTGAGTTATTCAGTTGTTAAGGATACGTATTATTTGAAATTTCCTTACATTTCTTCAGGGGTTTTTTAGGTCAAGTAAGAATTGCTTTTGAAATAGATAAGAGATTACTTTTCGGGAATAAGCTGTGCATTGGAAATTGAAGCTCCATCTTCTATCTGATACTCAATTATAGTGATATACTCATCTCTTATCTCAAAGTTCAAAGCTATAAGTTTAAAAAGTCCTTTGCTTGAAATAGTTGCGAGAAGATTACCCATAAATGAAATCCATTTTAGTCCTTGAACTGAAGCTGAATGGAGAGCAGTAAGAGGGAACACACTTATAACTCGATCTTTTGGTTTGAATTTCCATACATACTCAACAATCTAAGCTTACATCTCATCTAGATAGTTGATACGATTTTTCTTAGACTTTTTCAACTCTTTGTCTTAGGAGTGAGAAATAGCCTCAAGAGCAGCTGCTGTAATCTCCCAAACGATGATTTGACCTGATCTAGTACAAGTGGCAAAATAATGCAGAGAGTCATGAAGAGTCAATTTGATTGCGTGGTCTTGGCTTAAGATGGGAGGTTGATAGATACACAAAACAATGCGTGAGACGTAATTGTAGATAAAAACTTTGTTGTCTTCAAATAATATAAAGCAAATATTTTTTTGTTCGTACTGCATCTTTTCAGCAACAGTGATGCTTATGATAGGTTTCTGTTCTAGTTTATCTGAAAACAAGGAATGTTTGAACTTCATTTATCTATCAATTTCAAATTCGATGATTTTGATGAATCCTTCCTGCAGTCCGATTAAAACTACTATTTTGTACACATAGCTGTTTTGTACTCTTTAAGTTTTCATGATAGTTTCGCCTTATTTTAAGTATGCACTTAGACCAGATCCTATGCAAGAGGGTGTTCCTTTCAGTCCTTTTAAAGTAAAGTAGCTATTTGTACCATCACGCACTGCAAAACTGTATCCTGTCAAATCAAACTAAGCATTTTTGTCATGAGTAGATGAGGTCTGGTTTGTAAAGAAGTAAAACACGTGCTGTTAAAACTAAAGCATATTGTAGAGTTGATGTTTGAGTTCTATAAAGCTAAGGTCGATTTTTTCACGTCTAGATTTAGGCGGATTCATTAAAGTTTTGTCTGGAGTTGTGACAATATCGTCCCAACGACTGTATTCAGTGGCAGCTTTGAGTGTTTTGGTGAAGCTAAATTATTTGAGATCCATGAAATCTATATTTTATGTTTGTAAAAAACAAATTTGTCGATATAAATCAGCCAATACTTATCAAAATATATAAAATGTTCTACTTTTCTATTGATTAAAAAGTTGAAAATAATAATTAATAATTATACAATTAATAAGTAGTTTCCCATGAGCATATTCTGCCTGCCCAACAGGCTGAGGCTCCAGGAGACGAATAGAACGGTAGTGCTTAGCTGTAAAGTTAAAGCCATCCAGAGTGATCGTTTATCATCATCATCATTATACAATTAATAATTTTGATTTACCTACTATAGATAGTGTATTAAAAAAATAATTAATTATAAAGAACTGAGTAAGAGAAGAGGTTCGAAGATTTAACCAAGTAAAACTGTTGATTTACAATTATTACTATTTTTTTAAATTATCAAATGCTTAATATAAAAACAATCAGGTTGCTTTCAAAGGTTCAAGGTCTATTCGATAAAATAAACACTCCTGTATTCATAATAATAACCAGGAAGTAGTTGTAAAGATAGTCATCGACGATTACTTTGTATTGCCACAAATCAGAGGTTTAACCGACAGTTATGAAACAGTGTGGAATGAAGCACAGTTTCCTCTGATCTAACTCAGTCCATACCAGTTATAGTATAAATTGAAATTTGCTGTTTACAGGGAAGGCGTGTTAACTGGAACTACCAACACCCTCATCATCTATGGACAAGTACTGAAGTGTAAAAAAATAGTAAAGTAGAGCAAAATGATGTTTTGGATGATAATAATAGTCAATCAGGAAAAATATTGTATGAAATCAGTTGGGAGAAACAAGTCAGAGGAGATTACATAACTTACTAGCAGTTCATATCTTTCAAGTAAAAGAACAAAGCTTCAAATGGAAGTTTAGGTGCGATTACAGTCACCACCCATAGATAACAGGTGAGGACATATGTGAGGAATTAAGATGATGATGATTGTGGATGTGGATGTGGATGTTTTGGTGGTGGAAGAAAAAGACATGAACCTTCACAGTACAGAAACAATGCGCCAAAACAAAAATTAATAGATGAGCATAAATCTAAAAAAAGCGAAGGAAAAATGAGAATATTTTATAGACCTGAGAATGAAAACATAGTAAGATTTAAATATACTCCATTTTTGTACTTGTAAAGTTAGTTGTAAAGTGTAACCTAACGAAAATAGAACAACATTCGAAGACTGGTTTACTATAGTAAAAGCCATGTGTTAACCAAATGATCAAATTAATATTGATTTAGGCACAATTTATTGAGTAACTAACAGCTAATCTAAATCAAAACAAACATTTCATTTCATCGATGATTTATGAAAAATTATAGTTACAGATGATGATATGATAAAAGTTGAAAGCTAAAAGTTATAAATCGAACCAAATCAATTTCCACAGTTTCCATTAGGCTGACCATTTACCCAAACCCAGGCTCTTCCTCTGTAGTGATGGTTGAAGTAGCCCCAGAAGTTCCATTGGCCTCTTTTTGCTTGATTCCAGTCCCAAAGTCCCCAAGCTTTGATAGGAGGCTGATTCATGAAGGGCATATAAAAACCTGAATCAAAAGTGGCAAAATTTGAATTATTACCAAAATAACCTTTACAAAGTGTATCTCCAACTTTATAACTTGTAATTGACGATCCTTGGACAGGTAGAGTAGTTTGTATATAACCTCCAGTCCATCCATCGTAGTATCCTCCGTCCATAACAGAGAAGGGAGTAAATTGAGTGGCGATGTTGTAGTATGGTCTAATAGTAGATCCAGCAGAGCTGATACAGACCAAAGGTAATGAACGATTGCAAGGAGTATCACCTTCGAACGGATTGCAGTTGTTACAAGAGAATCGCCCTGCCCAGTTACTTTAATACGAGGGCCAAACTGTGGCTTGCATTGTTAGACCTTTTTTAATAGCTTGAGTTCTTACGACATTTGTTACGTTGATGTTAGTTTGAGCTTGAATCAAGCAAACCAAAAAGATAGCAGTCACGACTATGTACGTAGTTCTCATGAACTAATATAATTATTGAAGATAAAAAATTACTGCGGATAAAATAATGGGGATGAAAAAGACTCTAACTTACTCACTTTCGGTTGTATAAACTTTAATGATGGGTTTGCTCCGTCAAATATATATTACTTTGATGTTTGATCGAAATACCTTTTAAATTAAACTTCTTATAACACGAATGATTTATACAGAGATAGATTTTTGCACGACTGTTGGAAGCAAATGAAGTATTACTCTTTTTTCACAATGTTAATACAATATCTTAACATAATCGTATAATTCTAAGGAAGACTTGAAGCGTGCAGGAATTGAAGAGACTTTAATCATAATTGATTGTAAAGCACAATATTTAGAGAGATGAGGATGATTTAATTAAAAATATCTTTAAAGAGATGAAAATGAGAGGATAGTCAAAAACTAGAAACGAGTTAAATTCAAGAATTTGTTAATATATATAAATTTTGAATAAGTAAATTCGCCTTCATCAAACTAGTACTACTTTTTTAAACTCATCCCAACAAATAGCTTCTTTTACCTAATCCATGCTATCTTTGATCTCGATAAATATTTTAATTCAAACTAAACTTGAATCTAAGCAAGTCAATACTAAATCTATTTTTATCGTGTATATAGAGTCATAAA
>Ga0194117_10005759_pt1 | contig 11139 bp, 3 predicted proteins | sample TA2MahsurfametaG_FD_160579 | JGI IMG/M metagenome (GOLD analysis project Ga0194117, IMG submission 160579) | Freshwater microbial communities from Lake Tanganyika, Tanzania - TA2015009 Mahale N1 surface | ecosystem: Environmental > Aquatic > Freshwater > Lake | place: Tanzania: Lake Tanganyika...
ACCCACCATTTACTCTGCGATAAGTGAGCCTGGCGTTTCACCTGGATGTTGTCTTCCTAAGATAATCAAAACTTTCTTTTGATAGACGTCAGGAATAGAAATCTTGATTAGAGGTATCGACTTTCCCATAAGAGTAGAACCAATTGTGTAAAGATCAACTTTTTGATTTACTTTGATGTTTTACAAAAACTTCTTAAGATCAGATAAATCGTAAGGAAGACCATGTGCGAAATGTACAGTATCATTTTGTAGTGTAAAATCATACTCGAAAGTCAAAGTTTTATAAAATTTTGTTTCATCATCTTAGTAATGTAGTTAATTCTTTTCATAAAAAATATTGAATCCTTTTCTTCTCCAAGATTTCTTTAATAATTTTTAGCTAAGTTACGACCTGACTATAGGTTTCATTCCATTATTGTAAAGAGACTTTGATTTGTACTAAATAAACTTGGAATTACAAGATTCACTATATTGAATTTAGCAACAAAATTGTTTCTCTTGTTTTGAACTTTAAAGTTAAACCATTGAGTAAAGCCTCTTGTGTTTATATCGTTCTGCAGAACTAAATCATAAGTATTTTTATCAACCTAAATACTTTAGACTATACTTTGAAAACTGCCATCAAGTTGGCTGACTAATAATTGGAATCAAATAAGAGATCGTCATCAGTTATCATTCCCTTATAACAGGGGAACTTGATTGATCCCTTATTCTCAGTTTTTAAGAACAAACTAGAAAAATACTCAAATTTACCTCTTTTGTTGCAATTTTTATTGTCATACTTCATAAAGATCAATGTAGAAAGTTAGTAGCCATTTGTTAGAGTCATATTTAACATTGTTTTAGATATTTTAGTTTATTTTTTACGATCTTCTTCGAAAATAGGATTCTTTTTAGGTCGATTAACATTATTTTTAGGGATTTCTTACTCTCTGAATTATTTACAAGACTAAAGTCTAAAGTTTACTTTCTAAGCGATTTTCTATATTTATTTGTTAAGAATGGGATTAGGTGGGGGCAACATGCACCTAAAATTGGCTTCCTAAAGTAACTATCTAAGAGATTGTCTATTATTGCTTTCTGATTTTTATTCATCCATAGTATTATCTGAAACAATCAATAAGATTAAAATTACAAAATAAATAAGCCCTATGAAAATATTTTGATTTCAATTAAAATAAAACTCTCCTGGACCCTATCCTTCGCTTTTCTCAGAAAACGAAGGGAAATTTCGAAAACAACTGTTTTTTCTACTCTTGGAAAAAAATCCCTTTTCAAGATCGCTATCTTCAATTATGTTAATTCAAAAAATACAAAATTGTTGATCTGAGTCGTTCCTTTCTGAATAGCTTTTAAATGAAGAGCGTGAAGAAAATTTGAAACCGTTTGATTTGACCATCTAGGATTTTTAAAAATGCAAGACACCTGCATCTTGAAACAGATTTTTAATACCTTGCACTTATTACTGTACAATAACGCCGGATTTCTTCCTCTTAAGTGGATTTAGTTCTGCTTTTGGTTCTTATAAATTTGATTCGATTTTTTATAATTTGACCTCGTGGTTTTTACTCACTTACTCTTCTTAACTTTCTAGCATTCCGGAGGAAGAGTCACTGGCGTAACCTTCCTTAAGATTAGATACTACAATTACATCTTTTTTCTTTTTATTCTTCATAATGGGAGCTTGTATTGAATTGTTTCTACTTTTTTTACTCTTCCTTTTATAGAGCTTACTGACAGAGTAAATCTATTTGATGACTTCACGTTATATCTGAACTCTTTCTTGAGAATCAAACTGTTATTACTGAAGCATTGAGATATTCAACATTTTGTTTTGTATTTCTTAATAGATGATAATCTACATCTGCAAGCTTCTGAAACAGAAGGATCACAGTTAGGTTTCTCTTTGAACTGCTACTAACATGCTTAGACTATTTTATAAATTGTGTTGATGTTTATCTCCCGAAACTATTTGCGAAAGAAGTGGTGTATGATTGTATTCAATTTTCTTAGAACTTTACGAAGTTTTGAATAGAAATGGTTTTTGACACAGTTATCTGCTCTAAATTACAGTTGTTTTACTTTCCTGGTATCTTCTGTGCAATAAGTGACCACTTATTTCCAATCTAATTATGATATTAGATAAGCATCAGTTCTTCCTAAATAGTCCACTAGACTTTAGTAGTCTAGGTGCTTATATGATTTTCGTATCTAAAGTTATTGAGTGGTTACCTTTCTCTACATTGTTTGGCACTTTTTCTTGGTAGTTTGAACTCATCGAACATTTTTTTGGCAATTAAACTCCAATTTCTCATAGCTTCCTCTTCATATAGTTTTTTGAGAATATTATCTTCTTATTATGACCAAATTTTCTTCTGGTTTGATAACATAATCACAATATAGTAGTATGATAATTAAAAACGCTGACAAAGAACTCGAGATAGAAATTACAAAGCTCTGCTCTTTAATAATCTAACAAAATCTATTATAGACTATGAAACCGTGGAGAAGGATAAGAAAAAATGGATTTCTTGTTTAGATTAAAATGATTATTTTTTATTAGTGTTTAAAAAATTAAGCTCCCTTCATTCTAACTATCATATTTTCTTAATAAATATTCCGATTATACATTTTATAGCTCAAGTTAAATCATGGTTTCAGGAAATAGCAATACAATATAATTCCAATATTTACTAACTTTAACTATAATATTAATTGAGCTTTTTAATTTGATAGTATCTTAACTGTTTGATAAAAAGCGAACCTTTTTATAATTTTATACACATACATTTTAGCAAAAACAAATGTCAAGGGAACCTCAGACTTAATAAGAATACATTCGACATGTACAAAAGCAAGCCGAAGAACAGTAGAGAGAGAAAGTACCATCGCACATATAGATTGTCTAAAATTACGAAAAAACAAGCAGAAACTTTAAAGAAAAACAGCATTTTTATATTTAGCTTCTGACGCTCTTAGTATTAGCATTTTTCTTAGTTAAAAAATTTCCACAATACTTAGGCCTATTTCCCTAAAATCAGCTCTGATTTTCATCCGTATTTGTAACATTGACTTAATTTTTCAAACCATAGATTATTCTAAATCTTATAAAAATATGATTTTTCTTATTTGTAAAATCTATAACCAAATTGATTTCTTTATAATTGTTAATGATACGTGGGCTAATAGTAAAATCAATTTTGCTTATCCTGCTTGCAAACGCAGTCACCTCCGCTGATTTAGATAGACTCTAGATCACGAAAGCGGTTAGGCAAGTTAATCTTGCTAATGCTTATGTCGGTGAGACTATTAAAATAAGCTTTGTATCGAATGGTGAAGGCATCGATCACTTCAACTACATTAGTCCTTTAGACTATAGTCAAAAAATATCGAAAATTTGGTTCACCAAAAGCGAAAAAGACAGATGGTCACTTCAGTTCCACAAAGGCATTATTTCGCACGTATTAATGGTGTAAATAAGGGAGGAATCACTTATAATTAGTATAAAGTCTAGCTCCCTCATACCTACAATACTGGAGATATAGGAGACATACAGGTTCATATCATATATCTGTACAGATTTGTCAATCTACCAGCAAGCATCACCTTAACGTAAGACCAAAAAGTACAATACTAGGATGTTAAATTCATGATATCGCCCTATCACATTCTTGAACAAGAAGTTACCTATAAAATGCATAGAGTTATGTAATTATGGTTATAGTTAGATAAGCTGATAATGACGGCCAAAAGAAAGGAATGGGTGAAATTACTTTCAATAAAAATAGTATTGAACCTTTCACTGCAATAAAGCACAAAATTTTTGGAGTTAATAACAATCCCTTAGTACAATTTACATCAGTTTAAAAGATAATTGAAGTCTCACACTGGGGAAATGTTGGAATTTCATAGTATTACAAAATTATCAATAAAGGCCCTTCTTTGAAAGGCTAATTTTCAAGAGTAACATTCGGATCAAGAGGCGGTGAAGTTAAAAATGCTTTCAAAGGTATAGAGTTTGATCTTCCTTAATAAATTTGGGGATTATATTACTTGGACTAAGTAGGAAACATTTCAACTTCTCGTGCTTATAGAGATGAAAGAAAAAAAATAGTACACGTCCAGCTAGCCCCTCGCTTTGCCTTACTTGGAGGATGGAAATCTAACTGGTAGATTGGATATAATATGAATACACTTGGTCATTTATTCAATTCTGGAAACAGGTTTGAGCTTAAAAATATAATGTTGTAATATGGCTTGTAAAAAATACTTGCAGAGGAGTATACTATCAAGTTAATATTGCCTGAAGGAGCAGAAAATGTGAAAATTAGTATTGGCGGTTATAAGCTTGGTGATGGTGAGTTCTAGATTACTAAAACCTAAGGCTATCTTGATTTCAATGGTAGGCCAACATTCATCATCCCAAACTATCAAGGTCTGCTGACAGGAAAAAGCATTGATGTTTAATATGACTTCAATAAAACCAAAGTATATGAGAAAATATTTTACTTGATTGTGATAGTTTTTATTTTTTTGGGAATAGCCATTTTCCTGAAAAGATTCAAGCTCTAAGCATTTGAAGCATCAAAGTAATAGTGATTGTATATGTAATGTATGTCTTGAATGTTCAAATATTTTAAATTTCTGTTTAATTATTCAATAAGTTAACTATTCTTATTATAACCTAATGAACGTTAGTCCCACGATCTGGGATTATTCATAATCAAATATCAATGAAACTCTGCTTCTATAATCCGTATAGCCCAACAGCTCACCAAAAAATAAAACCAATAAATTTACCTCACTGTTTCAAGATCTCAAAGAGAGGGAAACTATCGCGAGTAAAGAAAAATCGTTAGTTTTTGATTTTTTTTCAGATCTGTCCGTAACTGCAAATTCGAACATCAAACATACTGAAAGTAACGAAGAACCCCACTAAAAAATCTAAGACTTGTACAATATCTGTAGCAATCTTATGACTACCCTCTAAAAATTACAGACTAAAATCCAAAAGATGGAAGAAAAAGAACATTAGAAAAGTAGTTTTGAAAAATAACCAGTTGTTAATGTTTGTGAAAATGAACTCCAATCTGTTATGACTTACTAGAGTTAAAAAAGTAAACAGTGCAAATGTGAACATGCTAAACAAAAGTAGATGGTCGTTAACTTATTTTAAGCATGGAATGTAAGACAGAAAATTCAAGCTTATAAGTAAGAGAATGATGAGCTCAAGAAATAGATCATTAGGCTGGAAGTTGGAAACTAGGAATTAAAAAAATCATACAAAAAAATTTAAAGTTAAAATATTAAACTTAGAGAACTGCTGAAACAATATCAGAGTTTCAATAAGAAACTGATCACTTAGAGACAAGCCGACAATAAGCTATAAAGAAATTCTTCAAATAAACTTCTAAGTTAAAGACAATTTCCACACAATAAAAGTAATAACCTTTAATCCCAAGAGTAAGTTCAAGTCTCTGAGATATATAAGCTGAGAAATTACGGTGAGAATCATTATTATGCGGACTCAATACACCGAAATTCAAGTAGGGTATTAAAGAAATAAAAGAGTTTTGATCAAGTTCGGAATAAGCATAATGGAGGGACTAAGTAAGCTAGTACCTTTGCTGAAATTCCTAGAAAACATCCAGTTAGTAACTATAAAAAGGAAGAAAAAAGTTATTTGAAAAGTTTTTAGCAATGTAAAAAAGTTGAGCCTTTGAGCAATTTCGTGAGAAATGTGACTCCTTCAGGAAGCAAACATCAAACAGACTTAACTCCATCTCGAAACCATTTATCTTTTTACGGGCTGAAACATAAAGTGAATCCATACAATTAATTTGGAATGAAATAGAATCAATCTCCTCTTAAAACAAACTCGATCATGACTATCAATCGACAGATAAGCTGAAGATTATTGTGTTTGATTTTTAAATTTCCGACAAATAGTAAACTTTAAATCCAAGAATAAAATGTATTATCTCACTTAGTTTCTTATTCAAACATTTTAAACAAGCGCTCTGGCGCCATTGAAAACATACAACTTTTATTTATGGCTTTTTAATTTATAAGAATAAGCTCTGTTCTTTAATTGATGGTTTAATACCATGATAAATGAGGATTTTTTAATAATGTCTGCGGCTTAAGTCAGCTGTGTGTATTTTGACATTATTGTATCATAACATCTTTTTGGTTAATTAATATGATGAAGGTTCCTAATACCTGTTATTTACAAGATATCCATTTCTTACTTGCATTTAATATTGATTTTATAGGAGAAGTATATTTACAAATGTTAAAGGTACAAAACAAAAAATAGATTATGATGAATGATAAGAAATTATCCAAATAAATGAAAGGGTAATAACTGAAGCTTTTCGTCTAAAATAGAGAAAATGTAGAGATTTTTATAAATAAGATAAGACAAACTAAATCACAGATTTGAATTAATAAAAATTGATCTCGACTAATAAAAGATGAAAGAGACTATATTGCCAATGCTAGATGTAAAAGAACAACAAAAAAAGAAATTAATTAGATCCTCTATTTTGTTGGGTGTTTTTCAAAAGTACCTTTCAATAAGACTTAATTGAGTTATATAACATCTTGGTAGCTTGTAAAACTCATTTACTTTAAAATGTAAATAATCTTTAAGCCTCTGTTCTTAGTCCTTAGATTCAAAACCATCTGATTCAGAATATTAGTTTTTTTATAAAACTATCAGAGATTCTCACATCAATTTGAAAGTTTTTCTTGCTTATGCAAAGCTCTTAATGAGAACCTAAAATATATAATATAATTTTATTTATTTAAGATGGTTTTATCCCTCCAAATATAAACTTCATCATCCGCACCAGTCTACGGGTTTCTAGATGAAGAAAACAACATTTTTTACACTTTCTAAACTCGTGAGGACTTCGATGAGTTCATGATCTGGCTCTCCTCTCTTGACAACCAGCAAGAAAACGAGCAAATGGAAGTAATTCCTGCCACCTCTAGTTTAGGGTAAAATTAATAGGGAAAAGCCAAACTCACTTTAGATTAGAAGTAATGTATCCCAGAAACAGGAGACAAAAGCGAAATAGAGCCAGCCTAAGAAAGTTTTTAGAATAAAAAAGCATAATAATGATATGTATTCAATTATATATTATTGAACAATGCTGTGTTTAGTCAATCTTTTGATCAAAAAGATTTTTCAAGACAGATATCACGTTTTTGATGGGTGTTACTTACTATTTTTTACCAAAGCGGGTTTTTATTTGCTTCAATACTATCTCCTTAATTCAATTCAAAAAAAAATTTCAGTGAAAAATCCACTTGATTGCCAGCAGTGTTCCATCAATGCTGAGGCCTCTATTGTTAGATAATTTTCCAACTGCTTTGTACGTTAATTTTTGGGCTTTTTATGTTTTTTTTTTCTTTGAGAGTATTTCATGCTTTGGTGTGTTTGGTATGGATTCAATCTTTGATATTTAGCACAAGATATTATTTGAGTGTTTTAATGAAGGCCACGGATATATAAATCGAGCTAAGAAATTATAAAATTAGGGAGGGCTATCTCTACAAACGTTCCAGAATTATCAGGGAATGGCGTAAACGATGGATCGTGCTCACAATCAATTTTCTTTTTTCTTTTTAGAATGACAAATGCGTAAAACCCACTTAAGTCATTGATTTAAAAGAAGTTGTCAGTCTTAGATCTATGGTCAAGCAAAATTAAGATATTTTCAGTAACTGTTTTCATGTGCAAACTAAGACTCATGATTTTGCTATAGCTGCCAAGGAAACAGACTAAAAGTGGTCGTGGATAGTGACTTTTTAAAGACTTTTTGATTTCAAAGAAAGAGGAACAAGTTATTACAATAGTATAGATTAGATTCGGACTGAAGGTTTCTAATCTCAGAATTAATTCGAGTATCGACGCAAAAATAACATCAAAACAGTGACGAAAATCAAAAATTTGGAAGAATAATGCAAGAAGAGATAATAGAGGGCAGGCTAGATCCTACAAAGACTCCTTGATCAGCAGTTGAAAATAAACCTTAAATAGGAATAGTTGCTTAAGATGGAAATGAAATGGTAAAAATAAAAGATGTTTTTAAATGAGAGAAAACAAAGTTTAGAGATACAGCTGTAAGTACACGATAACAAAAAAAACAGGTCAACGATGTCTATAGCCTCATTGAAATAGAGCACTTAGTAAAACATAGAGAAAAATCCTTTTGAAGTATCAGAAGTTAGTGTTCGATAGAAATAATACAACTTGTAGTTGAATTAAACTATGAAATTTATAAGATCAAAATGTGTATAATACATTTTTGACTAGTTTCATTCAGATGAAATAAAGCATTACAGATAATAGCTACCAATAATTCTTTAGTTTTTGCTCAAAATAGCATAAAAGGAATCCTATAAATTTAGGCCTATGCTTTCTTACTAAATCCACAATCATAAATATCTCAAAAATTTTATCAACTATCTCCTTAATTATGGCGAAAGATTTGTTAGTAGTGAGGCTCAAGAAATTAAAAGATTTTTGATCATCTTCAAGATGATATTTTCAAACACCAAAACTTATGAAGAGTTGTGTGGGGATACAGCTTTAGAACTTATTTGTAGATGGATTTCTCACTTCACTCTCTAAACTGACCAAGAAATAATAATCTAAGCCATTTATACCTTAAAGTAACTTATCTGCCATCATAAAGGCAATCTTCGGTCCAAACTAGTATAAAAACTTACCTACTTGCGTGAATTATCAGAAGAGAGTTAAAACAAAAAACTTTGCCAGTAAATGCTTAATGGGCTGAGAATTTGATTTTTATATTTTGTGATTTTTCAGAAAGAATTTTTTAAAAGTCAAACTTTTTATCCCATATGTGATTAACTTCTTCTCTTTTTTAAAAGTTGTTTCTTCGAATGAGAAATCAGCTTATTGAGTTCTTTTATTTTAATGAATATTCTACCGAATTCATCAAAATAAATGAACACGAAGTTAGAAGCATTCTCAGTAAAATTCGCTGAGCTATGACTTAACTATAAACTTCAAGGAAAAACCTGTAGTTTAATTTAAACTTTTACTTTAAGCATGAGCATAATTGAGATTATAAAGAGGGTAAAGTGGAACCCAAATGGGCAAATTTGCTTGCAATAAGGAATAATGTGAAAGATTAAAATTAATATAATGAATTGTTAACTAAAATGAAAGTATCTAAAGTAAGTAACATGTGAAAAAAAAAAAAAAACTTGTTGATAACATATTGTATCTTCCTTAAAAGAATTCATTCAAAACAAATTGATTTTTAAAGTACCGAGATCATCTTATTTATAAGTAAATTGCCAAGAATCAAATACTTTGTGTATTTATGAATTTAAAGCACTCATTAATTTATTCAATATGTCAGCTCCAGAGACGAAAGTATAGCATTAGAAAAACAAATCCCAAGCTGTCCCTACATAGGCTGAGGATAAACACTACATTGGAGACTACCATAATGCTCCCGAGTTCATGAAGGACAATCATAATATCACTCATGGATATAGAATCAATTTTAACACTCCCAGAAAGATATTTCGAAGTTTATTTATGGTTCACAACGAAAGTGTCAATATCTGGAGTCACTGTATCCCGGCTCTTTTTATCATTTTCTTTTTGACCACCTTCTACGTCATGGTTGATAGTGAGGCAATGAGGAAGTCTTTCAATTAATATCATGATTAGTTGAATAAGGGAATGAATCATTATATGCATGCTCTTGATAACATCTCCTTGATAGCTGAATATGATAAAATTTCAAGGAAAACGAAAAGTGAATTATCTGAGTTGAAGCAAACTGTATTGATCAACTATGAGGAGTTCGTTAAAAAAATTCAAGAAAGTACTCATAAAATTCAAACCATTTTTTAGACCGAAGTTAAGGATGTTAAGAGTAATATTAAGGACATAATCAAGCAGAATATGGCCCAGTTTTAGAGAGCGAAAAGATAGTTCGAACTCAAGATAGCACCACTTTTGATTGAAGAAGTTATTGAAAAACTTAACACCACTTGGATCAACTCTTTGAAAGATAAAGTTTAGGAGCTAAAAAAAGAGATTGATTCTGATTACTTCCAAGTTCTAGAATTACATGAGCATCAGCCAAATCCTCATTAAATTTCTAGGTGGCCAATTCTGGTATTTTTGACCACTGCAATGGTCTGTCTACTTTGTAGTAGTATTTTTCATCTCTTTTATCCTATGTCTAGCAGTAACTCTTAATTTATTTAGAAATCTATACAATTACTAATCGTTTTGACTATGCAGGCATCAACTTACTCATTTCTGGTAGTGCTTTTCCTCCCTTTTATTATGGTATGTATTGCCAACTCGATGTAGCTATCATCTATTTAACATGTACTATCATCTTTGCGATTGTTTGCTTTGTTATTTGCTTGTTTCAATGGATCCACAGGCTATAAAACAAGAAGTATAAAGGTTGGCTTTATGCTACTTTTGGAGGCTCACTTTCTATACCATTGTCACATCTTATGATAAACGAACTAGTTTACGATAACTATGGAGATCCATTTTAGTTTTCAAGCTCATTTCCTTACTATGTGCTATTGGCGGCTTCTTATTTTATAGGTCTTTATATCTATGTGCAACAATGTCCAGAAAGAAACCATCCGGGTAAATACAACACATGTGGTCATAGTCATCAGATTTGGCACGGTTTTGTGGTGCTAGGTATTTTCTTTACTTACCTTGGATCACTGGAAAATTTTGAGATGAGAAAAATGAGTGTTTGTCCAGCTTGATCATTAGATAAATCTCTCAATTAAAACCTTATTTATCTAGTTTTAAATCTTTTCTTAAGAATAAATTATATTATCATTCGTCTTATCCCAACACCATCTCCTGGGAAGAGCAAATGAGGCGGAAATACGGGTTCCCCATAGACGTCTACAACACCGGTAAGGAGAAGTTACAGGCCATCAGAAACAAACTCAGGGAAGAACATAGGAAGGTACAAATGTCAAACATCAGGGCCTTACTAGGCCTACCTCCTAAATTCAAATCAATCCCCCTCTAAAACTCGCCTCAACCTGAACTGCCCACTGAATCGACCACTGGCAACCCGCCAAAATAAATTCAATTCA
>Ga0194117_10005761_pt1 | contig 11135 bp, 12 predicted proteins | sample TA2MahsurfametaG_FD_160579 | JGI IMG/M metagenome (GOLD analysis project Ga0194117, IMG submission 160579) | Freshwater microbial communities from Lake Tanganyika, Tanzania - TA2015009 Mahale N1 surface | ecosystem: Environmental > Aquatic > Freshwater > Lake | place: Tanzania: Lake Tanganyika...
CCCCAAAGCATTACCTTTCCGAAAGCTCCCCTTCCCAAAACTTTCAACAACTAAAACTCCTAAAACGTTGAGATGTTGTCTTTATTAGTTTCACTCTTGAAAATAATCTTACTTTAAGCTTTTACCTGTTCATTTTGTCTAATGCTTTCAGCATCCAAATAAAGAGGGTCAATAGTATGTAATTTCTTTATATTTTTGTCAACATCATCGATTGTAGTTGTATACATTTCCAAAGAAAGATCGTCATAATAGTAAAGGGCCATTTTTGCTTTGTGATATTTACAATAGCATTATACTAAAGTTTAGACTATCTTTAGTTTGAAATTGGGAGAGGAAAAACGATAGTCATGTTACTTTTTGACATGTACTACAAATTAAGATCCAAAACGGCTCACAGTCATTGCGATGACATTGGAGTAAGGTATTTTTCTTTTAATGCGGCTGAAGAGTCCGAGAAAAGTCTCATCGGGAAGAATATTGTAAAGATTTTTGTTCGTGAGAAGGAGTATTCTTTCCTGCTTTTTGCCAACGTTGTTGATTTTAACAAGTTTAGCTGAGAGGATGATATTCTCTAGGTAGTGAATTTATTACCTCCAGGTTAAAGCTCTTTGATCAATTTTTTGTCGTCCTATATTCTCTGAGTGTCTAATAATTTACTCATCACAATAAATAATTTTAAAGTTAATCTAAACGTTCGGGATTAAAATATCTCATAAATTTCAGTTTTATTTAATAAAAAAAGATTTAAAACATCATTATTATTTTCGTTTTTGTTTGTTAATCTATCAAATCAATCAAATATTGAACTTATGATTCTGGTATAATTATTAATAAATATGGGCTACTTCACAACTTCCCAATGGGTCGAAATTGTTGCTCTCGTCGTCTCCATCGTCATGTACTACTGCCAGCTCACCACCTGGCAGCAAGACGCATGGTCCTATATCTTCGCGATTGCTCTTATGTGTCTCATAGTAGGTAATCTATCATTCACATAGACCTTCTCTTCATGAACGATTTGACCTTTGACTATGAGCCTCACTACTAAAATTGGCAGAAGAAACAGTAAGTCGAAGCTTGATATACATGAGCACATATTAGCTTTAAAAACTGCATATCAATAATATCTATTGGAGTCCCCGACTTTCTCCAAAGTTACTATTACAAACATTTTTTGAGAGATCGATAACAAATAGTTGTTTTTGTTCAGTTTCTTCTGAGATTTCTAATTGTCATAAGTGAAAATTTTGATTGATAGATTTTTGAGAGAACAAAAAGTTATTAGAAAGTAACAAAATAGCTTATAATACAATAAAGACAGTCAAGACATGCATGTGAGTCATATCAGTTTCCTAGATTTATTCCACTATCATACAATTTTGCAATTAATACTTTTAGAAAGTAAATCATAATGAATCTGAATCTATTCAATCACTCAGCATCCTATAAACTCAAAACATCTTTGATGCTTACGTAGAATGTTATGTCCACAGTTGGGACAGTAGTGAGCTTTGTCAAGGCAAGAGTCCATGACGAAAGGTAAGCAACAGAAAAGAGGACTGATGCAGCATCCAATAGCTGTACACCACATGTAAGTTGTGTTTCCACTCTCTTGGTTCACAATTGTAGCCACATTCATCTTGCAGCAGGGGCAAGACAAGTTAACAGGGTAGTTGTAAGCTACGGCTCTAGGTTAAAATTTACTTACCCGTTTTGATTTGGATTATTTACAATGAGAGGTGGGGGAGGAGGGACCATATTCATAATATTTTGAGGAGGAACTGGATATGGATGAGGTTGCATAGGAGCATGGTGGATGTAGGGAGGATTGAAAGTGTTGACTGGCTGTCCGACTGGTATATTCTAAGGATAATTTTGCATTTCCACAGTCTGTTACTCTTGGAAATTTTGATAAGATCGTTTCTGCATTTAATAGTTCGGAAATAATTATAATAATAGTTTAATCATCAGACTCTTTGTTTGTAAATCGATTTAATCTATACTTAAAAGCTAGACTTATAATGTTTCTTTAATTATATTTTCAGTCAAGTTAATGGTTTTACCTATTTTATTTAAAAATCTTTTATATATGGACATCGAAAAGCCGCAAATTGATCAGAATGCTCTATCCAGACAACTAGCTGTATATGGACACTAAGCTCAAGGCAAACTTATGGCCCTTAGAGTGTTCATACACGGAATCTCAGGAGTACATTTTTCCTTACTTTTAGTTAGGAGTTGAGGTCGCTAAAAATTTAATCTTGGCAGGCCCCAAGCAAGTCACCATTTATGATCCAAGAAAAGTGACCATCGAAGATATCGGTCGCAACTTTTACTGCAGACCCGAACATGTTAGAAAAAATAGTCGGGCTGAAGCTTCTTTAGATCAATTAAAAGATCTAAACCCCAACGTTCACGTCAGCATAGCAACCGAAGATTCGATTTAATACATGTATACCCAAAATAATTAAGTTCTTCTAACTTCGAATGTGTTGTAGTACTCGATAACTACGACCGCAATTACATTATCAAACTCAACAAAGCAGCCCACTACAAAGGACTTGGATTTTTATATGCAGGAAATCTTGGTCTGTATGGATTTACCTTTGTTGATTTTGGAGAAAGTCATCGTATCTTCGATGCAATAGGAGAGGAATCTAAAACTGTACACATTGCAGGAATTACAAAAGAAGAAAAGGGTCTTGTTTGCTTACATGAAGAGAAAAGACACAATTTAAATGATGGAGATACTGTTTCTTTCAGAGAAGTAAAAGGAATGACTGAAATCAACGGCAAACAATACAAAATCTAAGTCAAATCCCCACATAGCTTTACTATTGGTGATACAAGAGGCTTTAGTAACTACGAAACAGGAGGAATCGCAACATAAATCAAAGTCCCTTTTGAAATCAAATCTTTTGATTTGGAAAAGAGTTTAAGATATCCATATCCTCCCGATAGCAAAGAAATGCCAATTGCAAGTTGGGAAAAATTCGGTGTTCCTTAACAACTTCACGTTATCTTAAATGCTTTGTTAACTTTCCATTCCAAATATCATCATATCCCTCGTGCTCTCAATGCTGATGATGCAAATTAACTCAAAAGTTTGGTTAAGTAATTCTTAAATGTAAAGATGGAAATTTAAGGCGAAGATTTCAAGGTTGAAAATGTTGACGAAAAACTTATTGAAAACATTGCTCAGTTTGCTGAAACTCAAGTTTCACCTTGCAACTCTTTCTGGGGAGGTATCATTACTCAAGAAATCGTAAAACTCACTGGAAAGTATACTCCTTTGAGACAATGGCTCCATCATTAATTTTTTGAAGTTCTTCCTGAAGGGCCAGTGACTAGAAGTATCACAAATGATCGTTATTACGATTACAACATTCTTTTTGGAAGCTAATTTGTTTAAAAAGCATCAAAATCAAGTTCATTCTTGATTGGAGCTGGTGCTTTAGGATGTGAATTCATAAAGATGTTTGCTTTGATGGGATTCTCGACTAAAGGAGGTAGGATAGCTGTGACTGACGATGACAATATTGAAATTAGTAACTTGAATAGACAGTTCCTTTTCCGCAAAAAACATGTAGGTAAAAATAAAAGTTAAACTGCCTGTGGAGTTGGTAAAACTATTAATACTAATTCAAACTTTGAAGCTATGAAGTTGAGAGTAAGTCAGTAAAACGAAAGTGTTTTCAACGACAATTTTTGGACCGGACTTGATTTTGTAGTAAATGCAGTGGATAATGTTAAAGCAAGACAATTCGTTGATGGCCAATGTGTTTGGTTCTAAAAGCCTTTATTTTAATCAGGAACTCTCGGAACTAAATGCCATTCTCAAATTATTATCCCACATGTCACTATCAGTTATACTGATATTGTTGATCCTCCTTAAGAAAGTATCCCTCTTTGTACTTTGAAAAACTTCCCTTATCAAATCTAACATACTATTCAATGGGCTAGAGACTACTTTGAAGGTACTTTCTCATAACCTTCTGCTGAACTTTCTAGCTTCTTTGAAAATAGAGAGGACTTTTTGGCTGAGCTTAAAAAGCAACACAAACAAAACCCAACAACTCTCAGAGCTAAATTTGAATCTTTATATAAACTTTACAATGCTAATCAAAAGAAGAGTTATGCTGCTTGTGTTGAGTTAGCTGTTTCAATTTTCCAAGATATCTTTAATTATCAAATCAAACAACTTTTGACTGCTTTCCCAGCTGATCACATTATCTAATAGACTGGCAAACTTTTCTGGAGCGGATTGAAACGTGTACCTACACCTTTATAGCTTAATCTAAAAGATTCTTTACATGTCGAATTGATTCAATCTGCTGCAAACATTTTTGCTAGTATTTTCAATCTCCCTCTTTAAAGAAACCAAAACGTCGTTGTTGAGTTAGCAAGTAAAGTTCCAATAGTTCCTTTCAAGCCTAAGTCAAACGTTAAAATCTAAACTGATTAAAAGAAAAAAGATTAACCTGTTGCTTTCAATGATGAAGATGAAAAAGAAATCGAAAGACTCGAAAAAGAACTAAGAGGATTTAATATCAATCCAACTTTAAAATCAAGTGTTGTTGAGTTCTAAAAAGACGACCCAAATAACTTCCACATAGAGTTTATGGGAGGTGTTTCTAACTTAAGAGTATCTTTTATCTTATTTTTAGGCTCGAAACTATCAAATCGAAGAAGTTGATAACTTTAAAGTCAAACTTATTGCAGGAAAAATTATTCCAGCTATAGCTACTACAACAGCAATGGTAGTTGGAGCAGTTGGTTTAGAAATCATCAAATTTTTAGTTGGAAAAAAAGCTGGTGCATACAAGAACTTAACTTGCAACTTAGCACTTCCTCTTTGGGTTTTCAACGATCCAATCGATGCTATCGTCAACACTGATAAAGAGTTCGATCCAATTATGTGTGGACCTATCAAAGTCATTCCAGGAAGTAATTTATTTTTTATATAAAGAGTTTACAAAATGGCAGAAAATTAATGTCAAAGGCCCTAAGAGTTTATAAGACTTAAAAAATCATTTTGAAAAGATTTACAATATTGAAGTCTCAATGATTAGTTACGGAACAGCAATCGTGTTTTCTTCATTTGACAAAAATGCCAAAGCAAGGTTACCTTTGCGTGTACCTGAAGCAATTGAATCTGTAACTAAAAAGGATTTGCCAAAATATAAAAGATTTTTAGCTTTGGGTGTTTCAGGAAACACTAAAGATGGAGTAGACTGCTTATTACCTGACGTTCGCTACTAAATCTGATTATGTAACTTGAGAATCTATGACTTATTTAGCCTATTTAATCTTTTTAAATAGTAACATTCTCCTTAATAACTATTAATGTCTAATATGGCTACAGTTTGTAATATATATCTTTAACAATTTTTAAACATCAAGAAGTTATTCATCATTCAAACTAATCATTAGAGATCCATTTTGCCACTTTGCATCTGTAAAATCTACAGAACCTGCTTTATTGAAAGTCTCTTGAACTCATCTATCCGCATCATCTCCATTAACAGTTCCTTGAGCCATGGTGACACTTTGATGTGTGGAGGAAAATCTATTGGTTTTTTCATTCTTTCAATCAACACAACTATATTTTCCGTCTTTTCCCAAGGATAGAGATTGTATAACATTTTGTAGAATACAACACCCAAACTCCAAACATCGCACTTTATAGTGTATGGATCTCCAATGATAATTTGTGGAGACATATAGATCGGTGTTCCTACTGAGGTCTGCATGGTTGGATTGTGTTTAGTTTACTAGTCTACAACCATTTTCGCGAAACCAAAATCCGAAAGTTTCAATAGACCTTTATAAAAGAGGAAAGTACCACTGTCACTGATGAGAATATTCTCAGTTTTTAGGTCGCGATGGTAGATGTTTTTATCGAAAAGATAATTGCAACCTCGAGCAAGTTGCAGGAGTAGAGGAATGGCTTTGTTTTAGGGTATATATCCAAATTTTTTGAGATGACTCTATAGATTTCTGACTAGGAAAGTAATTACCCTCCGGAACAAAACTCTAGAAAGAAGTAAATGTTATTCTGTGTCTCTGAGAAATCTATGAATTCTACAATGTTTTCGTGATGAATCATCTTCCATGTCTTTACTTCATTTTTCAACGCGTTGATAAAATACTACTTCGTTAGTGATTTATTTTTTGACAGATTGATCTTCTCAATCAGGTTCTTTTTCTCTATCATTTTGCAGGCAATGACTTTATTAGATTTGGTATCAATGGCTAAGTATGTCTTGGCGAAGCTGCCCTCTCCCAGTTTTTTATCTTTGATGGAGTAGCGACTATCGACCACTTTGAGAGTATGACTTTCCTCCATGGCTTTTTTGATTTTTTAGGGTTAGCCTTCCATATATGATTTTAGATTATAATTTGGCTTACCATTAAGTATTTCAAATTACTAAATCATCATGTCATCATAGACACATCATAGACACATCATATACATTTTTAGTTAAGAAAAGTAGTAAATTTTTTGAAGTAAAACAAACAAGCAGATATGATAGATTATTTATAATCATCTGATGATTTACTATTCATTTCTTATGCAACAGTTCTATTATAAAAATCTTTAGGACATTTTAGGTTATAAAGCAATTTTATCCTTGAAAAAAGCTGACTGTTCGATTTAATCTTTAATAACCCATAATATCTGATTTAAAAGAAAGATGAACTATCCTCTAGACCCCCAAATTATACGATTTTATCAAGAAATGGGATTCACTTAGCCGCAAATCAGAAAAGCACACGATTATTCTCAAAGAACTGGAGCAGACATACTTGACACCCTTAATAACCTTCAGAACATTCCGCTTCCGCCCATGCCTCCTCAGAAACAACAAAATAACTATATACAGCAACAACCCAATAATAATAATCATCCCACAAACATTTCTACGAGTTTTTTGACACCAATGAGTAAAGTAAAAGTTTCTGACTATGAGATAATTTTCTCAAGATCGAGCAAACACATGCATTCATCTTCCAAAGTATAGCTCAGATAAGCTGATTATCCTGTTGGCTTGCTGAACGTTTCAAACTGCTGCTATTTAAACTCACTTCTACAGTGTTACTTTCTTATGAATTCATTCAAAATTGCCATTTTGACAGCTTAGCCTCTTCCCAATATAGAAAAAGCACTACAAAACGAAAGCAAAACAAAAGTGAAGCGCATAAAGAGCTAGTATGAATTGTTAGCAAAATTGAAGTGGTTTTTTACAAAAATGAGTTTGACCTCTAAAAAATATCTCGATCCCACAACTGTCCTGCAAAACTTGGTGGATTCTGTAGGTTAAAAAGTTTCGTATGGCTAGGAAAAAGATCTTTCAGAGATCAACATACTCATCATAGAACGCCTAAGTGAGGGGCTTACTTACTCTAAAAATCACTATCAAATACAGCATTAAAACCTTATTGATTTTTCGAGCACCTAAAATGAAAAATAAATCAAAAGAAAGCAATACACTTCAATTTTCAACCCACGCGAAGGTTCAATAAAGAAGTTATTTTATGGAACAAAAGCAGAGTACTATGAAAACACTTAAATGCAACAGTAAGCCCCAATTGTAAGTGATTTTACGGGGCTGATTTTGAATCCAAGAGCTGGAAGCCTCTACAAAGCTCTAGATGATGAACTTAACTTTGAAGTAGAAATCAACGGTGGAATCTATAAAAAAGTAGCTTACATCAGAGATGAGCCTGAATATCTGTTTCTTTATATCAACCGTACTGAATACGACAAAGAAGAGGGACAGACTCTCAAAAATAGACATAAATTTAACTTCGATTTTACCATTTATCTAGATCGCTATCTCTAAAAATATAGAGAAAAGCACACTGTGGCGAATTAGAAAATAAAGGAGTTACTTGCCTCTAAGCAAAAACTAATTACACAGCTTAACAACTTGCATCTTCTTTACAAAAAGATTTAAGAATGTCATAAATACGCCCAATAGCTGTAAGGTTGGCCAGAAAAACTACCAACTGAATAAGAATTCGATGATGAATTTGCAAATCTTTAATAAAAACTCTAGTTAATCTAAGATGAGTTGAATGAAATCGAAAGTCGTCAAGATCAATACCATCTGATGTATATATTTGTCCATAGAGGCGATGCAGTAAGCGGGCATTATTGGGGCTACGGTAGAAACGATGCATCTTGGTACAAGTTTGACATAAACACTAAAAAAATACAACAAGACCAGATTATAATTGATCTATAAAAATCAGCAGCCACGCCCTATGCTCTATTGTACGTTAAACAACAAAATCTGCCTAAATTTGACTATCGAGTATGGAATGAGCATCTCTTGTTGAAAGAACAGCATTTTTTGCCTACAGATTTTAGATACTATCTTGAGCCTAAATTATCTTTATAGACGATAACAGAAAACCAACAACTCTATAATGAATTTCAGCTGAGGACCTAAAAAGCGATAAAAAATAAAACAATCAGCTAGTACATAAGCAGATACAATATGATAAAAAAACTAGGAAAGAAGTATAACTAGTAGAGAAATAAAAATAGATACTTGGATCATGTAGATCTCACCAACAATTTTAGTTTGTTCCTTTGGAGTAGAGGATAGTAATAGCTCTGCAAATTCTCATTGTTCTAGCAGGCACTCCTCAGTGCTTCCAATAACAAACTAACAGTATAGAAGTTGATGAAAGATACTGCATACTTGCAAAAAATCCAGAAGAAGTTTAGGAGTCAATGCAAAGGGGAGTACTACCTCAAAAGTTATGCTCTGCTACCAAAATAAATTGAGAAATACGTGAAATTAAGTCAATAATTTCAGCTTAGTGCATATGAAATAATATGGAGTGTTGTGATTCTGAACGAAGCTGATAATTTTATGGAGGAGTGGGATAAATAAAAACTCAAGCATAAAGAAATACCTATCCCCATTTAAGAACATGTAAGAGCTAGAATTATAAGGTTACTTAAATGGATCAAAATACGATAGGTATTGGTAAGAAGCTAGCCTTTTCGATAGGCTATGCAGTTCTTGGGATAACCTTTATGGATCTCACTTATGAATCGAGAAATTGCAGCCATGATACTCTTTCACATAGAAGTGTTGGGTATTAAGTTGTCGAGTCTTCAATCTTACATGAATCTATCCGATGCAATAGGCAGCCAGTTAGCATTGATTAACGCTGGTAATGCAGTTGAAATCGACGAGTAATCTCTAAAAATATTGACAAAGGAGACTTCAATTGATCTGGTGAACAAGTTCAATGAAAATCAAGCAAACAAAGCTAACCAATCGAAATCACTAAACTCAAAACAAGTGAGTTAAAAGAGAGTATCAAAGCAATAAGGCGAGGCATCACCGAATAAATCCAATGCGATGGTTAAGCAAACTTTACTAAAAGAAAAAATAAATGGCTAAAGACTAACTATCACTCCCTAACATATACTAATATTGCAAAATAAATAGTGTTGGAAAATGGAGTAACTATAGAAATGCCAGTTGAATTATGATTTTAGTTCAAGGTTGATCCAGTTTTTGAAAAAAATAGGAATCATCAGGGAATTTTACCAGAGGATTCTTAAGGGAGGTAAAACTTTGAACATTAACTAACTCAAATAGCAAGGTCTTGTGTTGAACAGATTTGAAAAACCATAACCTCCAAAATAACCTTAGGAGTCACTTATCTGAACTATCCGAACTGTATGATTGGTTTACCCATTTTTATATTATGGTTTTTGTACTGCTTTTCTAAATTTATAATCTTCTTTATGGATAAATTCTAACACAAGCTAAGAACCACCCTTCACACACGTTCAGTCGAAAACATAATGACCAGAACCCATGCATTCCTATCGAAAACTAAAGATTATAAACTTTCTCACCCAAAATTCGACAACATCTCCACTTACCTCCGCAAAGTATCCCCAACAAAACTCAGTTCTAAATCGACAGATAAAATCTAAATCTAGCCAAAAGGATCATGTAGTGTGAGAGCTAGCATAATCGCAATAAATACGTCAAGTAGTGGAGGAAAACTAAGAAATTTTTGAAGGTTCGATCTAACTTCAAACCGCATTTCGCTGCCTACGAACCCAAAATTTATAAGTACGAGGAAATACCTGGCCACGGGAGGTTAGTTGTGAACATAGAACTCGTTTAAATTGTGTCCTATATGAAACAACTTAGCTCTCAATCTTTGTACATGCTCAAATTTGCGATAGGGGGCACGCAGCTGATCGCCAACAAAACCTTCCTTTCATTTTAGACAGCAAAAGGGTATAGCTGTTTGTTCCTAGCTCCTCATTTTTTAAAAAATAAGCCGATGATTGCAAAACTGATAAAAGTAGTATAAAATAACCTTTTCGATTCAGGTAAATTGTCAATAGACATCTCGAAGTCAGGTTAACAAAAATGCTAGATTTTAAACAAAACAGGTAAAGCTGTTGGTCATATTGTTTTGAAAGTTGAGGTAGAGACCAAGGAGAGAGCCACTAGAAATGATGACTGCAAGTAGAATACAATTTATAGAGATGGAGTGTTACATCTACAGTCTTTGACTGATACTGCTTGATATTTATATTTTAAAACTACAGCTACTGCCAAACGCATACAAGTATGAAACCTCTGGTAGGGCAATAGTTAAGTACCGTTCTTAAATCCGTTATAGAACAATAATTATAAGAAAGAACTAGAAGATGCACAACTTAACTTCAAACCTCAAAAAGCGGAAAAGTTTCATCACTGTCACGCGTAAGTCACATTACGGAGCCAACCACTCCATGCTTGAGCCCTATAACTCCAAAAAAATATCAGATTAACCCTAATGGAGTAGTACTATGCTCAACAATATTTCAGTGGACCTGCAGAAAGACTATCTGAGCAGAAGCGGAGGCAAGATGTGGGAGGACTAGAGCCAGGTGTTTAATAAATAGAATGTACCGCAGAATCGTCCCCTGATAAAAATAAAACCGAACAAATATATAGTGAATAGTCATCTGCTGTGGGTGCGCCACAGGAACAGTCGCAGTGAGTTGATCAAGTTGGAGAGGGAGTAATTTGGATGCGAGGAGGATTTATGATATATTTATATCAAGGTGGCATCACATATCTTATATCAATATCAAC
>Ga0194117_10005766_pt1 | contig 11130 bp, 9 predicted proteins | sample TA2MahsurfametaG_FD_160579 | JGI IMG/M metagenome (GOLD analysis project Ga0194117, IMG submission 160579) | Freshwater microbial communities from Lake Tanganyika, Tanzania - TA2015009 Mahale N1 surface | ecosystem: Environmental > Aquatic > Freshwater > Lake | place: Tanzania: Lake Tanganyika...
GCCTTCGCACCGAGCGGAGGTGAGGAACATGAGTCAGCGGATGGCGCAGAGCCGTCGAGCTTCGGTCACCGCGGAGAGGCCATCGACGCCGAAGCCATCGGCGCCGACTCGCGCGACGATCTCCGGGTCATTGGTGACCAGCGGTCCACCGAGGATGATCTGTATGTCACGGTTGGTTGACAACTGCCGAATGCGCTTGATGTCGCGGGCCAATCCATTGAGGTGCCGAGTACACGATATCGATAACCCGACACAGTCATAGCGAATTTCTTGGACCTTGTCCAGCAAATATTCCTCATCATAGCTGGACATGAAATGGACATCCCATCCATCGCGGAGGAGGTGCTCGGCCACCACCATCGTGCCAAGGGTGTGCTGCTCCCCCGGGGCGACGCTGAGGATGACCCGACCGGTGGCCCCAGGGGAGGGGAAGGTCGAGAGCTGCGTGGCGAGTTCGCGCATCAGGCACTGGATGCGTCCTGACCCGATCGTCACTTCATAGAAGGAACAGTCATCGTCCTCCCACATCACCCCGAGCCGACGGGCAGCCGGAGCGAAGAGGTCTTCGAAGAATCCCTCTGGGGAGACGCCACGCGCGAGGAGACCTCGCATCAGGTCACCGGCCGCTCCCTCCTCCGCTGAGAGGAGGGCGAGGGTGAACTCGGAGATCAGCGTCTCCGTCGTACTCGACTGCTGCGTCATAGTCCCACCAGGTAGGGGGGCGAAACCCCGGTGACTGCCCTTCCATAGTGGCACGCCCCTGACCAGCTGTCAATAGCGATTGACGTAAACTTGTATTGACAGATGGGCGGGTGGGCGCCAATATCTCCCTAGGTGTCTCCTCGCTGGTCCGGTCGATGTCCAACGGCCGGCAGGCAACCCATTCACCGGGATCGGCGTGTCAGCATCCACAACGTCAGGCGGACTGTACACACCGGAGCAACGCGCGCGGCGCGATGCGACGCGATGGACGCTGGTCCAGGGGATCCTTGCGCCCCTGCAGTTCCTCGTCTGCATCGCCTCGGCGATCCTCGTCGTCCGCTATCTGCTCACGGGGGAAGGACTCGCGCTCGCCAATCTCTCCGTGCTGCTCAAGACGGGGATCCTCCTGCTGATCATGGTCACCGGTTCCATCTGGGAGAAGGTGGTCTTCGACGAGTGGCTCTTCGCCAAGCCCTTCTTCTGGGAAGACGTCGTCTCGATGGGGGTGATCGCGCTGCACCTCGCCTACGTCGTCGCGCTCTTCACCGACGGACTGACCGTGCGTGGTCGGATGCTCCTCGCACTGGTGGCCTACACGGCGTACGTGATCAATGCGATCCAGTTCATCCTGAAGCTCCGTGCGGCGCGGTTGCAGGAGGCCGTCCAGCGCTCGCCCCGCTCACAAAGCGCCTCCTCTTCTATAGTAGGGGCCGCGGTATGACCGGCACCGCACTTCCCACGATCAACCCGACCACTGGGTGCGTCGACGCGCCGGTGCTCCGCGAGCGCGGCCAGCGCGAGGTCTTCTGCGGCCTCACTGGGATCGTCTGGCTCCATCGGAAGATGCAGGACGCCTTCTTCCTCGTGGTCGGCTCCCGCACCTGCGCGCACCTCATCCAGTCCGCCGCCGGTGTGATGATCTTCGCCGAGCCGCGCTTCGCGACGGCGATCCTCGGGGATCGTGATCTCGCGGGGATGGCCGACTGTAATGAAGAGCTCGATCGGGTGGTGCGAGAGCTCCTCGCCCGGCGCCCTGATATCACGACGCTCTTCCTCGTCGGCTCCTGCCCGAGCGAGGTGATCAAGCTCGATCTCGGTCGCGCGGCTGAACGCCTTGGTGGCGAATACGCCGGTCGCGTGCGCATCCTCAACTACTCCGGCAGCGGAATCGAGACGACCTTCACGCAGGGGGAGGACGCCTGTCTCAAGGCGTTGGTCCCCGTGCTTCCCGAGTCGCCGGCGACGCAGGAGGGCGTCCTCGTCTGCGGGACCCTCGCCGACGTGGTCGAGGATCAGTTCGGACGACTCTTCGCCGAGCTGGGGATCCCGGTGCAGTTCTTCCCGCCACGTCGTGCCACCCAGTTGCCCTCGATCGGGCCGGGAACGAAGCTCCTGTTGGCGCAGCCCTTCCTGAACGAGACGATGCGTGCCCTGCAGAGCCGCGGGGCAACGCTGCTCCCAGCACCGTATCCGCTCGGCGTCGAGGGGACGACGGCCTGGCTCCGCGCCGCCGCCGAGGCCTTTGGTATCGCGCCGGAGCGATTCGCGAGCGCGATCGCGGCGCCGGCACAGCGAGCGCGCACGGCCGTGGCACGGTATCGCCCGACGCTCGAAGGGAAGCGCCTCTTCTTCTTCCCCGACTCACAGCTCGAGATCCCGCTCGCGCGCTTCCTCGCCCGCGAGCTTGGTGTCGAGCTGCTCGAGGTGGGCACGCCCTATCTCGATCGCGCGTTGGTGGCCGCCGAGCTGCCGCTGGTGCCCTCGACGCAGCTGGCCGAGGGGCAGGATGTCGAGAAGCAACTCGATCGATGCCTTGCGGCACGTCCCGACCTGACAATCTGTGGACTCGGGCTCGCGAATCCGCTGGAGGCAGAGGGGCTCCGCACCAAGTGGAGCATCGAGCTCGTCTTCTCGCCGATCCAGGGCTTCGATCAGGCGGGAGACCTCGCCGAGCTCTTCGCTCGGCCCTTGCAGCGCATCGCGCGGCTCAAGGTCTAAGCGATGCAGCTCACCCTCTGGACCTACGAAGGCCCGCCCCATGTGGGCGCGATGCGCGTCGCGACCTCAATGGAAGGGGTGCACTATGTGCTGCACGCCCCACAGGGCGACACCTACGCCGATCTCCTCTTCACGATGATCGAGCGGCGGTCGGCGCGCCCCCCGGTGAGCTATACCACCTTCCAGGCGCGTGACCTCGGTGGCGACACCGCGAACCTCGTGGTGACCGCGGTGCGAGATGCCTACGAACGCTTCAAGCCACGCGCCCTCTTGGTGGGCGAGTCGTGCACGGCCGAGCTGATCCAGGATCAGGCGGGCGCGCTCGCGATGGGGATGCAGCTCCCGATCCCGGTGGTCCCGCTCGAGCTCCCCTCCTACTCCAAGAAGGAGAACTGGGGGGCCTCAGAGACCTTCTATCATCTGGTGCGGACGCTGGTGGGATCCGCCGCGCGCCCGCGACCGGATCGCGGCGGTCGTCGCCCGCGTGTGAACCTCCTCGGCGCCACCGCGCTCGGCTTCCGCTGCCGCGATGATGTCCGCGAGGTCCGCGAGCTCCTGCGCACCATCGGGGTCGATGTGCATGTCGTCGCGCCGCTCGATGCGACGCCAGAGACGCTCGCGACGCTCACCGACGCCGATGCCAACGTGGTGCTCTACGGCGAGATCGGCTACACCACCGCCGCCTGGCTGCAGCGGGTGCATCAGATGCCGATGGTCCGCACGGTGCCGATCGGTGTGGGGGCGACACGGGATTTCCTCACCGAGGTCGGGACGGTGCTTGATGTGGACGTCCGGGCGGCTCTCGAGTCACCGGCGGCACGACTCCCCTGGTACTCGCGCTCGGTGGACTCCACCTACCTCACCGGGAAGCGGGTCTTCGTCTTCGGTGATGCCACGCATGCGATTGCCGCGGCGCGCATCGCCCGCGACGAACTCGGCTTCGAGGTGGTCGGACTCGGGACCTATTCGCGTGAGATGGCGCGCGAGGTGCGCGAGGCCGCGCAGCAGTACGACCTCGAGGCGCTGATCTGTGACGACTATCTCGCGGTGGAGGAGGCGATCACCACCGCCGCGCCCGAACTCATGCTCGGGACGCAGATGGAGCGGCATATCGCCAAGCGGCTACACATCCCCTGCGCGGTGATCTCCGGTCCCTTCCATGTACAGGACGTCCCCGCGCGGTATAGCCCACAGATGGGGTGGGAAGGGGCGAATGTGATCTTCGATGCCTGGGTTCATCCGCTGATGATGGGTCTTGAAGAGCATCTGATCACGATGTTCAGCGAGGACTTCGAGTTCGGGGAAGCGGGGAGCCACCTCGGCGCCCGTGGCGGCCATGCGAGCTCCGACGGTGTCGATGGGGCCACGGCCGTGCTGGAGGCCCCGGCGCCGATCGCGACGGTCACCGTGGCGGCCGATCCGGCGGTCCCGGTCTGGACCGCTGAAGGGGAGAAGGAGCTCAAGAAGATCCCCTTCTTCGTCCGGAAGAAGGCCCGTGTGAATACCGAGCGCTTCGCCGCCGAGCGTGGGATCACCCCGATCGACGTGACGACGCTGTATGAGGCGAAGGCGCACTATGGCAAGTAAGCGCACCGCTGCTGCCGTGCCGATCCGTGTGGTCGTGGTGACGCTTGATGCGCACCTCGCCGATGCGTTCGGGCGCGCGCAGCAGATGCTTGCGAAGGATCTTCCGGCGCTGACGCTGCGGATGCATGTCGCGGCGGATTTCGCGACGGATGCCGAGTCGGTGGCGCGCGTGACGGCCGATATCGCCACGGCGGATATCGTGATCGGGACGCAGCTCTTCACCGAGGAATCGGCGGGACCGGTGAAGGAGGCGATCGCGGCGCGCCGTGAGGCGGCCGATGCCACGGTCTGCATGCTCTGCGTGAACGAGCTCGTCCGTCTCACGAAGCTCGGTGGGTTCTCGATGAGCGAGGAGGGGACCCGGTCTCCCTGGTCGCCGATCTCGCTGCTCAAGCGGTTGCGTGGGGAGCGCAAGGACGGGAAGTCGGCGGGGGAGCGTCAGCTCACGATGCTCCGCCAGCTCCCCAAGCTGCTCCGATTCATCCCGGGGACGGCGCAGGATGTCCGCGCCTGGTTCCTGCTGATGCAGTATTGGCTCGCTGGTTCTGATACGAACATCGCGAACATGGTCCGGCTCCTCGTGAACCGGTACGCCGCGGGGCCGCGTGCCGCATACAAGGGTGCGGTCACGGTCGGGGATCCCGAGACCTATCCTGAGGTCGGGTGCTATCACCCGTCGCTCGGCGGGCGTGGCATCACGGAGCAGCGGGTGGACCTTCCGGCCAAGGGACGCGCGGGGACGGTCGGGCTCCTCCTCGGGCGATCGTATCTCCTCGCCGGCAACACCGCGCACTACGATGCGGTGATCACGGCGCTCGAGGCGCGCGGTCTCACTGTAGTGCCGGCGTTCGCCTCGGGGCTCGATGCGCGCGCAGCGATCGAGACCTACTTCCTCGATCAGAAGGCGAAGCTCCACGGGAACTCCAAGGCGACGATCGATGCCCTCGTCTCCCTGACTGGCTTCTCCCTGGTCGGCGGACCGGCGTACAACGACGCCGAGGCGGCGCAGGCAGTCTTGGGTGCGCTCGATGTCCCGTATCTCACGCTCCAGACCCTCGAGTTCCAGACGGTGGGTGAGTGGGAGCAGGATCCGCGTGGGCTCAATGCGCTGCAGGCCACTTTGCAGGTGGCGATCCCTGAACTCGATGGCGCGACCGGTCCGGTGGTCTTCGGGGGGAAGGCGGCTGGGTCGGTCGCCGCCTCGGAGCCCATCGTTGGCCGGGTCAAGATGCTCGCCGATCGGGTAGCCAAGCTCGTGACGCTCCGCCGGACCCCGCGCAGCAAGCGGAAGATCGCGATCGTCCTCTTCAACTTCCCGCCGAATGCCGGGAATACGGGGAGCGCGGCCTACCTTGCGGTCTTCCCCTCGCTCTACAACGTGCTGCGCGCGATGCATCGCGAGGGGTACGATGTCGATCTCCCCGCGAGCCCCGATGCGCTGCGGCAGATGATCACCGAAGGGAATGCGATAGTGACCGGCGCGCCGGCGAACGTCCACGCGCGGATCCCGGTGGATGACCATGTGAAGCGCGAGCGGCATCTGCGCGAGCTCGAGCAGGTCTGGGGCGCAGCGCCGGGGAAGCAGCTCACCAATGGCCGCGAGCTCTTCGTCCTGGGGGAGCGCTTCGGCAACGTCTTCGTCGGCGTGCAACCCGCCTTCGGGTGGGAAGGGGACCCGATGCGGCTCCTCTTCCAGGGGAACTTCGCCCCGACGCACGCCTTCTCGGCCTTTTATCGCTGGCTCCGGGAAGATCTCGGTGCCGATGCCGTCTTGCATTTTGGCACGCATGGCGCGCTCGAGTTCATGCCAGGGAAGCAGGTTGGGCTCACCGACGCCTGCTGGCCGGAACGCCTGATCGGCGATCTCCCGAACATCTACCTCTACGCTTCGAACAACTCCTCTGAGGGGACGTTGGCCAAGCGGCGGGGCGGAGCGACCCTCGTCAGCTACCTCACCCCGCCGATCGCGAACGCCGGTCTCTACAAGGATCTCGCGGCGCTCAAGGCGAGCCTCGAGCAGTATCGCTCGGCGAGCGAGGAGAACCCCGATCTCGTGGCGCTGATCCAAGATCAGGCGGCGGCCCTTGAGCTCACCACGCGCGAACCGCGCTGGACCGGCGATGCGACGAACGAGATCGACGCGGTCCGTGCCAAGCTTCTCGAGATGGAGTACGCGCTCATCCCGCTTGGCCTGCATGTGGTCGGGGAAGGGATGCCCGAATCCGCGCGGCGTGACACCATCGAGGCGATTCGTGAATCACTCCCCGAGGGGGCTCCGTCGGTCGACCTCGAGGCGATCGATCGGCTCCTCGCTGAAGATCAGGAGCTCGCCGGGTTGCTCCGCGCACTCGACGCGCGGTACGTGCCGCCGGCACCTGGTGGCGATCTGGTACGGACTCCCGCGGTGTTGCCGACCGGTCGCAACCTCTACGGCTTCGATCCCTACAAGGTCCCGAGTGCGATCGCTTTGCTCGAAGGGCGCAAGCGCGCCGAGATCTTGCTGGCGCGGCATCTCGCAGATGGCCATGCGCTGCCGGAGACCGTCGCCTTCGTGCTCTGGGGCACCGACAACATGAAGTCGGAGGGGACGCCGATCGCGCAGGTGCTCGCCCTGATGGGGGCGGTCCCGCGCTTCGACGCGGTCGGCCGACTCGTCGGCGCGCGGTTGCTCTCGCTTGAGCAGCTGGGGCGTCCGCGCATCGATGTGGTCTGTACCCTCTCGGGGATATTCCGGGATCTCCTACCGCTCCAGGTGAAGCTGTTGGCCGAGGCGGCGCTCATGGCCGCGCAGGCCGACGAGCCCATCGAGCAGAACTTCATCCGCAAGCACACCCTCGCGCACATGGCGGCCTTGGGCTGCGACCTCGAATCGGCCGCGCTCCGCGTCTTCAGCAACGCCGATGGCGCCTACGGCTCCAACGTCAACCTCCTCGTCGAGACGGGACAGTGGAACGACGAGGACGAGCTCGCCGACCAATTCGTCCAACGAAAGTGCTACGCCTACGGTGCTCGGCCGGGGGTACGCGCCATGCCCGCCCTGATGCAACGCGCGCTCGGTGGAGCAGAACTTGCCTTCCAGAATCTCGATTCGGTCGAGCTCGGCGCGACCGATATCGACCAGTATGTGGAATCGCTTGGTGGGATGAACCGCGTGATCACCAAAGCGAAGGGTGAGGCGGTCCCCGTCTACCTCGGCGACCACACCGGTCGAGGCGAAGGGAAGGTGCGGACCCTGGGTGAGCAGGTGGCGCTCGAGACGCGAACCCGGATGCTGAATCCCAAGTGGTACGACGCCCAGCTCGCGCAGGGTTACGAAGGGGCACGCAACATCGCGGGGCATGTCGCCACGACGCTGGGATGGTCGGCGACGGCGGGGACGGTGCCGCAGTGGGTGTACACGGAGATCACGGAGACCTTCGTGCTCGACCCGGCGATGCGCGAGCGGATCGCCCAGGCGAATCCGAACGCGGCTGCTGGGATGACGCAACGGTTGATGGAAGCGCATGACCGAGGGTATTGGCAGCCGAGCGAGACGATGCTCGCCGCGCTGCGCGATGCCTCGGAGGAATTGGAGGACCGCCTCGAGGGGGTCCGCGCGGTCGCATGAGCATTCGGCCCATGCAGCGCGGTACGCCCGGTCCGAGCCGGAAGGGAGAGCAGGTACACCTATGACGATGACGTTGCCGGTATTGCCCGTCGGGGCCGATGGGGAAGGGAGCGTGCAGGTCCATCTCGATCCCGAAGAGAAGATCACGGGGGCTCAGGTCTTCGCTGTCTACGGCAAGGGAGGGATCGGGAAATCGACGACCTCATCCAACCTGAGCGCGGCCTTCTCCAAGCTGGGGAAGCGCGTGCTGCAGATCGGGTGCGACCCAAAGCACGACTCGACCTTCACGCTGACCAAGCGGATGGTCCCGACGGTCATCGACGTGCTCGAGTCGGTGGACTTCCACTCCGAGGAGCTACGGGTGGAGGACTTCGTCTACACCGGATTCAACGGGGTCCAGTGCGTCGAGGCGGGTGGACCGCCTGCTGGCACCGGCTGCGGGGGGTATGTGGTCGGACAGACGGTGAAGCTCCTCAAGGAGCATCACCTGCTCGAAGACACCGACGTCGTGATCTTTGATGTGCTCGGCGACGTGGTGTGTGGTGGATTCGCCGCCCCGCTCCAGCATGCCCAGCGTGCGCTGATCGTCACGGCGAATGACTTCGATTCGATCTTCGCGATGAATCGGATCATGGCCGCGATCCTCGCAAAATCAAAGAACTATGCGGTGCGTCTTGGCGGGGTGATCGCCAATCGGTCGGCGGATACCGATCAGATCGATCGCTTCAATGGCCAGACGGGGATGGCGCTCACCGGGCGCTTCCCCGATCTCGATGCCATCCGCCGCAGCCGGCTCAAGAAGTGCACGATCTTCGAGATGGAGGATTCGCCGGAGGTGAAGGCGGTCCAGGATGAATACCTCCGCATCGCGGGCATGCTGTCCGCCGGTGTCCCAGCCCAGCCAGGCCGGCCGCTCAAGGATCGCGAGATCTTCGACCTCTTGGGATACGACTGAGATGGGTGCGATCCTGCCAAACGACTCGCGAGGCTATGCACGAACCCGCGCCTGGCTGCATGACTACTTCGATCGTCATGCCGCGGGGGCGTGGGAGACCCTCACCTCGACCGAGCAGGTCAGTGGGGTGCGGGCGACGGTGCGCGCCGGGCGCGATCGGATGCGTCGCCTCCTCGTCGATTGGCTCCCGACCAACCTCTCGGGGGCTCGTATCCTCGATGCCGGATGTGGCACTGGTGCCGCCTCCATCGAACTGGCCCGTCGAGGCGCGGAGGTCGTGGCCGTCGATCTTTCACCTACGCTGGTTCAGGTGGCGCGGGAGCGAGCCGCCGAATCGTCGATTCGCGGCCGCATCGATTTCCGCAGCGGTGACATGCTCGATCCCGCCTTTGGGCGGTTCGATCATGTGATCGCGATGGATTCGCTGATCCACTACGATCGCGACGATGCGTTGGCGGCCCTCGGGACGCTCGCTGGCCGTGTCGAACACTCGATGGTCTGGACCTTCGCACCCAAGACTCCCTTGCTGACGGTGATGCATACCGTCGGCAAGCTCTTTCCTCGTGGGGATCGTGCCCCACGGATCGTCCCGGTCGCCGAGCATGCCGTGCGTGCGTCGATCGGTCGCTTACCGGCATTTCAGGGATGGAAGGTCGCTGAGACGCAGGTCGTCTCGAGCGGATTCTACACCTCCCAGGGAATGCGTCTGACCCTCACCCCCCGGAGGTCGCTGTGAACAGTTGGATGATCGGAGGCGCCGTCGCGATCGGCGCCCTCGGCTGGTGGGCCTATCGCCGCACGCACGAGGTGGCGTGCACGATCGACCTCGAGTCGACCCCACAGGAATTCCATGCCCACGTGGTGCTCGATGGCATCGAGGTGAACGAGGGGGATGAGGTCCTCGTCTATGGCGCACCCTCACGGATCCCCCTCGGAGAGAAGCGCACCATGCAGGCCCGGGCGACGGTGCAGCAGGCGAGTCTCCCACGTCGGATCATGACCCGTGTCCTCGGGACGAGCGGGATCACCGAGCTGTACGAAGTCGGATTCGAGGGCTGAGCCATGTACGACGCGACCATGACCCCCCCGGTGACCGACGTCAACGAGAGCACCCGTGCCGCCACGGAAGATGCGGTGCTCAATCCCCGTTTCTATACCACGGACTTCGCTGAGATGGACCGGCTCGACGTCTCGCGGTTGCAAGACCAATGGGATGCCCTCGTCGCCGAGTTCCGGAGCGACCCGAACAAGAACCACTTCAAGCGGACCCCGGAGTTCTCGGACTTCGATTGGACCGGTTGGGATCCCGAACTCCGGAAGGCCTTCGTCGAATTCCTCGTGAGCTCGGTGACGGCGGAGTTCTCGGGATGCATCCTGTATGCGGAGATCAAGAAGCGGGTCAAGAGCCAGCATATCCGTGATCTGTTCGGCTTCATGAGCCGCGATGAGGGACGGCACGCCGGGTTCATCAATCACACGTTGGCGGATTTCAACGTGGCGGTCGACCTCTCGTTCCTGACCAAGGCCAAGAAGTACACCTTCTTCAAGCCGAAGTACATCTACTACGCGACCTATCTCTCGGAGAAAATCGGCTACGCGCGCTACATCACGATCTTCCGGCAGCTGGAGAAGTATCCGGAGTTCCGGTTCCACCCGATCTTCAAATGGTTCCAGGAGTGGTGCAACGACGAGTTCCGTCACGGGGAGGCCTTCGCGGTATTGATGCGGGCCAATCCGCACACGCTCGAGGGGTTCAATAAGATCTGGATTCGTTTCTTCCTCTTGGCGGTCTTCGCCACGATGTACGTGCGGGATCATGCCAGGCTGACCTTCTTCCACGCGCTCGGATTCGACGTGGATGACTTCGACCGGAAGGTGATCACGCTGACGAACCAGATCAGCAAGCAGGTCTTCCCGGTGACGATCGACGTGGAGAACCCGAAGTTCTGGGCCCTCCTCGAGCGGATGCATCAGAACATGGGACGGATCGATCAGGCCCGGGCACGCGGTGGGATCGGTGGGACTCTCGGCGGGATGCTCGCCAAGCTCGATAATGGCGTGACCTTCCTCCGCTTGATGCTCCTCCCGGCGAAGCACGACGCGCTGCCGGCCAACTGCCGTCTCGAACCCGTCTGGTGATCGGATGACGGCGTCCCGGTCCTCCGCTGTCGCGCAGCTACTCGCTCGCATCGATGCGCGCTGGCTGCCGTTCGCGGATATCGCGACGGCGGAGGTGCCGTTCTCGCGCTTTCTCCGGCTCAGTCTCTTCCAGCTGACGGTG
>Ga0194117_10005772_pt1 | contig 11121 bp, 12 predicted proteins | sample TA2MahsurfametaG_FD_160579 | JGI IMG/M metagenome (GOLD analysis project Ga0194117, IMG submission 160579) | Freshwater microbial communities from Lake Tanganyika, Tanzania - TA2015009 Mahale N1 surface | ecosystem: Environmental > Aquatic > Freshwater > Lake | place: Tanzania: Lake Tanganyika...
CTTCGCCTTGGGGGGCTTGGTCCTGGGGCTGTACCGCATCGAAGATGCGGAACTGTTGCGATAGCGCCGCTGGCGCCACCGAACTTCTTCGGTTCATGGTGGACGATCCACGGCCACCACCATCATGTGGTGGTCCACGCACGTGCACCGCATCACGCACGACGCAGCGCGGGCCTCGTGATGCATGTGCCGAAGGGCGCAGATTTCTTCCACCTCATGCACCGAACTTCGTGCGGCTTTTCAGGAACTGACGTGATCAGGTCATAGGTTGGCGCGCATCGTGCCGCTCCTGTCGCTGCATGCTTCGCACATCGATCTCTGGGGATCCATCATGTCCAACCCGCTCTCGTCGCTGCTCTCATCGTCCACGCTCCTCACGCGCGCTGCTGCGTGCGCTCTTGCATTCATGCCCGCCATGTGCATCCGCACGGCACTCGCTGCCGAGGACAATGGCACCATCTGCATCAACGAGATCCGCATCGATCAGCCTGGCGCCGACAATGATGAGTATGTCGAGCTCAAGGGTCCCCCGGGCGCCTCGCTCGACGGTCTCTGGTTTGTCGTGATCGGCGATGGCACCGCCGCCCAGGGCAGCGGTGTGATCGAGGTCTTCGTCAACCTCGCCGGCAAGACCATTCCATCGGATGGTTACCTCCTGATCGGCGAGTCGAGCATGACCGCTGCCACGCCGGACATCGTCACGAGCCTCAACTTCGAGAATGGCGACAATGTCACGCACATGCTGCTGCGCGGGCTGACCGCAAGCAACGGTGCGGACCTCGATGCCAACGACGACTGCACGCTCGATCAGGGTGCCTTCATCGAGATCGTCGATGCGGTCACGATCGGAACGGGTGCCACCCCTCCAACCGCCGGTGCCGAGTGCTGCTACGCCACGATCGTCGGCCCCGAGAAGGATGCCCAAGCCATGCACATCCTGCGCTGCCGGAGCGGTGGGTGGGTCCGTGGCAGCGATGCCATCGTCGGCGGGGATGACACGCCTGGCGCGGTGAACGGGTGCGATGCGTCCACTTCAGCCTGTCAGGGTGACCTCAACGGCGATCAGGTCATCGACAACGCCGACCTCGGCATCCTGCTCGTGAAGTGGGCGTTCCCTGACCCCTCGGCCGACCTCGATGAGTCGGGTGTCGTCGATGGGCCGGATCTGGGGATCATCCTGTCGCGGTGGGGTCGCTGCCCGGCCTGATGGACGCTGCGGCGATCTAGGATTTCAGCCCTCTGTAGGTCCTGTTGGTGTTATTGAGGCTATCTATCATCAGTCAATGCACGGCCGCATCACCGATCGACGGCGCTATCCCGTACCAGCATGTCGCTTTGACCCAGACCTGACTCTCTGGTCAGTCCCTGCCTTGGGCTCATCGTGCCGCGAGTTGGTCGATGCGGCCTGCGCCCTCGGACGGTGCAGCAACGCCGCCCATCACGCGCCCGCTGTGGACGTCGCTCGGCTCGAGCATGCTGCGGCCTGGTCGCTGGGGATCGGAACCGCCATCCCCTGCGCCGATCCACTCAAGGAGTTGTCGGCACGATTGACCCTTTGGCACCCTTCCGCGCCTGTCATGACTCTGGGACGACCCAATATGGGCGGACTGGTCCAGGCACACCGCGCACTCTGGGCGGGCCAGCGGCAGGCGGGCAAGCCTCGATCCACGGAACTACCGAGCGCTGCGCTCCCACGCGATGCCGACGGCACGCCGTGCCTGGCGCCATCGCCGCGCGACGTGCTCAGGCTTGGCGCCTCGATTGACCGCACTGTGTCGAATGTGCCCGGTTCGCTCGATCACGCAATGGTGGGTGCCGCATGGTTCATCTGGGCCATCGAATCCACGGCACCGCTTCCTGACGGAAACAGCGAGCTCGCGTGGTATGCCGCAGCCGCATGGCTCTGTGGCGGCGCAGGCATGCCATCCAACATCCTTGACCTGTGCGGCTTGGTCGATGCCGAGAACCACCGCCAGTGTCGCCACGATCTCGCGGCCCGCGGTTCGGTGCCGGCATGGTCAGCGCACATCTGGCGCACGGTTGCACGAGCATGCGAGCGTGCCATGCAGCACCTCGTGGCCCTCGACCGAGCGCGTACCGACTTGCTTGAGCGTGCTGATGCCATGCGGGCACCACGCCATCCCCGGGAACTGGTCCTGCATCTGATGGCTTCCCCGATCACCGATGTCCGTCAGGTCGAGCGAACCTTGGGCATCACGTTCGCAGCAGCCAACGACCTCGTGGAGCGCTGCATTAGTGCTGGCATTCTGCGTGAAGTCACAGGTCGTCGCCGTGGGCGCATCTACTGCTGCGACGGCAGCGCGAACGCTCTTGGCCACATCACCGAAATGCTTCAGCCAAGTCCGAAGAGCTTGCGGACCCTGCCCACCACGCCGGCATCGGGCGCGTCAGCTTGCTGACCCTGCACATCGTCGGCCATCGTTGTAGCAGGACCCACCACCGAGCGTCGTTCGGCTCGCGGCTCGCTCTTCACGGCTGGCGCATCATCGGCGGCAACCATGCTCGCCATGTTGCCGTCGCCATGGGCCACATCTGATGCACCATCTCCCGCAGCCGTCACATCACGCCGATCGGAGCGTTCCTCCCACATCCATGCAGCCATGCACGCCGGCAGCCAATCCCGCATGCCACGCGTCCAGACCAAGGTCGTCCTGGTGCAGGCGCCTTGGCCGATCAGCTCATGCATTTCCGGCGTGCTGAGTGGGCCGATCGCCTGACGATCCTTCGCATAGAACCACTTATTCATGATCCGTACCTCGTGTCCTTTCCTCGATGTGTCTTCGACATAGCCAGGATGGCGATCATCGCCCAGCCCTGCGGGGCACCAAGCCTAGCATCGGACCCCAGTTACCGTGAACATCGCTCTCCTGGATACCGAAACCACCGGCGCCGCGCGTCACGATGAAGTCATCGAACTCGCGCTCGCTGTCATCACGATCGATCCCGAGTCCGGTCGCTTCACTGGCCTGCGTGGGCACTACCGGGGCTTACGGGAACCGCGCGTCCCGATCAGCGCTGGCGCGCTGGCAGTGCACGGCATCAGCATGCAGGCGGTGCGTGGTCACGCACTGGATGAGCCTGCCTGTCGGGCGCTGCTCGAACCGTGCGCGGCCATCGTCGCCCACAACATCACCTTCGATCGCGCCATGATGGGTCGGCTCTGGTCGTGGACGCTGCACCTGCCGTGGTGCTGCAGCTGCTGGGGCTTCGATTGGCGCTCGATCGGTGCACCGAATCGCCGCCTGCAGTCACTGCTGGCGCACTTCGGCATCGACCCCGGAAAAGCCCACCGCGCCGGTAGCGACGTAAAGGCCATGCACGCGCTCTTGCAGCAGGATCACCCCACGTCAGGGCGGACCTTCCTTTGGCACGTGCTTAACCAGTCGTCGCGCGCTCGCGTGCCGATCCAAACGCGCTGAGCAGCGCGAGCACCATGGTCGCACCCCGGTCTGTCACTGACCATCACGCTGCTTGGCATCACCGGCGGGAGCCAGCGTCGGTCTGTCGCGCACCTGCTGGAACATGAAGGCGATCGCTGCATCGGGCAGATAGGCTGGCAACCACGCTTCGTGGCCACCGTCCTTGATCTCGCGGTAGTCGACCTTCGCGCCTGCATCCTTCAACGCCTTGACCATGTCCCGACTGCGTGCCACCGGCACCGAACTGTCAAGGCTCCCGTGCCATACTTGGATGGGCAGATCCTTCAGAAGTTCGGCCTTCGATGGATCGCCACCTCCACAGATGGGAACGACCGCAGCGAACATGTCTGGCCTGCGCATCGCCAGATCCCAGGCGCCGTATCCGCCCAGCGAAAGCCCGGTCAGGTAGATGCGTTGCCGATCGACGGCCTTCTCCTTGATGATCTGGTCCATCGCCGCCATCACGCCTCGGATGGTCATGCTCGGTTGTTCAGCCATCGTGGGATTCATGCTGCGCGGCCCGGTCTCGACCCACGACCGGTCGCGCGGACACTGCACGGCCAGCACATAGCACGGATGCTTCGTGCGCATCTCGCGCGTAGCCAGCACCGGTCCGATGTACTTGAGCGCGACATCGCCCTGAGTGCCACGCTCACCCGATCCGTGCAGGAACACCACCAGTGGAAAGGTCTCGCCTGGATCCGCTTCGCTGGGCTCCATCAACCGGTAGGGCATGGTGAGTGACTGTTCGCCCACGCGCACGCTCACACTGCCCATGGTCGCCCCCGGGACGGGCGTCTCTTCGGGTGCCTGCGTACTCGCTCCACCCATTGCCACCATGGCCGCGACCGTCCACATGATCCGTCCGTGCATGGGAGCACGATAGCGACCCCCAGCACCCGCGGTGGTCATGCGTCCGGAAACGGAAGGATCTGGCTGTGCCCCCTCTAGCATGACTTTGTGCTCCGCATCGGACCCGTCGAACTCCAGAGCAATCTCCTGCTCGCCCCGATCGCGGGCTACACCGATCTGCCGTTTCGCATCCTGTGCCGCGAGCTCGGCGGCGTGGGCATCGCGTACACCGATCTCCTGAATGCCCATGCCCTGCTGCGCGGTTCAGAGCGTTCACTCGAACTCGCCGCCACCAATGAACTCGATCGCCCCTGTGGGATGCAGCTCTACGGCAACGGTGATGACCCGCTCCCTGAGGCTGCGCTCTGGGCGATTGAGCACGGCGCGCAGGTCATCGACATCAACATGGGATGTCCTGTCGACAAGGTCGCCAAGAAGAACGGAGGGAGCCTGCTGCTGCGCGACTGCCCGGCCACGGCGCTCCTGGCCGAGCGCATCGTGAAGGCAGTCGAGCGTGCCAGCGGTGGCCGCGTCCCGGTCACCGCCAAGATGCGACTGGGCTGGGATCCTGAACACATGGTGGCTCCCGACCTGGCTCGTCGCCTGGCCGACGCAGGCATTGCCGCTGTCACTGTTCATGGGCGGTACACCGTGCAGTTCTTCAGCGGTCAGGCAGACTGGGATGCAATCGGCCGAGTGGTCGAGGCGGTTCCCTCGATCCCCATCATCGGCAACGGCGACGTGGTCGAGCCAGAGCACGCCAAGGCGCTCATCGATCGATCGGGGTGCGCGGGGGTCATGATTGCCCGGGCAGCACTCCGAACCCCTTGGATGTTCCGGCGGGCGGCAGAGCTCTTGGTTACGGGAACGGTGGGCCCCGACCTTTCCTTCAACGACAAGTGCCGGGCGATCCTGCGGCACATCGACCTGATGGAGCGTTTCGCCAAGCCGTGGTACGGGGTCAAACGGCTCAACCAGGGCATTGCCTGGTATGGCCGGACCATGGGCCACATCAAGCCGCTCAAGGAGTCAGTTAGGACCGCCACGACGTTCGAAGCCATCAGATCCAGCATCCGTGACTGGATGACCCCCGAGCGCGAGCACGTTCCCGCCGTGCTGCGGGGGCGGGAGACCGTCGACGGCTGAGCCGACGGGCACGGCGGGGCAGCGGTTCATATTGGACGGCCGCCCAGCCGAACAAAAACTTCAGTCTTCGTGGGCCAAGCCACCCGGTTGAATCGTATGGATGTAATGCCGGAGATGATCCGGCCGCGTCTGGAGGGACGCGTTACGGAGGGACTCGCGCTTGCGCGACGACCAACAGTCTGGGTTGTGAGAGTCCGTCGCTGCCTGGCGCGGAGGGAGAGGGTTGTCATGTTTTCAAAGACTTGCCTGTTCGGCGCTGTTGGCGCGGTGCTTCTGAGCACTGCCGCACACGCCAGCCTGAACTTTGGTCCCGGATTTGAGGTGGCCTTCACTGGCGGGAACGAAACCGTGAGCGGCCAAGCCAGCTCCTTGGGTTCGATGACTTATCTTGGCAACAACATCTATCACACCGGGGGCTTAGCGGGGGTCTCCGCCGGCTACCTCGAGTGGGATGCCCTGATCGATCCGGATCCGTTCATCAACGGAACTTTTTCGATCACCAACACCGCGAACATCACCCAGACTTTTACGGTGAACTTCACCTTGGACAGCTCGGTGCAGTTTGCACAGAGCCTGATGAACGGTGCATTCTCCGGCACGCTGACCGATGCCAACGGCGACGGATCGGCGTCGATCGGTCGAGTGGCTGGCTCAGCCGGCTTCTACTCGGCCTTCATCGACGGCAACCTGGTCCGCTCGCTCGGCAGCTCGGCCTACAGCTACAGCGGTGCGGCGTTCGGTTCGTCGCAGGTCGGTCCTGAATCATTTGCGCCCACCACTGGTCCGGCGCTCAACACGACCATCGGCCTGCAGTTCCGCTTCACGCTCAGTGCGGGTGACAGCGTCTCGTTCGCAAGCCTGTTCAACGTCGTCCCTGCTCCAGGTGCGATCGCACTCATGAGTGCAGCGGGTGTCATCGGATCCCGTCGCCGACGCTGATCTGTCAGAACTTTGAAGCCCTTCCCTCCATGCCGCCGATGCGGAGAACGGGAAGGCGAGATGGCTCGGGTAGGCCATCTGGGCTCGTGAGGAATCCAAGGGTCGCCGGACTGGAAACGGTGAAGACAACCAGGAAGAGGGAAGAGGGACATGGGAAAGAACACAATCACCACCGCCATCGCCGCCATGCTGCTGGCATCGTCCGCAGCTTCGGCCGCAATCTCGGCCAATGCCGCGGTGATCAATCTCTCGGCCAATGGTGCTGCGCAGACCATCAACAACAGCACCACGGACCTGGGTGACGGCCGCTTCGCCCACACAGGATTCTGGATCAACAATGGCATGCTTGTGCAGTGGAGCAACTTGATCACCAGCTACTCGGTGGTCAATGGCGTCGAGACGGCCTATGTCTCCGGTGGCTTCACGATCAAGAACAACAACGCCACGACGCCGCTCGTGCTGGACCTCAGCGTGCTGATGGCCGGCTCGATGGGCGCAGATGCGACCTATGCGGGCTCGGCCGGTGGCCAGGTCGTGAACTTCTCGTTCAGCCCGGGTTCGCTCGGTGCTGTCGCGGGTGCGCCCGTCTGGGCGGGCCTCGTCAACGGTTCGCAGGTCGATGGTGCGATCACCTCGACCCAAACCGTCAACCCCTTCTCGCTGGCGACCTTCTCTCCACAATCGTTCAACGGCTCGGCTGGATCGGTCACGAATGGTGTCGGCATGCGCCTGCGCCTCTCGATCTCGGCGGGCATGGAATCCAGCTTCAGCGGAGCCTTCGCGGTCACCTCGGTACCTGCACCTGGCGCAGTGGCGCTGGTTGGGGCAACAGGTCTCCTCGGCGGCCGTCGTCGCCGCTAACAGACTCTTTCTTCCTGTCATCGCGGAGGGAGCGGTGACATCTACCCACGCGGATCCGCGGCGCTCCCCACGAGCGCCGCGGATTCGTTTTTGCGATGAACCCGATCACGATCGCTCAGGGAGCCTTCAAGTCCTTGGCCTGCGGCAGGTCGCTGATCGACGCGATGCCGAACGTGCGCAGGAACTCGCCCGTCGTGCCGTAGAGCATGGGACGGCCGATCTCTTCGCTGCGACCCACGATGCGGACCATGCGCCGCTCCATCAGGCTGCGCAGCACTTCGCCGCAGGCGACGCCACGGATCGCCTCGATGTCGGCCCGCAGGATCGGCTGCCGATAGGCCACCACGGCAAGGGTTTCCAGTGCCGCCTGTGTCAGACGGGCTTGCGCTCGCTCGCCCCGGAGCCGGGCCACGACCGGGCCGAGTGCCGAGATCGTCATGACCTGGCGGCCCCCGGCGACCTGTTCGATGCGGAAGGTGCGACCCGTCGACTCGTGGCCGGCGTTGAGTTCTTCGATCGCTGCGCGAACTTGCGGGGCACCAAGCTCAAGCCCGAGTACATCCGCAATGCGCCCATCGGCCATCGGTCGGTCGGCCGCGAGCAGCACGGCCTCGACGCGTTGAGACAGCGGCAGGTCTGCACATGGCACCTCGCGTGCCATCGTGGGCTCGGTGTCGTGCTCGCTCACGATCCTCGACCGGCCAGAGCGACACGGACCGCAGCGCGACGCTGTGCGCGTTCGATCTGTTCGCGCTGCTCGAGGTTGAGCGGCGTCGGATTGGTGGCGCTTGCGCGGGCATTGGCTTCGATCAGATCGGTCTGCGCCTTGCCGGCGTCGATTGAGCCTGCATCATCGGCACCATCGACGAGCAGCGTGAGGGCATCGCCCTGCATCTGCGCGAAGCCACCGTCGATCACGAACCATCGCGACTGGCCGCTGGCCAGGTCAAGTCGCGCGGCGCCCGTGCCGAGCTTGGCTAGGAACGCGCTTGCTCCCGGCGCAACGCCCTTCTGGCCATCCCAGGCCTGGAAGGTGGCGTAGGAGACCTGCTCGTCGAGCAGCGAGTCGGACGGGGTGACGATGGTGCAGCGGAAAGTGGCCATGGGTGCTCCGTGGGTTGGGAATGGTAGTGGTTCGCGCGTGTCGGGGGCATCACTGATTGCGGCACAAGCGACCCGGATAACCCCGCCACCACCTACTGCGGCAGGCCACGCAAGGCCAACGCGCTGTTGCGATAGCGCCGGTCATCGGTCACTTCACGCACGATCCACGGCGCCAGCCATGGTGGAGGCTCGACCATGGTGCCCACGCTGGGGAGCTCCACTTCGGCCAACCACAGGTCGATCCCGAGGAAGCCATCGATCTCCCAGCGCAGTGGTCCGTGCGGCACAACGTGCCGGACCTTGGTCAATCGACGGCCCAGCGTCTGCGGCCAGAGTTCCTCGAACGATGCTGCGTCGAGCGTGTGTTCTTCCTCATGGCGCACGAGGCCCATGCCCGACTTGCGGGTCAGGGTGCAATGAACCGTGCCGGCTTGATCGATCGCGCGACGCAGCCGCGCACCATGGCGCACACCGTCGGCACACAGCACGTAGCCCTGCTCAATCCGGATCGTCAATCGGTTCGCAGGAAGCGCAGGCTCGCCACGCAAGAGCCACGCACGCTCGATTTCCAGATGAGGCTTGAGGTGTTCGGTGCCGCGATCGGGGTGTTGCCCTCCACCATGCTCGTTCGCGCACCAACCCATGTTCAGACGCTCATGCACCGCGCAGCGACAGGAGCGGCGCGCACTGCGCGACGAGGTTCGCCAGCACGAGCTTCTGGTTCACGTTGCTCGAGACTGATCGCTCGGCATCGATCAGTGCATCCACGCACGCCGCCAGGGCATCGACGCGATCGATGGAATCCGACTTCGACGCGGCGAGCAGACGCTCCTGCACAATGCGCCCGAGCACAGCCATGAGCAAGCCCAGTGCCTTGCGGTTGGCGGCGTCCTTGCTGGCATCTGGATTGGCTTTCACCACTCGCTCAGCGAATGCCGAAACGAGTTCGGACATCGCCTCGGCCATGGCGGGCCCGACCGAGCCACGCTCCAGATCCGTGACGATCGCCTGGAGCTGCTCGTTCCACCCGTGCAGGCCATGCTCGATGGCCTCAAGGGCCAGCCCTGGGCTGCCACCGGCGAATCCAACGACCCAGTCGAGCGCAGGGGTTGCCGGATCGAGCCGTCGATCGACCCACGCCCGCATGGACTTGGGGTCGAGGGGACCGCAGGTCACGCGTTGGCAACGACTGCGGATCGTGGGCAGAAGCCTGTCCTCATGCGACGCGACCAGGATGATCGTCGTGTGCGGTGGCGGTTCCTCGAGGGTCTTCAGCAACGCGTTCTGACCATCGGCATCGAGCAGCTCGGCCTCATCGATGATGAAGACCTTGCCGGCACCAAGCACCGACGAGTGCGAGACGCGTGACTCATGCACATGACCGTCGCCCGATGAGCCCCCGATCATCTGCTCGCGCAAGAGACCGATGGGGATGTTGAGTTGCTTGCGATCGCGCAGTTCGCGGTCGGCGCTGGTGGCGGCGAGTTCGTTGCGGATCAGGTGCACATCGGGGTGGGTGCCCTGGCGCAGGAGTTCCGCGCTGCGGGAGTCGCCCTGTGGCGTGAACGTGCGCAAGCACTCGGGTGTCGAATCAGGATCGACCAGGAGTGCCGCGAACCGCACCGCAAGCGTGCACTTGCCCACGCCCATCGGACCCGAGACGATCCACGCATGGTGCGGTCGGCCAGAGCCCAGTGCCTGCGCCAGTCGACGCTGTGCGAGCTCTTGGCCGAGCAGGCCATCATCGATCGCCACGCGTGCCAGCGACGAGAGCACGCCATCACCACCTGGCGGTGGCGGCTCGGGCGTTGAGTCGGCACGCCGGCGGGGTGCGGCCTTGCCTGGCCGTGGTGCCTTGCTCACTTGGGGACCTCGACGAGCGTTGGTGGCTGGGCGCGAAGCTTGCTCGGGTCGCTCTTGTCGTACGGCAGCATCAAGGGCTCACCATTCACCAAGTGCTTGGGAAAGCGCCGAAGCACGGCCTCAACCTCGGCTGAGTACAGCGTGCTCCGAGGGTCATACGCATCTTTGCCGAAGATGCCCACGCACACACTGCTGGTCTTCGTACCGCCATCATGGAAGACATACGCCTCGATGCCGCGCGTGCGCAGTTGCTTGCAGTAGCTCTCGGCGCGCTGCTTGACCTCGGCGAGCGAGAGTTCACCCGAACCGAGATCACTCCACACGGCGACCTGGACCGAATACAGCGGATTCTGGTTGGGAAATCGCTCGCGCGTACGACGGATGTCGAACTGGCCCATGGCGCCCGGGTTGGCCTCGAAGCGCGTGAGCATGGCGAGTGCAAAGGGTCGCGCGCGACCATCAACGATCTGCTTGAACTGATCAAGCTGTTGCTTGGCGCGTGGATCGGTCGGTCCTGAGAAACTCCCGATCAGGACTGCGCTTCCACCACCCACCTGGCGCACATACGCGCCCTCGAGCTGCGGCCACCGGGAGCGGATCGACTTGAGCGCCGACTGCGCGCGTGCCGCATGGTCGTCCTGCGAGAAGGTCTGCAGCACGATGCCCCACACCTCGCCATCGCCATCAGGATCAAGATCCGAGGTCGTACTTGAACGAGCCGTCCGCGGGGCGTCGAGCACGATGGGCTGCGGAGCAAGATCGTCGTCGGTGGACTCACTGCCCGGCTTGGGTCGGGAGGCTGACGCTGCCGTTGTTGCGGTGGGCTGCTGGCTTGGCGACTCCGCAGTTGCGGTGTTCGTGCCTGCAGGCGGCGCAAATCGCTTGGGTGGCAAGCGAGTTGTGGCACTGGCACCCT
>Ga0194117_10005778_pt1 | contig 11113 bp, 10 predicted proteins | sample TA2MahsurfametaG_FD_160579 | JGI IMG/M metagenome (GOLD analysis project Ga0194117, IMG submission 160579) | Freshwater microbial communities from Lake Tanganyika, Tanzania - TA2015009 Mahale N1 surface | ecosystem: Environmental > Aquatic > Freshwater > Lake | place: Tanzania: Lake Tanganyika...
TGAACCGTCGACACTCCGTTTGCACCGCCTCAGGTGCCCCAGGAGAACCAACCAACCCACACCTGGAACGTTCGGCCCCAGGTGCCAACGCCAGCAGCTTCGACCAACGACTGCCATTGGAATGTTTTTTAACTCTTGACCCTCGGGCTTTGCTCGGGGGTTTTTTTGTGTCCGCGCCTGGTGCGCTTAGCCGTCTAGCTCCTGCACCGCCTCGCCGTAATCCCTCAAAAAATCCTTCTGCGCCTTGTAACGCCAGCCAAACGCGTGCAGCATCCTCTCAATATCCGCCGCCTCTGAGTCCCGCTCAGCCGTGATTAGTGCCGTCCCGGCTTTGCATAGGTGGTCTTCCAGCTGCAGCAGGGCATCCTGCAGGCGGGTGAGTGAACTCATAGGGAGCGCCGTGTGGGCGACAGTTGAAGCAGGTCCATTAGGGCTCTGCTAGCCCCCACAACCACTGCCGGCTGGTTACGGCTGAGGGCGACTGCCATCGCAGTCATCAAGGCAGTATGGAGTTGGGCGACCATATGAATACGCTCCACCCCGCTGACCTCAAGGTCATCCACTAGCTGTTGATGCGCTCTGGCAACAAGGCGACGGGACTGGCGCCTACTGCACCCCCACCGTGCGGTCATTTCGGTCACAACAGCGGAGGTCGGCTGACACGCAGCCAACCTTTCCGCCGCCCAGCCGACCCTTTCACTGACAGCTGACCGGTTCGCCATTCGGTTGGTTCCATGGCCACTCGTTCTCAGTGTCAAGGACGTACATCAACATGTCCCGCCGTGCCAGTTCGATGCCCTTGCCGAACAGCGGCACTAGCCCCGCCAGAGTCTTGGCATCAGCCCCCTGGGCAATTTGCGCAAGTGCGGTTGCAGCTGCAGCCAGATCTTTATGGATCATTGCAGTACCTGCTGCAGTAGCACCACCTCGGCGTCGATTTCAGCCTGCTCCTCAATCAGAACGCCCGCCTGCAGGCGGATCTGATCGGCGATGGCTTGGCGCCTTGCTGCCAATGCGCCAAGGCGGCAATGCACCTGGTCGCAGATGGCAGGGTCATGGGCAAGCTGCGGCAGCTGCACACTCCAGAACCACTCGCGACTGGCGGGTGGCAGTCCACTGGCATTGGGGTCCTCCTTGTACTGTTTATTCATGTCGCTGATCATTCTTTCAAAGGATTGGCGGTAAAGATCCAGATTGACGCTGAGCCAATTTGCTACGGGATGACAGTTGGTGGGCACAGTCGAAGACTCTGATACAAGGCGATGCAGAAGTAACTAGCAGCAGCGAAGTTGCAGAATTACCTCAATCTAGATTCTAATAGCGAAAATAGAAATAACCAGTGAGAGCTGATCACCAGCTAAAGCTCTATAAACTCTTACCAATCACAAGGTGCTTATGCCAGAAGTCACTCGATGTTTGTGGGGTAAACACGAACCCGCTGGGACCACCGACATGGCCAAGTACAGGTGACATGGACCCCGGAGGCCCAACCGCTGCAAATTAGTGCCTGCCTTGATCATCACTTTGAAGTGCACCAGGCGTTCCTAGGTCAATATTTCAAATTCTGCAACAATAAGAACTGATGATGCTTGCCTAAATTAAGGCCAATGCTTGGCTCGTTCCAAGCAAGAGCTCGGTTTGCCAGTCCGAAAAATCTAGTATTCGGTTGTCAGAATTCACGCCAGTGTGACCTTGAACCAGGGTTCCAACTTTTCTTGCAGCGGCTATGCTCTGCGGCCTCAAATGATCATCATCTTTGATAACAACAGTAGCTGTCGTAGGATTAAGGATTGCATCTTGAGCAACGCGGTAACCTGTTGAAGGCAATATGGATATCACAATTGACTCATCAAGTTCACTGATATTGTCATTTATTGCGCTCAATGTCATGCTTGCTGTCGCTGAGCCTGCTGCAAAGGATATCTTTCCTGTATTGATTAAAGTACTTGTATTAAATAGGTTCCTTGTAAGCCCTGTGATGTCTCGATCAATAGAAGCATTACCAGAAATTCTGTAGTTGATTGTAAGAGGTCGATCGATGCCGTAACCTGATCGTGAAAATGTTAGGGTCGCTTGTGTCTGTGCAGTGGTGCCAGACTCTTGTATAGTTGCAGTCAAGTTACTGGTGTTTGAGTGTCGTATGCTAACAGTTGGCGGAATGTTAATCAGCTTTTCAAAAGTCCCCAGAGTATTACCAGATAAGTCCATATACTGATGTTCAATTAAGCTTGACTTTTGATAGCGAATCCGAATCGTATCTGTCTCTAGGAATGGTTGTTGGTCAGCTCTTTTCAATCTGATTGCAGTGACCAGTGGCGTTGTAGTTGCTGAATTAGAATTTTCGATATCGTAACCACTGTAATGTGTTGTTGCAGAAAACTCTAACGGTGTTGGCAACAAACTCCCGTTAAGAAAGCATTCAAATCCATGTGATAAAATATATTGTTGTCTCAGTACAGGTTCCGAAAATACGACATCAATGACACCTACATTCTGTTGACTTCTTTGTGTACCTGCGGTCTGATTTAAAATATTTGATGCTACTAAAGAAATGATTGATGGTGAGAGTCGATCCACTTCAGTGTTCGTGATGTCTTTTGATCTAAGGAACAATCGATTCCCAGCTTCGTCCTCAATTGCAGGCGGGGCGTAGGGGCGAGAGCCGACATATTCCTCAGGTAATTGTTTTAGCTTAAGAACAAGGCGATGATTCGGATCAACATCAGCAGCAGTTACTAATGTCAGCTTGGTTCTATATAAATCCCACATTGTTGAATAGATTGGAAGAGTATCCGTAGTATTACCTAAGACCTGTGATCCGCGGCGTGCTGTGATCGAACGCTCAATGATGAATAAATCCTTGGGATCAAATTCTGAACTCTTAATCGGTTCAGAAAAAGTGAGATCGAGATGCCGTAATGGCGTCCCCGCAATCGGAGGTAAAAGAATTGCTTGTGTGATTGTTGGTGCAACAGTATCTGCTGACCTATTGGTAACGCTTATTGTAAAAGCAGCAGCATCTCGGCCTTCACGGTCTTCTAAAACATTAGTGGTGTCATTCTGTCGTGGATTAGGATCAATATATTCAAGACGAATTTGATCGCCGGGTTGGATCTGGTGATATTCAGAAAGAGTCAGCTCCACAGTTTCTGAAAATGGATCCGTACCGAAAACGTAATTTAAAGCAATATTAAATGTACGGTCAATGTCATTAACTTTAAGCCGAAAATTCTGATTTGAATGCTTCCTTATATCAATTTTTGAGCCCATGACAAGGTAGACGCTCCTATTAGATGCGTAAGCACGTTGTGGTATTGGAGGCGCAAAATCGCCAGTACGATTTAGTATAGGGAATATCCGGCTAAATGTATTCCATTTGTTCCCGTGATTATCTGCGATTCCTGTGCGTGGATCGTATCCTTCGGCGTTGGCTATAAGATTTAGGGAGTAGTCCTCGTCTTGAACTTGCTGAGCGAGTTGTAGGTTCAATTCATTTGGTTGGGATCCAGCATTAATCGCCACTACCTGATTTAGCTCAGATCGCGAGTTGCCAGAGTTGCTTATTCTCACAACCCCATAGTTTTCACGCGTGGGCGTGTGTAGCTTTGATAATGGTTCATCGAATCTAAGTACGACACGATTACCATCTACATAGGAGTCACCAAGAAGTGTTGGTGCTCTATAATCGTCTGGTGTATAGATCCAATCAGCAAATGAATCAGCATCTCTGCCTTGTTCGTCTTGGATGACATCACTACTCTCATTTGCGGTGGATATGTCTTGATACTGAATCGTGATTGTGGATTGCGGATTAATATTTTCACTGAAATAAAGCCGCAAGTTGGTACCTGTTGTATCTACATTGCTGACAGGCTTGATCACACCGTCAACATTGATCAAAAAACGATTTGGGCTAACTCCTATCGTTGATAGCTGCCGATCAAAACGCAGTGACAGGATGCTATGTCCGGTTGCTCTGTTAGTCACTATTCCGTTACCAGTGATAAGAATAGGACCCTGATTGCTTGTTGTCTGGTTTTGAACCACTAAATTATTAATGCTTAAGATGTCGCGTCCACTGTTATCTTCAAGCACATTATCATGATCATTTCTGCTTGTATAGTCCTTATAGTCCAATTCAACAGTATCATTGAAGCGAATCGCATCGCCACCGATTAGTAGTTCAAATAGTCCAGTATTATTACCTGTCTGGATTCTCCTTAGATGTGAAATGCTTCGGGTGCTGCCGTTGATGCGGACATCAAAGTTCCATGGGTCAGGTGTGGCACTGCCAAATGGGCCATAAATGCTGTCAATGCGTAGAAGGACAAGATTGCCATTATTAGAAGCACTAATAGTTGCTAGGCTGCTATTTTGCGTTTGATTTTGGATTCCTAAGCCTTGAAACCCCCTGATTGCGTTGTTGCTTCTATCTTTGATCCTAGCTTCGTTCTGGTTGAGGCTGACTGTGACGGCTGAGTTGGCTGTTAAAGATCTCGGCAAGCCGAGATAGATTTTATTGTTATCAACTATTGTCGCGTGAGGTGTGAATTCACGTGTGTTTTCACGGATTCGGAAATGGCTTGGCCGATTGTAGTTGTCGTATCCGTATCTCGTATCTAACGGTGCTAACGGTTCTGATGCTGTGAGTTCTATCCAGTCATTATTTGCTACGCCCCCTGTGATTACAGGGGCAATAAGATCGCGGATACTGTTATTGATCGTGAAGCGATTAATGTTTTGTATGTCATTGCCTGAAATATCCTCAACAACACCGCTTTGATCGTTTGCTGCAAGATCATCATTATCAGTATATGTTAATTTGACAATGTGATGTGGTCCAAGTGGTTCACGCTGCTGTGTATTGATATCAGCATTGTAGTTGATTGCTGACGACAGACCTAGCCTGAGGCTGGTTGCATCTCCTGGCAATGTGCTCAGGCTGGTTACATTGATTGTGCCAATATCTATGCCAGAAGCGTTGGACACATTGATATGGAATTTATTTGATGTTGCGCTGTCTGCTCTGATAGGTTCATTAAAGCGGAGGAGAATATAGTCCTGTGCTAAAAAGCAATCATTTGTGATTAGTTGTGGTGCTTCGCGGTCAACAGCTGGCGTGGTATTTATGGCGTTAACCGTAGTGCTCCTAGCGTCATTTCCGAGGCTGTCTTGAATGACCCCACTTAAATCATTATTATTTGTTGGATCGCTATAGCTTACTACTACGCTGTCTCCATTGTTGATAGCAGGCCTTACGGACGCGAGATCTAGGCTAACAATTGAACGTTTGCTGCCATCGCTTTGCGGTTCTGTTTGTGATGTAATTCTCTGGATGCCCCTATTAACGTTGTTGATTTTGACGCCGAATCGATTGACGGTGATGATTGCATTTCTATCAATTTCTTCAGATATTTGCAACGTAATTCGATTACCATTCGCTGTTGCCGACTCGATAACCGGAGCGGTGACATCTGCATTGAAAGCTGTTTGCTCAAAGGGCAGTAATGAATTGTTGCTCTGGTCGCGAATCTGTGTTCCTAAGGAATCTGGATCGTATTGCAGTATTAGTTGTTCATGTTGTCCAATAGCTCTCTGGAGTTCAAAAACCAGGCTTCTGTTGTCAGCAGAGGCAATAAATCTGTTGTAACTTATAGTTCTGGATGGTTGAGTGGATGTTCGTGGAGTTGAGAATGTAAAACGCCGGTAAAGATTGGATATATCATTTGGGCTCAGCGCTCTAATTGTTTCTGTAAAGTAAAGTGTTGCAATATTGTGCGCGACGACCAATGAGCTAACGCCGACCGGCTCATCATCGCGGCTATTATTTCTGACATGCCAATCGGTAAAAGAGCCAAGATCGTTGCCTTGATTATCCTGGACGACATAATGATCATTTCCTGGAGATGGGTCTCGATAACTGATGGTTATTTCATCACCATAAGTGATTGGTCGCTCGAGTCTCAGGGAAATTGTGGAGACCGGTAAATAGGGATCAGAGTTAACTTGGACGTTCTCTTCGAGGATTCTTCTGATCGATCCGTTGACCTTTACTTCAAACAGTCCACGTTGGATGTTCCGATTAAGACTTTCGAGAAAAGTCAAGTTAATTATGTCGTTGTATGCGTCGGCAGAGAATAGGGTGGGCATAGTTCAGTGCTACTGTTTCCTTTATTATCGCCCTATCGGGTCGTTCTGCCAACTGATGTAAATCCCTAGGCTCAACCGGCGTAGCCGTTCTGTCTTACTGACGTGGCCCCTGGGAATCGGTCCACGGTGAATGAGAGTCCTCATCCGGCCAGACTGGGCCGGGGACTCCACCATGAAACGAACCCGCCACACACCCGAGCAGATCATCCGCAAGCTCAAGACCGCTGAGCAGCTGATCGCCCAAGGCAAAACCGTTGCCGACGTCTGCCGAGCCCTGGAGGTGTCTCAGCCCACCTACCACCGCTGGCGACAGCTCTACGGCGGTATGCAGGCCGAGGAAGCCAAGCGGTTGACCCAGCTGGAGAAGGAGAACGGCCGCCTCAAAAGGCTTCTGGCAGAAGCCGAGCTGGAGAAAGCCATGCTCAAGGAGCTGGCCGAGGGAAACTTCTGAGCCCGGAGCGGCGTCGCAGGGCTGTTGATGCCCTGCGCGCCCTGTTCCGGGTTTCTGAGCGGTTCGCCTGCCGGGTTGTGGGCCAGCACCGCAGCACCCAGCGCCATGGCGGCCGGGTCGTTGACATTGAGGAGGCCAAGCTGCGGCGTCGGCTCCGAGAGATCGCGGCTGAGCACATCCGCTGGGGCCGGCGGATGGCTTACCGCCTGTTGCGGCGGGAAGGCTGGCTGGTGAACCACAAACGGGTGCACCGGCTCTGGCGGGAAGAGGGCCTGCAGCGGCCCACTCCTCGCAAGCAGAAGCGGGCGCGTCCCGCCGACGGCTCGGTGAGGCGCCACCAGGCCGAGCACCCACATCAGGTGTGGGCGATGGACTTCCAGTTCGATGCCACCGCCGATGGCCGAAGGCTCAAGTTCCTGAACGTGATCGACGAGCACAGCCGCCTCTGCCTCGCCATCCGGGTGGGAAGGCGCTGTAAGGCCAAGGACGTAGTGACTGTGCTGGAAGAGCTCACCAGCCTCTACCCGGCACCGACCTACATCCGCAGCGACAACGGGCCTGAGTTCATTGCCCACGCGCTGCGGCGTTGGAGCGAGAACAGTGGCACCAGCACGGCCTACATCGAGCCAGGATCACCGTGGCAGAACGGTTTTGCCGAGTCGTTCAACAGCCGGTTCAGGGACGAGTTCCTCAACACCGAGCTGTTCACCACGGTGGATGAGGCCCAGGGCTTGGCCGATCGCTGGCGCTGGGAGTACAACACCCTCAGGCCGCACTCGGCCCTCCAGGGGCGTACGCCCCTGGAGGCAGCTCAAGCAGCTGCAGCATGACCACCCACTCTCATTGCGCCTGGACCAATGAAGGGGGTCACGTCACTTGAGCGCCCGCTGGAGGGCGGCGTCGACCTCCACGTCGTCCACAAAACGCTCCAGCTCGGACCAGCTCATCGGGCCATCAACCCCCTGGGCCCATGACCATGGCAAAGGCGTCTGGATTGCGCCAGGTTCCGTGGATCACAGTTCCTGAGATCACCCATCAGCACAGGGAAAGCCGGCCGGGAAACCGGCCGGCGGGAGGCGGAGCCTCCCGAGGTGGCTCAGATCACCGAGACGGTGGTGCCCTTAGTGCCCTGGAAATACCGGGCCATGGCATAGGCATTTTCAGCCGGGATCAGGCGGAGCTTTTTGACGGGCTTACCGCGGCGACCGATGGGGGTGGTGATGCGCTCATGGCCATAGGCCTTTATGCCATCTGGGTAGGTGTGAAGCACCAGGAAGCGGATCTCGCAGCAGGGAGCGGTGGGGCGGGCCATGGAAGGAAAAGGCGTGGAACACCCCGACCGAGGCCCGCTGGGGCAGAGGCGGCAAGGACCGCGTCAGCGGCCCGGCCTGATCCTTGCCGCCTCTGCCGCAGTGGGCACGCTGGGAGTGTCCACGCCGCTTCCATGGCACGCGCCGCCGCGGCTGTGTGGTGAGCCGATTGCTGGTGCGGACCGTTAGGGGAGGGGATCGAGGCCTGCGGGTGTGGACTGTTTCACCAACCCATCAGGCACCCGCCCACATCTGCACTCGGAGCGTCGTGGTCCCCAGAGCGATTCAGGAGCCGAGTAAGGCAGTGCACTCAAGGCGCTCTTGGCTGGCATCGCGCCGTTGAAGACGGAGCGTGATCATGCTTGCCAGGTAGTCGGCATCATCAGCCACACCACAGAAACGGGCTGAGCCCCACGTATGAAGCCATGGCAGGCCAAGGAAGTAGAGGCCGGAGCTCTGGGTCATGCCGCGGTCGTGTGCTGGTTGCCCGGACCCGTCAAAAACTGGGACGTCAATCCAGCGAAAATCCGACTGGTAGCCGGTGCACCAGACAACAGCAGCCAGTGGCTCGGACGTGAGATCGATGCCGGGATCTTCAGCGGGGCCTGGCTGCCAACAAGGGGAGTAAGGAGCCTCGACTGGCGCCTCGACACCCTCCTTCGCAATCCAGCTATCAATGCTGCTGCGGATGCGGCAGTACACCGAATCAGCATGATCAAGGTTGTTCGCAAGATCCTGGTTGAAGCTGATGTGCTCTGCGGCCACTGAGCGCAGGCGACCATGAAGGTGCATGCCTTCCAGCGCGCGGGCCCGCAAATCAATCTCTCGGCCACCGTCACGTCCAGTGAGGTAATGATTGGTCTTGGAGCGTACGGAGCGCGGATCAGGGTGATCTGCGATCGGCATGGAGTAATACCCCATACGGTCAAGCCAATCCACAACATCTTTCCCGCGATAACGTCGGGGAGAGCGTGGCGCAGAGCCAACACTCAGATGAACCTGTCGACCAGCGAGAAAGAGGTCCTCAGCGATCTGACAACCGGACTGACCGCTTCCGACAACAAGGACAGGCCCCTCCGGGAGTGATGAAGCGTTTCGGTAGTCGCGAGCGTCGAGCTGAAGTGTTTGGACGGAAAGCCTTGGAGCATCGGCATGGCGGCGGGGAATGTGGTAACCGCCCGTCGCGACCACCACGTGATCAGCAAGGATTTCACCCTCTGATGTAAAAAGCCGATAGCCCGTTCCATTGTGAACGAGACGATGAACGGTGACACCCTCTCGAAGATCAGGTGCTACGAATGCCGCGAAGCGCTGCAGGTAAGAGACGATCTCCGACTTGACCATGAACCCATCTGGTTCAGATCCGTCGTAAGGAAAATCGGGCAATTGACATTGCCAATTAGGAGTTACTAAGCAAAAGCTGTCCCAACGCTGCTGGTCCCACGCATAGCCAACCCTGTTTTTCTCAAGAACAAGTGGTCTGATGCCTCGTTTCTGAAGAGCATGCGCAATCGAAAGACCAGCTTGACCGCCACCGACAACCACCACTTGGTGATGCCGAACCTGAGAAGAGGCGTACACAGGGGATCATCAAGGCCAATGGGACAGGATGTTTTCTTTGTCGATCAGTGTCCGTATCAGATAACACCAAAATTAAGGAGCTGGAGACAATTGGATAATTCTGGCGGTTTTGGTCGCATCGGCGACATTGCCGGAATGAGCAGGGGGGCAAAGCTCGCTTGGAACACATTCCAAAACGTTCATGCCTGCTGTCAGCCGTCCGTCCAACCAGCCGGGCGAACATCTCGTTGATTACGAGGAGAAGGTTTTTCCCGATGTCAAGGCTGAGCCAGGCGAAAAAGCTCTCATCACATTTCACACAGTCGCTTTCGAGGGATCGATTGGCCTGGTGAATCTGCTGCAGGCGAGCAGATTAATCAACAAGGGTTTTGAAACATCGATCCTGCTCTATGGCCCTGGTGTGACGCTTGGCGTGCAAAGGGGGTTTCCGAAACTCGGCGACGCCGCATTCGACGGCCATCTCAACTTCAATGCCCGTCTGCAGAAGTTCATGGATCAAGGCGGAAAGGTGTATGCCTGTCGCTTTGCCCTGCAAGCTCTTTATGGCCATGGCGAAGGAGCATTGATGCCTGGAATCCGTCCAATCAATCCCCTTGATGTCCTCGACATTGTGCTGATGCACCGCAAGGAGGGTGCCTTCATCCTCGATACCTGGACCCTCTGATCCTCCTGCCCTCTGAACCCATGGCCAACACACTCAAGGTTGCAGCAGCCCAGATCCGTCCGGTTCTGCTCAGCCTCGATGGCTCCGTTCAACGGGTTCTGTCGGCCATAGCAGAGGCTGCTGAGCAGGGGGTAGAGCTGATCGTGTTCCCCGAAACCTTTCTGCCCTACTACCCCTATTTCTCATTTGTGGAGCCGGCGGTCCTGATGGGCCGCTCTCATCTCGCGCTCTACGACCAGGCTGTCACTGTTCCGGGAACCGCCACCGAGGCCATTGCTGCAGCAGCTCGTCAACACAACATGCACGTGCTGCTCGGAATTAATGAGCGTGATGGCGGCAGCCTCTACAACACTCAGCTGCTTTTTGATAACGCTGGTGACATCATTCTAAAACGGCGCAAGATCACTCCCACCTACCACGAACGGATGGTGTGGGGTCAAGGTGATGGCTCCGGGCTGAGGGTTGTTGACACCAAGCTGGGAAAGATCGGTGCCTTGGCTTGCTGGGAGCATTACAACCCACTTGCGCGATTCTCCCTGATGGCTCAAGGAGAGGAGATCCATTGCGCCCAGTTCCCAGGCTCTCTAGTGGGTCAGATCTTCAGTGAGCAAACAGCCGTGACAATGAGGCACCACGCCCTGGAGGCTGGTTGCTTTGTCATCTGCTCGACAGCATGGCTGGATCCTGAGGATTACAACACCATCACAGCAGACACCTCCCTCCATAAGGCTTTCCAGGGTGGCTGTCATACAGCAGTGATCAGTCCGGAAGGCCGCTATCTTGCGGGCCCACTTCCCGACGGTGAGGGTCTGGCGATCGCTGAACTGGACCGTTCACTGATCACAAAACGCAAGCGAATGATGGACAGCGTCGGGCACTACAGCAGACCAGATCTACTGGGCTTACGGATCAATCGCACTCCTGCAACACAAATGAGTGGCATGAATCCGATTACTG
>Ga0194117_10005789_pt1 | contig 11102 bp, 10 predicted proteins | sample TA2MahsurfametaG_FD_160579 | JGI IMG/M metagenome (GOLD analysis project Ga0194117, IMG submission 160579) | Freshwater microbial communities from Lake Tanganyika, Tanzania - TA2015009 Mahale N1 surface | ecosystem: Environmental > Aquatic > Freshwater > Lake | place: Tanzania: Lake Tanganyika...
TGACGAAGCATTTTATAAAACAAAAAATATTAACACTATAAAAGAAGAATATAAAAAAAAAAAAACAATTCTAATTTATGGATCAATTTCAATAAGAAAAAACTTTAAATTATTAATTGATTTTTTAATAGAAAGTAAATTAATCAATAAATTCAAACTTATTATTGCTGGAAGATTTGATAATGAAAGCAAAAAAATAATAAATAATTCAGAATATGTTGATATAATTGCAAGGAAAAGATTAATAATTAAGGATTATTTTATAAATTTTAACGAAGAAAAAAAATTATTTCAAAAAACTGACTTAGTTTGGTTAAGTTACGAAGGAGGCTCAGATGGCTCTAGTGGAGTACTTCAATTATCTATAGATAACTTAAAACCAGTAATTTTTTATGATAAAGGTTTAATTAACGAAATTTGTCAAACTCATAAATTAGGTTTTAAAATATTTTATGGTAAAAATAAATTTAATCAGCTTTATAAATTTTTTTATTCAAAAGATTTAGATCATAAAATTTTTCAAGTCAAAAAAAATATATCAAAATATAAAAAAAGTTTAAAAAAAGAATTGGTTTTTGAAAATAGAATTTTCAAAGAAATTGAAAAAATTTCTTATAAAAAAAATTAAATAATATGATTAAAAGCATTTTAAAAAACAACAAATATATTTATTTCTTTTATAGAAGATATTTATTTCCATATTTTATTAAACAAGAGAAAGAAATTTTATTTCTTAGAGATTTTAAGTTTAATACAAGTATAGATATCGGAGCGAATGTAGGTACTTATACTATTGAATTGCAAAAAAATTCTCAAAAGGTATTAAGTTTTGAACCTTTAAAGGAAAATATTAGTTATCTAAAACATCTTATAAAAGATAATGTCAAAATCTATAATTATGCTTTAAGTAATAAAAATAAGTTTGCATATATATATATACCTAAAATTAATAATGATTTTGATTATGCTTTATCAACATTAAATTATAAAAACATAAATAATTTTCAAAATAAAAAAAAAGTAAAAATTAAACTAAGAAAATTTGATCATCTATTTTTTAATATTTATTCCAGCGAAGATATTGATTTTATAAAGATTGACGTGGAAGGTCATGAGTTAGAAGTGTTACAAGGCATGAATAATTTTTTAAAAAAAAATAAACCAATATTTCTTATTGAAATAGAAAAAAAATACAATGTAAGCTTTGATGAAGTATATAAATTTCTTACAGAAAGAAATTATAAGTCCTTTGTACTAAAAGAAGATCAAACTTTAGTTTACCTAAATAATAAAGATTTTAAAAAAATTATTAATAATAGAACATATAATAACTTTTTTTTTATATTTAGTTATTGATTTTTTTTTTTAAATTTAAAAAAGTAATTAAAATTATATAAAAGACTCCGTAGGAAAATATTATAATTATTTTATTTAAATTTATATAAAGTGTTAAATAATTGAAAATTAATATAAAAAAAATTATACTAATTGATAATTTGTAACCATATCGGTCTAACAAAAAATGATGTAAATGTATTTTATCAGGTTTAAAAGGATTTTTTTTATCATAAAGCCTTTTAAAAAATACTCTTAACATGTCAACTCCAGGAACCATTAATAATATAAATATTTCTTCGATGCTTCTAATGAATTTTGAGTTATAAAAATATATAATTTGATGTGATATTATATAAGATAATAAGTATGACCCTGAGTTTCCAAGAAAAATTAAATTTTTTGAGTTTAAATATAATGTAAATATTAAAACTAAAACTAAAGAAATAATTAATAATTGATTTTGTAAGGTTAGAAGATACGAAAATAAAATAATACTAAAAGTAATACACTGGCAGTTTATTCCATCAAACATATTCAGGGCATTTGAAAGCAGAAGGAAACAAAATATTGTAAAAAAAAAAGAAAAATTATTAATATTTATCGTTTTATCTATACTTTCAATATATAATTCCGATACTCTTAAATTTTTATCTAAAAAGAAAGAAATACCAAAAATTAAAGATAAAAATATAAATTTGCTGTTGTAAGATAATTTATGTTTGTCGTCTAAAAAGCCAAAAGTAAAAATCATCAAGCAACCAAAAAAAAAACTAAAATCAACAGTCTGTTTTTTAAAAAGAATTAAATAAATGTATAAAAAAAAAATATTAATTATAATTATTAAACCTCCAGCTAAAGCGACTGGTTTTGTGTGTATTTTTCTATTATAGTCTGGATAGTCAATATTAAGTTTAAATAAATTAATTTTATTAAATTTAAGTATTAAATAAAAATTTATCAAAATAGCAAATATTATAAAAAATAAATCTTCAAACATTGGTTTCCCTTTTTTTTATTAATAAAAAAACAAAAATTATAGATATAATATTATTTACCCAGCTATTATAAAAGTTAGCAGATGGAAAGAAAGGATTAAAAAATATTAGAATAGAAAAAAGTACTAAAATTTTCTCTTTTACTAAAATTTTTTTTTTTAAATTTATTACCACAGCATATAAAAGAGAAAAAAAAAATGCTAGTAAAAAGGTTAGTCCTATCAGGCCCTTCTCTGCGAGAAATTGTGCAATAATATTATGCGGGTGCGTTGAGCATCCATGAATATTAAATTTATGATCTATTCTTTTACAATTTAATCTAAAGGTATTTGATCCATGACCAGAAAATGGTTTTTCTTTAAATAGTTCAATAGCATTTTTTAAATGTTGATAATGACCGATTGAAAAATAAGTATATTCTGTTGCTCGAATTGACTGACTGGTTTCTAAAATTATTCTACCTTTTAAATTTGTGTTTAAAAAAATAAGAGTCGACAACGTGCTTATAATTATTGTCGTTAAAAAAATCTTATTAATATTATTAATATTAAAAATAAAAAAAATATAAAAAAATGTAAATAATAGAAAGGAAAAAAAAGCTTGTCTTTCACCAGAAACTAAACAAATTTCTAAAGTAATAAAAAGTATAAAAAAAACTAATTTTTTAGAAGTTTTGCTTTTAAAAATAGTTAAATAGCATATAGAAATTATTGAGAATTTTTCAACATAACTTCCAAGAATGAGTTCATCATAAAAAAAACTTGATATCCTATTATGTTGGATAAGATAACTATTATGCCCAAACATATTTTTACCCTCGTTAAAAAACTGAAAATTTGCGTCAATAAAGAGTAATATTAAGATAATTATATAAAATTTAAAAAAATTAAAAAAATTTACCTTGTTATTATTTATTAATGAACAAATCCCTAATATAAAAAATAAATATCTTATAAATAAAATAGATGATTTCAGAGATAAAGAGCCAGAATTAAGAATTAATGAGTTTAATATGATGAATAGGCAAAATAATAAAAAAATTTTGGTAAAATTATTTTTAAAAAATTGATAAGTTCTTCCTTTAATAGTTTCATAAAAACCAATTAAAGAAATATAAAAAACTATAAAATTTGCTACGACATTACTAAAGATTAAAGCTAATGGTAGTAAAATGAAAATATAGTAATTGAAAGATTTGATTTTATCGTTCCATGTCATTAGGAATTTTCATAAATTTAACTATAGTTATGGAATATAGCATTTTATGAATAATGCAAAATTTGCTTTTGTATCTTTTTTTGAAGTATTTCCCGTAAATTTTGGCTCATCGGTTGTTTGTAGTAGTCTTTATAAATATTGGCCATATGAAAAAAAATATTTTCAATTATCAAATAAAAAAAAAAGTTCTTCTAATGTTATAAATATATCTTACTCACCAAGTAATTTTGGAAAATTATTAGCAATTTGTAAGGTTTTATTTTTAATTAAAAAATATTTAAATGTCGAAAAAAATTATTTAATAATCGAAGGAGCAAGTTGGGTAGGTTATTCTTTTTTTTTAATTTTTTTTGTACGAATTTTTTTAAAAAAAATTAAAATTATATATAAGACACATAGTGTCGAATATGAAATAAGAAAAAAAAATAGTAATTTTTTTATAACTTTACTTACTAAATTCTTTGAAAAAAAAGTTTTACACTTCTCAAATTTATCAACTGCAGTATCAAATCTAGAAAGAAGAAAGTTTACTGAGTATTATTCTAAAAAAACTTTTTTATTTTATAATACAATTGATTTTATTAAAGTCATAGAAAAGAATAAAAACACCAAAAATTATATTTTTTTTTCAGGTTCTGAAAAATATAAACCAAATTCTTATTCAATCGAACAACTAATAAATTACATAATACCTGCTGTTAGAATTTTAGGAATAAATATTAATTTATATATTTTTGGCAATAAAAAATTAAAATACTCAAGAAATTGGTTGAAAGTAAAAAAACCATCAAAGTTTAAATATATTCAGTATATTAAAAAATCTGCTGGTTTAGTTGTGCCTTCAAATGAAAATTACGGTAGTAAAGTTAAGATAATCGAATCTCTTTGTTATGGTGTTCCTGTGATTACTACAAAAATTGGATTTAGTGGCATAAAAAAAGTTAGTAACAAATTACCAATCATTGCAAATACTAATTCTGCAATAGTAAAAAAAATAATTGATCTCATAAAAAATAAAGAAAAATATTTTTTAGAAGCAAATAAAATTAGTCATAAATATATAGAAATAAAAGATATAAAAAAAAATATTTATAGATTAATAAAAAAAATAAAACAATTATGATAAGACCGATTATACGGAAAATTTATACTTTTTTAAGTTTTCCAAATAATTTATTTAAAGAAAAAAAAAGTAAAAAAAAGTTAGAACTTCAAGTCTTTTTAAAAGAAAAGGCAAAAAAAATCTTAAATAACAATTTAAATAAACTTAAAACGCACACTATATTTAGTAATAATGTTTTAAGATTAATAACAAATTTCAAGCTAGATAATTTCTTAAGATGTTCATTTATACAAAAGATGTTTTTTGTTAATAACAGATTTTATCTAATTTTTTTTTTTTTGAAAATTTTAAAAAATAATAAATTCGTAAAATTTCTAAAAGAAGAAAGTATTGGTAACCCTTTACCCTTTTTTTTGAATAAATCGACTAGTGGTAACAAAATTAGACATATATATCATTTGTTCAGTTACACTTGCTTCAAGCCATTAAAAGCAGACATTTTTATTGAAATTGGAGGAGGTTATGGATGTATGGCTAATTTAATCAATAAATACTCTCCCCTAAAAAAATATATTATTTTCGACACTCCGGAGGTTACTTTGTTACAATATTATTATCTTAAAAATTTAAATTATGATGTTGGCTTTGATAATGAAAATTTCAAAATAATTTTAGTTTCAAATTTAAATAAATTGAATATTTTGATTAAAAGATTTAGAAGCAACAAAAAATTTCTTATTTCAAATTGGGCTTTATCAGAGATGCCTATTAAATTGAGGAAAAAACTATCATCACTATTTTTCATTTCAGAAAATTTTTTATTATCTTTTCAAAGTAGTTTTGAAAAAATTGATAATTTTAAATATTTTAATTCTATTAAAGATAAATTAACTGAAACTAAAATATTTCAAATCTCAGAAATGAATTTTTTAAATTTAAATAAACATTATTACTTTTTTAAATGACAAATTTATTTCACAAAAAAACTATGGGAATATTTATGTTCATTTACTTAATTTCTTCTATTAATAGTCCTTTATTCATACCTAATAATACAGAACTCATTACAATACTTAATTTTTTACGCAGTATATCTCCTTTGGTTATTTCAGTTTTTTTATTAGTTTTTTTTTTTTTTAAAAAAATTAATTTAAGTGAAAGTTCGTTAATATTTATAATATTAATTTTATCTCAAATAATTGGTTTTTTAATAAATGATCAACGAAAAATTTATGATTTATACTGGTTAATTTGCGCTATCAGTTTGGTTCTATTTCTTGAGTATTATTGCAATCAACTATTGGATATAAAAAAAATAATCCTCGTTTTTGTTTCTTTAATTTTTATTGTATCTGCAACAATAAGTTATTTTATTATAGTAGAAATTTTCGAAAATTATCAAACCTTAAATCAAATAACTAATACACTTTATGCTTCCAAACATATGGCTATAGACACTTTTTTTATAAATCAGCCTGTACCAAGAAGCAGTGGTTATGCAAGATTTCTGATTATCATATTTTTTTTTTTATTACCATTCGTTTTTTTTTGTAAATTTAAAATAAAAAATTACAGATTTAAAATTATTTATATCTTAATTTTATTATTATTAGTATTTATTGGCCTAATTCTATGGAAAATACAAAATAGAAGTTCACTATATTTTTATATAATAACAAGTTTTCTATTTTTATATTTAGTAATTAAAAAAAAAAATATCAAACAAATATTTATTTTTTCTATAATTTTTATTTTACCTTATCTAATTTATAAAGTTGAAATTAACATCAAAAAAAATCTTATTAATTCTTATTTTCTTGAACGAGAGATTTCAAAACATAAAATAAAAGAATATGAAGAATATAAAGAATATAAAGAATATAAAGAATTTAAAGAATATATAGAAAAACAAATCAAGTCTGCAGAAAGATGGAAGTTTCCATCAAACACATCTGGAAGATTAGAAATCTGGAAAAGTTCATTAAAAATTATAAAACAAAATTTTTTTTTTGGTTTAGGACCTCAAACCGACCGAAACAAGCTAGATACTAGTGCGTCTAACATTTTAATTTATTTATTCTTATGTGGAGGATTTTTGACTGTGTTAATATTTTTCATTTATAAATCTTATTTAACTCTTATTTTATTTAAGTTTTTTAAGAAAATTAATATTTTCGAAATTAGAAATGATAAATTTTTATTTTTCTCAATTTTAATTTTTTTCTTTATAAACTTTCGCGGTATTACAGAAAACAGTTATAGTCTTTACGGTATCGATATGGTTGCTTTTTTATTAGTAGTAAAATATATTGAATTATCCTATAGATTGAGCAAATAGTTTTTTATATTAGATTTATCAGTATTTATTTTTTTTAAACTATTGTTGTTAATCTTTATTTTAACCTTCTTATCTAAAAAATTTACTCTTAAATACATATTTTTTAATATGTTAATTTTGTTTTTTATTGCGCCATTATAAATTAGTTTAGTGTTATTATTAATTGCTTGAATAGAAAACAGATTTAAATAATTTTCTTTTGAACTGTATGCAAATTTAGATTCTTTTAAAATTCTATCTAATGAACTTTTTGAGATAAAACCTTTGTTTATTACTTTAGGATGATCTAACTTTTCACCCACAACTATAAATTTATAATTATTGTCAATAAAAAATTTATTGTAAATAATTTTATTTATATCCTCATAATTTTTATTTAAATGTGACTTGTAATAAATAATTACTTGTTTTTTTTTATTTTTTTTTCTTTGAAATTTAAAAAATAAATATACAAAATTGAATAACGATTTTTTTATTGATTTTTTTAATATAATTTTTTTTAATAATTCAGTCGCAAAAATTAATTTTTTAAATCTAAATAAAAATATTATATTCGTAATAAAATAAAAAAATGGAAACAAAACTGCTCTTATATAAAAATTTAAAGTTGAATTTGTGACATTATGTGCGCCCCCTGTAATGGGACCCAATAGTGTTGTTGGTGGTATAATTAAAAAAATTAAAAAATTCCACATAGGCAAGTAATTTACATAGCACGTTTTATTTCCCTTTAAAAATTTGATCCATAAAACAAATATGCCAAAAAAAGGCTCAATGTATTTATGTTTAAATTTGTTTTTCTTTTTAAAAATATTTTTAATATAAACAGTGTGATATTTTTTTTGTAAATAAAATATATATTTTCTTGCAAGGTTACCTTCCCCTGAATAAATCGAAGTATCGCTGGCCCAAATGTAAATTTTTTCTTTAGATTTTCTCAATTTTAATTTTATCAATTTTATTATTTAAATAACCTCTTAAAAAAAAATTTGCTGTTTCAAATAATCTTTTTAATCTTCTTATAGTGTCAATTCTTAATCTCCATATGAATTCAAGGCCAAAAAAATCTAAGAATTTTGGAACAACTTTTTCTTCACCAGATAACATAGCGACTGCAGCGCCAGCACAAATGATCTTAAAGTTTGAATTATGTTCAGCAATATATTCAGCTATAATTTCTTGTTTTGGTGTAGGCAATGTAATAAAGATTAATTCATTTTTTAAAAAAGTTTTCGGTAAAAATTTTATTAATTCAATTCCACTTTTATATGGTAAATTATTATGAACTATTTTTTTACCAAATTTATTTTGTAAATATTTTAAAGATCTCAATGACAAAATACCCAGTACTCTAATTTGGATTATATAATTTGGAATTTGAATACCTTTTAAAATATCTCTACCAGGAATTTTTTTTAATTTTTTTTCTCCTAACGTCCTTGCTGCTATCCCATCTGGCCAATTATATAATTCTTTAAAAATTTTAATCTCATTATTACAGTAATACCCTAAGAATGCTAAATTTAGACCTGATAAAACAAAATTTTTATTAAAGATTTTTTTTACATCTGTTACGATTTTCAAACAAGGATTTTTTTCTTTATAATATTCTTTAAAAATTTTAAAATTATTATTTAAATTATTTTCATTAAAAATGTAGAATTGAATGATTTTATTAGGAATTTTAAGTAATAGTAAAAAAAAACTTGCAGTTTTTTTATTTTTTTTTAATGCAATATAATTTTCTTTTAAAGTAACTATATATGAATAAAAGTTTCTACCGCTCGTTCCTCCAGTCTTCATTCTTATTATAGTTTCGTCGTATTTTTTATATGGTAATTTGTTAACTTTTAATAATCTTATAAAAAATTCGAAATCTCCTGCAATTTTAAAAGATGTGTCGTATAAACCATATTTATCATAAATATTTTTTTTTATTATTGATGCTGGATGTGGCGGAATTATTCCAATATTAATCATCCAATTTTGAAAATTTTTTGATGAATAGTATCTTTTAATTTTTTTAAAATTATTGTTTGAAAAATAAACTAAATTAAAAAAAAAAATACCTAAATTTTTTTCATACTCTATTTTTTTTAAAATGTTTTCAATTGTTTTATTTGATTGAAAAATATCATCAGAATTGAGTATACAAATATATTCTCCTTTAGCATGTTCAATACCCTTATTAATAGCATCATAAATACCTCTATCTTTTTCTGAAATTAATTTAATAGTATAATTTTTAGAAGTTTTATGGTATGTTTCTAAAATTTCCAAAGTTCCATCTTTCGATTCATTATCAACTATAATATGCTCTATATTTTTATAACTTTGAGATCTTATTGAGTTAAGTGTGTAAATTAATGTATTTTTAGAGTTGTAGGTGGCGGTTACTATTGAAATTTTCGGTTTCATTTATAACAAAATAAATACAACATGCTATTTAAAATGAAAAATAAAATTGCTTTGATAACAGGAATAACAGGTCAAGATGGTTCCTATTTAGCAGAATATTTACTAAAAAAAAAATATATTGTTCATGGAATAAAAAGAAGATCATAATCATTGAACACAAAAAGAATTGATCACATATATAATAATCAAAAATACAACAATTTTTTTTTTTTACATTATGGCGATTTAACAGATAGATCTAGTTTAGATAAATTATTAAATAACATTTTACCTGATGAAATTTATAACTTAGCTGCACAAAGTCATGTAGCCGTAAGTTTTGAGATGCCAGAATATACAGCGCAAGTTAATGCTATTGGTTTTTTAAATATTCTTGAAGTATGTAAAACAATAAAAAAAAAAATAAAAATATATCAAGCCTCAACTTCGGAAATGTTTGGTCTAATTCAAGAAGCTAAACAGAGTGAAAAAACTATATTAAATCCAAGAAGCCCATATGCAACTTCAAAACTATTTTCATATTGGATAGCAAGAAATTATAGAGATTCATATGGAATGTTTGTTAGTAATGGTATTTTATTTAATCATGAGTCACCAAGAAGAGGTGAAACGTTTGTAACTAGAAAAATAACAATAGGTTTAATAAAAATTATCTTAGGTATTTTAAAAAAAATTGAATTAGGTAATATTTACTCAAAACGTGATTGGGGACACGCAAAAGAATATTCTCATATTATGTGGAAAATCCTGCAGCAAAAAAAATCTGATGACTTTGTTATCTCAACAGGAAAAAATTATACAATAAAATATTTTTTTGATTTATGTTGTAAAATTTTAGGATTAAAAATCGAGTGGATAGGAAAAGGTTTAAATGAAAAAGCTGTATTAAAAAGTTTTGACAAAAAGTATGATAAACTAAAAGTAAATCAAGTAATATTAACTATAAACAAAATATATTTTAGACCAAATGAAGTTAATAACTTATTGGGTGACTCTAGAAAAGCGCGAAAAATTTTAAAATGGGAACCGAAATACGATATCAAAAAATTAGCAAAAGAAATGTTAGAAGAAGATTATAAAAAAATAAGCAATAATGAAAGTTAGGACTCGTGTTTTTATATCAGGCCAAGAAGGTATGGTGGGTTCTGCAATTTTTAATTTACTTAAAAAAAAAAAAATTAATATCTTGAGTTGTAAAAGATCTGAATTAGATCTTACCAATCAAAAGCAAGTTGAGGAATGGTTTAAAAAAAAAAAACCTGACATAGTTATTAATGCAGCAGGTCATGTAGGTGGCATTCTAGATAATTCAAGAAATAAAGAAGAATATATTTATATTAATGCAATGATTGGTCTAAATCTTGTTAAATCGAGCTTTAAATATAATGTTAAAAAATTTATTAATCTATCAAGTGCTTGTGTATATCCAAAGAAGACTTTACAACCAATCAAAGAAAAGTATTTTTTAACGTCGTCTTTAGAAACAACCAATGAGGGTTATGCTTTAGCAAAAATATTAGTATCAAAATATTGTGAGTATATAAATTTAAAATATAAAAAAAATTATATCACGTTAATACCAGCAAATTTGTATGGAGAAGGTGATAATTTTGATTTAAAAACTAGTCATGTTATTCCAGCATTAATCAAAAAATTTCATTATGCAAAAGTTAATTATTATAAATCAGTAGAGGTCTGGGGATCTGGGAAACCTCAAAGAGAGTTTTTGGGG
>Ga0194117_10005792_pt1 | contig 11101 bp, 10 predicted proteins | sample TA2MahsurfametaG_FD_160579 | JGI IMG/M metagenome (GOLD analysis project Ga0194117, IMG submission 160579) | Freshwater microbial communities from Lake Tanganyika, Tanzania - TA2015009 Mahale N1 surface | ecosystem: Environmental > Aquatic > Freshwater > Lake | place: Tanzania: Lake Tanganyika...
GAGTTCTTCTGCAGCAGATACGTAAGTGTTTGTTAGGTAATCTGACTGGGCCTGAGATTTTGACATTTTGAGTCTTGGCGTTGCCAACAAGTTGATTGGTGACTTGTTGGACTGCATTAAGTCTGTTGCCGCTAAAGGTGATTCTGGTTCTTTTGATTTCTTGGTCTTAGACTCCTTCCTTTTTGGTATCCTTATCGGCCATCGAGTATATTCACAAATAATTATGAATAATCAAATTAATAAAATATTAATATCCTTTGAGTTGTCCTGTCTTTGAAAATACCCTAAAGAACAAAAGATGAACATAAATATTCTTTTCATTTAAATATCACGATTAGCTTGATTTCGTATCAGTTTCGGCTGGCTTCTGCTCGTTATCATTTCCTAAAAATTTTATTACTAATGGGATGAACATCAACGAAGCAGCTATTCTTGCAGGCATCACTGCTTTATACACGATACCTGCAATCACGAATGAGCCTGCTTTGGCGGGTACTTTGTTCTCTAGTTTCAGCTTTTTTATCAAAACGTCGGACTTTCCTGTTTTTTGGATGAAGAGATAAGTGCCTAACAGGAAGGACCAAGAGAGTGTGAGATGGGTTATGACTCCAACCTTTCCGTACTGTTTGAGTGTTTAGTATGAATCAGACATTATTAAATTTAAATGAGCTAACAATAGAACTCACTATCTCTGTCCAAAAATATGCCCGAAAAATTAAGCTCTTATATAGCGATTAGAAATGATTGAATCTATTAGAAAATTTTAATTCGAATAAATCAATGCAAGTGGTATTCGATTAATTTTAAGTTGGAAAATAATGAATGGGCTGAAAATCTTCATAGTTATAGCACTTCTTTACTTCTCAGCATTTTCTCAAGAGGTGGCTTCTCCTGAAACTATGACTTATGAATAAGTTTTAGCGCTTCCCCAACACGTAGAAACAGGCGCACCTGTAACAAATACATAGCATCCTACCAACTCTTAATAAAGTATCCGAAGTGCATAACAAACAAATAATCATGCATAAACATCACAAACTCAAAGTATTTAATCAAGCAATCCAACAAGCTCATAGCATCAACCTTAAGTTCATTCCATTCCCCCAGAATAATATAAACCACATGCCAACGTAAATAATTATCAACAATTGCATCATACAACTCAAAGCTAAACCCTTCAACATTCCTAACACTTTAAACACATAGGGGAAGCTTCCCCAGGGCTAGCTTTACATACATTGACTGCCGAACAGCAACAGCAAATGCTTAGATAACAACAATTATTAGATCAGCATTCCATTCATGATAGCACTGCTGACCTGTGGAAGTATGGTAATTATACTTAAGAACAAATGCGATAGCTTGAGAAAAAATGGGAACAGCAAGCAAAGTAAGCTTATTAGAATGCGCTGAAAGATATGGATGAGAGGGAGAGGAGAGAACGATAAGAAATTTAAAGAATGATTGAAAAAGAAAAACTTACTAAAACTCAAGAAATTAGTCACAAATAAACCCTTTAGTTTAGAGACAGAAAAAATCGATTTAATCCTAAAGTAAAGTTCGAAGGAAAAACAACTCGTTATAGACATCATTTTAATGACTATATGTTTGAACTTGGCTCAGCTGAGTTTTAGGATTTTGAAATCAGTTTAGTGGCAGCTCAAACGATTGCCATCCACTCTGAAGCTTACTCTAATAATGAAGGAGTATATTCTAGAACAACTGAAATCGATGATTAGATTCCTCCCGAGTTACAAGTCTATGAAAATGGCAACTAAATCATTGCTAATTAAAAATTCTTCTTCAAAAAGTTCATCACTTTCGAAGGGAAAACGAACACCAAATACTTGATCAGAATGAACAATCCTGGATAACCAAGGTTGTTTTCTTTGAGTGTAGTTCAAATAGTAGATCAAAGTCAGATAAGCCATGCACTTACATCTACCGATTTAGCAAGTCACGGCTAACGTGCAGCTAAATTGTATGAGTAATTGAAGCAAAATATGTAAAATACTCACAGTTTGGCTATGATGACAGTCATTAATCAAAACAAATTAAACAAAGGTATTTCTCATTATTACATGTACAATATTGGATAATTGGTGCTTGTTATAGCAGTTTGTTTGGTGCAAGTGAAGTTTATAGAGAAACTACTTACATAGAACTCTATTGTGTGATTGATTGTATGATATCATAAAAACGTAAATAAAAAGTTATATTGAGTTGAAGTGATAGTATAATCAATCATATGAAAGCGGGGGAATCTTCATAGTAGAGTATATTTGGTAGTTGGATTCCCAGAGATTGTTCCATGTTATCAAAATCCCAGAAGTTTGAAATCTATCCTCCTTACTCCTCTTCAGGTTTTATATTTGAATTCTTTTGGTGAGTAGAGTCATCTCCTTGAGGTTAAGAGGCTTATTAAAAAATGATTTTCTGAAGATGTGACAGGATTCCATCAAGCGTTTTATAGTGTTTAAGCATTTTCTGATGGTGACTCCTGCATTGGTCATGGGAACGGCTTCCGACTTCTTTGCTCATGATTCTGTTCAGATGCCATTTTCTTCTGTTCTTTTTAGGACCTTCTATCACAGATTTGAATTTGGTCAAGAACTAGACATATTTTTTGTTTTCTAAGAGGCTCCAATGAGAAGTAGAAAAGGACTTTCGCACCGGTTGCCCTCCCTAAAGGCTAAACATAACCTTTTTGGGACGATAGACCCAGGGTTTGAATTTTTTCAAAGGGGCTGGAGGTTATAGAGTAAGGGTATCATGTTTGGAGTCAATAAAAACTTAAGAATTTGAAGTTAGGCTCATTAAAGAATGATTTAATAATATTAAAAATATTATTAAACTAACAATTTATATTATTAAAGCGGCTTAATTCAAAATCTGGACTGCCTTTTTGAGTCTATTTGCCAAAAAATGGATTGTTATAGAGCATAGTTCAAGGATCTTTGCCATTTTTGTTGATAAATTAGCGTTTTCGGTATTTTTGCAAAATTTTAAAAGTGGATAATAAGATATTATCTCTGAAAATATAAAAATAACGGCTTCTTAGGTTAAAGATAAGCTATATGATGGTTCTAGGCTAAAGTAATTCATGATGGAACGATGAAAAAATAACAAATCTTAGCGAACTCTGTATTTAAAAAAATTAACAAGTACCTTCAAACAGAAACTTTTGATGAGAATCATCCTGATAAATGTTAGATATATAATGAAAATAACTTTTGAGTTCAGTTTCAACAACTATACTGGCTAGAAATTTATCTCATATTTCAAAATGAATCCGAACATATCATCAGAGGGATGCAAGCTTGGCGTTATAAACTTCAATGCATTTGCTTGAAGGGTTGATAGCACCAGAAATAGTGATTGTGGCTCCTTCAGCAATAACTTGAGTACCTTGAGAACATGAACTCCAAAGAATAGTGTTTCCGGTAACCAATAAGGCTCTGTCTCCGTAAACCTTATCAACTTTTACTGAACCAGCATATCTTGGTAACTCAGTGTTGACACAAGTGGTGAATTTGGCAACAACATCGACTTTATGAGTAGTTTGAGGAACACCGTTGGCAATAACCAAAGCTGAGGTTCTGTCAGCAGCATCCTTAGCAGCATTGGCAACGTTCAAAGCAGCGATAGCTTGGTTTAGATTCCATTCAGCAGCTCCCAATTCTGAGGTAGTTCTTTGGTTGGCAGCAGTGGCATCAGCAAGTACTTTCAAGGCAGCTTGTCTTGCAGCTTCAGCTGTGGCGAGTTGAAGAGTAGCTTGCTTAAGTTGATCTTAAGCTTGATTCCAGGCTTTACTGGCTAAACTGAGATCGTTTAAAGCTTTGGTAAGATCGCTGTGAGCTTGATCAAGTTCGTCTTGAGCTCTAGCAACTGCATTTTTGGCTTGATTTAAATCATCATTTGCTCTATTGTAATCTTTTTGAGCGTTTTGGAGATTCGTGTTAGCAGTAGTCTCTGCCAATTTCTTATCATTAAGTGTAGCTTGAGCAACTTGAAGGGCTCTTTCAGCATCAGCCAAAAGTTTTTGAGCGGCATTGAATTTGGTTTGGGCATCAGCAAGGTTAGCTTCAGCTTTTTTAACGTTAGCTTGTGCACCAGCTTGGTAAAGAAGGGCCAAGTTAAGTTTGTCCTCAGCATCATTAAGTGCTATGTTAGTTTGGGTAAGTCTTGCAGCGGCATTTTCTCTATCAGTATTTGCTTGGGAAGCAGCAACCGCAGCCTTATCAGCAGCAGCTTCAGCAGCAACCAAGCGTGTGTTGATTCCGTCATAGATTCCTTGTCTGGCAGCAACTTCAGCTTTAGCACTGTTAACAGCGTCCAAAGCAGCGAAGAGATGCTTGTCAGCTTAAACTTGTTGTTGTTGGATTAAGTTGATGTTATAAACGTAGGGGACTTGATTGGCAACAGTAACTTTGTTCAGTGAAGAAAGCCCTCCGTTTCCGCAAGTTATGGTAACGAAACCTTCAGCAGTATTTCCGGATTGATCAGCTGATTCAACGCCCAAAACATAAATACCAGGGACAGTGAAAGCTCCAGAAATTGCTCCAGTCTTGGAATCTCCAACGAGTCCTTCAGGAAGATTGAGGAAGGCGAAGACAGGGCTTCCAACGTGGTTTTCAGTTCTGAATTAGTAAGTGAATTGATCTCCGACTTGAACGACAGTTTTTGCGTGGGCATTGGCGACAATTCTGAAGGGATTGGCAACGTTTCTTGTATAATAGTTTTTGGATGAGCTTGACCAGAGATCCTTTTAGGCGCTATTGTGGTCGATAACGTTAAGGATGTATTGCTTGTTGATTATTTTACCATTTCCGTTTCCAATAGTGAGAGTGAAAGGCGTTGCTCCGGCTTTATCATATTTACCAGTGATGATTCCTTTTTTCTCGTTGATGATAGCCCAAGAGGGGATATCAACAGATTTGTAGGTATAGCCAGGGGCTAAAGAGAAGCTGAAGGGAAGGGTGGTGTAGCAGGATGGGAGTGAATCAGGGATATCGTCCCAGTCACCTGAGATAGCTGTGGCGACAAGAAGTGCGATGAGGATAGCTTTCATGAAATGTTTATTGTTTAGAAATCAAAAAAGATCTATTTCTAATATATTTCAGCCCATTTTAATTTAGATTTATTCATTTATTTAAACTCAAATACTCTATATAAATAAATGAACAAGTTGTATTTTAACGATAAAAGATTCCTAGAACGGCCAGAGTGGATAAATTGTATATCTTTACCCAAATCTAACTTCGAATTTGTATGTAGGTTAAATAAAGCTAATAAAGTAGATTTTGTAGTTATAAGTTTGAGCTTCACTTCAATTATCATGGTTAATTCGAATGGTAACTATTTTAACTTGTTTCAATATTTTGATAAGCTGCAAGAAATAATTTTAAAATGTCTTCCATCACAAAAACTAATAAAATTAATCAACAACTCCGCAAAAATACTCAATTAAACACAGAAAAGAATTCAGGAGATAATACTGTCGCTAGCAATCTTTCTAAGAATATAACTACTGAAAATGCGCCACAAAATAAAGAGCTTGTTGCTCCAAATCCTCCCTCTAATCTGACAATAGTAAGGTAGGCTTCTTTTAGTTCATAAGATGGAAAATCGAAAAACACTAATAAAAGTCAAAAATCAAAAGTAAAAAAGATAAGATTAAAATCACCTATCCCAAAATAAGAAAACTCTTAATCAAATATAAAAGAAAACGATAAGAAAGGAGAAGAGATTGCTTATGATTAGTATAACGTATTGAAAATTAGTGGAATTCTAGATGCTTACTAACATTTTCTGAAACTACTTTGTAAACATGGACTACCCACAGGAAAGATATATGACTATGCTGCCCAATAAATTCTAAAGTATTAGAAAAAAAAGATTAATAAAGAGTTAAAAATGCGTGCTTAACTTGATATCCAGAAAATCATCAAAAAGAACGATAAGGGATCACCTTCTCCTGAAAAAGTCAGAGAGAGCTCACCATACTACAACTGAGCTGGTTTGAATACATAAATTTTCTTTAGATATTAAATATAAAGTAGTTTTAAAGCAAAAATCAATCAAACGAACTTTTTTTAGGTGCTTCCATTTATATTCTTGGTTTGGGCATTTCTTCAATGTAAGGTCCACGATTGGTAACTTAGTGCTGATCAAACACAAATCTGATGAGAAATGTAAAGTTTCCGACATTTAGTTTTTACTATTATTCCTTTATAAATAACTTTATATCTTTCTCACTAAATTCAATTTGATGTTCAGTGTTTGGATGCCTGAAAAATCCTGCGTTTGAAATTCTGATCTCCGTTTAACCGACTAAATCAGGCTTTTTGCCTATCATTGGAAACGAGTATACTTTTATAGATAAGAAACTTCCAGCTGAGCATAGTGAGAAAGAGGCTATATCAAAGTATTCTTGTCTTGTGGTCATATTTTCAGCATGAAATAGTTATCTATCTTAGATAGAACGTCTATTAATAAGTGTATTGTCTCGAAGGTTTTTAATTTGATAATGCCCTTTTCTTGTCAAAATTTTTTATTTTTTTGTATGGAAATGTCCACTCCATCGTGGATGGATACCCTCAGCTTCTAAAGATGTCCAAGTTTGTCCCTCAATAGATAACTAGACAAAAGGTTTCATTTATCCAAACTGAGCAACATTTCTTTCTAAGTTGGCTGCAATCGGAATGATGTCAATCTTGCCTCTAAAATCGAGTCTATAATAGAGATGAAAATCTATCTCTGCGAGCAGATCTTTAGTAAATTAGATTTTGTTTTTGACATAAATAAAGTTGGCTTTAATTTAATGGCAAATGTGAGGATACTCGATCAAGGGAGGCAATAAAATACGAGAATATCCAGAGACTATTTATTTTTTACTATTATTCTAGTTATCTTTCTGTTGTGCTTCAACTACTTCTTAAAGATAAATATTGAGAAATTCCTCGCCTCCGTATTTGAAAATATGTGCTTCTTCATATATCTTTTTCTTCTTTTATTAATGATTAAAGTCATCAAGTGAGAAAATAGTATCAGAATACTTTGTTCCAAGATGCAGTTTAACGTGTACCTTTTGTGATTTGAATTTAGTATCTTTATTCATCTTCAAACCAACGATTTGGATGTAGTAGTACCTTGGGTCTTTTAGATCGTTCTCTTTGATCATTTAGATTATAATTTGAAAGTTATAAAATATATTTGGTAATCAGATTAAACTATCAAGCAAAAGTTGGCCTCTCACCCAAAATTCTTTTGATATCATCGCCATTTATAGTCTCTTTTTATAGCAATGTCTCAGCTAATTTTGTCAATGCTTCTTTATTTTTAGTTAAAATTTATCTACATCTTTGTTGCCCTTCTTTGACTAACACCATCATTTACTAATCCATTATTTTTGATAGCTATTGTGACTATCTTCTTACGTAGCTTTATTCATCTAAAGTCACATTGTATGTAGATTTTCCCATACCATAAGATGCAATCATTTGCCTACTTAATCTATACACCTTCTGAAGATCGTCAGATGAGCCTGAACTTAGCTAGCCAAAATGAATTTCTTCACTTGTTAATCCTCCCATCATTATAGCTATTCGATCTATCAAATCACTTCTGGTTTTAATGTATGAAGATTTGGGTAAATATTGAGCATACCCAAGAGCACCTTTTGATCTTGGAATTATAGTAAGTTTAACAAGTGGATCTCCTCCCTTCAGGAACCATCCGCAAACTGCATGACCAGCTTAATGAAAAGCTACTCTCTTTTTTGTTTTAGGATTAACGAGACCTTTTTTCTCGTAGCCTGCTGTTATTCTTTAAGAAGCATCTTAAAAGTCTTTTTCTTCTATATAGTTCTTTTGCCTTCTTGTGGCGATGATTGCAGCCTAGTTACAAAGATTAGCTATGTCTGCACCACTAAATCCCGGGCTGAGCTCTGCAAGTCTTTTAGCAATGTCTTATAATTTTCTATTGGGATCAATTTTGAGAGGTTTTAAATGAACTTTAAAAATTTCTTATCTAGCTTTTATATCAGGCAGATTAACTTCCACTATCCTATCAAATCTGCCTGGTCTTGTTAAAGCACTGTCTAAAGTATCTTTTCTATTGGTAGCTGCCAATACAATAACAGTTTAATGACTACTGAAACCATCCATCTAAACTAACATTTGATTCAAAGTAGAATCTTTTTATTCGTTTCTAGAAGTTTACCTTTTCTTACCTATTGCGTCAATTTAGTCTATAAAGATAATAGATGGAGCCTCCATTCTAGCTCTTGAAAAAAGTTCACGAACTTTGGAAGCACCCACTCCAACAAACAGTTCAACGAATTCACTACCAGATATGTAGAAAAATGTGACTCCAGCCTATCCTGCACAAGCCTTGGCAAGCATAGTTTTACCAGTTCCTGGAGGGCCTGTTAGAAGTGCTCCTTTAGGTATTTTAGCACCCATATCTCTATATTTCTGCCCTTGTTTCAAAAAGTCAACAAATTCAGTAATTTATTTTTTAGCTTGTTCCATCCCAGCGACATCATCAAATTTAACTTTAATGTCTCTGAGTCCTTCTATTTTATAGCTTTTTTTATTCGATAATTTGGAGATAAGAGTATCTGGGGAAATTCTTTTAAAAATGTAGTAGGAAATAAAAATCCCCAAAAACACAAACATAAAAGAGAACACGTCTTCAGCAGCATTTCCGAAGGTATATTGCGGATGAGAAAATTCGACTTTTACTCTTTATATTTTATTTGGATGGTGTTTTTAAATCATAGCAAGTAAATTGTTTAGGTCTCCACTATAGAAGAAATTTTCTGAGGGAGTATGGTCATAAAAAAAAGTCAATAAGTAACTGCAGTTACTATTTTTTAGCTGTGTAATTTTGACTTTATTAAGGCCTTCAAGTATTTTATTGATAACTTATTGTTAATTGACTGCTGATTTTAGAAGCTCGTTTTTATTAGTGATATGCATCATATTTTATTCATAGAGTTATAAAGTGATTAGACTAAAGGCCACCAAAAAAATGAAGGTCCAAAGATACTTCGTAATATTCTAAGTTTATTCTTTTTCTTTTTCATTTTCAGATTTTTACGCACCTTTTGTTGTTTATTTCTACTAAGTCTATTCTTACTTCTAAGGCTTCTAAGCTCTTATTTTTTGTAGGCGACTTATGACTAGATTGGCTTGAATGATATTTATATATTGTAGATATAGCTGATAGTTTGTCTTTCGATTGACCCCACGATATGGAAATTTATATAAGTACTTAAGATAAATGGGAATTTGTTAGTATTTTTTGAATTGATGAATCTACCAATACATTTTTAGCGGACCTTTGAAAGTAAGTTCTACAGATTAGTCTACAAACTTGATAGGTTTGATTTTTTTCAGAAGAACACTTTGATTGTATTTGAATATATGCTGGAGAAGAACATTAGGTTTTTTGAGAATGTTCATTTACTCAATTAAAATATAATCAAAGCAAACATTATAGATTTCAATAATTTTTATGCCAACTAAACTTTAACAAAATTCTGTTCATCTATTTATTTTGATTTATATTAATTATTATTCATGATCGCCTCCAAACTTTTCAATATAAAAACTTTGCTCACCAATCTTACCTACTTCGCTGCGACAGCTACCCCAAGAGGATAAATTCCCAGGCGCTTCCAGAATAGACAAAAGAAGAGACCTAGACTCCTTACTCCTTAAGATAAACGTTTGGTTTATAATCCAGTCCAAGCTATTCATCTGATGAGACTTCATAGTTTCACAACTTTCGAGTAATCAGTATAAATCTGCGTGAGACTAAATGTAAATCCAAAAAATGGAGAGCAAGTTGTAAGAGGTACAGCTAACTTACCAGCTGGTTTAGGAAAAACAACTAGAACTGCAGTTCTCTGTTCGAATGACTAATGGTAATAACTACAAAAGTTGAAAGTAAATGTCGATGTTCATCTCACACAAGACAAAATTAAGGATGTAATTAGCATAAAATATAGCTTGAAAAAGGAATCATTGATTTTGAAAAGTTATTCACAACTCCAGCTCATGTACAGAAACTGAAACATTTGGGAAAAATGCTTGGACCTAAAGGACTTATGCCTAATGCAAAACTTGGGACTTTAGTACCATACCAAGATCTTCCACTTGCTTTATAACAAGCTAAAGCAGGTCAAGTTACTTACAGAGTAGATATGGGACGTAACATTCACGCACATATTGGAAAAATGAGTTTTACAGATGAGCAACTTTTGAGAAATTGGCAGGCAGTAATGAAGTCTTTGGTAGATAAAAGACCACCTACAACCAAAGGAAAGTACTTTACTTAAGCTTGGCTGAGATCTACAATGGGTCCTGGATGGAAAATAAATCTAGTTGACATTGATCCTCGTACTGAAAAAAGTATTTGGTCTATTCTTGAAACTGATGAATAGAGATAACAGAGAGAGTTGCTCAAAAGATGATCTCTATAAAATTACTAGAAGATTAATCAAATTGATTAATATTTATTTTTTTGCATTAAGATAATTTTTTTTTGTTATTACGTTGTTACTGGAAAATATAGTATTAATCAAGTTGGAAGCACTTTTCTTTGCTTAAATGAAGTCTAGGTTTCAGTTGTTTTGTCTTGTTTATTATCGTGATAAGGTGAGTCAGGATTTTGGTTTTCTTTTGCTTGAAAAGACCTCTTTCGCATTTTAGTAGCACGAGCTTCTTATAGTGCCAGTTATTAAGGAGAGTAGTCTCCCCAATCACTGAAAGTTTTGAAGAGATTTCTGGATGGTTTTCTGTTTTAAGGGAGGTTAGTAACTAGTTAATTAGACTTTTTGGACAATATGTTCTTTTATTTTTTATTACCTGTTATTTTAGCAATTTCTCTAGATTTCCGTCTTTGTTAATAAAACTAGTTGATTTTGGCTTAATAAGTCATTTTTCGACCCTTGGTATCATCCGAGCACGCACAAATTCCCATCTGAACGTTTAATAATTATTATATAGATTGCCTTGCTAAATTAAAAAAAACGTTCTGTAGTTACAGTTTAAAGTAAAGTTGAATCTATACACTAATATTCTACTCAGTT
>Ga0194117_10005797_pt1 | contig 11096 bp, 13 predicted proteins | sample TA2MahsurfametaG_FD_160579 | JGI IMG/M metagenome (GOLD analysis project Ga0194117, IMG submission 160579) | Freshwater microbial communities from Lake Tanganyika, Tanzania - TA2015009 Mahale N1 surface | ecosystem: Environmental > Aquatic > Freshwater > Lake | place: Tanzania: Lake Tanganyika...
GTTGCCTCTGCCATCTCACGATAACCCAAACCAACATAAATTTGTCCGCCAACCACAGCAACAGCACAAGCACCCCAGAAGATGTAGTACCATTGAGATTTAATTTGATGTCTAATGTTTTTCATTTAAAACTACACTCCACCATTATTTCAGTTAGACAAGCAAGCGTATTGATTTCTTGATCTGCTACAAACGCACTCTGATACTGATACTTAGCAAGCACAAGCACAGCAGCAGGAATACTATTGTTTTCAAGGGCGCTATAAAGAGCATCGTAAACACGGCGCAACAATACAGTAGTATCATTGTCCAGATTAGCCACCACCCATTTTCGAACTTCAGGGAAGTTCTTTTCTTTAAGGTTTTGAAGAAGGTCATTTACAGCAACATCAGAGAAGGATGCAAGAATTCCACTATCGATTTTTCCACTAACTGCGTATCGCTGACACTCATTTAAGACTCTTCGCCAGTCTGGGAAGTGTTTGTTGATGAGTTCGGCAAGGACTTTTTGATCATATTGGACGCTCTCCGCATCCAGGATGTTTTGTAAACGCTTGAAGAAGGATCCTGCCAGTGTGGTTTTTTCTTTTCCTTTAATGGAGAAGTCAATGACTGCACATCGGGAGTGCAAGGGTTCGATAATTTTGTTTTTGTAGTTACAAGTGAAGATGAATCGACAGTTACGATTAAACTCCTCAATAGACGCCCGTAGGAGGAGTTGTACATCTGGGGTTGTATTATCTGCTTCATCAATAAGGATGACTTTGTGTTTAGCAGTTGATGAAAGCGATACGGTCGAAGCGAAATTCTTTGCATTGTTTCGCACAGTATCGAGGAATCTACCCTCGTCAGATCCATTGATGACATAAAAATCTACTCCAAGTTCATTACAAAGTGCTTTTGCTACTGTTGTCTTACCAATACCAGGAGGACCAGCAAGAAGCATATTTGGTATTTCACCCTTATTTAGAAACTCCCGAAACATAGTTTTGGTAGATTCTGGGAGAATACAATCGTCAATCGTTTTAGGTCGATATTTCTCAACCCAAATAAAATCACTTGTCATAATTACTGTTAATCAAAATACGATTTTTATTTCTAGATGGGGAATGGCCGGTATGATAATAAAGTCCATCGAAGATAACAAGTCTATTAGCTTTTGGACTTATTTTATGCATTATGGTTAAATTGGAAATATCCAGATCTCTTTCACCATTATACCTCTCATTGTATATGACAGTATCCCCATCAGAATCGTTAACATAATAAATTGAAGCGTAATGAGGAAAAATATAATCTACATGAACTTTATGCATATGTTGAGTTGGATTAAATAATGTCATGTCTAACCTAACTCTGAGTACATTTGGTGATGATATTAAATTTTTAATTGAATGCGAAAATGGAATCAATAAGGTAGATAATTTATTTTCAACCCACTTTCCATCTATGTTTAGACCATTACTAAAACCAAAATCACTTACTGAGTCAAAATCAGTATTGAAACTTATATTAGGTTGATAATACCAAGGAGTGTCTACATCAATAATATGATTACACAAATCAGAATAATAGTCTTGATTTAAGAAATTGTCAATGATGACAATATTTGAATTTTCAACAATATCAAAATTATGTTGAGTGAGATTCATTTTAGCCAATTAGGTTTTCGTTGCGGCATACGAAGATAATTAGATGCAACCCAAGGTTTGGATGCGATATACATCTTGTAAGCAGTAAAAGTGTCAATGCTTGTGTCAAGTTTATATTCATCGGGCATCGCACGAGCAAATGGAGTTACACTGGTTATCTTTCCTTTTGGGAACAGATAGTAAGCAGACACAAGAGTATTATAGCACGAATGAGTCTTACCATATCGCACAGCATACTCATCACATAAGTTCATTCCCCACTTAATCAACCAATAGGCATTATGAATACTTTCCAGAGCCCATTTGGTGCAGGGGTGATTACGAAACGCACCTTTTTCGGTCTTATAAGGCGTTCCATCGGTCTTTTGGAGAGTGCCGTACCCGTGACCCCATTTACCTGATGCCACGATAGAGAGCATTTGACAGCACTCCAGAGGCATCTTGACGATGTGTTTATCAGGAAGGCAGATAGCACTCTCAGCAGGCCAGGGGGAAGTGACAAAGATGTTCATCAACCAAATGCAGAATCAGGTTCCAGAGCAATATAATAGCAGAGATCGTGGTTCTTGCTAGTAAAACGTGACAGAAGTTTTTGTGATACAACTACATCATAGGTTCCAGGAAGAATTTTAATATTTTCTACCTTAAAGTTGAATACAAATTCAGCATCAGTTTCGCCAACAACTTCTTCGTGAGCATTAGAAGTGTCATTCTTCTTATCACGAACAACTAGTTTCACCACACCATTCTTACCAACAGCAGAGATATCTGGTAGTTGAAGAACAGAGGCAGCTTTGAGAAGTTTATCAAGAACTTGAGTATTCAGTTCAAAACAAACATCTTCAGTGGGAAGATTGATTGCTTTATCTGGAGGGGTAATGATAACATTTGAGTCAGCAAAGAAATACTTTGAACGAGACTTGCCTTCACGGATAACTACATACTTTTCATGTTCAAAATCCAGTTCAGGACTTTGATAGAGACCCAAGTTATTCAGAAACTGGTTAAGATCGTAGATGCCGAAGTCTTTAGGCAGATCTTCAGTAATCGTTGCCTCAGCAAGAATATTTTTCATCACAGAAATTGTGCGAAGACTCCTACCTTTCTTGAAGAAAATAGACTGATTAATGGAAGAGAAATTTTTGAGAAGTGTAAGAGTTTTGTCGGAGAGTTTCATAGTTTTAGATTTCAATTTCATAATCAGCGGAATTCAGTAAGACCATTATCTTGACGGGAATAGTGTCCGTCAAAGTGAAGCAGAAGCATAGCATAGTGAATGACTTTAAGGAGGTCACGCTTATTACGTCCATCTTTATCACCATAGCGGCTACCATACTTCAGGATATTTGCCTGACAGAAATGTGTGGCAAGATCCTTTGCTGCCATCAGATCAATCGTTTGTGTGTCTTTATATACCTGATTGTGACCACAATAGTGACTACCATAAGTACTAGTCACATAATCCTGAATGTCTTTCAGGATTTTATCTTCATTGTATTTCCAAAGATGATTCTTTGTTTCATTCATAACGATTTTGTCAACTGAGTGAGGGGATGAAATTTTTGAAAGATTGAGTGTACCATCACCCCCATCAGTAAGAGAGAATTGGTAATCTGAGTAAGGATATTCGTCCATTTTTAGTTCATCGTAAAGTAGACTCCAAGAATTAACCATAACAAAAAAGAAAATCGTTTACAAGAGACTCTGCTTTGTCTTTGCCAAATTTACTAGAAAGATATCCAGCAACAGGATCAAGTTTTTTCATATAAGAATCAAAGTCAGAATAAACAGAATAATCTGTTCCAGTAGGTTCCTTACATTCTAACATGTTTTGATAAACAGTCAAGTATTTCGTAAACATGTCAAGATAAAAAACTTCCTTATAATCATCCCACAGTTTCATTTTCACTCGGCAGTTGGAAATCAGCATCAACCTTATCATACAGTTCTAGGAAGGACTGTTTGGTTTCGTCATCAAAGCGGTTCACACACACTTGAATTGCCTTTGCCTTGTCTTGGAAGATACTATAAGCACGAATAATGTGAACCAGGCGGCGAGTGCTGATGATTTCCTCAATACCTCCATCATAGAAGGTCTTGCGAATGATGTCTGCCCAATCAACCAGTCGCTTGCAGAAATCTTTATCATCGACACCAAGTTCCAGAGCAACAGCCTCTAAAATCTTCTGTTCGATGCTGGGGGCGGGATAGGACTGCTCAAAGGTCACAGGGAAACGCTCAAGGAATGCTTCGTTGAGCACATTGGTGCCAATGAAGCGACCATCATCAGAACCCTTACCTTTGGTGTTAGCAGTGGCAATCACGTTGAAACTAGCGGAAGGTTTCACGAAACGACCAATCTTTTTGAGAAACACTCCCTTACCTTCCAAGATAGATTGAAGGCAGAGAATCTTATTAGAGGCAAGATCAATCTCATCTAGCAACAGCACAGCACCACGCTCAAGTGCTTCAATCACAGGTCCATTGTGCCAGACAGTTTCACCATTCACAAGACGAAAACCACCAATCAGATCATCCTCATCAGTCTCAATCGTGATGTTAACACGAACAAGTTCTCGCTTCAGTTGAGCACACGCTTGCTCCACACTGAACGTTTTACCATTACCCGAAAGACCCGTGATGAACGCAGGATAAAAGATGCGGGACTGAATAATCTTTTTAATATCATTAAAGTTACCAAACTTGACGAAGGTATCATCTTTATCGGGAATGAGATTTTGTTCGATAGCAGGCAGAGCGGCAGGTGCTTGATATGCCTTCTCCATTTTACCAATGACGGTTGGAGTCACTTCTAGATTCCACTTACCACGACCGACTTTGAAGGGATCAAGACGCTTGGTTACAGTAGGATAAGAAACATTTTTTGACGCACAATATCCACGAACATCTGCGGCAGTAAATTCTTTACCGAAAGTATTTCGAAGATCGGTGAGAATCTGATCGTCGTTCATTTTGGTGCGAGACATAATGGAGTTTTTAACTAAAGTCATTATAAAACGAAAAAGGGGTCACTAGGACCCCCAGTGGTCAGTTTGCCAACTGGTTCTTCAATTTTTCAAAGGATTCTCTGTTGGCAATTTTTCCTTTATAACCAGGATAAAACTTCTCTACTATCGCAGGAATACCCATAGCAGTAATTGCGCTGTTACAAATCACCCACACTTCTTTGGTATCGTATTTGATTAAGTGTTCGAGTGGAAATTTTTGTTTCATGCCACTATCCACCAAGTTCTCCAAGTGCTTTTGCCTTGCGAATCTTCTTAGGATTCTTCAACTTACCACCAGGATAGTTTCTTTCGTCTGCTGCTGGGCCCTCATCAAAATCAGGATCTACATTAAAACGATGTCTTGCTGCTCTCTCAGGAGAATATCTATCAGTATGAATATCCTTTCTGCGATTAGGAGCAATCTTATCTGCTGCTCTCTTTTCTTTTTGCTTCTGGCGACTTCTTTGTTGTTTGAAGTCCCTCATCGTCATTCCTTCGGCGATCATCATAAACTCTTGAAAGGTTTTCATATCAGTAGATACTTTTTAGATATTTAGGCAACAAGAGAAATGAACTCACCAAGAAGTTTTTTATTTAGTTTCTTAGTCTTCAAAGACTTGACAAAAGCAGATTTGATTTGTGACTTAGTGGCATCCTCAGCAACTTCAAACTCAGTATCTTGTGAAAGTGCAGTTGCAGACATACCAAAGTATGCATCATATCCAGACTTGGTGATGGTAAAACTCTTTAGTTTTTTCCAATCATTCTGAATTTTTTGATACTCCTTAGTATCATTATCATGATACATGTTGACAAATCGACTAAAATTTCGACTTTCAAGAACACGAATACCAATGAAATTAATTGACGAGAATTTATCTTTCAAATTCCTGAGAAGAACATCAGTAAACTGATGATATCCATACCCAAACTTATAAGTTGTTCCAACCTTACGATCACGAAGAAAAGTAGTTCCTGGATAAATGTATCCAGTTCCAATGTAAGTTCCTCCCTGAGGATGTCGTTTAGACTCTTTATGCATAATAAGTTGAGTTGCTTCTCCATCAGTTAAAACAATACATTGAACTTTCTGCAACTTATTTTCTTTTTGAAATTTTGGAAGGATTTGATGAAGAGTAATCAAAGCTTCATTAAGAGGAGTTCCAGAAAGACAAAGACGATTTGGATGAGTATAAGAACAACGATATGGATTCTCAAAGCAATAAGCAAGACGCCAAATATTCAACATTTGGTTTTCGAGAACACTACCAGAAACTTTGCTGGTAAGAATGTTCATCATAGAAAAGGTTTCATCTACACAGATCAAACCATCCTTTTTCTGATAATGGGGAGTACGATCAGATGCCAGATAACGATCATTTTCATAATCATACTCACCACGTCGCCACTCATTGGTAAAAGCATAAACCTCAAAAGGAATAGAAACTTTCTTGCAGAACCAAACAAGATTAAACAGTTGCTTGCAAGTATCAAGCATCACGTCTGCCATAGAACCGCTCCAATCCAAAACAAAGACTAGACCATGATTCTTACCATCAGGAATTACAGAAACTTTCTTGAATAGATCCTCATTATATTTGTAAGTATGAAGACGAGTAGTATCAAGAACTCCTGTACGGGCAGTTGATGCACGAGCATATTGATCCGCCGACTTACGGCACTCAAATTCTTTTACAAGATAATTAACTTCCTTTTGGGTAGAAGACTTAAATTTTTTAAAAGAAATATCAGACTCTTTATAAAGATTTATTTGAGAATATCCCCTTTCTTTTGCATGTTCATTATGAATTTTCTGTTGATGCGAAAACGAATTATCAATGTCCACATGAACTTTCGAATTAGTACCAATAATGGTATCAAGATTTACCTGAGGAATCTCAACGTAAACGTTTTCATCAGACTGCTCTCCGACAAGATTGCGAATTTTTTCTTCAAGTGAATCCGCAGTTCGGATATCTGGTTCAGTTTCAGAAGAATTGAAAGAAGTTTTATCTCCCTGAGCGATTCCACCATAGGATTCAGAAGACTCTTTTTCAGAAGAGTTATCACTCTCCCCTTCTTGTTCAGAAGAGGAGTCATTAGTCTCCACAAAATCACTTGCAGGAGATCCCGAATTTCCCTGAGTCTCGTGAGAATCAAAATCAGAAACCTTCTGCTGCTGCTCCTTTTCTTTCTTACAATACTTGTAAAGTTCTTCGGCAGCAATCAGAGAATCTGCAAAGCTTTCACATGCATTAACCAAATTTACAATTTCTTTTTCCTCTGGATTAAAATCGAGAGAAATAAAATTTCCAATCTTGAAATAAAGGTTAATACGATCGGCAAGATTAAAAGTAGAAATATCTTCATCAGCGACTTGAAAGAAGTCGTCTTCGTTTAGTTCTTTATATCCATTATAAAAAGTCTTTGCAAGACCAGCATACTTACGCTTCATCAGTTTCTCAATGCGAGCATCCTCAACCACATTCACAAACTGAGGGGGAACTTTTACCGTTTCAGTCCAATCCTCATCGGGAGTGAACAGAGCATGACCAACCTCATGACCAACAAGTAAATCGTATACCAGTCCACTTGCCTTTTCCCACAGAGGCAGAGTCAAGACACGAGTATGTACGTTAAAGCAAGCAGTTGTTACTTTCTTGTGCTCCACCACTAAGTCCTCAGTGGCAAGCAGTTTAGCAAGTTGGGACTTGATTTCGTGACGGACAGACATGAATCTTTTTTCGTATGAGACCATCATACAAAGAAAGGTCGCCTTTTGGACGACCCATGTGACGCTTTTTGAACTGGGCAAGTCGTGCTTTGGCTTGCCTCAGTGCTTGTGGTTTCAGTTTTCGTTTTTGTTCTTTCTTGGAATGGTGCTTCCAATTTGGGACTTGCATTGTTCTTGGGTAGTTTAGACCACCATACGCGAAAAACCTTTGACTTTCTCGAATCGTAGGACAGATTCAAATTTGTCTTCCATACCAGTCTTATGAGAAATTACAAAAATATTAGCATCTTTGATCACATAACGAATAATTTTAAGAAACTCTTCTGTTCCGAATCCATCCAGGGAACTATCAAACACTTCATCCATAATCAAAAGATTTGTATTGACTGAGTTTTTGAATCTTGCAACTTCTCTCCAAGTAAACAGAAGTGCAAGGTCAATTCTCATTTTCTCACCTTCACTAAAAGAAGCATATGAGAAATCTTCATGAATAGGTGACTGGACGGTTTCGTTAAACTCCTCATCAAGTGTGAAGTTAATATAGAAATCCATCATCTGAAGATAACGGTTAACTTGCTGATTAATCAGCGGTAGATACTTCTTAATGATTTTGGACTTTACTCCACCGTCTTTAAGTAAACTATACGAAAAGTCGTAATAGTTAATTGCGTCTTTTTTAGAAGCGAGGTCGTCGTATGTAGTTTTTAAGTTGTTTTTGAAGGATTCTAACTTCTCATGTTCAGAATTTCGGTTTGCAAGGTTCTTGGTAAGAACTTGAATTTCATGTTCAAGATCTCTGATTTGTCTCTGACATCCAGCGATCTTAGTATTGTTTTGAGAAATGTCATTCGTTAGTTGTGAGATCTCCTTCGATAGAGAGGTGAATTGACGCTCTCGCTCTTCTTCCTCTTTAATTGCTTGTTCTAGTTCTTCGTAACCAGATTGCAACTCTTTTGCTTTATTTTGAGCGTCGTTAATTCTATTTATTCTGAAGATCTCTTCAATAGACTGTGTGCAGGTAGGACAAACCGTATTCTCTGTAAAGAATTTATGCTCTTTAGTAATAGTAGATACTTTCTGAGAAATCTTTCCTTTAAGATTTCCCAACTTACGAAGTTTGTCCGATGCTCCAATATATTTTTCTAGATGATTCTGTAAACTTTCAACTTCTTCATTTTTACACTGATTAACATTTATCCAGTTATTTTCTTCCGAAAGAAGCTGACCAATTTTCTCTTCTTTTTCTTTAATATTTTCCTTTCCTCGGTTCTCAAGTTCTTCAATAAAACTCTCCTGCATCTTTACCTTGTCAAGTAAAGATTCTTTTTTCAACTCAAGAACTTTAATCTCTTCCTTTGCTTGACGGATTTTCTCTTTAATGACCATATTCATGGAAGAGAAAATTTTAATATCAAGAAGGTCTTCAATCACTTCCCGACGATGAGCAGCAGAAAGTTGCATAAAAGGAACAAAAGTACTTGAACCCAAAATAACGATTTGAGTAAAACTTTTGAAATTCATCTTTATAACATTCTGCTCCAACCATTTCTGCTGGTCTAATGCAGCAGCAGATTGGTCTAGAACAGAACCATTTCTCCACACCTCAAACAAAGTAGGTTTAATTCCTCTTACAACTTTCCATTCAACATTACCAATACTAAACTCCACCTCAACTCTACAATCTTTTTCATTTACAGAATTGATGAGTTGAGGTTTATTAATTTTGCGAAATGGTTTTCCAAACAAAGAAAAAGTAAGGGCATCCAAAACAGTACTCTTACCTGCACCGTTTGTACCAACAATTAAATTAGTCTTATTCTTTGTAAAGTCAACTTCGGTATATTGATTACCAGTGCTTAGAAAGTTTTTCCAACGAATTATTTTAAATAAAATCATGATCAGTGTTTGGAGGAATTACAATGTCATCTGGTGTAATAATTGTATATTGATATCCATGAAGTTCGCAAGTTTTTATCATCACTTCATCTTCAATTTCAATAATATGCATTTCTGGATAGTCATCTTCTTCTAACATCATAGCATATCTAACTGCATCATCTTCCTCTTCAAACAAATAAAGAATATGTTCTCCTTCTTCATTCAATACAGAATATGCACCCTCAGTTTCTCTGCCATTAATTGTTAAGATAAACATTAAACAATCTCACATGCCTCTTGATATATTTCTTGTATTAATTTTTGAACTACTGATTTATCAAGATTTATTTCTGCCTCTTGAATATATCTATTCAAGATGGAAAGAGTATCTTCTGATTCAAATGCTTCAAAATCCTGAGGTTCTTGAATACCAAAGTTTTCAATAATTTTTAACTCAGCAATATTTGAGGCATAAAGTTTGTCAATAAACTTTTCAAATTTTTTAATATCTGATTTTTTACGAACAACAATTTTTACAATCTTGTTCTCATACTCACGGGTATCAAACGTTTGATAGTTAGTATCCTCATAGTAAATGTTATAAAACATTTTATAGGGATTATTGATTGGAGTATGTTCTAGCGTTTCAGTATCAAAAATAGTAAATCCGCGAGTATCGTTTACATCCGTCCAGTAAATCTCATAAGGATTTCCGAGATAGAAAACGGTTCCATTATCAGAACGAGTATGGTAATGACCAGAAAATACCTTTTTGAAGTTTGTAAAAAGATTTGCTTCCAGTCCATGTTCCATGATAATTTGACGATTTATGCGAAAACCTTGAAACTCAAGATGTCCCATTGCAACCTTTGCTTTGGTTTTTTTAATCATCTGGAGAGACTGTTCTTCATTCTCCATACAAATCCATGGAAGCAAAAGAACATCAAGATTTCCAACTTTAATTTCTGTTGGAGAAGAATATGTACAAATATTAGAATAATCCTTCAGCAAAAGTTGAGGAGAATTTGTATTATTAGTATTCTTGTAGTAACTGTCATGATTACCCACAATCATATGGACCTCATATTTTTTAAGAGGTTCAAATACAACTCTTTTAGCCCACTCTAAACTTTGATAATCGATTGACTTACGACTATCAAAAGCATCACCCATATGAATGATTGTATCAATCTCGTACTGTTCCAGCGTCGGGAAAAACACATTCTTGTAAAAAAGTTCAAAATAATCATGAAAAAGTTTTGAACCTTTTCTTGCACCATAGTGAGTGTCTGTAATGATAGCGACTTTCATTCAATACCTTAACTTACTGTGAACTCCGTCTTTGATACTATTGTAATCGGAATAGTTCCCACCGTCAACTGTATTGTCGTCTGTAAACACTTCGGAGAATTCAGATCTTTCTAGGATTTTGTTTTTGATTTCTAACTGACGCTTTTCTCTTTGAATTCTACGGAGAAAAGCATAGTGAATGATTTGAGTGAAGTATGCAAAAGGATTCTGGGATTTCTCAGGATTAAAATTATGAACATATTGAACGCAATTTTCGATTCCATCAGAGATCATATCCTCCTTAAACATATAGTTCACGAAGTTTGGTTTGAAAGACAAGTGATTAGCAATTTTCAGAAAACACTCTCCAATGTAGCGAGGAATAGGAGGTTTTGTGTCCCATCTTTGAGAACGATCATCTTTCGTAGGTTCTCTGCCATACTTTTGAATAAATGTTATTTCAACATCCTCACGATACTTAATGAGAGCAGTAAGAAACTCTTTGTTGTTAACGTAATGCTCTGACCTCTTTCT
>Ga0194117_10005801_pt1 | contig 11092 bp, 9 predicted proteins | sample TA2MahsurfametaG_FD_160579 | JGI IMG/M metagenome (GOLD analysis project Ga0194117, IMG submission 160579) | Freshwater microbial communities from Lake Tanganyika, Tanzania - TA2015009 Mahale N1 surface | ecosystem: Environmental > Aquatic > Freshwater > Lake | place: Tanzania: Lake Tanganyika...
CTATTTCGCCTATCGTGAATCTTACAATCTTGAGATTGCTTTAGCCAAAGTTGGATTTTTCATTGTGGTGGGTTTAGTCGGCTTTAGCATTATGTAGGCTGCCGAATACATCGAACATTACGGTTTGGTTTATCGTGAAAATGTAGACGAAAAATAGATAAATGAAATTTCTTCATGGAATAGTGAAGAAAATATAATCTTCAATTGGCTGATTTTTAGGTTCCAAAGACATTCTGACCATCATATGAATGCCTACAAAATTTTCACTACTTTAGAACTGAATGAAAAAATGCCCAGATTCCCTTTTAGTTTTGTTGAAGGTGTCTATCTAGCTTTTATACCTCCCCTTTGGTATTACATTATGAACCCCTTTGTGGATGAAGTACTTTCGAAAAAGCCTGTTACTAAGTAGCACAAGCGACTGACAAAATATATAAAAGAAGTAATCTATCTGGCTGTTACAGTCTACTATATTTATGGTGGTTATGCGGTATTTTGCAAGTGATGCTCGATAGCTTCGATAAAGTTATACATTTTTCTTGTTAAATTAAAAATTGTTTCTAAAATACACTTAGCAATTAAAATCACAATTTTATCGTAGACTGTGTTTTTCCTCCGAGAGTTAATAAATTCAAATCTGTCAAGGTAGAACCAGTATTTCTATAACTTGGGTTTTATGGAGTGACTGAAACTGGAGTGGGAGTTAACTTTTTTTGCACGCCTTTGATCCAAAGCTCACCTTTACTTATTGTTTTGTTGTAGTCTCTTGTTTTTTGATTTCTTTTACCTTTACATTCATCGTCTTGTAGCCTAATGCAATTTGTAGTCCCTTTCATTCTTTTTTTGATGCGCAATATCTCATTATAAGCTTCTTAGTAGGTAAATCTGTCTTAAGCTATCGGATTTAGACAGCATCTCAACAAGTTAATAAAATCCTAGCTGTAATATGAGCTCATACTCGACAAATCAAATACGATTCTGTCCATCTTCAAGCCTGTTTTTTCCGAGTTATAGTAAAATTTCGACTTGTCTAAAGTTACAAGCTAGAGCATCAGTATTCCAATAGCAAACACATCTGCCTTCTATACATCATATTTGATTTAGTATTCCATGTTGTTGAGGCATTATAACTGTTAAGGCGAAAAAATATAATTTTGAGTTAGACTACGTTCTATCAATACTTTATAATAACAGCTATGTTGATTCTACTCGTCTGCCTCTATCATGAACATTTTGATGTACCCTTCTGGGCTGAGAAAGATAGACTGGGAACGATACTCTCCCACTGAGAGGCTATGTGCCTGCAAAAAAATTGCTAGATCTATCAAGCACCACATAATATAGACTAATTAGTTTTAGTGAAAACAGCTATCCTGACTTTTTTTCTTGTCGATAGCTTCCTCTAAGGTGAAGTTGTAATAGTTGCTAAATGTATGTACCATACTGTTCTTTACGCATAGCTGATTTCCTCAATAATGATACATATACGTTCCACAAGCTATGAATGATGTAATTTTGCCAGATTTCGGTGCTCCATGTTTTTTAGCTTATTCACAACTTCCAAATACTTTGATAGGCGATTGTTGTCTTCAAAGAAGCATTTTTTGTAATCCATAATATATTAGAATGGTGCTTCTTTGGTGCGATAGATATCAATGGAGCCAAACCTTTTGTCATTGACATTTTCAATGTAGGTAAGTTAATTGCCAAATGTAGAACTTTGTAGATCAGAAGAGATGGGACCCATTTGTTAAAAAATATTGCAAAATCAACGATTTACATGTAAAAATTAAGCCAAGCTAAATAAAAAGTTTGATTGGTTAAAGAGATAAATGGTGACAATTATACTATTTTTAGTTGTAAATGTTGCATTTCTTCTAAGAGTATTATTTTATTTTTGCTAAAACGATAAACTATAAACTAAAATATAAAGAAAAAATGTGTATCTTTAGATTTTTTATTTTGATCATTTGGGTAGTGTGAAATTTTAGTTTGATAGTAGCAACAATCCAAATATTATAAAGGTATAATTGTCAATATGAATCAAGGGCTTTATTTTGGTCAGATGGTAATTGGCCCCGCAGGCTCAGGCAAAGTAACTTTTCTTCTATCCAGTCCACTTATTGTCAAGTTATGCAAGAAATGGCGTAAACACTCAAAAGAAATATCGTAATCTTTAACCTCGATCCTGCAGCTGAGTACAACTAGTATCGTTGTGACTGGGGTAACTCTTTAAAAACTTAGACATCAAGGACATTATTACACTTGAAGACGTAATGTAGGAAATGTAACTTGGACCAAACGGAGGACTACTTTTTTGTATGGAGTATTTACTTCAAAATCAAAGTGACTTTTAAAATGCACTCCAAGAATTAATAGGTGAAAATGATTACGTCTTATTTGATTGTCCTGGACAGATTGAACTATACAGTGATCAGGACATCTTCAGATAACTTATCAAAATTTTGCAGAACTATGGTAATTAAATTTCAATACAGGATTTTCACTAGTTTCAATGTACATGATGGACATAAATTTCATTTTTTAAGAGAATAAATTCCTTTCAGGTTGCCTTCAGTATTCATAAATACAATTTAGGGCATTATCAATCCAAATTACTTTGTAATTACCTTCAATTACTGTTTTGACTAAGTGCGATCTAATCAAAGAAAAATAAAAAATTTAGAAATATTTGGACTATTTTTCGATCTAGAACTATTAGAGTGAAAGCTAGCCTTATTAAAGGGCCAAAACACTCTATTCTGAAATAAGGAGGGTTATTAACAACAACGATATCATCAGTTTACGCCCTTTAAATCTTAAAGATGAAGACAGTATTAGAGATCTTCTACTTTAAGCCGACCATTCGATTCAGTATGGCTAAAATCTTTAACCTAAAGATAAAGATTATTAGGCTGCTTAAAAATTTATGAATGAAAAGTAGTTATGATCTTTCATTACTTATGTCTAATTTACAAGCACAATAACATAAACATCAGTACTTTTTATAAGTTTTGCCATCGTAAATTCCCTTAATGTTGAATTTTAGTCTTGACATCTTCTTCTCTAATAATTTCTATGATAAATAGATTTTTACCAGGATCTTGCACTTCTCAACTGTGATTGGTTTGCCTTATTCAGTAAGTAAGTAGTCACTCATGAGCTCAATTTGAGAATTCACTAGTCTTGTTGGAAGACCCAACTGTCTTAGATATGGTTCCATAGAATGACTGAATTTTTTTAATGTCTAAAATCCTTTTTAAAGAACTATTGTCTACGTGGCAATCACACCTCCTGTTGCAAATTCTTGTTCTTCGAAGTTATTAAAAATTTCCTCGCATTCTTCTTTCTTTTTATTGGTGAAAAACAACACACAATGGCCTTTGAGCTCCTAGGTAAGTAAAACAATACCTCTGCAACCCTAAAGCTGTTAGGTTTGAAGCTTTATTCCTCATTTCCGAATGCAACACCTATAACTTTATTTTTTCCCATCATAAATTTGGAATCAGCCAAAGCTTCTTTGATGGCTTTGAAATTATTGGTGCTCATATTTTCATAGGTAAGAACATAGAGGTATTTGTAGCGTGCAAGGTAGCTTTGTACTCGCTTGACAATGTAAGATTTATGGTCACGTGTTTTAGGTTTGACTTTAGTGAGAGAGACAAGTTTATTTCTTTTGGCTTCAGGCATCAACAATCAAATATAATCGACTAATTTACTATTAACAAAATCATAAATGCTGTTTCTATTTTTTTCTATATCTTAATTTTAGCTAGAAAGCAAAATGATAACCAGGTAGTGATTTAAAGGTAAAGAATGAAAAATACAAATCATTCTTAATTTGGAAACATTTTGTTTTAGATTTACATCTCAGCCTAACTTTATTCCTAATCAATCGTATTATTATTTAGAGTAACGTTTACACAGTCTTAACAAACATGGAAATGGCATTTTCTACAGTTATGTAAGATCTTTGATGGTTTATTACAAAAATGACACTATTGTTCCTCTGATAAAGCAATCGGCTTTAGCTTATGTTTGAAATAACAAGTCGACAAAGGTATAGGTTTGCACTGAAAACAATAAGATCTTGATTTCTTGTCACAATACTGGCAAAATAAACGAATATGCTGATGCTTTCCACATTTACAACAAGTTTATTTGTATTCATCTAAACCTGTAAGGTAAATGAGTACATGATTTTTCTCACATGTGAGAGATATAGGTCTTTATTTGTCTGTGGTCACTTTCATCGAATATTAAACACAATTTTAACAGAGCCGAATGAGACATTATCTATCAAAATAGAATTATTGGGTTGTCTTGCCACATTTCATGCATCCAAACTGGTTCTATACTTCAATAAAGGCCTAATATTCATTTTTAGAAACCTTAACAAAATCATGATCTAAACTACATGTCTTATCTACATAGATATCGAAGAGTTTACAATCTATACAATAGAATTTATTGCAATTAGGGCATCCTTTGGGACACTCTTTTACTTTTTTGCATAGTTAACAACTCATTTTTATGTGAATCGAGTTTACTTGGACAAGTTTATGAGTGCATGAGCAATCAGTATTGATGTTTGCTACTATAGACCTAGGTTTTGATTGATCAAAATGCTAAGGCAACTCGGAGTAACAGGCTTAGCATAGTCCAAAATTACAGATGCTGTCATCGTAAACTCCGTCGTTGCTAACAGCAGTACTTACACCACAGATATCACAAATATAATTGAGAACAGCTGTACGCTGAAAATTATAAGGATGACCGATTGGACACCCTTCCTTTGAGCAAGGTGGAAGTCGACATTCCACACAGTAGAACTCTTCACATATCCTACAAAATGACCTGCAAAGCTTTTGTTCGTCACATTACACACATTTAGAATTTATCATTTCCTCATAAGAGCCAACATAGAATTATAAATAATGATTTTTAAGGCATTTGTATGAGTTTTTTATTTTTTTATGATTTAGCTATTAGTTTGAGATAAAAGGGCAACATTTGTAATGCTCTTCAAAAGAATTCAACGATTTGATAAGAATTTTGCATTCTTTAGGATTATAGGGACAGAAGAATTCCACTTAGATTTGAGGAATTGGGCTGACCAAAAATGGAGAACTGCATCGACTTGGGCATTTATCTAAGACATTTCTTGTATCTGACACACATTTCATGCAAAAGATGCGTCCACAACTGCCTTTACATTTGACGGGTTTAATGCAGACTTCATAGCAAATCATGCATTCGTATTTTAAGCGTTAATTGGGCTACTTGAGGAAGTTTTTAGGCGTTAAAACCTCTCTTTTTTTCATAACTTTAGTTTCTTATAGCTAATAATTATAGGTTAACATTACTGTTCAGAGTCTTCTGGGTATTTTACGAAACATAGAGTGCATGAAAAAGGGATTAGATTCTTCCTTGTCAGCAAAGAATTAAAATCATTTTTGGATTTCAAGCATTAATGTTTGGACTAAAAATCAACAAAATATATATAAGAGGCAACGCTAAAAGAATTTGAGGGTGATCTAAAAAGGTTTCAAAATTTTCGGTTAACTAACAAGAGCGTTAACTTTCTCTATGTCTCGATATATGATTTCTAATTCAAATAAACCTAAAAGCGTATAAAATATATTGCGTATATGTAGATTATATTTAACTTTCTCAATTATAATTCTTATTTAACTGTTTATAAGAGAAAAATAATTAAGATTTATACTCTAAAATATTTAATACAATCATCCAAATTGTAGGATAACAACTTGCCAATAAATGAAAAATCATTCAGAAAAATTAGTCCCAATTTTTTATTTTGGGCTCCACAGGTTTTTCCATTTTCATTTTTTATTTTTGGAGGTAGCTTAGCAAATACTGACTTTTATTAAATTTTTATTCTGATATGTTAGGCACAATAGGAGCATTCATTTTTTGAGCTTACAAAGTGATCCAGTTAAAGTTTTTGAAGTACTCCATATTTTTTATCTCATTAAAATCTTATATAGCTCTTTTTTCAGGTTTTTTCTGGAGAAGACGGCTGATCAGTTGCTTTCCTGCTGAATCTGTATAACTTTTGGGAAATCTAAGGTCATTTTTTTATATTTCTTTGTAAATACTAACGGGATCATCTGAAAAGCCTCCATATGGTAAGGATGCACAGACCATTTAGTATAAAATAACTCCCAAGGACCATATGTCAACTTAGAAAGAATATCCTTTTGCTTAGAGAACTTCTGGAGCCATGTAATGAGGAGTTCCTTTATTAACATATAAATACCTATGATTGTAAAAGTTCTGAAACCAGTCTATTCATCATCTTTTAGTATTTTTGCTGTTCCCAAATCAATTATGTTCAAGTAACCTTTAGAATTCACTGCAGCATTTTAAGGTTTAAGATCTCTATAGACTATCTGGTTTTTATGAAGATATTAGATTCCTAAAAGTAGACATCCAAAATAAAATTGAGCTATTCCACTATTACAAATGCCTATTTCTGTTAAAAAATCAAAGAAATCACCTCCTTCGATGTAGTTAAGCAGAAAGTAAATAAAGTGTGTATCTTTGTAAGTTTAATATAAAGTTACGATAAATGGACTGTTTATATTCTGAAGGATTTACTTTTAGCATTTCAAAAATTTTTACATTTGATGCTTTAAGACAATATTCTTCTCTACACATTTTAAAGCATATCTTTTTTGAGTCTTCTTGCTCTCCACTAAGTATACCTTTCCCATTTGACCTTATCCAAGCCTACACAAGACATAGAGATCTTTAATCTCAACTTTTGGTACTAACAGTTATGTCTTTATTCCTGGTATTTAATTTTTTGTTTCCAGCTTTCTCAAAGTCTGCGCTGTCTTTAATTTAGTTTTTCTTTCTCTTTGGATGACTCGTAAAGGTATAGCGAATATATAACCATTTTACTTTTTGACAAACTGATTTTAGCAAATATAGGAATCTATATTCTCATCCATTGCGTATTCTTGATTGATAATTACACCTACTTGGAAATCATTTATTTTTCCTTAAAGACATATTATCACTTTCTAGACTGTTTAACCAACATCCATAATGATCTATTGATCTTTTTTCAATAAAAATTGCCCGCTTTTAATTACCTTGGCTTCGTCAAAAGCGGTGAAATGTTTGAAAAACTAAGATCTACGAAGTGACCATTTGAGAATGTTATAAAAAAGTAGTTACTAGAGAGATTTATCTCCCAGACAGTATTTCAAATCTTAACGACTTATGGCCAAAAGCTCAGTCTTTTAAATACAGATGGCTGTTCCTGATCTTATTTCATTTTCTCTTAGACAATTTTATCCAAAAGAATCTCCACTTTTGAATTTTATAGGATCTTTGCCAGGTATACTTATCTAAACCAAGCCAGAAATAATCACAAAAAAGGAAATAGCGTCATCTCCAGTTTTAAATATTGCTTCTTTTTCATCGTACTTTAGAGTATTCATATTGTAGCTAATTGCATCCTTTTGTTTGTTAGACAAAAAACTGAAGAGAGACAGCTTGTTAACAAATGGTTTGGCTATTTTATAGTTATGTTTTACCATTTATCTTTGTATGCTTTGAAAAAGATGCTGACTTAAACACCAGAAAGAACATTTTGAAATAATTTTCACTGAAGCTGAACGAGGTGATGAATATATTAAAGCCAGCTATCCGAAAAAATCTCCCTTAGTCATTGATTTGACTTTGACGTTATTTATCTAAATTTCTACTTAGCCCTAACGAATGATAAAAAACATGCTTGCAGGTGTTCCTTGCTTGAAAACATACTCTCCTATTTAAGTTTCATAACATTCCATAGCATTTGCCAATTCTCTTCTTTATTGCTTGCTAAGTTTAAAAAGTAAGAAATGTTTGCTTATTGTCTTTTCTATGAATTAAATGTCGTTAGTATTCTTCGAATAGTCGACTCTTTTTATGTTTTCGTAGATCTAAGTATTGGTACTTCTTCCGTGGATCTTTTAGTGGACGTTTTTCTTTTTGTTTCCTCCTTTTGTCTACAAATCAGCTGCACTATTAGATACTTCATTTATTTTAGCTAAATGAGATTCTTAACAACCCATTTTTCCTTCGATATTTTAGAAATTAGAATGCAAATAGTTGAAATATTAAGAGTTTGAATTCTAAATTTTTTCAAACTGAACTTATTGTAAACTGGGCTTAGATCTTCAAATCAAAAATAGTTTTTTTCTTTTATGCTCATATGTCAAAGTAAATTGTTTTGAAATAAAAATTCTTTTTCAATCTTCAAAGAGAAATTAATTAAAGCAAATAATAGTTTTAGAACTGTTGACTAAGTAAAAAATGGTTTGAGATTTTATATTATTTTAGACCTAAGAAATTTTAGAAGAATTTATAGTTATTCTAGGCAATATGTATGAAACACTAAGTTTTTGAAAAACTATAGATTTAGGGAATGTATTTATGTATCCTAACTATGGTTTAATAAGATCTTAAAAAAGATAAAGCCAGTAATCTTTATGAATTTAGTCTTTACAAACTATTCATTTTCAAATAAAGTATAAACACGATAGTACCTAATAAAAAATCCATTTCCCTAATTAAGTATCACTCATAATTCAACCTTTTTTGAAAAAGCTAAAATGCTAATACAATTTGATTAGTTAAAATGGAAAGTTAATATAGTTCGTTATAAATATTCTTTGTTTATTTGGCATGTTGAAATATCACCTTCTTCAACCTCAATATAATAAACATCATCACGCACAGTTTATACACTATCTATCCCTTGGCTCACACGATTCACCATATAATTTAAAATACATTGCTGCCTTTTCAATAATTACACTCAATCCCAAACAAAGTTTGCCAGAAATTACTGATAATCAAAACACTGCTGTGATTTTATTGAAAGGTTCCTTAAAGATCGACAGTCAACAGGTATCTTCTGAGAATTAGGAGAAGTAGCAGGTCTTTTATAATCCTAAAAAGCTATCAAACTAAAGCTAAAATGCGTCTATATTTACTTTTATTAGAACAAAATAAACCTAGATTCAAAACATTGGTATCCATTTAATTAGAGCAAAGGAATAATAGACTCTTTAAGTTGCCAATGGTTTAGTCTATTTAATTTAAGGCAAGTTAAGTTATTTGGAAAGTGAAAACTAACTTTACATCAAAAATACAATCACAAGTGAAAGAGCGATTCCATCTTTGTATTCGATAGAGCCAACTAAACTAAAGTTAGCTGCCAACAGTTTGTATATCCATATAAATGATATTCTATGATTTATGTTTATTCATACTATTTTTAGATATAATCATCAACAAAACTCTTATGTTTTGACTGGAATACGCACGAACAGATTCTTCAGTTGTCTTGCAATAAACAAAGTCACACCTATTCCTGCTAATCCTCCGAACAGTTTGTAGTGGAAAGTTATGCTGTGATCATGCAAATAGGAATCAATAGCTGATCCAACCACAATTAAGACAATTATCATCTAAATAAGATTTTTTTTACCAAAAACAACAAGACCCAAAGAGAATTGAGAGGGGAGTGTAAAATTGTTTCATTGAGACGCTTAGGCTTAATTTTTCCAAGTGAAAAGTCAATGAAATCTTGATCTCGTGCATCATAGAAGTTGCCCAAAAACCATCTTTTAGTACCATAATAACCATCATCAAGTGCTCCTTTAATTGTTCTTTTTCCAGTTGCAGTAAAGTCTGTTTTCATAGCAGGTGTTCCTGAATACAATATACTCACAGCATTAGCATTACTTGTCCATTGAGCTCTGAAAATTTCCTCAAGACCTTCAGGTAGCTTTTAGAATGCAGTATGAGTTTTACTTTTGTTGATTATTCCAACTTTAGAAAACCAGCTTAGTATAACATTTCTAGCGAAAACTGACTGAACAACATTCGTCCTGTCTAAGCAGTCCATACAGTTTGTTCTGAACACACCTTTCTGTACATTTTTCTTAATAGGTCTTTCTGATTTTTAAATACTTGAAGCATCTTTTTCTTTACCTACCTCCAGATGAAAGTAACCATAGTTTTCGATCTAATCGTTAACTATATCAAGTAATTTTGACAAGTTTTAGTACTTCATCTTTTTGCACTAAGCGTGGAAGTCAAACCAGACTAATCTCATTGTGCTGTCATCAATACTACGATGAGTTTTTTAAAAGTACTCACCTAAACGACCTTGAGATCCTTTCTTATCAATCAGATTGATTAGGCCACAGTTTTCATATGACTTGTGAATATCGTCATAGTTTTTCTTCATTACATCACAATTCAATTTGTCATTCGCTCCTATCACAACTTTTGGACTCCATTTCATATCTGGATTTTGTTTCCATAAAAATGGCATTGAACCTCTCAATTGTACATAAGAAAATGTATGTCTCTTGCCTCCATGTTCTGTTTGGATAATCATTTCAGTTTCTGCAGTATTTGCTGTATTGCCATCCAAATCTGCACCTCTAATAATCCATCTCTTTCCTTGTCTTCTTCGGTCTCTTCTTGTAACCAAAGCTATATCGTAAGCTGATGCTCCAATGTGAATAAAGCTGATGTTTATAAATCCAGATATGAATCCTGTAATCCATTCATAAGCCTTCAGTTTTAAAAATTCATCAATCCATTAAGCATTGTACATGTATTCGAGACGTTTGTTCTTCAGAGAATTTCCATTTGTTACAAACTGCTGAAGTGAGCAAGTTAGATCATACTCATCAGAAAAGTAAAGATATTTGTTTGCCAAAATAGAATCTAAACCTTTTATATACTTCTTATCTTTTGGACTTTACTCTGCAGCAAGGCAGAAGTACTCCATTTTTTGAACTTGAAAAACTTTTCGCCCAAATATTTGGCCTATAAGTGTTGCTTTGGTCACAGCTATAAGGTAACTGTTTACCTCCATTTAGATTATTCCATAAACAGCTATAATTTGGACTTTCTTCGTCAGAATAAATATACTTTTTTAAAGGAGTTGGAAGCAACTTTTTAAATGCGTTTACATCCAGAATAAGGAAAAGCCCTAAGTATAGAGTGATTTACATTTCTACATTGTAGTTGCACTTTTTATAGTCTAGAA